>OGCI01002845.1_pt1 | contig 10547 bp, 6 predicted proteins | sample 1570021 | NCBI WGS metagenome assembly OGCI01 (sample SAMN06264664, study PRJEB24512) | hot springs metagenome | isolation source: Hot spring water | place: South Africa: Tshipise | collected 2015-06-21
ACCCTCGAGCCCTCCGCCTCGAGCCGCCCCTCCCGCAACAGCCCTTGGTTTTTCGTAGTACACCAAAACGTTGTAGCACTTGCTAAAGCCCTTGACCAGCTTGTGGCGATGCTCGTAGATGCGGCGCTAGGTTGCCCGTCATACCGACGTACAGAACGCGCTTCTGGCTTGCCAGAATGTAGACCCAGTGGGTTTTCATAGCCTCACTTTTTTATGCACCACTTAGATTCCTCTCTCCGCTTCGCTCCGCACGGAATGACAGATTAAGGTTTGTCCTTGCCCTCGATGAGGCGAACCTCGGGGATGGAGTCGAGGTAAAAGAGCAGCTTTCGTACCTCGTGTTGGGGGTCGGAGAGGGTTGTGTGCAGGCAGCGGAGGGCCTGTAGATCCTGCTCGGCACGGCCCGACAGCTCCGGGAAGGCCACCGCCTCCAACACCCGCAGCGGAAACTGCCCCGCCACGTGCAGCTCGTCCGGCAGGTACAGCTCGTACACCAGCGCGTCTATAAGCTGCTCGAGAAACAAAACCAACCCCCCATTTTTAGGCCCGCTGAGGGTTTGAGTTGAGAGGAAGAAGATGTAATCTACGAGCTTAGTAATGAGTTGTTCGGTGGCAGGAATGGATTTGGCTATAGGAAATTTCTCAAAATAAGTTGCGCTTGGTTCGTAATATCCGTTTTGGAGTTTAGGTAATAACTGTTGAAATAACCAACTGAAAAGCTGGGAGTTGAGCAGCGCAAGTAAGTACTTATTGCTATTTGGAATGATAAACGTCTTTTGGTTGGAGTAGAAATTCGCATCGTCCCAAGCAAAGTCGTTTCTCGCTGTAATATTTGGGTAGATTATTTTTGGCTGTTCAAACTCTTTCCAGTAGGCGCAAGCTCGAAGTTCCCAGTAGTAATGCCCCTGGTCGTAACGCTCAATAAGCTGCTTTCGGTATTGCTGCATGAAGGTGTGAATTGAAGGATAGGTTTGTTTGAAAATCTCCTCGGCTTCTTTCTCTGGTTTCCCTGTCCATGAGTGCCTGACGTTCTCTGATGATTCTATCTTGATGAGGTACTGCTCATCGAAATCAATCCTCCACCGCTTCACATCCCGCCCGCGCAGGAAGGGCTTGATGATTTCGGCGCTCTTGGGGTCCTGGGAAATTAGCTCGTCGCGTTTGGCCCGGTCTATCACGAAGGCTTCGTTGAATCCGGTTTTGATGCCGTAGTAGAACCGCCCACCCACGTACTCGCCCAGCGGGGTTCCGGCGTTTCGCAGCTTTTGCAGCAGCTTCAGCACGGTGCTGCTTTCGATGCGCCAGCCGTCGGAGGAGAGGTCGGACTGGGGCATCTCGAAGCTCTTGCGGGGGCGGCCGGAGGTGCCCTCTAAGAGGTCGCGGAAGTCCTCGATGTCGTCTTCGGGGTTCCAGCTCATCACCCGCATGGGCTCGCCGTTGGGCTTGGCTTTCTGGGTGAGGAGGATGCTGGGGTAGGCGATGGCCTTGAACACCGGGGCGTCGCCGAAGTCTACGAGCAACCGGATACGGGTCTGCTTGGCGAGGTACAAGCGGAGGGCCGCCCCGTAGCCCGAGCGGAAGTACTTGTTCGAGCAGATGTAGCAGAGCACCCCGCCCTCGCGCAGGAGCTTCAGGCCCAGGCGGAAGAAGTAAACGTAGATGTCGGCGGTTCCGGCGTACACGTCGGCGTAAACCCGCTGGTAGAGGGGCTTGTCGGCTTTAATCTTTTCCTGGCGGATGTAGGGCGGGTTGCCGATCACGATGTCGAAGCCGCGCTCGAGGCTGAACATCCAGTTGGGGTCGAAGAAGCGAGCCCAGTCGTTTTGGTTGTAGGGGTCAAACTGGGCCATGCGTTTGGCTTCTTCGCTGGCAAAGCCGCTTTCCTGCAGGATGCGGGCAATCTCGCTCCGAATCTGAGCGTCGCGGCGGCGCAGGGCCTTTTTCTTCTGGAAAGTGCGGGCCAGAAAGTGCTCGTGACGAATTCGGCTAAGCTCGCGCTCCTTCTCGTAAATTTCGGTGGGCCGCATGGGGGGCTGCTCGAGGGGCAGTAGGGAGTTAGCCGCCACGAACTTGGTCTCGAGGTTGGGCAGCACCAGAATGCCCCGGTTAGGGCGGCTGTCGTCGTGCTTCTGGTCCACCACCAGCGCGATAAAGCAGCGTAGCTTGGCAATCTGAACTGCGATGGGCTGGATGTCCACGCCGTAGATGCAGTTCTCGATCAGGAAGAGCTTGCGGGCGTAGTCGGGGTAGGTGAGGTAGGGGTCGAAGGCTTCCTGGAGGGTTCGCTTGCGCTCCTGGATTTGGGCCAGCGCCTCGCGTTCGGCGTTGGTGCGCAGGCTTTCGACCTGAATCTGGCCGATGGTCTCGAGGTCGAGGTTAAGTGCCTTGAGCACCGGGTCATTCTCGATGTCCCGGCGGAGGTTTTCTTCCTGCTTGGCACGCCAAAGCACGCTGCCGGGGTCGAGCTGCTCGAGGATGTGCACCAGCTTTTGCAGCACCCCCAGCGGGAAAGCCCCGGAGCCACAGGCCGGGTCAATGATCTTGCACTCGTCAATCGCCTCGATAATCCGCCGCTTCTCCTCGTCGCTAAAGGGCGGGGTCTCGTTGTGAAAGGCCAACAGCCGGCGCAGTCGGGCCTTCAGGTCATCGTCTTGTCCGGGGTTTCCGCTCGGTGACAGCAGGGTTTCGGGCGTCTGTGGGTACAGGATCGGGGCCTGGCTGCCACCCCCGGCCACCTGGGCGGGCTGCCCCTCGCTGAGCTTACCGTGCAGGTAGACCAGCAGGCTCTCATCCACCATGAAGTCCACGATGTCACGGGGGGTGTAGAACGAGCCGGTTTCCTTGCGAGCGGTCTCCTCGGTCTCGGGGTTGTAGGAAGCCAGCAGGTTCTCGAAGACCTTGCCCAAGAGTTCGGGGTCGAGGGCCACCTCCTCCTCAATTGGGGTGTTCTCGGTAACGGTGAACTTATAGCGCCCCAGCAGTTCGATCAGGCCACGCACCTCATAGCGGCGGCCCCTGGTTCCGTAAACGCTGTTAAGGTCAACCCGTTCCTTTTCGGCGAAGAAGAGTTGGTTGGGCACGTGGGCACGATTCTTGGCTGCCCTAGAGAAACCGTCCACGCGTCGCTCTTCGATCCCGAAATCCTTGTCGGCGTAAACGTCCAAACACTCGAACAGCCCGCCGTTTAGGAACGGGACGGTGTCGAACAGCTCGAGGGCCTCATCCGGCTTGACGAAAGCAGATTTATAGCGGTAGCCGTTTACCCCTTACTCATTGCGGTTCTCTAAAAAGCTCCCGTCCTCGACGAACCTTCTGGCTTTGGCCTCCTCGGGATCGTCGCGGCGCATGGGCTGGTTGAGCGTGGCGAAGAAGAGGTTTTGCAGGATGGCCTGGTAGTAGGTGCTATCTTCAGGGTCGTCTTTTTTGAACGCTTTGAGGAGACGTTCCAGTTTGCCCGGCTCGAACAGGTCGTCGGGTACCAGACCCTTCTCTTTCAAGAACCACACGAAGATCAGCCGGGTGATGAGCCGGATAAGCTGCATCTGTAGCTTACGTTTTTTCTCGGCGGGCTGAGTCTCGGCCTGTACATCGGGAAACCTTACTCCCTTGTGCTCGGAGGCCCAGTAGAACCAGTTCGCCAGTTCCTTGTAAAACCGCTCGTTGAGTTCTTTGGTGTCGAGTTGCCTGCGCCATTCACGGTCTAGCTCTGCGAAGTGGGTGATAGCTTTTTTGGCAGTTAGGCTGGCTAGGGACAGGTCAGAAAGAATTTCCAGGTGGGCGCGGTGCGGTTCCCGATAGCGAATGTCCCGAATCAGCGTAACCTTGTTCCGCTCGATCACGTCTTTACTCTCGTCCCGCTTGTTAACCCGCCGTTGTACCGCTGCGATGGTGAGATGGGGGCCATACTTAAAGAGCACCATCACCGGCATGGGAAAAACCTTATTAAGCGAACGGGTGAAATCCGCGAGTTGGGTACGGGTGTATTCCTGATCGGAAAGCTCGACCGCCGTAAACAGGTAGGACTCGAGGATTTGGTTGTCGTAACGCCCTGTACCCAGCATGGACTGCCCGGCCAGCCGAATCTCGTTCGAGGTGAGCTGGAACAAGACGCGGAAGCGCTGGGTCTTTTTTTTGAGATCAGCTAAACGCTCGTCTGGGTCGGGAATCTCGTCCAGGGAGATATTCAGGGTGCGGCTGCTGCTATAGCCCAGCGACTTCCACAGAGCGACTGCGGCGTCCTCGAGGGGTAAATGGGTAAAGTCCTGTAAGGCAATCTTGAGGGTCTCGAGCAAATCCTGGCTCATGGCTTTCGGCCTTCAATATACCGGTCTATTTGCGGAGCCGGGGGTCAAAAATAAACGCTCTGGGGATCCCGATTTGCAACCTGGAGAAATCCGGATGCAGTACGTTGAGCACGTAGTTATGCTCCCACGCCACCACCGCGCTCGGCACCCTGAGCATAAGGCTTTGGTTGCTGTGTGCCCAGGCACTTCCTAAGTCTTTGGTGCTCTGAGGGGCAGGGCTTTGCTGCCAATCGGGGGGCAGCTCGGGTAGCTCCGCTATCAGGCTTTCGTCGAAGCGTACCGGGATGGCCCGGTACTCCGGCAGCTCGTCGTAGCTCTCAGCGTGTACCAGCACCTCCAGAACCGCCAGGCTGGTGGTCGCGGCCAGATACACCACCCGCGTGCCCACGTGGTTCCAGCGGTTGCCGTACTTGTAGCTGCCCTCCCCGTCGAAGGCGGTGTCTGCTCGCTGGACGCTCACCAGTCGCCAGGCTTCCAGGGCCATCTAGGCGGGGCCTCCGTCGAGGATGCGATCCAGCACCCGCTCGACCTCCTCCGCACCAATTGGGGTGCTGGCGTACTCGAGGGGGGTCTTCCCTCCCAAGGCGCGGTTAGGCTTTTTGAACCACCGGGCCACACCCTCCTCGCTACGGAAGACCGCCCTGGCCTGCGTGACCAAACGAGCCAGCCGGAAGAGACGTTCGCTCTCCTCCAGGGTGAAGCGTCCGGATTTTTTGCGCCGGGCCAGGGTAGTGGGGGGGATCTGCACCACCTCGGCAAGATCCTTCTCGCTGGTATCGAGCGTGGTCACCAAAGTCGCCCAACCCTTCGACGGAAGGCCATCCTTGAGCTGGCGGATTCCTTCCTCGGCACTTCGGGTCTTCAGCCCGAAGAGGGCCAGCGGCTCGAGCGAGGGATCAGTGCGAGGGGGCAGCATCATTGCCTCCATTTGGCAATTCGATTATACCATATGGTTATCGGGTTTTTCCAGGATGACGAGCCACGTGACCAGTTCGAACTGGGTGTCTTCGGTCACCTGGTCCTCGCGCTTGGGAAGGGTGGCCCCACGCCCGCTGAACAGGTTGTGAGCTAGTTTGCGTTGGAAGGTTGAGCGGATGCTGTCGAGGGCGGCACGGAGGAGGGTAGTCTCCTTCTCGAGGTTTTCCAGGTTCCCTGTAAGCCGATCGAAGTGGTCATGCAGAGCCTGCTGTGCCTCAGCTTTGTTGGCGCAGAGAGCCCGGTAGAGCTCGAGGGTCTGCTTGGCCTGAGCGTAGGTATAGCGCACTTGGCCATTGTCCTGTACATAGAGCAAAAAGTAAGGGGCGAGGGGGTTCTGGCCGGAGTCTACTCCCGAACCCTTCTGCCGCAGGCAGAACACAATACCCGCCCTGGCCGGCCCCTCCTCGGAAACCAGGGCAAAAAGCCCCAGGGGGGCATTCTCGAGGGCTTCGCGGTGCTGATCCAGGAAGTTGTTCAGATCCATGCGAAAGTCGTCCAGGCTGAAGTCGGCCAGGGTAACACCGCCCTCGAGGTCCTCGAGGTCTAGAACCTCGTCTTTCAAACGCAAAAGCTGCTGGTCACGGTAGGTAAGCTCGCGGTGAACCAGCTCGGGGTTCAGGGGGTTGTCCTGTGCGCTAGCGGTGAGGTCTACCAGGGCCATCCGAGCCTCGACCCGGTTCTTGAGGTTCAGGTAGGTGTTGAGATCGTCTGTAGGCCAGAAGTTGACCATCTGGACATGGGTATTGGGGCTTCCGATGCGGTCAATGCGCCCGAATCGCTGAATCAGCCGTACCGGGTTCCAGTGGATGTCGTAGTTGATCAAGTAGTCGCAGTCTTGCAGGTTCTGCCCCTCGGAGATGCAGTCGCTGGCGATGAGGATGTCTATTTCCTGATCCTGAGGAAAATGCTGCAGTCGGCTGCGTTCCTTGGCCCTGGGGGCGAAGTTGGTCAGGATGGCGTTGTAATCGTTGGCGCCCAGAGTGGTCTGGTTCTCGCCAGTTCCGACAACCAGCCCAATGTGTACCCCTTGTGCTTGTGCCCAGGGCTCGAGCTGCTGGTAGAGGTATTTAGCGGTATCGGCAAAGGCGGTAAAGACCAGCGCTTTGCGGTTGGGCTCTCCCAGCTTGTTCTGGGTGGGCTGCTGAATTTTGTCCTGGAGTAGCTTGCGCAGCCTGGCCAGCTTGGCATCCCGCTCGGGGCCAACCATGCGGGCAATGCCAAGGAGGTCGTTTAGCTGCTTGTAATCGGATCGCAGATCGACCAACCAGCGCTCTACATCCAGATGCCGCAGGTCATACTTAATCTGCTGGCCAATCTGGAGGGCCTCTTGTAGCTCTTCGTCGTCCTCGGCATCCGGGTTCTCGGGTTCAAAGGCACCGTTCTGCTGTAGCGCTTTGAAATCCTCGAGCCTGCCTATAAGCAGGTCGATTTTGTTGCAGGTACGCTCGAGGGTCAAGGCAAAAGAATGCACGCTGCTTTCCAGGCGCTTGAGGAAGTTGACTTTCATCATTCCGATCAGATAGCGTTCGCGATTGGCCTGGGTAAAGTTCTTCACCCCATCGCGGTCGTACTGCTCGCGGAACGGCTCCCGCACGTAGTTGAATGGGTTAAACAGAGCTAGGCGGTACTGTTCTATATCGTTGTGTACAGCCTCGTAATCGGGGAAGATATCCTCGTTGTCCACCTTGGCATAAATCGCAAGAGGCTTTTGGCGTTCTGGGAAGCCGCCCAGGCGGGCCATTTCGTGGGCATAGTAAGTCTCTATGTGCTTGCGTGAGCGGGCCAGGGTTAGGCTGTCCAGGAGCGAGAAGAAGGCTGCGTTCAGACGCTCAAGCAGCGCGGAGGCGCTGCGAGGTTCCTTGGCAGCCCACTGGTTGAATTCCCGTTGGGCTACGGCCAGTACGTCCTTGAGGCTAGGGATCCCCAGTTTTTCGGCAAAAGCGTTGTCTTCATTGCCCGAAATGAGCATCAACTGGTTCCGCAGGTCGGCCAGATCGGTATTGACCGGGGTAGCCGAAAGCAACAGTACCTTGGTGCGTACCCCCGAGCGTATGATGTCCTCCATCAGCCGTTCGTAGCGGCTCTTGTGGATGACCTGCCCTTCGGCATCCCGTCTTCCCTTGTTGTTGTTGCGAAAGTTGTGGCTTTCATCGATGACCACCAGGTCATAGGCGCTCCAGTTCAGGGTTGCCAGGTTGATGTCCCCCACCAGTCCACTATCCCTCGATAAGTCGGTGTGTGAGAGCACGGTATAGGAGAAGCGGTCGGCCACAAAAGGGTTGAGTGGACTATTGTTCTGGGCCTGGTAGATGGTCCAGTTCTCACGCAGTTTCTTGGGGGCAAGCACCAGTACCCGTTCGTTGAGGTTCTCGAAATACTTGATGACCGCCAGCGCGGTGTAGGTCTTGCCCAGCCCTACGCTGTCGGCCAGGATGCAGCCCTGGTAGGCGATGAGTTTGCGGATTGCCGCCTCAGCCCCGTGCCGCTGGAACTCGAAAAGGGTCTGCCAGATGGTGCTCTGGTTTAGCCTTTGCTGCTGTTTTAGTTCTGTACCTTTGTCGGCCTGTTGGTGTGCGAAGAGATGGTAAAGGGTTTTGTAATACACAAACTGGGGTGATTTGGGAGAGTAAAGCCGCTCGAGGTAAGCCAGAACCTGCTGCTTCACATCCTCTACCAGCGAGCCATCGTGCCACAGCTCGTCGAACCAGGCCCGAATGTCGTCGCGGTCTCGGCGGTCGGTTACTTCGATGTTGAGCTCGATGTTGCAGTGCTTTCCCAAGCCCAGTCCCTGCACAGTGAAATTGCTGCTACCCAGAATAGTTTCCTGATAATCCCCCTGAGTAATTTGGTAGACCTTGCCGTGCAGGAAACCTGGTTTTTTCACCGAACGGATTTCGACTTTGTCTCTGATCCAGTCCGCACAGAGCCGCGCTACCCGGCTTTGCCGAAGCTGGTGCTGCAACTCGAGGGAATCCTGCTCAATGCGCATTCCAGGCGCAGGAGCCTTCCTGGGGTCGAGGGTGCCGATGAAGTTCGGCTCGCCGAATAAAAACCGCATGGCGGATATGCTGTCGAGTTGGGTTTTGAGTGCCTCATAGGCGTAAATGGTAAAAAAAGCCGACACTACCGACATCTCCGACTTTGCTCGAATCTTCTCTTGCAAAAACGCACCGACTGAGCCTCTGGAATGGTTGTCCTTGAGGCTGGAGGTAATAGTTGCTCGGGGCATGTTCAGGCCATCTTAAGGCCAGCGGTTGCAAAAACCAAGTCTTCCCTTGTGCTGCGCCGTCTCCTCTATGTGCCATGCCAGGGTGCTGTACGAAGAAGATGGCGACAGCCTAACCGTATAGCTTTAGAAAAGGGCTAGTAAGGTCTCTGGCTGCATCTAATATACGAGCTTGACCGTTCAGGCCTGAACATCAAACACCCTCAAACCCCTGGCCGGGGCCAGCCGAACCTCTTCCCCTGGCTCGGCTTGCAGCTTCACCACCGCTTCCCCCACCCCCAGATCCACCCGGCACAGCCGCTCGCCCCGCCCGCCATACACCGCCAGCACCCTGGCGGGAAGCCCCAGGGGGCTGGGCTCCAGGTCCTCGTAGCGGAAGGCCAGCAGGCCCGCGCCGTTTTGCACCCCCTGCACGGGCCAGGCCTGGCCGTCGAGCTGCACCTGTCCACCCTGCACCTGCACCCGTAGCACGTTCAACCGGCCAAAAGCCCTGGCTGCCGAGAGGGTTTGCGGTTGGGCGTAGACCTCTGCGGGGGTGCCGGTTTGCACGATTCGCCCGGCCTCCATCACCGCTACCCGATCGGCCACCGCCAGGGCCTCGTCGGGGTCGTGGGTGACGTGGAGGGCACTCACGTGCTCGGCCCGCAGAATCGAGGCCACCTCGAGGCGCAACTCCTCGCGCAACACCGGGTCGAGGGCCGAGTAGGGCTCGTCTAAGAGCAAGAGGCGCGGCCTGGCGGCCAGGGCCCGGGCCAGGGCCACCCGCTGCTTCTGCCCGCCGGAAAGCTGGTGTGGTTTACGGACATCCAACCCGGCCAGCCCCACCCGGCCCAGCAGCTGGTGGGCCACCTCCTGGTTGGGGCTTTTCATCACCAGGAGCAGGTGATCCAGGGCGCTGAGGTGGGGCCATAGCGCGTGGTCCTGGAACACATAGGCCAGCCCGCGCTTTTCCGGGGGTTGGCGGGTCACGTCCTCGCCGCCCAGAAAGATGCGCCCTGCGTCGGGCTCTAGCAGCCCCGCCACCAGGTTCAGCAGGGTGGTCTTGCCCGAGCCAGAGGCCCCCAGCACCGCCACAATCTCGCCGGGTTCCAGGTGCAGATTGGTATCAAACACCCCGGCTTTGCCGAAGTTTTTGGTTACGTGCTCGAGGCGCAGCATCCCGCAGCCCCCAGTTTCGGACATCTCATCCCGCCACCCCCTGTTCCAGACATCCCATCGCACGACTCCAGACCCACCCGAGGTTGATGCTTGCAGGGCTCATGCTACGCCTCGGCGCGGTACAAACAACAGCAGCAGCGAAAGGGCCATCAGCATGAGCCCGATGGCGGCGGCCTCGCGGAATAGCCCGCCGTTCAAGGCCGAGAGCACCGCCACCCCCAGGGTCTCGCTGCCGGGGGCGTAGAGCATGGCCGAGAGGGTGAGTTCGGCCAGGCACAGCGGCAGAATCAAAAACACCCCGGCGGCCAGGTAGGGCCGCAGCAGGGGGAGGCCAATTTTCCACCAGGCCCACCCGTGCCGCAGGCCAAACAGCTTGCCCACTCCCACCAGCCGCTCGATGCCCCCCTCGAGCCCGGCCTCTATCGAGCGTAGCATCAGCGCGGCAAAGTTGAGCAGGTAGGCCAGCAGCAGAATCCAGGGTGTCGCATAGAGCGGGGTGGGGGCCAGCAGCAGAATCAGCCCCACGGCCAGCAGGGTTCCGGGCAGCAGGTAGTGCACGTCCAGAACCTGTCGCAGGCGCCTCATGGCCCCTCGCTGGGGGGCCATGAGCAGCCCCAACAGCAGCAGCAACCCGGTTGCCAGCAGGGCCAGCAGCACCGAGTTGAAGAGTCCTTGCCGCACCAGCGGCAATTCCCAGGCCGTTATAAAGGCGGGTTGGAAAGCGCCGGTAAAGGTGTTGAACAAGGCCCGGCGGAGCAAGCCCAGGAGCGGGAAGACCACTGCCACCAGCGCGAACAGCACAAAGCCCGCTCGAGCCGCCCATACCAGCTTGGGTCGCAAAGGCCGGGGGGCGGGCTCGCCGGTGGCCTGGCTCGAGAGCA
>OGCI01002846.1_pt1 | contig 10543 bp, 9 predicted proteins | sample 1570021 | NCBI WGS metagenome assembly OGCI01 (sample SAMN06264664, study PRJEB24512) | hot springs metagenome | isolation source: Hot spring water | place: South Africa: Tshipise | collected 2015-06-21
GAACGGCGCCGACGGTTTGCTGGATTCGCGCAGGCTGGATGTGCGCTCCGGCCTTCGGGCCGGGCCGCGAGAACCCGGTGGGTGACTGAACGAAGCGGCTTCGAGCCGAAACTCGACCCGAAAAGCAGGGACCTTGGGATCGAATGGGACGCAGCGGTCGGCCCGTGCGGTGTGTGGATATGCGGATCAAAGAACGAATCCGCCCGGCCCGGCGAGGCGAGGAGGGAGAAAAATGTCTATTGACGAGTTGCGGGGCCCGTATTCGAAGCGGTACAGCGCAGTGTATGTGATGACGGTCCGGGTGAGGCAGGAGGTGGACCTGCGGCGGTTGCCGGCGGCGCCATGAGGGACGAAGCAGTTGGAGCGATTGTACCGGGGACGGACGGCGTGTGAGCGAGTGGTGGGGCTGGGGATGGGGCAGACGCGGCTGAGGCCGGTGGCGGATGCTCGCTGATCCCGACCATGCGGGACCCTCTTGGCGCGTCAGGTTGGCCCGCCGAACTCCCGATTCTTTCCCTCCGATCGAGAACCTTCAGCCCCAACCGCGCAACCGCCTCCCTCCCCTCCCGCGGTTGTAAGGCCCCCGAAGGCACGGCGGCCGACCATCCGAACCGCCCGGACGCGGTGGCGGCCGGGCCGGCCACCAGCAGGACAAGGCTGGAACGGGCCGCTGCCTCTTGTAGATCTGGTTGGGGGCAGTGCGCGTCGGCGTTGCGCGGGCTCGCCAGGTTTGGGATGCTAGGCTGGGTTCCAAGGGTTGGACGCTGGCGGACCTCGGCCGTCCAATGCTTGGACGCTTCGGCGACTGGATGGACGACCCGGGAAACGCGGAGGCATGAACCGATACATCGAGAAGGGGCGGGAAATCCTCGACATCGAGATCGAGGAGTTGAGGCGAGTCCGGGATTTGCTGGACGGCGGGTTCAGCGCAGTCGTGGACCTGCTGTTGCCGCGCCTGGCGGCCGGTGGAAAGATCATTCTGACCGGCGTTGGCAAGAACCTGCCCATCGCCCAGAAGATCGCCGCGACGCTGACCAGCACCGGGGCTCCGGCCGTGGTGCTGCATCCCTCCGACGCCATGCACGGCGACCTCGGCCTGGTCCAGCCGCGGGACACGGTGCTGGCCATGAGCTACAGCGGCGCCTCGGAGGAGCTGCTGGCGTTGGTGCCGGCGCTGCGCAGGTTCCACGTGCCCATCGTGGCGTTCACCGGCGAGCCCGAGGGGCCGCTCGCCACGTTGAGCGACGCCGTGTTGCTGGTCGCGGTGCGGCGCGAGGCCTGCCCGTTCAACCTGGCCCCGACCGCCAGCACGACGGCGATGCTCGCCGTCGGCGACGCGCTTGCCATGGTGCTGCTCGACGCCCGGGGATTCGGCCGCGAGGACTACGCCAAGCTACACCCCGGCGGGGCGATCGGCCGCACGCTCCTACTACGGGTGCGGGACATCATGCGCACCGGCGACCGCCTGGCGGTCGTGCGCCGGACCGCCACCGTCCGCGACGCGGTGATCGAAATGACCCGCGCCCGGGCCGGCTCCGTCGCCGTGGTGGACGAGGACGGACGGCTGGCCGGCATCTTCACCGACGGCGACCTGCGGCGACAGCTTGTCGCCGGCGCCAATCCCGCCGACTGCCCCATCGGGGAGGTGATGACCCGCCGCCCGATCCACGTCCGGGAGGATCAGTTGGCCGTGGACGTCCTGCGCGCGTTCGAGGAACACGCGATCGACGACCTGGTGGTCATCGACGCCGATCTTCGCGTCGTGGGGCTGGTGGATCTTCAGGACCTGCCGCGGGTGAAACTGATGTAGGCCCGGCCCCGCGTCCGCCGCGCCCGCCACGCTCCGCCATCCGTCCCGGATGCCCTTTGCCCCACCGCGTCGCGTCTGGTAGCCTGTCGGCCGCGCTCGGGCGAATCCGGCCCGGCGCCAACGGCGGGCCGCATAGCCCCCGGGGATGGCTCATGGCGAAACGCGCATCGGCATACGCGGCGGTCGGCGTGGACATCGACCGCAAAATGAACGCGCTGAAGCGGGCGCGGGCGGAGATCGAGGCGACCTTCACGCGGGGGGTCGTCGGGGGCATCGGATCCTTCGGCGGGCTGTTTCGTTCCCCCGGCCCCGACCGGCTGCTGGTCGCCAGCACCGACGGCGTCGGCACCAAGCTCAAGGTCGCCGCGATGGCGGGACGGCACGACACCGTCGGGCAGGACATCGTCCATCATTGCGTGAACGACATCCTCGTCCAGGGCGCCGACCCCCTATTTTTTTTGGACTACATCGGAGCGGGGCGGCTGGACCCCGCGGTGCTGGCGCAGGTCCTTCACGGACTGTGTGCAGCCTGCCGCGAGAACGGTTGCGCTCTGATCGGCGGAGAGACCGCCGAAATGCCGGGGCTCTATCCCGACGGCGAATACGATCTGGTGGGGACGATCGTCGGGGCCGTGCGGCGGCGCGACCTGATCACCGGCGAAGAGATCCGGGCCGGCGACGTCTTGATCGGCCTGCCGTCCAACGGCCTCCATACCAACGGCTACACGCTCGCCCGCCGAATCCTCTTCGACCAGGCCGGCCTCCGACCCTCGGACCTTTTGCCCGGCGACGGTCGCACCGTGGCCGACGCGCTGCTGGCGGTGCACCGGAGCTACCTCAAGCCGGTCCGCGCGCTGCGGCGGTCGGTGCGGATCCGCGGAATGGCCCACATCACGGGCGGCGGATTCCCGGACAACCTCCCCCGGGTGCTTCCGGCCGGCCTGGCGGCGGTCGTGGACCGGCGGGCGTGGTCGCCGCCGCCGCTGTTCGAGTTTCTTCGCCGCGAGGGCGGCGTGCACCGCGACGAGATGTACCGCGTGTTCAACATGGGCATCGGGATGGTGATCGTGGTCCGTCCCGCCGACGTCGAGGCCGCGCTGGCCGCCCTGCGGCGGGCCGGCGAGCGGCCGGTGGCCATCGGCCGTGTGCAACGGGCGCGCCGCGGCCGGCGGGTGGAGTTGCTGAACTAGCGGGCGACGCAGACCCGCCCCGGAGGAGTCGATGCACGGAATTCGTCGGGCCCTGATCAGCGTGTGGGACAAGAGCGGCGTCGTCGAGCTGGCGCGCGACCTGGCCGCGATGGGCGTGGAGATTCTTTCGACCGGCGGCACCGCTCGTGCCCTTCGGGAGGCCGGCGTGCCCGTGCGCGACGTCGCCGACTTCACCGGGTTCCCAGAAATGCTCGACGGACGCGTCAAGACGCTGCACCCCCGCGTCCATGCCGGCATCCTCCACCTCCGCGGCCGGCCGGACCACGAGCGGACGATGCGGGAGCACGGCCTCGAGCCGATCGACCTGGTCTGCATCAACCTGTATCCGTTCGAGTCTGTCACCGCCCAATCCGGCGCGGCGTGGGAGGAGGCGATCGAGAACATCGACATCGGCGGTCCAGCGATGGTGCGCTCGGCGGCCAAGAACATGGACCACGTCACCGTCCTGACCGACCCGGCCGATTACCCGGTCGTGCTGGCCGAGATGCGAGCGAACGAGGGAGCGACCACGCTGGAGACACGCCGGCGGTTGGGGTTCAAGGCCTTCGCGCGGACGGCTCGCTACGACGCCGCGATCGCGGCGTGGCTCGGCGCGCGGACCGGCGGCGCCGTGGCGCCGATCGTCCTCGCCGTCGCCGACGGCGTCCGACTGCGCTATGGCGAGAACCCGCACCAGTCGGCCGCGCTTTTCCCCGAGCCGGCCGGCGCCGAGCCCTCCGTTGCCCGCGCCCGCCAGCTCCACGGAAAGGAGATGTCGTTCAACAACTACCTCGACGGCGACGCGGCGCTCGAGACCGCCCGCGAGTTTGCCGGGGTCCCCGCCGCCGTCGTGATCAAACACAACAACCCTTGCGGTTGCGCGACGGGCCCGGACCTCGCGGAGGCGCTCGAAAGGGCCTGGGAGGGCGATCCCGTATCGGCCTTCGGCAGCGTCATCGCGGTCACGGTGCCCGTGAACCTGACCGCCGCTGAACGGCTGAAGGGCCGCTTTGTCGAGGCGCTGATCGCGCCGGCGTTCGAGCCCGATGCGCTGGAGTTCCTCCGGAAGAAGAGCCGCGACCTGCGCCTGCTCGAGCTGGACCGTCCGCTCGTCCCGCCGGCGCCCGGCCGGCAGGTACGCCAGATCGTCGGCGGCCTCCTTGCCCAGGACCGCGACGACTCCATCGTGCAGCATTGGGTTGTCCCGACTGCCGCCCCCTTCCCCGACGCAAAGCGGCCGCTGGCGGAATTCGGCATCCGCGTGGCCAAGCACGTGAAATCCAACGCGATCGTCCTGGCGCGCGAGCACGCGCCGGGCCGGTTCGCCCTCCTCGGCATGGGCGCGGGGCAACCGAACCGCGTGGATGCCCTCCGCCGCCTCGCCGTGCCACGCGCCCTAGAGAACCTCCACCGCCTCTATCAGGCCGCCGACCGCTACGGCGAGTCGTCGTCGGAGTTCGTCGCGCGCCAGATGGGCGAGGCGGTGCTGGTTTCGGACGCGTTCTTCCCCTTCCCCGACAACATCGAGCACGCGGCTGAGGCGGGCGTCAAATTCATCGTTCAGCCCGGCGGGTCGGTGCGCGACGAGGAAGTCATCGCCGCCTGCGACCGCTTCGGGATCGCAATGGTCTTTACCGGCATGCGGCACTTCCTGCACTGACGCCGGTCGGGGACGCCGGCGATGGTCTTCAGCTCGCCGATCTTCCTGTTCGTGTTCCTGCCGCTGGTCCTGGCGGTCTACCATGCCTCCCCATGGCCGCTGCGCAACGTCGTGCTGTTGGTCGCCAGCCTCGTCTTCTATGCGTGGGGCGAGACGGTGTTCGTCGCAGGGATGCTGGCCTCGATCGCGATGAACTGGGCGTTCGGACTCTGGGTCGGCCGAGCGGAAGGGCGTCGGAGGCGTAGGGCGGTGGCCGTCGCCGTCGCGGCCAACCTGCTGCTGCTGGGCTGGTTCAAGTACGCCGATTTCGTCGTGGCGAACCTGCGCGCGATTCGGCCCGGGACGTGGCCGAACTGGGGCGGAGTCCATCTGCCCATTGGCATCTCGTTTTTCACGTTCCAGGCGTTGTCCTACGTGCTCGACGTCGCGCGCGGGGGGGCCGCCCCGGAGCGCAATCCGCTTCGGCTCGGGTTGTTCATCTCTCTCTTCCCGCAGTTGATCGCCGGTCCGATCGTCCGCTACCTCGACATCGCGCACGACCTGGTGGCGCGCCGCGAGACCTGGGAGCGCTTCGTGGCCGGCGTGCAGCGGTTCACCGTGGGACTGGGCAAGAAAATCCTGATCGCGAACGTGCTGGCCGGTCCGGCCGACCAGGTGTTCTCGCTCGCCGCCGGCGAGCTGAGCGCGCCGGTGGCGTGGCTGGGGCTGGCCGCGTACATGGGCCAGATCTACTTCGACTTCTCCGGCTACTCGGACATGGCCGTGGGCCTCGGGCGGATGTTCGGCTTCGAGCTGCCGGAGAACTTTCGCCATCCCTACGCCGCCGCTTCGGTGACGGAGTTCTGGCGCCGGTGGCACATCACGCTGTCGACCTGGTTCCGCGACTATCTCTACATCCCCCTGGGCGGCAATCGTCGCGGGCCAGTGCGCACGGCCGTGAACTTGCTCACCGTTTTTGTGCTTTGCGGCCTCTGGCACGGGGCGGCGTGGAATTTCGTCGTGTGGGGCCTGTACCATGGAGCGCTGCTGGCGCTGGAGCGGCCATGGCGGGAGATTCGGCGTCCCGCCGCCGCGCGTGCGTTGGGCCATGCGTGGATGCTCGTGGCCGTCGCCGCCGGCTGGGTGATCTTTCGCGCCGACTCGCTGAGCCATGCCGGGCGTTTCTTCGCCGCGCTGGCGGGCGGGAACGGGGGCGCGGCAACCGTCGCCGCCCTCGCTACGCCTATCGTCTGGTTGGCCCTCGCCGCCGCGGCCCTCGGCTCGTTCCCGTGGTGGCGAACGCTGGCCGACCGTCTTGCGCATCGCCCCGCGGGACGCAGCCTCCAGCTCGCGGCCGCGTGGGCGCGGGTCCCGGCCCACGCCGCCGTCTGGCTCCTCTGCTGGATGCGGCTGGCCGCCGCCACCCACAACCCTTTCATCTACTTCCGGTTCTAGACCGTGCACGGCCCCTTGACCACAGTGTCGCTTTTCGCCCACCGCGCCGCCACATTCGCCCTGGGTGCCGGCTTTCTCGCATTTCTCGCCATTCCGCATGGCGCGCGCTGGCTGGGGATCGCGCCGACGCCCGAGTTGGCGGCGCGGATCGAAAAACGCCGCCTCGCCCCATGGCCGACATGGCCACCACGGAACATGACTGAATGGCGCGCTTGGCCCAGGGCCATCGAAACGGCTCTCGACGACCGGTTGGCGTGGCGCGCGGCATGGATCAGCGCCCACAGCCGGCTTCTGCTCGCCCTCGGCATCTCGTCGCGTCGCGAGGTCCTCATCGGATCCGACGGCACGCTCTTTTACGACCTACTCCGCCTGCGGGGCTGTGGCCGGGCCCCGGGCTACGGCGCCACCTCCGCCCTGCCGCGCCACCACCTCGATCTTGTTGCGCGCGTTTTGGCGGAACGCCACGCATGGCTGGCCGCACGCAACATCCGCTATCTGGTCGTCCTGATTCCGGACAAACAGAACGTGTACCCCGAACGCCTGCCCGCCGCAGAACGCGCCCTCGTCCAGCCCGGCTCGGTCGCAACGCAGGTGGCCGACCACCTGCGCAACTCGACCGACGTCCGCGTCCTCGACCTGACCCCCGCCCTGCGCGCGGCCAAACCTCTCGGGGAACTCTACTACCGCTACGATACCCACTGGACGCCACTCGGCGCCACCGTCGGCGCGGCCGCGATCCTCCAGGCGCTCCGACGCGAATGGCCTGACATCCCCCCCTTTCCGCCGGCCGACGCCTGGGAAAGGGCCCGTCCCGAATCCCCTCCCCACCTTGACCTGGCCCGCCTCCTCGGCGTGGAGGCGTGGTTCGCCGAGGCCGCGCCCAGCATCCGGCCGCGCGGCTGGCCGGAGCCGACGGTGGTGCTGGCCGACGGCGAACTGCGGACGACCTACGAGTACGCCGGCCCGCGGCCGGACCTGCCCTCCGCCTGGATCCTCCACGATTCCTTCACCGGTCTCCTCGGGCGCTTTCTCGCGCCCGCCTTCAGCCGTTCGAGGTTCCAGTGGCATACGCGCGTTCCGTTCTCGCCCGCCGAGATCGAGGTCTGGCGGCCGGACCTCGTGATGGAGATCCTCGTCGAACGCCACGCCGTGACCTGGACCGCCAATCCCCCGGCGGTCTCCCTGGAAAAGGAACGGCATGCGTTCGCGGCCTCGGACAGGACGCTCGAACCGACCGGCGGCGTCGGCGGCTGGCTCGACGCCGCCCCGGAGGATCTCGACGCGGCCGGCCACCGCACGGTAACCAGCCCGTCCGGCCGAGCCGAACTCCGGCTGGCCGGCGTGCGGTTCGAAGGGGACCACGACATCGTGCTGCGCCTGCGGTTCCAACTCCCGTCGCCGGCACGTCTCGTGATCGACTGGAACGCCGGCCGCGGACGCCGCCGCCTCGGCGGCGATTGGCCGGCGGGCGCGTCGGAATGGTACGTGCGCCTCCGCCCCCCTCAAGACGACGGCCCCTTCCGACTGACGGTCGAAGGGCCCGACCGCTTCGTCGTCGAGCGCCCCGAATGGCGTTGCGTGCCTTCCTCGATGCAGCCGTCGTCCGGCATTGGCGAAGAAGCGACTGGCGGTGTACCCTGACCACGTGACCCGTCTCGTCCCATGGTGGCTCGCGGCGGCGCTCTGTGCATCCTGCGGGCCTCGCGTCCCCCACCCGCGTTCCTACCGCGAAGATGCCCGCGCACCGGCATCCGCGGCCGTTTCGTCAGCCATTCCACCGGCCGCCCCCGCCCCGGTCCGGTGGACGCTGCCCGACGGCTGGACCGCCCGGGCCGGCGAAGGTATCCGGGTGGCGACGTTCGAAACCCAAGCGGGCGGCGACCGGTACGAGTGCTCGTTGATCGCCCTGCCCGGGGACGGCGGCGGGTTGATCCCCAACGCGCGACGTTGGGCCGGCCAGCTCGGCCTCGCAGTGCCTCCGGACCGATGGGAAGCCTGGACCGCCCGCATCGAAGAGCGGCGCACTTCCGCCGGCCACGAACTGCGGATCATGGACTTTCGGACGTTGCAACCGGAGGACGATCCCGCCGCGATCTCGATGCTGGGGGCGGTCGTGCGGCGCCCGAACGACAGCCTCTTCCTGAAATTCATGGCCCCCCGCGCCGTCCTCGACGAACGGAGCGCCACGTTCGCAGCGCTCGCTGCAACGCTCGAATGAGCCTGTTCGATCCGCTCTCCCGGTCCTTGTGGTGGTGGGTTGGGGCCCTTCTCGCGGCCGCGGCTGCTCCCGGCGCGGACGTGTCGCTGCGAGGCGGACGGATGTCCATCCGGGCATCTGGGGAACGGCTGTCGACGGTCCTTGGCGAAATAGAGAGGCTTGGGGTGCGCGTGACGATGGCCCCCGAGGCCGACCGGATGGTCACGCTCCACCTCCCGGACCGGGAGGTAGGCGCAGCCTTGGCCGCCTTGTTGGAGCCGATGGACTGGATCGTGACGTGGCGCGTGCTCGAGGGGCCGGTCGGGCCCGTGCAGCGTCTGGACGAGATCCGCGTCTTTCCCAGAGGCCGTCCGGAGAGCGCCCGGCCGCTGCCGGCCGCCGGGTGGACCAACGCCGTCTCGCGCGGGCCGGACGGCCGTGGCCCTCTGCACGTCGACCGCGAAGTGCTCCTGACGCTTCATTGCGGCGTGCCGCTGCGGGAGTTCATGGCCTTCCTGAGCCGATGGGACGCCTCGCTGCTCGACGCCCTGCCGCGTTGGGGGGTGTATCGCATCCGGCTGCCACGCGGCGCCGATGCCCTCTCCGCCGCCGCCGAGATGCGGCGCGATGCGATCGTCCGCGGCGCCGAGGCGAATTATGCGATTCGTCTGCCCGACGCCATGGCCGCGCCCGCCGCCGTCCCCGTAGCCTCCGGCGTCTCCGACACGACCGCGCCTGGCCCGGCGGTGGCGGTGCTCGACACTGGGCTCTCGCTGCCCCCAGGCTGGACCATACCGCTGGCCGGCGCCTACGATGCCACGCAGCCCGGCGCGGCCATGACCGACCCCGTCGGCCACGGGACGCAGATGGCGCTGGTGGCCGCCGGTTCGGTCCTGCCGGCGCAGACGCCGCCGACCGGCGCGGCCCCGGTGCTGGCGATCCGGACGTTCGACGCCGCGGGCGTGACGTCCAACTTCGATCTGTTGCGGGCGATCCAGTACTCTGCCGATTCCGGCGCCCGCGTCCTGAGTTTAAGCTGGGGCACGGAGACGGAGAGCGCCTTTTTCCGCGACGCGGTGGCGGATGCGCAGTCCCGTGGCATGGTCGTCGTCGCGGCGGCCGGCAACGAACCCTCGGGTCGTCCGCAGTATCCCGCCGCCTATCCGGGCGTCATCGCAGTGACCGGGCTGGGGGCCGACGGCCGCGCGTGGGAACTGTCGAATTACGGAGATTTCGTCGTCGTCGCCGCCCCCGCCGTCGCCCAATTCCCCATCGGATACAACGGCCCGCCCGGCCGGTACGCGGGAACCTCCACCGCGACGGCCTACACCGCCTCGTTGATCGCGCAATGGCTGGCACGGCATCCCGACGCGACACCCCAACAGGCGTCGGAGGCGCTGGTGTCGGCGCTGACCGACGCCGGCGAACCGGGCCGCGACCCCCGTTATGGGTACGGCGTCCTTGACGCCGCCGCGGTCCTCCGCCTCCTTCCGCCGGCCCCCTGACAAGGTGTTCGACCGCCCTATTGATCGCACCGCGGTCAATCGATTTTTGCGGCGTTCGCGCTTGCTCGCGCCGAAAACGGCCTGGCCCAAGGTCAGGCCTTCCGGGGCAGTACCGCGGCGACCCCAGTATCGTAGGGCTCGACCTTGGCCGAACGGCAATGCTGGCCAATCCGCAGGCGCCCCGTCCGTGCTCCGGTCACGGGAACAAACGGCACTCTTGCCCGCGGCCCGTCGTTCGTGGCATGAGCCGCCACCGTCGCCGAGGAGACGAAGATGAGCAGCGTTTCGCGACGGCCTCCGTCGCGCCGAGGAACTGCGCGAGGCTCACCTCCGCATTACGCGCGAGCTGTCGCAATTTATCGTCGGTCAGGAGGAGGTGATCGAACGGCTCGTCATCGCCGTGCTCGCCCGCGGCCACTGCCTGCTCGAAGGCGTGCCGGGGCTGGCGAAGACGATGATGATCCGCAGCCTAGCGCGGACGATGGACCTGACGTTCCACCGCATCCAGTTCACCCCCGACCTGATGCCGGCGGACATCACGGGCACCGACATCGTTTAGGAGGATCCCGACGGCCGCCGCTCGCTTGTGTTTTAGCCCGGCCCCATTTTCGCGCAGATGATCCTCTCCGACGAGATTAACCGCACGCCGCCGAAGACGCAGGCCGCTTCTATGGCGTCCGCACGCACGCAGGGGCGGGTGCCGGGCATCGCCGAGCCCCACCGCGGGGCCTCTGTCCACACCGCTGG
>OGCI01002847.1_pt1 | contig 10538 bp, 6 predicted proteins | sample 1570021 | NCBI WGS metagenome assembly OGCI01 (sample SAMN06264664, study PRJEB24512) | hot springs metagenome | isolation source: Hot spring water | place: South Africa: Tshipise | collected 2015-06-21
AAGGACGTGGATGCCTTCGCGGAGAAGGCCGCCGGGTATGCGGACAAGGTCCTCTACGTGAACGACGCCATGTTCGAGAACTTCAACTCCGAGGCCTACCAGAAGGCGCTCTCCGCCCTCATCAAGGAGCACGGGCCGGGACTGGTCCTCATAGGCAACACCGGACAGGGCGTTGACCTGGCGCCAGCCCTGGCTGTCGAGATGGGGGCCCCCTTGGTCACCGACGTCACCGCGCTGGAGATGGAGGGCGACAAGCCCAAGCCAACACGCCAGTTCTACGGTGGTAAGCTGGATGCCCACATGTCCATGAAGGACGCCGACCTCTACATTTTGACCATACGCGAGGCGACCTTCCAGGCCGGGGACGCCAGCAAGTCCGGGGAGATCGTAAAGGTGGACAACCCGGTTAAGGAGGAGATCACCTACCGCAGGTTCCTCGAGTACGTGGAGCCCGAAGTGGGCGAGGTGGACATCACCCAGTCCACCCTGCTGGTGGGAGTGGGACGCGGCATCCGCGAGGACAAGAACCTGCCCGTGGTGGAGGAGCTGGCACAGGTGCTGGGCGCCGATCTCGCTGCCTCCCGCGCCGTGGTGGATGCCGGCTGGCTGCCGTCGGACCGCCAGGTGGGCATCTCGGGCAAGACGGTTAAGCCGAAGCTCTACCTGGCCGTGGGCATCTCCGGGGCTTTCCAGCACGTCACGGGGATGAAGGGCTCGGAGGTCATCGTGGCCATCAACAAGGACCCCGACGCCCCCATCTTCGGCATCGCCGATTACGGCATCGTGGACGACCTCTTCAAGGTGGTCCCCAAGCTCACGGAGAAGCTCAAGGAGTTGAAGGGCGCTTAAGCATTGTCATTGAGCCCCGGATCCTCCGGTGCCCATAATGAAGATAGAGGACCGGTTGTCGTAGATAATGCCGAAGGCACGAGGAGGATGTAGTACAGATGAACGGCAAACCGAAGATCGGAGTCTACGTCTGCCACTGCGGGACCAACATCGCCGGCGTCGTGGACGTGGAGGAGGTGGTGAAGTTCGCCTCCACCCTGCCCGACGTGGTTATCGCACGCAATTACTCTTACATGTGTTCCGACCCGGGGCAGGCGCTGATCACCGACGACATCGAGAAGCTGGGGTTGAACCGCGTGGTGGTCGCCTCCTGCTCTCCGCGCATGCACGAGCCCACCTTCCGCAAGACGCTGCTCTCCGTCGACCTCAACCCCTATTTCCTGGAGATGGCCAACATCAGGGAGCAGTGCTCCTGGGTGCACGAGGACCCCATCGCCGCCACCGAGAAGGCCAAGCGCATCGTGGAGGCGGCGGTGGTCAAGGCCCGCCGGCTTGAGGCGCTGGATGTCAAGGAAGTGGACGTGGAGCCCTCCTGTCTCGTCATAGGTGCGGGCATAGCCGGCATCCAGGCTGCCCTGGACATCGCCGACGCGGGCTTCAAGGTCTATCTGGTGGAGAAGAATCCCTCCGTGGGCGGACACATGATCCAGCTGGACAAGACCTTCCCCACGCTGGACTGCTCGGCGTGCATCCTCACCCCCAAGATGGTGGACGTGGCCAACCATCCCAACATCGAGCTCATGACCTATTCCCAGGTGGAGGAGATCGGGGGCTACATCGGCAACTTCGACATAAAGGTGCGCAAGAAGTCGCGTTTCGTGGACATGGACAAGTGCACCGGCTGCGGGGACTGCGCGGAGGCCTGCCGCATGGCGGGACGCTTCCCCAACGAGTTCGACGAGGGGATCGGCATGCGGGGGGCCATCTACCTCCCCTTCCCCCAGGCGGTTCCCGCCAAGTACACCATCGACAAGGAGAACTGCCTCTTCCTCACCAAGGGCAAGTGCGGGGAGTCCCCCAAGTGCCAGGAAGCCTGTCAGGCGAAGGCTATCAACTTCGAGCTCGAGGACGAGATCGTGGAGTTCAAGGTGGGCACCATCATCGTGGCCACCGGCTACGACGTCTTCGATGCCCGCAAGAAGCCGGAGTACGCCTACGGGGTCTACGACAACGTGCTCACCGCCCTGGAATTCGAGCGCCTGGTCAACGCCTCCGGGCCCACCGGCGGACAGATCATCATGCTCGAGCGGGGCAAGAAGAAAAAGAAGAAGGAGGGCGAGGAGGCGGAGCCCCCGCGCGTGCCCGAGAGCATAACCTTCATCCAGTGCGTGGGGTCGCGCGACAAAAGCGTGGGCAACGAGTACTGCTCGCGCGTGTGCTGCATGTACACCGCCAAGCTAGCCCACCTGGTGAAGGACAAGCTCCACGATTGCGAGGTGACCGTCTTCTACATGGACGTGCGCGCCTTCGGCAAGGGCTTCGAGGAGTTCTACGACCGGGTGCGCCGCGAGGGCGTGCGTTACATCCGCGGCAATCCCTCGGAGATCTTCAAACGAGGGGACAAGCTGGTGGTGAAGGCCGAGGACACACTGACCTCCACGCCCCTGGAGCACGAGACGGACATGGTGGTCCTCTCCGTGGGGCTGGTGCCGCGCTCCGACAACCGGGAGATCATAGACCTCCTCAAGCTCTCCCAGTCCTCGGACCTCTTCTACCTGGAGGCCCACCCCAAGCTGCGGCCGGTGGACACCGCCTCCGACGGCATCTTCCTGGCCGGCGTGTGCCAGGGGCCCAAGGACATCCCCGATGCCGTGGCCCAGGCCAAGGGGGCGGCCTCGGCGGCCATGATCCCCATGGCCTCGGGGAAGGTGAAGGTGGAGGCGCAGACCTCGGTGGTGAACGAGGAGACCTGCCGCGGCTGCGGCTTCTGCGTCCAGGTCTGCCCCTATTCCGCCATCGAGCTGGTGGAGGTCAACCGCATGGGATGGCCGGTGAAGGTAGCGCGGGTGAACGAGGCCCTGTGCAAGGGATGCGGCGCGTGCGCAGCCGCCTGCCTCTCGGGCTCCATTCAGCAGCGTTCGTTCAAGGACCTACAGCTACTTCCGCAGATACAGGCCCTGGGGGTGAAGTAAGCCATGGCGGAGAAAACGGATTTCGAACCCAACATCGTCGCCTTCCTCTGCAACTGGTGTTCCTATGCCGGGGCGGACCTCGCCGGCACCTCCCGCATCCATTACCCGCCCAACGTGCGGGTCATCCGGGTTATGTGCTCCGGCCGCGTCAACCCGCTCTTCGTGATGAACGCCCTGCAGCAGGGAGCCGATGGGGTGCTCATCTCAGGTTGCCACCCCGGCGACTGCCATTACATGCAAGGCAACTACTACGCCCGCCGCCGCTTCAACCTCATGCGCAACTTCCTGGAGTACCTGGGAGTTGAGCCGGAGCGGGTGCGCATGAGCTGGGTGTCGGCATCCGAGGGCGCCAAGTGGAAGGAGGTCATCGAGGAGGTGGTCAACGGCGTCAAGGCCGTCGGGCCCATGGATATGTTCAAACGGAGGCAGTTAAATTGGTAGATATAGAAAAACTCAGGGAGATAGCCAGGGAGATCATCTCCAGGGATGACGTGAGACAGCTCATCGGCTATCGCCAGGGCACCTACGGCTTCCGGGCTCGCCCCGCCTTCGTCACCGATCCCGGAGAGGTTGACAAGCTCATCTTCTCACCGGCCTGCGTCAATAACCTCGCCACCTACATCACACTGGAGGAGAGGCTCCCGGTGCCGCGTGGGCAGGAGCCGGACCTGCGCAAGGTGGCGGTGATGGTCAAGGGGTGCGATTCCCGCGCCCTGGTGCAGCAGATGGAGGAGAAGGCGTACGAGCGGGAGCGGATCCTGGTGCTGGGGATCCCCTGCACCGGCGTGGTGGACATGGACAAGGTGGAGAAGAGATTCCCCGGCGTCCTCGCCAGGGGAGAGATCGTCCTGGAAGGGGACAAGTTCCTCCTCACCTATGACGGCAAGGAGGAGGAGGTCGCGAAGGGCGAGCTCCTGGCGGACAAGTGCACGCGCTGCCGCTACCCCACCCCCCTGGTCTACGACCAGCTCCTGGACGAGGAGGTGGCGCGCTTCGCGGACGACGATTACGCGGACGTGGAGGCCCTCGAAAAACGTTCGGCGGAGGAGAAATGGGCTTACTGGGAGGAGAAATTCTCCCGCTGCATCCGCTGCTATTCCTGCCGCAACGTGTGTCCCATGTGCTACTGCGAGGACTGCGTGCTGGACCGGCTCAATCCCCAGTGGATGCGGCGCAGCGTGGACGTGAGCGAGAACACCGCCTACCACATCGCGCGCGCCTACCACCTGGCCGGTCGCTGCATCCAGTGCGGCGAGTGCCAGCGGGTGTGCCCGGTGGACATCCCCCTCATGGAGCTCAACCGCAAGTTCTACAAGGACGTGGAGGAGCTCTACGATTACGAGCCGGGAACCAACGCGGAGGCGCCGCCGCTGCTTTCCACCTTCAAGGTCGACGACCGCGAGGACTTCATAATGTAAAGGGTGAGTGGCATGGCAGTAAAGAAACTGAGCAAGGACAAGGTAAAGGAAGCCCTCCAGGAGCTCACCAAGTTCCGCCTTATCGCGCCCGCCAAGTCGGACGAAGTGGTGATCTTCAAGCAGATCGAAAACCCGGACGAGGCTTACCTGGAGTACGGCAACTCCACCGTCCCCCCCAAGAGGGTTGTCTTCCCGCAGACGGAGACCCTCTTCCGTTTCCTGCGGGGCAGCCCGGAGCTCAAGGAGAAGGACGTGGAGGAGGAGGGGACCACGGTCATCTTCGGCCTGCGCCCCTGCGACGCCCGGGCCATGGCCATCGTGGACAGGCTCTTCAGCTGGGACTATGAAGACCCCTATTACCTGAAGCGCCGGCAGCTCACCACCCTGGTGGGCCTGGCCTGCGTCGAGCCCCCTTCCGTGAACTGCTTCTGCACCTCCCTGGGAGGGAGCCCCTTCGGAACGGAGGGCCTGGACATCCTCCTTACCGACATGGGCGACCATTACCTGGTGCAGGCCTTGACGGAGAAGGGGGAGAAGCTCCAGGAGACCCTCTCCGCCCACCTGGAGGACGCTCCCGCCGGCGACGAGAAGAAGGCGGAGGAGCTGGCCGCGGCGGCGGAGGGGAAGATAGCCCGCTCCATAAACACGGAGGGGATCCCGGAGAAGCTGCCCACCCTGTGGGAGCACGAGTTATGGAAGAAGGTCTCCGCCGCGTGCCTGGGCTGCGGTATCTGCACCTTCCTCTGCCCCACCTGCCATTGCTTCGACATCCAGGATGAGGTGGAGGAGACGGGCGAGGGCCGGCGCGCCCGCATGTGGGATTCCTGCATGTTCAGCGAGTACACCCTGCACGCCTCGGGACATAATCCCCGGCCCACTCGCAGGGAGAGGACCCGCAACCGCATCAGCCACAAGTATTCCTATTACCCGAAGCGGTTCGAGGTCATCGCCTGCGTGGGCTGCGGACGGTGCATCAACCTTTGCCCGGTGAACATCGACATCCTGGAGATCCTGGAACAGGTGGTGGATGCCTCATGAAGAACCCATATATTCCCTACGAGGTGAAGATAGAGGAAGCCTGGTACGAGACGCCTGGCGACCGCTGCATCAAGACCTTCAAGGTCACCTTCGCCGACGAGAAGGTGTGGGACGACTGGAGCCACCTCCCGGGCCAGTGCGCCATGGTGGGCATACCCGGGGTAGGGGAGTCCATGTTCTGCATCTCCTCGTCGCCAACGGAGAAGGGCTACCTCCGCTTCAGCATCATGAAGATGGGCAAGAACACCAGTGCCCTGCACGAGCTGGAGGCGGGGGACTCCTTCTACGTGCGCGGGCCGCTGGGGAACAACTTCCCCCTCGAGGAGTGGAAGGGGAAGAACGTCATCACCATAGGAGGCGGCATCGGTCAGGCGCCCCTGCGCCCGGTGATACAGTGGATCCGCGACAACCGCGATGACTTCGGCGAGCTGACGGTGATCTATGGTGCCCGCACCTCCGCGGACCACTGCTTCAAGCCCGAGTTCGAGGACTTGGGCTCCTGCGGGGACGCCTGCTGCCACCTGGCGGTGGACGTGGAGGAGGAGGGATGGCCCCATTTCGTGGGCTTCGTGCCCACCCTGCTCATGGAGGTCTCGCCCTCGCCGGAGAACGCCATCGCCGTGACCTGCGGGCCGCCCATCATGATCAAGTTCGTCCTGGAGAACCTGGAGAAACTCGGATTTGCGCCCGAGCAGGTCTACACCACCCTCGAGAACCGCATGAAGTGCGGCATAGGGAAGTGCGGGCGCTGCAACGTGGGCCATCTTTACGTGTGCAAGGACGGGCCGGTCTTCTCCTATTCGCAGCTCAAGGAGATACCGGAGGCCTTCGCCTGATTTGGGGTATGAAGAAAGGGCCCCTTGAGGGGCCCTTTCTGTTTCCCGTTCTTTAGCTCCTTACCCGCAGCACCATACCCAGCGCGAGGGCCGCAAGCCCCAGGAGCATGAGCAACCCGGCGGCGAGGAGCAGCGGCAGCAGGTTCCAGCCGGTGGCGGGGAGTACCTGCGTCTGCACCGCGGGCGTCACGGGTGGCGTGACCACCTCTCCGGCCACCACCACAATGTAGTTGAGGAAGGGCTTGCCCACCACCAGGTCCTCGCCGGATTTCACGGTCACCTTGATGGTGGTCTCCGCGACGGAGGCCACGTCCGAGCCCTCCGGGATGATCTCTCTCAGCTCGTAGTCGTCGGGGATGAGTAGCTTGAACTGGTACTTGCCGTCGGCGGCGTCGATGACGTCGGTGGAGACCTGGACGGAATCCCTGTAAAGCGCTATGGTGATCGGTCTCGCGGTTCCGTCCCAGGGAGTGTCTATGCCGGGGTCATAGGCGCCGTTGGCGTTGACGTCGTTGTACTTGTAGCCGGTGATGGATCCCAGCATGTAGTTGAGGAAGCAGTCCTCGAGCACCGTCTCTTCCCCGGATATCACCTCCACGTCGCGCATCATCGTCGGGGTCTTGGTGAAGACTCCCGAGTCCAGCACCTCCTCGATGTCGTATATTCCCGGCTCCACGCCGTCGAAGTGGAACCTTCCGTCTTCGTCGGTCTTGGTGGTGTCCACGATGTTGCCCTGCTCACCGGCGATCTCAACGTTCCCGTCACCGTCCTGTCGCAGGAGATTGATGGTGACTCCCTCGAACCCCGGCTCGCCATCGTCCTTCACGCCGTCGGCGTCCAAGTCCTCGTACTTGTAGCCGGTGATGGAGCCCGGCTCGACGAAGTCGACCGTCTCTTCGTCGCTGGCGGTGTCCTCGTTCTCCTCGTCGTCGTAGGCGGTGGCGGTGGTCACGTTCTTATGGCTGTTGGGCCAGTCGCCCTCGATCCAGCGGCTGATGGAGCAGGTGTAGCTGTCGTGGCCCGGTATCACCTTCGGCAGCTCGCACTCGTCGCTGATATCGCCGAAGACGTCGTCCTCGAGCTTGCTCAAGGTCACCTCCTCGTCCCCGTTGTTGGTGATCACGAAGGTGAAGGTGACCCAGGCGCCGGACTCGGGGACTATAGTGGGATCCGCCGTCTTGGTGATGGAGATGTCCGGGAGGACGTCGGTGAAGGTCACCGTCTCGTCGTCAGTATCGGATCCGGTGTCGCCTTCATTATCCTGTACCGTGGCGGTGACCACGTTGTAGTGGTTGGGGCCAGAGTAGTCGCCGGAGATCCACTTGGTCACCTTGAAAGTGCAGGTGTCATCGCCGCCCACCGAGCCATCATAGGCGGCCAGGCTCACCGGAAGCGTGCAGTTTCCCTGACCGTTGAGGTTCCCGAAGACGGTGTCCGCAAGGGTGGTCAAGGTCACTGGCTCGGGGCTGAGGTTGGTGATAACGAAGGTGAACTCCACCCAGCCGCCGGTTTCCAGCACGCTCGTGGGATTGGCGGTCTTGGTCACGTTTACGGTGGGCAGCACGTTGATCACGGTCACCGTGGCGTCGTCGGTGTCGCTCGTAGGGTTGTTCCAGTTATCTTTGGCGGAGGCGGTCACCGTGTTGGTGTGCACGTATCCGGCGTCGCCCTCGACCCTTACGGTGTAGGTGAAGGTGGCGCTGTCGCCTTTGTTCGCGAGCACGGTCTCCGCATAGGACGGTGTGACCGCGTTGGTGATATTTCCGAACCTGTCATCTATCAGGGTGGTCAGCGTGAGCGAACGCGAGCCGGCGTTGGTCACCACGAAGGTGTAGGTGACGTCGCCGCCCGGCTCGGGCAATTCCGTCTGAGAGCCCGGCGTGGCGGGGTCGGTGTCGGCGCTCTTCTCCACGGTGATGGCCAGGGGCACCTCGGTGAAGGTCACCGTGGCGTCGTTGCTGTCAGTGGCCGTCCTGCCCCCGGAGGTGGCGGTGGCGGTCACCGTGTTGGTGTGCGAGCTCCCGGCGGTGCCGGAAAGCCACCTGGTGATGGAGCAGGTGTAAGTGCCGCCGTCGGCGGCCAGCGTCTTCGGGAGGCCGCACTCGGAGCTTATGTCTCCGAATCTGTTGTCCACCAGCGAGGTGAGGGTTGACGAAGAGATATAGAAATTGGTGATCACGAAGGTGTAGGTCACATTCCCGCCGGTCTCGGGAACGCTTGCGGGGTCGGGGGTCTTCTCCACCGTGATCGCGAAGGGGATCTCGACCGCGGAGGCCTTGAGCGAGCGGTCCTGGTTGCCCCCGGAGCCGTCAAGCTCGATGAAGCGCATGTGGTAGGGCGAGCCGCTGATGCCGGCGGCGCTCCTCGCCTCTCCGGTAGCGGGATCGAAGCCCCAGTAGATACGGGAGGCGATATGCCCGCCCCACGCCAGCACCGCGGTGGTGCTACTGGAGGCGACGGTGAAGGTGATGGATATGCGGGCCCCGGAGCTCTTTGCCGTGAGGTCGCCCTGTGCTACGTAAGAGACGCCGGTGATGGTGCCGCCGAAGAGGGTCATCAACCGCTCGGAGCCAGGGAGGTCGTTGAAGCTGGCAGTGGGCTGGCCCGGCACCGGCGAGCCGGCGCTGCTCGGCGCGGGGATGGGATAGGTGGTGGTGGTGGCCGGGATGCCGACTATCCCCTGCGTGGGGTTCACGCCGCTGATGGTGCGGTTGTAGGAGGTGAGGTAGTCGATGGCGTGCTTGCCGCTGTCCTTGATGTCGAAGCCGATGACCACCGTGTGGGTCCCGCTGGAGAGGCCGGACATGATCAGGCGGTAGGGGACCGAATCCCCCTCGAAATAATTTGAGTTGTTCTCGTTCAGGTTCCCGTTCCGCCATTCGTTGTCCTTGTTCGCCCACTGGTCCAGGTTCCCCGCGGCGTCGGTGAAGGTGACCGAGGCGATGGGGGCAAGCGCCCAGTCGCCGTTCCACGGGGAGGCGTAGGCCCTGACCTCGTATTCTCCCTGGATGCCGTTCAGCCGGTAGAAGTAGATGAGGTCACCGCCCTCGTCGGCAGTGACCGAGTCCCATCCTGGGACGAAGGAACCGTCTCCCTTGACGATGGACCCATCCGGCCTCTTCACCGGGAGGTCATACGTGACGCCGGGGGCGAAACCCGCCCCCGAGATCAGCACCACTTCCCCCGGGAGGTAGTCGAGCTTGTCCGTGGTCAGCGTGGGGGTGCCCGTGGGAAGCGGAGCCAGCCCGGCGCCCGGCACGGCTTCGGTGACCAGTTCGGGTTCGGCCTCCGAGCCCGCGTCCGGTTCGCCTTCCGTCACCGGCTCGCCTTCCGTCACCGGTTCCGTGGGAGGCAACGGCTCCTGCTGCGGTGCTTTCACCGAGAATTCCGCCCTGGCGATGGGGGCTTGTTCGGGGCTACCGCTCCAGGGCATCTCGTAGAGCAGCACCCGGTACGACCCGGTGGTTTCTCCGAGCTCTAAGGCACGTGAGAACACCCCGCTGTCGTCGGCGACCACGCTATCCCCGCCAGGTACGTCAGAGTCGTCGGGGCCCACCACCAGCACGCGGTACGAACCGCCGGCGGCAAGGCCTCTCCCGGTTATGGTGACCGTCTCACCTGGCTGGTATTCAGCCCTGTCGGTGCTCACGGAGGGGTTGATATCCCCCGCTAACGCCGGGAAATGCAGGTTGGTGAGCAGCAAGACGATGATTGCGAACAAGATGCTTGACCTGTCGAACCAAGAGACGCGCCTTTTTTTTGTTTGCTTTCATGGCTAACCCCCCAATATCTTGGTCTTGGTATTGACTATGCCCTTTATTTGGCCTTCCAGCATCGCTACCCGTTATCTCCCTTTCTCGCGAGCGAAAAATTTGCATTGCGATGCCTGCCACATTATTCCGTCCGCTATTTAAAAAGCCCGAACACGTACGCTGTTCGGGCCGGTTTCACCACTTGCTCCCCGCGGCTGAGGTGACCAGTTAATGGCCGCGGTTCACAGCATCCCGCTCTTCATACCGTTAGTGAAACGACAAAGCCCGATCACTCGAAATGACCGGGCCGGTTTCACCATTAGCTCCCCGCATTCCAGGTGACCATACTCAGAATGCGGCTCGCAGCTTCCCTCGATGTTCATTCCATGTGCAAGCAGCCATATTATAACAAATTGACCCGGAAACGGCAACGTAGTGCGCTGGTTCACTACATGGTGGACACATTATCCCTATGCTTGTTCGAATCATACCAGCTATTAAGAAACTCCATGG
>OGCI01002848.1_pt1 | contig 10533 bp, 11 predicted proteins | sample 1570021 | NCBI WGS metagenome assembly OGCI01 (sample SAMN06264664, study PRJEB24512) | hot springs metagenome | isolation source: Hot spring water | place: South Africa: Tshipise | collected 2015-06-21
TTTTAATCTTTGAATTTCCAGTCTCTCTTCTATTTCCCAAACCTTCTTAAGTAATAATTTCTCAAAAACTTAAAATTATCTTTTTCTAAATCCAAAATCATTTTTTAAATTATTCAATTTCATTCTATATAAAAATAGGTCCCAAAATAAAAAAAGACGTAAGGGATAGGGTTTTAGCACCCATTATCCAGATCTTACGCCTTTCCTTTAAAAAGTGCTATGTTTCACCGTTGGTCTCCTTAAAATAACTGTCCGCTGCCAGGCGCAGTGGGGAATCTGGATTAAGTTTAAAGAGATTTTCCCCTATCTGGTGAACCAAATCAAGTCGTTGATACTCTTCAAGGATCTGAAGAACGAATTTTCTCCTTTTGCCACTCTTAGCACAAAGTTCCTCCAAAGTGATAGGCTGATCTTTTTCGAACCAATCTATTAGCAGAACTCTTCCACGTTGACGATAAGCCTTTTGCCGAGCCTTTTCCCTCTCCTTCACCTCTGGACGTTGACGATAAGCCTGCTGATAAGCCTTTTCCCTCTCCTTCACCTCTGGACGTTGATAATAAGCCTTTAGCTTCTCCTTCACCTCTGGACGTTGATAATAAGCCTGCTGATAAGCCTTTCTCCTCTCCTTCACCTCTGGACGTTGACGATAAGCCTGCTGAGAAGCCTTTTTCCTCTCCTTCACCTCTGGACGTTGATAATAAGCCTTTAGCTTCTCCTTCACCTCTGGACGTTGATAATAAGCCTTTAGCTTCTCCTTCACCTCTGGACGTTGATAATAAGCCTTTAGCTTCTCCTTCACCTCTGGACGTTGATAATATTGCTGAAAGTAATGCTTTTTGCAGAGACCTTTGGTATAATGCTCAGCTCCACAAATCCCGCACACTTTACTCATATTTTTCCCCCTGAAATTTTATTTTATACCCAATATAAAAATTTGTCAAGAAAGGTAATAGGCAAACAGGATAGAGAAGATCTTCTAAAGAGAGAATTACTTCAATGAATTATATAAGGAGGAGATTTTGATATTTTGGTAAAATCTTTTTCTTGAAGTATTCCAAAAGAAAGGGGAGCCGATCTCTTGATTTTTTGTAACTTAAATAAAAGGCAATTTGACTTTCTTTTTTAGTGCCAACGCATTCAAAAGGCTTTGCCATTTTTGGATTAATTAATCCTTCCATCACCGATAGTAGTTTCTTATTTTCAAAGATCTCAGTACCAAAAATCTCTAAAAGTTGCTCTCTCTCCAAAAAAGGATATAAGGTGGCATAGACAAAAAGACATTTTGGACAATTGCCACACCATCTTCTTTTTAATTTTTTACTTAAAACCAGATTGCAACTAGAAAAAACCGAAAAATATTTTGGATATTTTGTAAACATCTCAGCAATTTCCAATTCAGTATATTTTCGCAGAAAACTGAAATAATTTATCTCTTTTACCAAATATTTTTTGCAGTAATATCTAAATTTTCTCTCAAATTCTGAACTTTTTGACCACTGATGGTTGATTATTTTGCCCAAATATCTTACATTTCCCTCGTTAGCACTTTTTTCATTAGAAAAGGCAATATATTTATAACCAAACAAAATTGCGCAAAAAACACTGAGAAAAGATAAAACAGCAGTAATAGGGGTATGACCGTTAAGATAACCTTTTTTATTTAATTTTAGGAGAACTGGATCAATTTCTCGTTTAACAATTACTAAATCTTTTATTTTGGCAACTCTTGCTATCTCTCTCATTATTTTTGTTGGATTAACCAAAAAACAACCAATTTTTTTTCCTTGCTCTTTCAATTTCTCCAAAGTAACAATCGAATCCTTCCCTCCTCCCAAAGGTACTAAGACTTTCTCTGGCTCTAAATTAAAGTTTCTCAAAAGTCTTGCTTGAGGAAGAGTTTTGGAATAGTTTTTTGTTTTGATTTTTAAAAACTTTGACTGTCGCCAATCAATTTTATTTTCGTAAAAGAACTGGCCCATACCTTTTATTATCAAATCTTTCCACCATTTAATTTGTTTTTCATTTAAATAACCAGCCTTAATTAAAATTTCCGGTGAGCAAGTTGCCTTCCAATAACTGGGAATTTCCATTAACCCAAGATGAAATATTAAATTATTCAGTACCCTCTTTTTTATTTTTTTTATTTGAGTCTCATTTACCTTTTCAATTACTATTCTCGGCCTAAAGAAAATATTAGGTTCAATCTTAAAATCAAAAAAAATCTCTAAATTATTATTTAAAAGTCTAAAAGAATATCTCCTATAAATAAATTTTGGATAATTCTTCCTCAAAATTTTTAATTCCATGATTTAGTAGAAAGTATTGTGCTACGTAGCACGATACTTTTTGTTTTTAGCTAAGGAGGCGGATGGCTACTCCTAAAATGGCAAAGACAATGCTGATGATCCAGAATCTCATTGTGATTTGATAAGGAGGCCAGCCTCGGGCTTCGAAGTGGTGATGAATTGGGGTGGAAAGCCAGATTTTCTTTTTTCTAAATTTTTTAGAAAGCAATTGCAAAATTATTGAACCGACTTCAATGACCATAATACCGGCAATGATTGGCAAAACCACTACTGAGTCGGTTAAAAAAGCCACCACTGCCATGGTTGAGGTTAAACCTAAAATCCCGGTTTCTCCCATATAAAATCTGGCTGGCGGAATATTGAACCATAAAAAGGCAAAAAGAGTACCACAAATTACGGCACAAAAAGTAGCCAAATCAGCTTTTCCCTGAGAAAAGGCAATGATTGAAAAGGCACCAAAAATGGAAGCAAAAACACCACCAGATAAGCCATCTAAACCATCAATTACTCCTCCTGACCAGCAGGCAACCATCACCAAAATAAAAAGGGGAATTATCCACCAGCCGAGGGTAAAATCAATTCCTTCGGGAAAATTAAAAAGTAAAGGAATATGAATTGAATCCCAGCCAAGTTTAGTATAAAACCATAACCCCCCAACCAAGCCAATTAGAATAACAATTAATAATCGTCGGGTAAATTCCATTCCTCCGCCAATATATTTTCCTTTACCCAGCAAAATTTTTGCTAAAAAATTTTTGGGGGCCGAGCCAGTAACCTCTAAAATATCGTCAGCTAATCCAACGATTGCCGCCACTATTAAAGTAAAAAGGGGGAGCCAGGTTTCAGCCCGAGATAAGAAATTAAATTTCTTCAGCCACCAGGGGTGTTCAATAAAAGATAAACAAAAAAATAAAAAGATCAAAATTAAGGTGGAAAACCAAATTAGCACTCCCCCACCCCGGGGCACGGTTGTTTCTCTTTCTTTATGTAAAGCAAAAAAGACCTCAGCCTCTTCTCCACTAATAGTTTTTCTTCTGGCCTCTTTTTTCCAAAATTTGATTTTATTTAAAAATCTAATTAAAACCGGTGCCACTAAAAAAGCCATTCCGGCTGCCAAAGCCGATAGAATCAGAACTTTAATTACATTAAAAGTAAAAACTGTCATTTCTTTTTTTCCGCTCAAATTTTAAAAACTTGAGAGACAGGGGCCAGAAATTTTTCTCAAATTGAAACCTCAAGAGGATAAGTCAATATTCTATTCTTCCTTTCTAGTCCGCCGGCAAAGAAAAATAAAAGAATAATCAAAATAACAATTAGAGAGATTGCTAGAGATAATAATTTTTTAGACTCCATTTTTAGAAATTAGGGAGAAAAAAATGAATACCAAATATCGTTCTTCCATTTCCAATTTGTATCCATCCCTCCCATGAGCCAAATTTTACCATCAAAGACAACGGCGGTATGGTCTTCTCGTCCTACCCAGGGAGCATCTTTTTTAGTTTTTTGCCAGTTGTAACCATCCTCTAAATACCAGACATCATTTAATCCCCCTTTTTGGTTATTCCAGCCACCAATTAACCACATTTTGTCCTTAAATAACAGACAGGTATGTCCACTCCTCGGAAGCCAGGGAGCATTTTCAGTAATTAGTTCCCAATTCTTGCCATCTTCTGAAACCCAAATATCATTTTTTTCAGGTTTATTCAAGTCTACCCCTCCCATTAGCCACATCTTGTTTTGAAATAGACAAACAGCCTGGTCCCACCGCGGTGACCAAGGGGCATTAGAAGTGGCTTCAATCCAATTTTTTCCATCCTCAGAATACCAGACATCATTCATTGTCTTCCTTTTATAATAATCAACTCCTCCCATTAGCCAAATTTTATCTTTAAAAACCACTACCGAATGACCTTCTCTTGGTCTCCAAGGAGAACTACTCACAACTATTTCCCAATTTATCCCATCTTCGCTAGACCAGACATCATTTTTTAATTCGCCAAATCTTTTCGTCCACCCTCCTATAATAAAAATTTTATCTTTAAATACTACCGCTACCAAGGACCTTCTTTCTCCCCAAGGAGCTTTTTCGGTAACTAATTCCCAATCTCTCCCATTTTCAGAGAGCCAGACATCGCTTTTGTGAGGAAGGTTATTATATAAAATTTGTCCATATTCAGGTTTTTGTCCTTCAAGGCCACCCATAATCCAAATTTTTTTCCTAAATACGACAGCAGTATGAGAATCTCTTTTCGGCCAAGGAGCATTAGAGGTTGCTTCCTCCCAATTTAACAAATGGGGATTAAAAGAGGGTGTCTCTTCTATTTTTTTTAACTCAGGAGATTTTTTAGATTCTTTCAAAAAAAATAAAAATCCAGCAATACCAATCATTATTAATAAAATCAAGAGTAAAAGTTTTCTCATATATTAAGCCAGTCAATTAATTTCTGCATTTCAATAACACGAGTTTCTTCAGTCTCAAGGCCCAAAATTACATTGATAAAAACATTCTCTCTCTTATCTTCAAAAAGGAAAATTAGGGAAGCCTTGGCTTCCTTGGTGTAGCCAGTTTTTCCGCCAATAATTTCTTGGTTTTCTGGCAAAATTAAGTTTGAAATTCCATTTTCAATTGGATAAGGGCCTTTCTTTAAAGTGATTTCAAAAATTAGAGGATGGTTTAAAAGGATATATTGAGCCAATTTTACTAAATCTTTGGCTGTCGAACAATTGAAATATTCTTGAGTTAGAAAATGATAATATAGATTTTCCGGGTCAAGACCCGTAGGATTGACAAAATAGGTTTTTTCTAATCCTATTTCTCTGGCCTTTTGATTCATTTTTTGAACAAAATTTTCCAGCCCAATAACTTCAGCTAAGGCAAAAGCAGCATCGTTGCTTGAATAGATTAGCATTAAATCTAAAAGCTGTTTTAGATTAAATTTCTCCCCTTCTTTTAAATTACCATAATTAGGTACGTTTCCTTGATCGGCTGCTTTTTTGGAGATAGTTAAAACCTGAGAAAAATCATAATTTTGAGGATTTTCTAAGATAATTATTGCGGTCATTAATTTAGTTAAAGAGGCAATGGGTAAAATTTCTTCTGGATTTTTTTGAAAGACTACAACCCCCCCACCACCCTCCCACAAGTGGGCCCCTATCTTTTCTCTACTTGCTTTATTGATTTTAAGAGAAATTGCCGATTTAGCTTCCAAATCAAGTTTCGGCTTTTGAACTCTTTCTGGAATTTGGACCAAGACCATTTTCTCAAAGGGTTGGCCAATTTGGGCATAAAAAAAATTCTCCAGATTCTCTTGAAAAACATCTATCCCCCACCAAATGGGCAAGCTCAAAATAAAAGCAATTATAAAGAATTTAAACCCCTTGCTCATTTTTTTAGGTCCCTCCCGCACCGAACTTATTCTGTGCGGGTTTTACTATTTTTATATGCAATTCTTTCAATTGTTCCTCGGTTACTTGGCTGGGTAAATCCATCATTAGGTCGCGATTGTCGCCGGTTTTTGGAAAAGCCATTACCTCCCTAATATTTGGTTCATTCAAGACCACAGCTAAAAATCGATCAATTCCGGAAGCAATTCCGCCATGAGGAGGAACTCCATAGCTAAAGGCTTCAAAATAATGACCAAAATTCTTTTTAACCTCTTCTTTTTTATGTCCCAAAACTTCAAAAACGGCCAATAAAATATCTAGATTAGTTGTCCTTAAGCTCCCTCCGCCAATTTCCACTCCATTTAAAACAAAATCATATTGATAGGCTAAAATTTTTTCTGGATGTTTTTTAATCTCATCTATATCTTCGGTTTGGGGCTTGGTAAAAGGATGATGCATTGCTTTCCATCTTCCCTTTTTTGGTTGGGAATGAGGGCTGGCGGGTGGGTCGGAGTCTTGATGATATTCAAACATTGGAAAATTAACAATAAAGCAAAAAGCCAGCTCATCTGGGTTTTTTTTATCCCTTCTCAAATCGGGCTTATCAGTTTTATATTTTTTCATTGCCTCTTTATAGGAAATTCTGGGAAAGGGAATTTTAGTGATTTTCTTTTCCGGAAATATTTTTTTAATTAAATTTGTGAAAAGCCTCTCCACCAAATTTAAAACATCTTCCTGGTCAATAAATGAGATTTCAATATCCAATTGAGTATGCTCAGCCTGACGGTCGGCTCTTGGATCTTCATCTCGAAAACATCTGGCGATTTGGAAATATTTTTCCAGACCAGCAATCATCAAAAGCTGTTTATATTGCTGAGGACTTTGGGGAAGGGCATAAAATTTGCCAGGTTGTAATCTCGCTGGGATGAGAAAATCTCTGGCTCCTTCGGGTGTAGATTTGGTCAAAATTGGTGTTTCAACTTCAATAAATCCCTCTTTAATTAAAAATTCTCTCATAAACTGAATCACTCTCTGGCGAATTTCTAAATTTTTTCTCATCCTTTCTCTTCTTAAATCTAAATACCGATATTTCATTCTCATTTCCTCATTTATCTCATAGCCAGGGCTATCAATTGGAAAGGGCAAGGTTTTTGCCTGAGAGAAAATTTCAATACTGACTGGACGAAGCTCGATTTTGCCGGTTTCAATTTTGGGATTGATCATTTTTTGGGGTCTTTTTTTTAGAATGCCAATAACACCAATAACCCATTCCGGTCTCAGGGTTTGAGCTAATTTATAGAGATTTTCATTTTCAGGGGTAAATACCAATTGTAAAATTCCACTCTTGTCTCGAAGATCAATAAAGAGAATTTTTCCATGCGACCTTATCGTCCGAACCCAACCACAGACCCTGACCTTTTTCCCAAGATATTTTATGGTTTCAATATTTAAAATCCGTTTCATTTGAGATATTCCTTTATTCTTTCGATAATTTCCTGAGGGGTATAATTGGTTTTAATTAAATAATCTTTGACTCCAAGTTCAGCGGCCTGATTTTTTGCCACTGGGTCATCATAATTTGAAAAAGCCACCACTGGAATTGAAGCAATTTCCGGGTCTTTTCTCAGCCAATTTAAAAAGACAATTCCATCTTCTCCGGGAAGCAAAATATCAAGAATTATTAAATCTGGCTTTTCTTTTTTAGCAATTTCTAATCCCTCTCTCGACTCAAAAGCCAAAAAAACCTCAAATCCTTCCTGACTAAATTTATCTTGATACATTTCAGCTAAAATTTTTTCATCCTCAATTAGCAAAATTTTCTTTGCCATAAAATTTTGAGTAACAGGTAAAATTATTGATTATTTTTGTTTTCTAATAGACTTTTTATTTCATTTTCTTTTTTTGTTTTGAGACCTAAATTTTAATTTTCTTAAATTAACTTTTAATTAAAATCAGTGACCTTTACTCTATTTTAACCTAAAATTTAGATTTTTGAAAGAAACTCCTTTTAATTATTCAACGCTCTCAAAATAATTTTCGACAAAATAAAAACCGCCGCTTCATGGCGGGGAACAAATGGAAACTTATCTTGCTGCCAATTCTGCTTTTTCAATCTCTTTTAAAAACATTAAAAGAGTAGGCTGATCAATAACTTCATCGACATGTTCCCACCAAGGTTTAGTCGGAAATTTTTTGTTTTTCTTATACCATTCCAAAGCTTCCAGAAGATTCTCCACCATATCAAGCTGGAAAATAAATCTTGCCGCTGGACTTTCTCCTTTGTGATAATCAAGCCAAATATTTTCTATTTCTTTTTTTAATTTTATAGGTAATTTTAAAGTTAATTTTTTAAAAAGCATTGTATTCTTTCTTAAATTTTAGAGCAAATCTCTTTTCTTTTTCCTCCAAGGGAAGCCGGCGCCATCTTCTCACAAACTTATCTCTCTCTTTTTTTATTTTTTGGAAAAAGTCCATCATCTGGAGTGATATCTCCAGTTAAAATTTTACCAATATCGTGAATTATAGCCATTTTAAAAGCTTTTTCAGCGCTAATCTTTTTCCCTTTACCTAAAATCCAGACCATCATCAAGTATGATCAGTTATTTTACTACTTTTTGCCGCAAAAAACAAACAAAATGTTAGTATCCTCTGGATGCGATTGACTAAAATTAGGCTATTGAGTTGAGTGAAAAATATTTCCGAAATAAAATAACAAGGATTGTTCGGCCAATCACTTAAAAAGTGAAATCGAAGAAAAAAGAGAATTTATCAGATTTTCTAATCCAAAACCCTCCCTCAAGGCAGGGCTTTTTAAAATAAGTATTGGATATCAAAAACTAAAAACCAGGGCCTCTGGCAGAACTATTGACCTTGAGGTTCTTCCGGTTTTTCCGCTTCTTCCGGCTTTGGTTTTTTCTTTCCAACTAAGTACCAAATTACCAAACCCACCACCACAATTGCCACAATTATCCAAAAGAGAGTCATAATCTCAATAATTAGTTATTAGTGATTAGAGCTCGACCTTGAATAACTTCTTATTTTATTTTATTTTCTTTTTATTTGCAAGCTTTGTCAAGCTGAGAGTTAAATTATAAATGTCTCCAGCTCCCATAATTATTATCACTTCCCCACCCTTCAAACCTTCTTTTAAATAGTCTAAAATTTCATCCTTTTTAAGATAAATTGCCCAGGGTTTTTTAATCGCCTTAATTAACTTTTCCGAAGTTATTTTTTTCTTTATTTTGGGTGTTTCCCGACCGGCCACATCATAAATATCAGTGATGATTAATTTATCAACCGGAGCCTGCTTAAAAACTTTGACAAAATCGTTAAATAAATAATAAGTCCTTTGATACTGATGAGGTTGAAAAACAACCCAAATTTCCTTTTTTGGGTATTTCTCCCGAGCCGCCTTTAAAGTCACTCTAATTTCCGTCGGATGATGGCCGTAATCACTAATTAGCTTACAGCTTTTAGCTTTTAGCTTAATAGTTTTTTCCTCGAATCTTCGCCAAGAACCTCTATATTCTGAAAGGGCTTGAAAAGAAATCTTGTCAGGAATTCTCAATATTCTAGCAACTGTTAAAGCTGCCAAGGCATTAGAAATATTATGTTCCCCGGGTATCTTTAATATTTTTTTAAGTTTCTTTGCCTCCTTTTGTTTCAAAAAATAATATCGTATATTTTTTGCGATCGCAATTTTTTTACGAGAAAATTTTTGGACAATTTTTTTAATGTTTTTATCGTTATTATTGGCAATTAAATATCCGTCCTTTGGTAAATGTAAGATGTACTCTCTGAAAGTTTTTAAGATGTTATTTAGGTTTTTGTAATAATCCAAATGATCAGCCTCAATAGTGGTTAAAACAATGATTTTTGGCCAGTAATCCAAAAAGGAAGCAAAATACTCATCGGCCTCGATAACTAAATATTGCGACTTCCCTACTCTACAGTTTGAATCACCAAATTCTTTTAATTTTGTTCCGACAATTATTGTTGGATCTAAACCAGCTTTTACCAATATTAATCCAATCAGAGAAGTGGTTGTGCTCTTTCCATGGGTTCCTGAAACAGCAATGGTAAAATATTTTTTTGTCAATTCTCCTAGGGCTTGAGGATAGCTTAAACACTTAATTTTCAATTTTTTTGCTTTTTTTAATTCCGGATTATCCTTCGGTACTGCCAGACTGTAAATAACTAAATCAATATCCCTTGATATATTTTTTGAATTATGTTTTCCAAGAAGGAGTTTGGCTCCTTTTTTTCTTAAAGCATTAGTAATTTCAGAAGAAACCAAATCCGAGCCAAAGATTTTGTGACCCTGAGCCAAATAATATCTAGCTAAAGCCGAAACGCCAATTCCACCAATACCAATAAAATATATTCTCATAACTGAAATTAAAAACGCGGAATTTTTTGCGATCGCAAAAAAATTTAGTCTTTTTTGGCTAGTGAGAAGGATTCTAAAATTGTGTATTCTGCTCCATTTCTTTTTAATTGGCTTTCCATTATTTCAATTGATTCTACTGGAAAATTTAGAGAGATTTCTTCTTCCACTAATGGTCTTTCTTCAGGTTCAATTTGCCTAAATTCCCATTGCCTAATTCTTCCCAAAGTGATATGAGGTTTAAATTCCCTTTCCTCTAATTCAAAAGGAATTTTTGAACAAATTAAAGATTTTTCTAAATCATCTTTCAAACTGGCTAAATCCTTTGATTTTTCTCCCTCTATCCAGATCATTCTTGGTGGCATTTTTTTTGGTGGGCCATAACAGATTTTTACTAAATTTATTGAAAAAGGCGCATGCCTCTGAGCCACTTCTTTTGAAATTTTTAAAACTTCT
>OGCI01002849.1_pt1 | contig 10531 bp, 8 predicted proteins | sample 1570021 | NCBI WGS metagenome assembly OGCI01 (sample SAMN06264664, study PRJEB24512) | hot springs metagenome | isolation source: Hot spring water | place: South Africa: Tshipise | collected 2015-06-21
TAGCTTCAGGTCCGGATAGTAGGGGAATCCATCCTTCATTCGCAAGGGCACTTCCCCTTGGATCAAGGGTTTCGCGTACCGGAGGAACTCCTCCGAAGGAAAGAATCCTTCCGTGTCGATGAAGTTCCTGGGAACGTACCGATCCACGTTGGCCACAGCGGAAAGGGCCACTTTCCCACAACGGGAAGCGTAGTTCGACACTTTTTTTCCGTCCTCTACCCGCTCGATCGTTACCATGTATCCTGATTCACCCTCCAGTATGGCCAATTGCGCCGCGCTTTCCCCGCACATCCGAGCCTCCTCTAGGTCGACTCGAGAAGCCATGTGAACTGCGGCTTGCTGGCAGATGTCCGGTTTGATCCATCGGGTCCGGAGGTGAAGGTTCTCTTCGATTAGGTATTTCAGTGTGATGGGTACATCCCCCAGTAAGGGATGGCCGAAGGCATCGGTAGATAGACCATCGTACCGGGCGGTGATGTAGGCTCCTTCCTTGTTCCGTAACCCTTCCCCTGTAACGATGAAGACTCCCCCTACTTGTTCATATACGGATTTCACCTTTTCCAGGAATTTCTTTTCCTCAAAAGGGATTTCGGGAAAGAGCACAATGTGAGGAGCTTCGTTCTTTTCTCTTCGGGCAAGGCCGCAAGCTCCGGCTAGCCATCCAGCGTTCCTTCCTACAGTGACAAGAATAGTGACAGGTTCTGCCGTGTACATGCTGGCCGTGTGGATTCCCGCCTCCACTACCGAAGTGATGAGGTACTTGGCGCAGCTTCCAAATCCCGGGCAGTGATCCGTCCCGAACAGATCATTGTCGATCGTTTTCGGCACTCCAATCACCTTCAGGTCTAGGTTGAGTTTTTTTGCCGCTGCGTGGATCTTCTGGGCCGTGTCCATCGAATCGTTCCCGCCGATATAAAAGAAATAGCGGATTTGGTACTTCTGGAAGATGGAAAAGACCCGTTGCAGTTCTTTGCCTTCTGGATCCGGATCCTTGATCTGGTAACGGCAGCCTCCTAAAACGGCACCCGGACGGTACTGAATCGCCTCTATGTCCGCCAGATGTTCAGCCGATAGGTCCACCAGCTTCTCCTGCAGGATCCCCTCGATTCCATTCAACCCTCCGAAGATCCTGTGGGCGCCTAATTCTCTTGCCTTCTTTACCACTCCCACGAGACTCGCGTTGATTACCGAGGTGGGGCCGCCCGATTGAGCGACGAGAACGTTTCCGATCATTCATTTCCTCCTGAAGTTAACAGGGTGGGGTATGCTATCGATTCGAAAGGTCTTTCCCTCCCTTGCCGTGAATACCAGAGCCTTCCGTTCCTCCCTTCCGTTGGTGTAGGGAGGTAGCCATACCGAATCCGTGAAATGGATGGTACTGGTGGCAAACAAGGATAGGATGTCTGGGTTAGGGCAGTTATCTACCCGATCGTTCGACACGCAAACTACGACATGGGCAGGTCGCACCGCCTGCGCAAAGGAAAACGAAGCGGAGTCTCCATGCCCATGGTGGGGAAGTTTCAATAGATCTGCGGAAACATCGATTCCAAGGGGAAGAATAGAATCCCAGTACGAAGCGTACACATCCCCTCCGAGAAGAACTGCAGTTCCATGAGACCGGATCCTGAGGACCAAGCTAGTGAGATTGATGATAGAATCCAATTGAATCAACGCTTCGATCCGTTCCAGGGCGTTCGTTGAAGAGACCGCGGTTGAAATGAGGGACCGTTGTTGTTCGAGAAGGTTGGGAAGACCGGGAAGGAGATCTACCGTCGTTCCAATGGTCAAAGATCGGTCTAGTTCTATGCGAGAAATTTCCCGAATGTCCGTTCCCTGGCGCCGTAAAGCACGCAGGATCCTATCAAAGACCTGGATGGAACGATTCAGTTTTTGGGTGCTTTCCGGTGCCAAGGAAGGAAGGGGCAGGGGAGATAAGGACAGGTTGTCTTCTGGTAGAAAGTTACTCCAGCATTCCTTGATGGAAAGGTTTTCTGCCACGGGGAGGAGTCCTGTGACATGATCCTCGTGCAGGTGAGTGATCACGAGAAGATCTAGTTGTTCGATCCCTTGCGAACGGAGGAAGTCATAGGCGGAAATCCGTTGGGGATGATCGAGAAAGTGGTGGGGATCGTTCACACCCCCATCCACCAGCATCCGAAAGGTTTGTTTTCCTTCCCCTAATTCCAATAGAATGGCATCCCCGTATCCCACATTGATAAAGGTGACGGCGAACATGATGAGGTAGTTATAAAACACTTGACAGCCCTTTGTCAATGAGTCATAATGAAAACGGTTTCAAAATGCGTCAGAAATCTGGAGCATCGAAAATTACGATCGATGTGGTAGCTCAAAAAAGCGGATTTTCCCGTGCAACTGTGTCTCGGGTACTAAATCGGGATTCTTCCGTGAAGCCCGCGACTGCGCAGAAAATCCTGCAGGTGATAGAAGAGTTAGGGTACACTCCCCATTCGATGGCCAGCGCTCTATCCGGAGGAAAAACAAAAACCCTCGCCATTCTTCTACCCGATTTAGTGCATGAGTACTATACCCAGCTTCTTGCCGGGGCAGATACAACAGCGGAAGAACACGGGTATACTCTTCTGCTAAAAACCCGAAACACCAGGAGGGTATTCCAGGAACTGGTGGAGGGAGGCCGGGTGGATGCCTTCATCCTAAGGTATGCCGGTCCTGCTTCCTTTGATGAGGACCTTCTAAAATACCTCCGTAACAGGCAGATCCCCTACATCGTGATCGGTACTCCTCCTTTCCTTGATACCCATCCGGCCGTCATGATCGACAACATTGGAGGCGCTCGGTTGATGGCCCAGCATTATGCTACCCACGGCTTCAAGCGAATCCTTTTCATCACAGGCCCGGATCACAGTAACGACTCGAAGGATCGTCTGTATGGCTTCAAGATCGGCCTCAGTGAAAAAGGCGTAGATCCAGGAGGGGTGGTGACGGAAGAGGGAGATTTTAGCCAACAGTCCGGATACCAGGTGGCAAAACGGTGCTTATCCCAGGAACGGTTCGATGCCGTGTTCGCGGCCAACGATAGCATGGCGTTGGGCGTGATCCAGTTCTGTCAGGATCGAGGGATCCGGATCCCCGAGGATCTAGCGGTCACGGGATTCGACGATACGTTTTTTGCCGCTCATCTCCAACCTTCCCTCACTACCATCCGGCAGCCCATGTACGAGATTGGAGTTGTCGCTGTTCTGAACCTACTCCGAGTAATGGAAAAAGGAGAACAATTGGAACCTAGGGTAATTCTTCCCACGAAGCTGATCGTCCGTCGATCCTGTGGGTGTGTGCAAGAAAGCTCTCAGCAATCCAACGACCCAGAGTAGGTCGTAACAATTATAGAATCGGTTAGGAGGTATCTATGAAGCGTATTGGTATGTTGGTGTTGGCGATGGTCCTCCTTGTCGGAGGGGTGTTCGCCGCAGGAAAGGCCGAGAAAGTACCCCAGAAAGTCGTGATCTACGCGGCGCTGGACGAGAAAACCACGAAAGAACTAGCCGCTGCCTTCAAGGAGAAAACGGGGATCGATGCCGAGGTGGCCCTACAGATCGAGCAGGCTGGAACAGTGGCTGCTCGCATCAAGACGGAAGCTTCGAATCCGCGAGCCGATGTGTTCATTGGAGGCAATTCCAACTTTCATTCGGAACTAGCTGCCGGTGGATTCCTGGAAAAATACACCTCACCCGTGGTGAAGGAAGCGGGGATCGACCCGAAACTGATGGATCCAGACGGATATTGGACGGGCTGGTATCTGGGAGCCCTCTGTCTGTTGTACAACGAAAAGCTCTACAACGAGAAGGTGAAACCTCTAGGGATCGCGCCACCCTCTACCTGGGACGACCTATTGAACCCGGTATACAAAGGCCAAGTGATTGCATCGAATCCAGCCACGACCGGTGGTGCCTACCTCATGATGGCGGCCCAGATCTTCCGCCTGGGTAGCGAGGAAGCAGGGTTCGAGTACATCCGTAAGTTACATCCCAACGTGGCCCAGTACACAAAGGGAGCCAATGGATCCATCCCCCTTGTAGCTCAGGGAGAGGCGATCGTGGGATTCGCGTGGGGACATGATACTTTGAAACAGAAGATCCAGGGGAATCTTCCCATCGTAGTGGTGTTTCCCAAGGATACAGGATTCGAGATCGGGGCTGCTTCCATCCTGAAGGGGGCTCCTCACCTGGAAGCGGCGAAGAAGTTCATCGATTTCCTCCTAAGTCCTACGGCGGGTACCATCAACGCTAGGAACGGATACCGATACCCAGTTCGAGGTGGTGTGGAACTTCCTCCGGGTGTTCCTCCCTTTGAGCAGTTGAAATTAGCCCCCTGGGATTTAAAGAAAGCGGCAGACAACGTGGACAAATGGAAAAAGAAGTGGGCCGAGATTACGGGAATGTAAGTAGGGGGAGAGTATGAATGCTCGGGTGCGGGAACCAGTCCTGTTTCTGGTGATATGGGTGGTGATCGTAAGCTTGCTCGTGTTCGTGGTCTACCCTTCGATCCAGGTGTTCCTCTATCCTTCGAAAACAGATTTCTTGAAGATCCTGATGAATCCCCGCTACCAGCGGTCCATCCTGAACAGTCTCTACATCGTGGTTCTTTCCACCCTTTCTGCCACCTTCCTGGGGTTCATCTACGCATATGCCGTTACCCGCACCGACATCCCTCTCCGGAAGTTCTTCAAAGGGATCAGTCTATTGCCGCTCTTCTCTCCTCCCTTCATGGTAGCATTCAGCTACATCATGCTATTCGGTAAGAATGGACTGATTACCTCGAAACTGCTAGGCCTCCAGGTTAACATCTTCGGCTGGCACGGGTTGTGGTTTGCCCAGACGGTAGCCTTCCTCCCCGTTGCTTCTCTGGTAATGGAGGGAATTCTTCAATCCATCCCGCCAAGTCTCGAGTATGCGGGACGAAACCTGGGGGCCAGTGGTTTTACCCTGTTTCGCACTATCACCTTTCCCCTCGCCCGCCCGGGCGTGGCGGGGGCGGCTTTGCTGGTGGCGATCCAGGTGCTGGCAGACTTCGGGAATCCCATCATGATCTCGGGAGACTTTTCCGTGGTGGCAACGGAAGCATGGATGCGGGTGGAAGGCTGGGCGGACATCGCGGGTGCGGCAGTGCTTTCCCTGTTACTTCTTATCCCCTCCTTTCTCATCTTCCTCTTCCAGCGGTACTGGGTTAGCCGACGATCCTACGTTACCATCACGGGAAAGATCACTCAGATCGATATCCAGAAAACAGGGAAATGGATCCGCTGGATATTGTTCTCAATCTGTCTTGCGCTTTCCCTATTGATCATCCTGGTGTACTTAGCTCTTTTCATGGGAGCGTTCGTGGAGGGTTGGGGATTCAACTGGACTCCCACTCTCCGGTACGTGAAGGAGATCCTCTCTCGCTCGCCTGAACTCACGAATAGTTTGGTATTTTCCATCCTTGCCGGTGCGGGAAGCGCCCTGTTCTCCATCACGGCCGCCTATATCGTGTCCCGAAAACGTTTCTTGGGAAGAAGATTCATCGACTTCACCTGCATACTACCGGCAGCTTTACCGGGAATTTTCCTAGGCCTGGGGTATTCCATCTCGTACACTAGACCTCCCTTCGATCTATATGGAACGGCAGCTATCGTGATCCTGGCTCTCATGTTCTGGAATATCGCCATGGGGTACCAAACGGGGATCGGGGTCTTCCAACAGATTTCTCCCTCCCTTTCGGAAGCGGCCAGTAACTTGGGAGCCGGAAGTCTCCGGATCTTTCGAGAAATCGAAATCCCCTTGATCAAAGGGCCTTTCTTTTCGGCCTTCATCGTATCCTTCATCCGGGCAATCACTACCCTGAGCGTGGTGGTGTTCATCGTTACCCAGAAGAATGTGGTGACCACCTTCAGTATCATGAACCTGGTGAGTGATGGGTTCTATGGGAAAGCGGCAGCCCTAACGTGTACTCTTTTAATCATTGCTTTTGGACTATTGGGCATTACGAAACTTGTACTAGGTAAGAACGTCGTGCTTTTCAAAGTTTAGATCATCCAATCGGTGGGAGCGGTGTGTATGGAAACGATCCATTTGAGGATTCATAAGGTTTGCAAGGACTTCGGGAAGGTTCGGGTGTTGAACCATGTATCCCTCGATGTACCTCAAGGCAGTTTTACTACGTTTCTAGGTCCGTCGGGGTGCGGGAAAACCACCCTTCTGCGGACTATCGCGGGGTTCTATACCCCAGACTCTGGGGAGATCTACTTGGGAAACCGGTTGATGAACAATGTTCCTTCCCATCTTCGAAACGCGATCATGGTGTTCCAGGATTACGCTCTGTTTCCCCACATGACGATCGAAGAGAACATCACCTATGGGTTACGGATTCGAAAGATACCGAAAGATCAAATAAAGGCCCGCTTGGAGCGCACTGTGGCTTACCTTGGAATCGGAAACCTCTTGGACCGCATGCCTGGACAGATCAGCGGCGGACAACAGCAGCGAGTAGCCCTTGCACGAGCCCTCATCATGGAACCGGAAATCTTGCTACTTGACGAGCCCCTCTCCAATCTGGACGCGAAGCTTCGGATCAATATCCGGGCCGAATTACGACAGTTGCAACAACGACTCAAGATTACCACCATTTACGTGACCCACGATCAGGCGGAAGCGTTGGCTCTTTCGGACCGGATCGCCGTGATGAACGAGGGGAAGATCGTTCACTATGGGACGCCACAGGAGCTATACTACCACCCAGCGGATCCCTTTGTGGCCTCCTTCATAGGAAAAGTAAACCTGATTAGAGGTAGAATCATAGAGAACAGGATGGGGAATACCTGGGTGGATGTACAGAAAATCAAAGTATTAGTAAAGAACCATTTCGATCATCTTCAACCCCAAGATGAGGTGATGCTCTGTGTCCGGCCCGAAACGATCCGCATTGCGAAAGCTTCCGAAGAAAAGGAAGAGAATGCGATACCCGGAGTCGTGACGAACTATATCTTCGAGGGAGCAACGATCCGGTATTGGGTGAACGCGCTGAATCAGGAATGGGTGGTGGACGTGTTCGATCCTGTCGAGGTTCTTCCTCCAGACACAAAAGTTTTCCTTCGACTGAAACCCGAACGGATCCACCTGATGCCGGCCAGGGCTTAGAAAAGTCACTTTACTTAACCGCTTTACTGATGAAAACGTCGAAATAACACCCGTGTTGCGGCGTTCCACACTGTTGAAGATTATGTAGGCCTTGGAAACAGATCCCAGAGGGTGGAAAGCGGAGGTTCGGCGGTAATCGTGAGGGGTAGGCCGGTTTTGGGGTGATTGAAACGGATCGACCGGGCGTGGAGTAGGATTCCCCCTCCGGGATTTGACCGACGAGCCCCGTACTTCAAGTCCCCTTTCACGGGACACCTGATGGCCGCTAACTGGGCTCGAATCTGATGAGGCCTACCCGTAACGAGCTCTATCTCTAGGAAAAAGTACCGCTCTGAACTCCCAACCACACGGTAGTGGAGAAGGGCCTTCTTTGCCCGGCTCTTCCGATTTGGGGTCGGTATTTCTGAAGAGTGAGAAGGGGTAAAGATTCGACTCTTGTTCCTCTTCGGATCGAACACGATGTAATGCTCGAGAGTCCCCGTGTCCTTCTCCGGTTTTGACTCCGTGACTACCCAGTATAGCTTGTGCACCTGTCGTTCCCTGAACTGTTGGTTCAATAATTCCAGGGATGCCTGATCCCGGGCGAAGAGGACGACCCCCGTAACAGGCTGGTCGATTCGATGGACCAAACCAAGGTAAGGAAGTCCAGTGGCTCCCTTGTCGGGCACCTCTTGTGCTTGGAGCCATCGCTGTAATTGCGCAAGGAGGCTTTCTGGTTCCTTCGGTGATTTGGAAGAAGGAGATTCGTGTGTGGTTCGGGATACGGCGCTCTGGGCAGGGTTGGATAGTACCTGTGGGATCGATGGAGCTACAGGGATATATGTCCGTTTGTTCACAGCTAGGATCCACTGATCGAGGTAGAGAATATCGAAGGGGAGAAGAGTATCTCTTCTATTGTTTGAGATAGGATCTGATTGCATCGTACACTAGGGGCGGACTACAGTGCTACCGGTGAAGGATCTTCTTCAAGGCCTTCAAGAGGGTATCCACGTTTTCCCTATGGGCTGTGTACCCCATGAGACCGATTCGCCAGATCTTTCCAGCCAGAGAACCTAACCCAGCACCGATCTCGATCTTGTAGGTAGAACGGAGTTCTTTCCGTACGCTAGCATCCTCTACCCCTTCGGGGATCTTCACCGTATTGAGCATGGGAAGGCGGTGGGGAGCATCCACCAGCATGGAAAGCCCCATCTTTTCCAGCCCTTCCACGAGGTATCGGTGAGCGTCCAAGTGGCGTTGGTATACGGCCTGGATCCCTTCCTCTAAAATTAATTCCAACGCCCGATAAAAGGCAAAGTACATATTGGCGGGCGCTGTGTGATGGTAGGCTCGGGGAGATCCGTTCCAGTACTTCATGAGAAGGGTCATGTCTAAATAGAAGTTAGGCACTTTTGTTTTTCGATTGGATATTTTTTCCATTGCCCGAGGAGAAAAGGTCACGGGCGAAAGTCCCGAGGGACAGCCTAAGCATTTCTGGCTACAACTGTACATGGCGTCGATTCCCCACGCATCCGGTTTGATCTCGATCCCTCCAAGACTAGTTACCGCATCGACGATAAAATAGCCCCCTTTTGAGGCTACTAGGGGTCCTATCTGTTCGATGGGGTTCCGTACCCCAGTAGAGGTTTCCGCATGTACCATTCCCACGATCCGGTAGGATTTTGAGTGCAGTTCTTTTTTCACAGCCTCCACGTCCACGGGGCTCCCCCAGGGAAACTCAAGGGTAGAAACCACTGCACCCAAGCGAGAAGCCATTTCCTGCATCCGAGCTCCGAAGTACCCGTTCACGATCACTAGCATGGAATCCCCTGGCTCAATTAAGTTCACCAAGCAGGCTTCCATACCTGCGGTTCCTGTTCCAGAGATGGTTATCGTTACTTCGTTGTGGGTCTGCATCACCTTACGAAGGGAATCTTTCAAGCCATCCAATACCGAAAAGAATTGGGGATCCATATGACCGAGGGTGTTTTTCCCCATTACTTCGTAGACCTTTGGGGAGATGGTGGAAGGTCCAGGACCCATCAGAAGAACAGAATCGAGGGAATCGAGCAGGCTTTTCATGATTGTAACCTCCGGAATTTCTTTTGTATTAGTGTTTCATCTTACAGGGATTTTCCTACGGTTGGCAAGGGAAGTTTTCGAAAGGATCATCGTTCCCGGTGTCGAGCTAGGATTTCCGGGAACTCGTAGTACACGATTCCTTTTTCATCCACTTCCATCCGTACGCGGATGCCATCGATCATACTTTCGATGAATTTTTCTGCCTGCTTGGGATCCATACCGGTTTCTATCACAATATCGCTCAATGTAAGGCGTCCTCCAAGACGGTTGGCTAGACGGAAGATGGAGGCGGCCAGAGAGTCCGATTCGTCTAGAGCGTTACCGAAAGGTACTAAAGGGTCTAAATACCGTACCGGCTTCCCCGTGCGGTGTAAGATCCACCGGAACACCATGAACACAAAGAAGAGGGGAAAGATGAAGAATAGAGGACCCCAGAAAAAGAAAAACACCGAATCCTCCTACTACAGATTGTCTTTACTAAGATACCTAGAAATTGGCCCCTCAGCAAGCGGGGAGAAAACGGTACAAAGGTTATAGTGAACATGATGAATAGTCGATTGTATGGTGATGGGGGCTTCTGTTTGTGGTTCGAGCATCTTCGTCACTAATCTCTCGTCAAGCCGAGATCCGATCTGCCGCTTCTTCCATACGGGCAAGAGCTTCTTCCAGGATCGACCGGGGGCAGGCGAAGTTCAGCCTCACATGACCTTCTCCCCCTGTCCCAAAGGTTTTCCCTTCGTTCAGTCCCACCCTCGCGTGTTCCAAGAAGAAATTTGCGGTTCCTGATGTGAATGCTTCGGGTGCTTTATCGATCAAGTCCCGGCAATCAAGCCAAGCGAGGTAGGTTCCTTCGGGATTGTTCACCCGTATACCAGGAATTCGTTCCTGAATCCTACGTCTCAGATACGCGCGGTTCCCATCCAAGTAGTGGAGCACCTCCTGTAGCCAGGGAGCCCCTTCCGTGTAAGCAGCCCGGGCAGCCACCATACCGAACAAGTTCACCTCTCCCACGAGCCCCCCACGGGCTTCCTGGAACTGTTTCCGTAGCTTTGGATTGGGGATGATGGCAAAAGCTAGTTCGAGGCTAGGGATATTAAAGGTCTTACTAGGAGCCATCAGGGTAATGGTGCGTTGAGCGATTTCCGGATCTATGGAAGCGATGGGGATGTGAGGATGACCTGGGAAAACCAAATCCGCATGGATCTCATCCGAGCAAATGAGGGTCCCTGCCCTTAGGCATGCTTCTGCCATTCTTTCCAGTTCGGTACGAGTGTAGACTCGACCCACCGGATTATGGGGATTACAAAGGAGGAAAAGGG
>OGCI01002850.1_pt1 | contig 10529 bp, 10 predicted proteins | sample 1570021 | NCBI WGS metagenome assembly OGCI01 (sample SAMN06264664, study PRJEB24512) | hot springs metagenome | isolation source: Hot spring water | place: South Africa: Tshipise | collected 2015-06-21
CCGTGATGATGTGGACATTGCCCCGGATGGCCTCGGCAATCACATTCCCAGGGGGGCGATCCAGGGACAGAGAAGTGGGAGGTGACGATAGCAATGGGTGATGCACCACGAGGGCTTGGCATTGCTTCTGGGCGGCTTCGCGCACCGTGTGGATCGAGGGATCCAAGGCGACCAGCACCTTGGAGACGGCGGCTCGCGGATCCCCGACTTGCAGCCCACAGTTGTCCCAGCTTTCAGCGAATCGAAAAGGGGCGACTTCATCGACCCAGTGGAGGATGTCGGCGACGGTGACGTGCGCTTTCATAGGAAACGGCCATTCCTCAGCGAATGTGGGATAAGTGCGCAGGAGTCGCCGGAAAAAGCAAAGGGGGTGTTCCTTGTGAGGAACACCCCCTGCCGTATCGGCATCTTTTGTCCGTGCGAGCTCGCTTTCAAGCCCCTTGGCCTGCGCGTGCCGAAAGGTTCCGTTATGGGGTGATACATGCCTTCAAGGTTCTCCCTGCGGAATATGGTGGGCCCACCTGGCCTCGAACCAGGGACCGACCGGTTATGAGCCGGTGGCTCTACCAAGCTGAGCTATGAGCCCGTAAACATTTATTATAACTTTAAATAGTTATCTTAAGTCAAGAACTTTTATATATTTACCAGAGAAGTCCTACCACGCTTCTTCCGGATTCGGCAGCAAGCTCAATCATACCGCCCTTAAACATATAGGCATTTACAAAACCCACCGCTCTTAATGCCATTGTGGCAGCTGCAGCTCTTGTTCCTGTATGACAGATTACGACAATCTTTTTATCTTTTGGGAGTTTGTTTAAACTCTCTTCTTTAAAAAGGTCATTCATAGGAACTTTAAGATTGTTTTTTAATGTAACACCTACAATCTCCATCTCCTGAGGTGTCCTTATATCAAGTATTACAAAATCTTCCTTCTTTTTTAGCATTTCAAATAACTGTTTGGCATTTACCTCACAGGGTCTTTTTGCTATCATCTCCGCTGTCAGTTGGGAAAACATCATATCGAATTTTTTTGCCATCTCTTTGTCATAACCATAAGAAATGTTAACACTAAAAATCATTACAAAAATAATTGCAAAAATGATTTTTCTCATAACCTCCCCCTTTTAATTATTTTTATTTAAATAATAATCTCCCATTTAAAAATGTCAAGATAGCCCTTCTCCCTCTTCTTCTTCTTTAACTGGAATCGTTTTCTTATAATATTTCTCATAGCAGTTAGGACAGATGCTATGGCTAAATAGAGCATCTGACCGCTCTGATATAAATTTTTCAAGCTGATTCCAATAACCTTTATCATCTCTCATCTGTTTACAGTGAGAACATATAGGAATAATACCTGAAAGGAGCTTTATCTCTTCACGAGCTTTTTGAAGGTTAATGTTTTTTTCGAGGAGCTCTTCGGCAAATTTTTTCTTTTTAATCAAATAGTAAAGTGTCATTGTAACTATTGTTGCCAGCAGAAAGCTTATAAAAATTAAGCCAGCTATAATGACCTTCTGTCGATTTTCTTTCTCTCTTCCCAGTGCAATCCTCTCTGTTACATCAAAAATAATAGAGAACAAAAGCGGCTTGTTATCAAGCATGATGGGATAAGAATAGACCTCCACATCTCTAATAAAGCCGTTTGCCAGCCTGTGCTTAAAATTAAAAAAGTTTCTTCTCTGTTCTTTGGCTTTGTTCATCTCTTCTTTTACCTGTTCTGGAGTTAAAGTGTTAATATCCATAATCTTTTTTTCAGTAAGATTCTCATAACCATAATACTGATAGGCAGAGTTGTTGGCATCAATGATAGAGCCTGTTTCAGGGTCAATTATAAGCATAACAGTGCCATGATTTTTAAAGAGATTATAATCAAAGGCACTTTTCTTTATGCGTTCCAACCAGTCTTCTTTTATCTGCTGGGGTGTTTCATTAATAATTATTGAGCCACTGGGTATGTCTATTTTGGAAAAACCAAATTTAAGTAACATCTTCCCATTAAACATATATCGGTTCGGGCTCTCCATCTGTATGGGGATCTGGTCGGCTTTTTCCCATCCAGTATCATTAGTGCAATTTTACCTGCCGCTTCTCCCTGAGAAAAACCAGATATAATCTTTCCCCCCAGTGCATTAAATCTAATAAGATGGTCCTGCAAAACAAAAAACCTTGCTTCGGTAGATTCGGACAGATATTTAACAACATAGTCAGATTCATAAACCACACCTTTGGGTGATTTTAAATATGATAAGTATAAAACTATATCTTCCTCACTAAGCTTGGAAAGCTCTTTTCTTATGTCTTCAAGTTCTAAGTGATTAAGATATATAAGCTCGGTTTTATTTTCATAAGGCTTAATATATTTTTTAAAACTTTCAAGATTTTTCACCTCGGGGATTCTTGTCCCAGCAATAACAGCAAATTTTTTTTGTTTTTTCGAAAGACTAAAAGCAAGTTCAATGGTTTCTTTTATTGACATCTGCTCATTGACGCCTGTAATATTTCTATGACCTTTAAGCATATCTCTGGTAAAATCATTTATCCCACAAAAAACAACAGGCGTATCCTTAAATAAAGAGGTTCTTTTTTTGAGAACATAATCCAAGGCATAATCATCGGCTACAATTATAAGGTCAAATTTCATATTTTTATATTTGTATATAAACAGATCATCAACATATTTAAGATACTCTTCGGCATATTTCTGCCTTAGGAGATCCAGATATTCAGTGTAAATTTCTATATTAGGATTATTTAATGTCGTGATTAAACCTTTATTAATATTATCTGTCCACTCATAAGAAGGATCATAGGAATGAATTATAAGGACAGGATGATTAACATTTTTAGCCGCATATAAGATTGTGTATGAGAAAACCCATATTAATACTATTAATATTTTTGTTTTCATACTTAGTCATCTTATATCTTTCATTTTACAAATGTACAACAGTAATCTGTTAGTCTTTTTACCCTCACAATAAATTTTGAGTTTGCCGGCACCTCAAAGGATTCTCCTGATTTTACCGATAACCAGCTATTGGAGTCAGGCAATAAAACATTAAGATCCCCGTCCAATATCTCAATTATCTCTCTCTCTCCTGTACTAAACTCGTACTCTCCGGGCTGCATTATCCCCAGCGTTTTTTTTGAACCATCTTTAAATATTACTGTTCTGCTGGTAACTCCGCCATCAAAATAAATATTTGCCTTTTTTAATACTGTTACATCTCTGAACTCTAACATACTTATCTCCTGTTTTTGTTAATTAAGACTATCAAAATTCTAATTACATCACAATAATAATTTTTATTTCCTACTTTTTAACCCATTAAAAATATGATAAATTGTCTGGAAAATATTTATCAGGTGGAGATTATGAAGATAAAATTTGGTACCGATGGTTTCAGAGGATATATAGGGAAGGATTTTACCTTTGAAACTGCAACAATAGTAGCTAAGATGGCTTTAAGCTATTTTAATAATAAAAAAAACACTGTGGCAATAGGTTATGATACAAGGTTTTTATCAAAAGAGGTTGCGGAAGAGATTTCGCAGGTGGCATCTGATTTTGGTTACACAGCCTATCTGGCTGATACTTTTGTTCCGAGCCCCGCTCTATCTCTGATTACCTACCTAAAAAGGCTTTCTTTTGGAATAATGATTACTGCAAGCCACAATCCGCCTCAGTTTAACGGCGTAAAGATTAAGGAGAACTTCGGAGGTTCAGCCTTATATGAGACGGTAAAGCGGATTTCAAAGGTTAGAATTAAACCTGTTCAACTAAACGGCTTAATTGAGAACTGCTTTATAAAAAAATATTATTTTGATTATCTGAAAAAAATATTTCCAATTAGCCAGATTGGTAGCATAAATATTAAAGTTCTTGTAAATCCCATGTTTGGCGCTGCTCAGGGATATATGACAGAGTTATTTAATGAAACCAATATATCTATAACTGAAATTAATAACATTATAAACCCATCCTTCGGAGGTATAAATCCGGAGCCCACTGAAAATAATCTTTTACATACAAGGGAACAGCTATTAAAAGAAAAATATCAAATAGCCTTTGCCTTTGATGGGGATGGAGACCGTATAGCTGCCTTTGACCATAAAGGTGCCTTCTATTCTACCCAGAAGCTTCTACCTCTTTTCATGTATTATCTTATAAAAAAAGGTGAGAAAGGGGCTGTAATAAAAACAGTCTCTACCACATCCCTCTTAAGTATAATGGCTAAAAAACACAACCTGCCTCTTAAAGAGACCCCCATCGGATTTAAAAATATTGTTCCTTACTTCCTAAGCGGCGAGGCTCTAATAGGCGGGGAAGAGAGCGGGGGAATGGCTATTAAAGGGTATATTCCAGAAAGAGATGGTATTTATATGGCTCTTATGATTTTAAAAATGCTTTCCGAAGAAAGAAAAAGCCTATCTGAAATATATACTGAGATAGAAGATATATATGGAAAATTATTCTTCAGAAGAGATGACTATAGCTTTTCTGATGAAGATAATGTGAGGATTATACTAAACCAGCTTGATTTTGATAAGATAGCAGGCTTAAAGGTAATGGAAAAAAATTTTATGGATGGTAGGAAGTTTATTATCTCAGAGAGGTCCTTTCTGCTTGTTAGAGTCTCAGGAACAGAGCCTGTGGTCAGAGTCTATGCAGAATCAGAAAGTGAGGAAAAACTTCAAGATATCTTTTACTTTATTAGAAAAGTGCTTCAGGAAAAGGGGGTAAATATAAACCATATTTAATTGTAAAACACTATGTTAAGTGAAATGACTGTCATACAAAACTTTAGACACAAAAAAATCTGCCATTGTAACGCACACATCTTTAAAGTTAGATTTTAAAATCCATTCGCCTGGTGGGATGTTAGCCATAAGAATATTATTTATACTAAAATGAGCCATTAGGACTACACCATATATAGCAATAAGACCATTTAACAAATAACCATAAACGGCTGTTTTTCTTGACATAAAAAAAGCTGTTACAAATATAAGGTCAATAAATGAAAAAAGAGAGGCAAGAAAGTATGTAAAACTAAATATCTTTTGGGTAGGGTCCAGCTTATTTGGTATGTAATAGGGATGGATTCGGTAATGAAGCAAAAGAGACGATAAAGCAAGTAAAAATAACACTAAAATTAACAACTTTCTGTTCATAATTTACCTCGTAAAATCAATTTTATAACCTAAGTAAATGGTCAAACCTATAGCAATAATATGCAGAATAAACCAGCCTATGCGGTATCTCATAAAGTAATGAAGCATAAGACCTCCTATTTAAGATAAACTCCAAGGCTATAAAAGAAGGCTATTCCTATAAAATGTATAAGCCACCATAGGGGACTTAAGAAAGGTGCCGGTTTTTTCATATCTCACTCCTTTTTAATCTTTATAAAAAAATTTATCATAAAAAGCAATTTTGTCAATTATGGAAGCCAGATAAAATTCTCTCTTTTATATTCCCATTTCAACTGCTTTATGCTAATATTTTTATATATGTTCAGGAGGTAAAATTATGATTACAAAAGATATGACCTTTCAGGAAGTAGTAAGGAAATATCCAGAAACTATTCAGGTCTTTGTTAGATACGGGCTAGGCTGTATCGGCTGTCATGCTGCCCAGTTTGAAAATATCGAGCAGGGTGCTATGGTACATGGCATTAGTGTGGAGCAGCTTCTTAAAGAATTAAATGAGGCTATAGAGAAGAAGGATTAGACTTTACCAGCTCTTCCAAAATTTTTATTACTTTTTGCTTCCCCTCTTTTGTTTTAGATGAGAAATAGATGGGTGAGAGCCAGTTAAGCTCATTCATCTTTTTTATCATCTCGTTTTTTGAAAGTCTGTCAATCTTGGTAAAGATTATCTTTGAGGGCTTTCTTAAAATCTTTAACCAATCAAGAAGCATCTCCTCTTCATCCTCTAAACCTCTTAATATATCAGATAGAACAAAAACCATCCTAAGCTCTCTTGCCTGTGAAATATATGACTCCACAAGATTTTTCCATTTAAGCATCTCCTGATGGGAGACCTTTGCATATCCATATCCTGGAAGGTCTGTAAGGATATATCTATTTTCAATCAGATAAAAGTTTATAGATCTGGTTTTTCCAGGCGTTTTACTGGTGTGTGCAATCTTTGTATTGAGTAGACAGTTTATAAGGGAAGACTTCCCCACGTTTGACCTGCCTGCAAAGGCAAACTCAGGTAATCCAAACCCTTTATAGTCCTTAAAATCAAAAAGACTTTTTAAAAATTCGACCTTCATTATAACCCCTGCCTAATCTCACCAAGCCCATATAGATTAATATAAACAAACAGATTAAATTCACTGGGCTCCTTTCTGTTTTTCAGTTCAGCCTTTATGCTATAACAGTTTTTTATATATTCTGTTCCAAAGGCAACCTCTTTTAAAATATCACCTACCAGATCATATCTTATCCCTGCTGAAAAGATTAAATTATCTTTCACTCCTGTGGATACATTAAGATTTAAATACTCATTGTCCTGTTCCGTTTTCAGATAGTTTACATTTACGTTCAGATTATCTTTTTTTATATTCAGGTAGCTCATAAAATCTTTTATATCCCTGTTTTTGTGGCTTAAAGTGGCTGTCAATCCAAATGTGCCGTAATCTCCATAGACTCTAAAAACACCGTTAAGGTCACTAAACTGTGCCTCTCCGGAGCCATTTTCAAAAATATAACTTTGATTCATATAAAGATTATATATTAGTTTTCCTGTCTGCAGTTTATAAGACTTCTGCTCAAAATAATAGTCTATTCTCTTGTCACTGTTAAGCTGGTCTTTATTATCCAGTGTACGGTAAAGGTTATCAAACAGTTTTACAGGCACGGATGGGGAGAATGAAAGACTGTTTTTATTGGCATATTGCTGATTTATAAGAAAGTTTTTATACATTTTTACCGCGGGCTGAAATATGAGGTAGCCCTTTTTTTCCTCTTTATGTAGCTCATCACTGTAGAAATTAAGGTAACCTGAAATATCCATTGAAATATCATAATTCTGCCGAGGTAATCTAAAGCTTCCACGGGGCTTAAAAATTATTCTTTCTAAACTATCAGAGTCATGGGAAAACAGATTCAGGCTCCCATCAAGGTTGTAAAATAGATAACTGTTAATTGCTACAGGGTAGGAATCCTTATTTAGAGATACTACGGTTAGGTCCCTATCATTTAAGTTTAGATTATAGCCGTTGAAAAAAGAAACGGAGTAATTATCTCTTCTCGTCCGTTTTTCCAGAAAGGCTTTACTTCTCAAATAGGGCAGACTTTTTTCGTCAGTCTCTTTTTTATACTCATAAAAAAAATCCCGCCTGTTTAAGAGGTTCGCATCAATCTTTATACTGTTGTCTTTTTTATGTCTGAGGTTCAGATAAAGATAATCTTTGTTAATTTTATAGTTTTCATAATAGGACAGGTTCATAATACCATCTTCAATTCTTGATAATTTGTATCTGAACTCGTTATCAAAACCTATGGTATCTTCTGTCCTTAAATTTAAACTCAGGGTATTATCATAACTCTCGTCCAGAAAAAAGTAGTAGGGCTGGTTAAGCATAAAACCATGCTTGCCGGAAAAGCCAAATGATGGCATAAGAAACCCGGACTCTTTTTGTTTCTTGACCGGGGCAACAAAATAGGGGCTATATAAGACGGGAATATCACTGGCATAAAGGGTAATATGTTTTGCTGTTAAATATTCTCCCAGTGTGATATTAATATCCGTGCCTTTAATATACCAGGGCTTTTTAGTCCCGTCACAGCTGCTAAAGTAACCATCCTTCAGATAAAAGCTCTCACTATCGCGAATAATAATCTCACTCCCCCAGATGAACTTTTGTTTCTTTTTATCTTCTGAAAAATAATTTAGCTCAATTTTTTTTAAAAAACCTTCTCTGTTTTTAAGGTCATATTTAAGCCCTTCACCCAACCCCAAAAAGTCTTTTATAATTTTTACTTTACCATCCACGTAAATCATCTGACGCTTTTTGTCATAGTATGCAGAATCAGCGTAGAGTATAAAATTATCAAGATTGGCAATCACATTTCCTCTTGCCACCATATAGTCTTCATTACCTTCATAAAGAAACTCATCGGCAGTTATATCCACCGTCTTTGAGAAACTGTCAGTCATTAATATCAAAAGGAGTAAAACAGCGAAGATTATTCTATTTAGCATCTTTTAGAAATTCCTTGGCTTCTCCTATGCCATAAAGGGAGCCGGTAAATATCACAGGCAGCCCTGAAGATAAGGCTTTTTCAAGAGCCATGGGAATATTTTTAAATACGGAAAAAAAATTTTCCTTGCCAAATCTTTTTTTGAGCTCAGCATAACTATAGGAGCGTTCATTTTTATTTGGTGCTATATATATACTAACTGCAAGCTCCCTTAACTGGTTTATCATCTCTGTAATATCCTTGTCTTTCAACACATTTATCACGAATATAAATTTTTCTGCTGGATAAAATCTTTTAATATTCTCTACCAGAGCTGAGATTCCATGGGGGTTATGAGCACCATCAATGATAAAAGGCGGTTTCTCTTTGATTATCTCAAACCTACCTTCCCAGACGGCAGATTCTATCCCCCTCTTTATATCTTCATCTGATATGATATAACCTTTTTTTATCAAAACTTCACAGGCAGCAAGGGCTAGTGAAGCGTTTTTAAACTGATTGATCCCCACAAGTTTTTTTAGCTTTAGATTTTCAATATTTTTGAATAAACCCTTGTACTCAAAATTATACAGATCTTTTTCTAAATAACTAAAATCATTCCCCAGTAGATATAAGGGGGCATTTCTTTCATTTGCCATATCTTTTATTACCTTAACTGCATTATCCTCATCACAGCCTGTAATAACCTCTACCTTGTCTTTAATGACTGATGCCTTCTCAAAGGCTATCTTTTCAATGGTATCTCCGAGAAACTCTTTATGCTCAAGTCCAATATTGGTAATAATGACTACCTCTGGGGTTAGGACATTGGTAGCATCAAGCCTACCGCCAAGTCCTGCTTCTATAATTGCTATATCAACCTGCTTTTCATAAAAATACTGAAAGGCTAAGGCGGTTGTAACCTCAAAAAAGGTATAGGGTCTGTCCTTAAATACAGACTTTTCTATAAGATGTTTTATATTAAAGGCAATTTTTTCAATATCTCTATCAGCTATCATACGATTATTGATTTTAATACGCTCATTAAACTTTATCAGATGGGGAGACGTATAAACCCCCACCTTATAGCCCGAACTGGTTAATATCTGCCCAAGAAATGCACAGGTAGAACCTTTACCATTGGTACCTACCACATGAACAGTCTTAATCTTCTTGTGGGGGTTGTCTAAAAGGGACAGAATAATATTAATGTTGTCAAGCCCCAGAAGAATGCCGTATTTTTCCAATCCGTAGAGATAATTAAAAACATTATGTTCCATAGTTTGAGTAATTATATAGAGAACGAAATAAAAAGGAAAACTAAATTTTAATCTTCTTCCCGTCCTCAAGTAGAATAATATTATTGTTTTTTAACCCACAAAACTCTTGTTTTATCTGTTCAATAAAGGGTGGTTTTATATGAAAAATGTAAATCTTAACCTTTTTGTTTTTTAGCAGTTTCAGATTATCCATCAGCAGGGCAGGTGTCATATGTCCTGTTATTAGGGCTAGCTTTTCTTTATCGCTTGGTAATGACACCTCAATAAATAAAGCTTTAAGGTTGTCTATACTATTTAATCTTTCAATAAGTTCCGGACAGGGACCCGTATCCCCCGTATATACGAAATATCTGCCGTTCTTGCCAACAATATATCCAGATGAATCTATAGAATGGTTAGTCTTTACAGCCTCAAAGGTATAACCACCGTTTATTCTAATCTGCTTACCTATCTGGATAGGATATAGCGAGAGCACTTTTTTACCTTTTTTGCCTTTTATCTCAAAAAAATCAGGCCATATCTTATTATTCATCACATATTTTTTAATCATATCAAGCACTTCTGGTATACCATATACAGTAATAGGTCCTTTCTCCATCATTACAAAGTTATCTGCAAGAAAACACAGGTCCTTTATATGATCAAGATGAGAATGGGTTATAAAGATAGCTTGAATCTTTTTTTGCCTCTCAAGCGTAAGGGGTGAAACAATAGTCCCCGCATCAAGTAGTATCTTGTTGTCCAAAAGAAATGTTACCGAATTATGCTTGGGATCTACGCCACCATAACAGCCAAGGACCTCTAACTGCATATCCCCCCTTCTGAATATTCATTTTAAATAACAGCTATCCACCATACTTTCAAAAAACTTAACAAACTCTTCGGAGTCTTCTCCATTAATATACTTTTCCCATCTTTTTACAAGAGCACTGCCGACCACGAAGCCATCCACGTGTTGAATAAATTTTTTTATTATATCCGTTGATGATATGCCAAATCCAAGGACTACAGGTATGCCGGTAAATTTTCTAACAGTTTCAATCTGATTGA
>OGCI01002851.1_pt1 | contig 10529 bp, 8 predicted proteins | sample 1570021 | NCBI WGS metagenome assembly OGCI01 (sample SAMN06264664, study PRJEB24512) | hot springs metagenome | isolation source: Hot spring water | place: South Africa: Tshipise | collected 2015-06-21
TCGTTCTCATAGATGTTCATCACATCCTCGAACGTGAGCGGCTCGAAATAGAGCTTGTCGGCCGTGTCGTAATCCGTACTGACCGTCTCCGGGTTGTTGTTGACCATGATCGTTTCGTAACCGGCTTCGCGCAGGGCGAACGAGGCGTGGCAGCAACAGTAATCGAATTCGATTCCCTGCCCGATGCGGTTCGGTCCCGAGCCCAAGATCATGATCTTCGGTCGGTTGGTCGGTTGCGCTTCGTCCTCTTCTTCGTAAGTGGAATAGAGGTAAGGCGTGTGGGATTCGAACTCCGCGCCGCACGTATCGACTCGTTTGTAGACGGGGATGATGCCCAAGCGCTTGCGGTACTCGCGCACTTCCAACTCGGATCGCCCCGTCAAGTAAGCCAAGCGGCGGTCGGAGAGGGCGACCTCTTTGAACTCGCGCAACAGATCAGCCGGGATCTCTTCGAGCGCGCGCCCTTCGACGCGAGCTTGAACGTCCATCACCTCTTTAATCTGCTCCAAGAACCACGGGTCGATGCGCGTCAGACGATAGATCTCGTCGATGGACCACCCGGTTCGCAACGCATAGGTGATGTAGGAGAAGCGTTGCGAGTTGGGGCGCGCAAGCTTCCGCTGCAACTCATCTTCAGGCACGTTCGCCAAACGCAGCGGCTTGACGGCTTCAAGCGAACGCAGGCCCTTGAACAGCGCCTCTTTGAAAGTGCGCCCGATCGCCATCACTTCGCCGACCGACTTCATCTGCGTGCCGAGCACGTCTTCCGCTTCGCGGAACTTCTCGAAGTTCCACTTCGGGATCTTCACCACGACGTAGTCGATCGTCGGCTCGAAACTCGCCGGCGTCTTCTTCGTGATGTCGTTCGGGATCTCATCGAGCGTGTAGCCGACGGCGAGTTTGGCGGCGATCTTGGCGATCGGGAATCCGGTCGCTTTCGAGGCGAGCGCCGAAGAGCGCGACACGCGCGGGTTCATCTCGATCACGCGCACATCGCCGTTCTCCGGATTGACGGCGAATTGTATGTTCGAACCGCCGGTCTCAACTCCCACTTTGCGGATGATGCGGATCGCCATGTCGCGCAGGCGCTGATACTCGACATCGGTCAAAGTCTGCGCCGGCGCGACGGTGATCGAATCGCCCGTGTGCACGCCCATCGGATCGAAATTCTCGATCGAGCAGATGATCACGACGTTATCGGCCAGATCGCGCATCACTTCGAGCTCGAACTCTTTCCAGCCGAGGATCGATTCTTCGATCAAGACTTCGTGAATGGGCGAAGCGGCGAGTCCGTTGCGCACGATCTCTTCGAACTCCTCCGGATTGAAAGCCGTGCCGCCGCCCGTGCCGCCGAGCGTAAAGGACGGGCGGATGATCGCCGGGTAACCCGTCTGCTCGACGATCCGTTGCGCATCTTCCCACGAACGCGCGAAACCGCCGCGTGGCATCGGCAACCCGGCTTCATCCATCGCCTTCTTGAAAAGCTCGCGGTCCTCGGCGATGCGTATCGCGTCGCGGTTGGCGCCGATCAACTCCACGCCGTAGCGGTCAAGCACGCCCTCATCAGCGAGCGCGATCGCCAGATTGAGTCCGGTCTGACCGCCAACGGTCGGCAGCAGCGCGTCGGGCCGCTCACGCGCGATGATCTCGGAGACGAATTCGACCGTGAGCGGTTCGATGTAGGTCCGATCGGCCATTTCGGGATCGGTCATGATGGTCGCCGGATTGGAATTGACCAGCACCACCTCGTAGCCCTCTTGGCGAAGGGCTTTGCAAGCCTGCGTGCCCGAATAATCGAACTCACATGCTTGCCCAATGACGATCGGGCCCGAACCGATGATCATTATCTTGCGGATGTCGGTGCGTTTCGGCATTTTGCTACGCTGAAAGAAGATCGGATCGTGCTCGGTTCAAAATTCAAGGCATTATACACAAACTGCGTCGCCGATTGTAAGACGCTGAAACATCTTCTTTCAGTGAGCCGACAGCCCTCGCCCAGCGGTTCAAAATCGGGGCCACGAAAGCTCGTCTTCCGGTCGAGATCTCGAATACAGAAAGCGGCTGAGAATCTGTTGCGTAGTCTCTCCCCAACGCAGTCGCCTTCTCTTCGTGTGTTCTCGCATCCTTCATGGAAAAGTGGGGAAGGCCGGGTCAAGAATGGAACCAACCACGGTTCGCGCGTTTTCATGCTGCTGCTGGCGTAAAACCAACGGTGGAATCAGTCGCCGCGGTGAGCCGACAGCGTCGCGTTCCGAACGGAGGCAACCATGATCGCCGATTTGATAAAGACGCTACACGTTGGAAGAGCTTTGCGAGATCGAAAGGACTTCTCAAGAAAGGGTTGAATACCGGGATGGCAAAATCTCCAGCATGAGCAACAGAAGCCACGCGCACGAACAGAGCGTCGGCAACATCTACTTCTTCTCGCGGATGGGAATGTGTGGCTGCGAATGTCAGATCTTTACCGTGCCCCGACTGCGCTTCCCAAAATTCCGAGGTGCACTGTGTGGCTGCGAATGTCAGATCTTTACCCCTAATTTGCGCATCAAAGTGCCAAGTGCGCCGCTATACCGCTACGCCGATCCATCGGCGTTGTGCGGGCGCGCCGAGTTCAAACAGATCGGCGGCGTGGGCGCGCCGATCAACCCCGCGTTGATCATCGAGGTTCTGTCACCTTAGACAGAGGCTCGCAACCGTGGCGAGAAAGTTCATGCTGCGGGAGGTCTACCAAGAGGGCTCGTTCGTCGAACGCCCACCGCTTGCGCTGCTTTCCGATTGAGTCCGCAGAGGATTCACGTTCGGTGCGTGCCGTCGCTTCTTCGATCGCGTCCGCTTCGCTCGCCCGCACATGGCGCGCTTTCGACAAGGCGTCGCCGATCAACGCGAGTACGGCCCGCCGAAGAGCGTGGTCGGGCCCACGTCGCTGTTTGACGCATCCTGGTCTCCGCCGTCTTCGTTCTCTATCTCTAGGTCCAATCCCCCTGTCAATCGAAAGGCTATGTTCCACACCAGAGTGGTGAACAAACCGGCGACGAAGCCAACTGCGAGGTAGAGGATCGGGGTCGCAACCGCTATGAACGAGCCGACGATCATTGACGGGAGATAACCCTCTCCTTTGGGAGAAAAGGTCGCTCCCAAGAGGAAAGCTATCAAGAAGATGAAACCAAGCAGCACGCCTAGCGCTCCCATCCAGAGCGCTTGGTTGATAGCAAACGACAAAAGCCCGATCCTTTTGAGTTTGACCTTCATCTTCGGAACACACCTCCATTCTTCAAAGAGGGCACTCGAGCAAGTTCGGGGGCATGAGGGCGCTTGTTTTGAACTTACTGCTGGACGTCGAAGCGGCGGCGGTAATCTTCGCCTTCGATCACCACCGTCTTGCACATCTCGTACAGGCGCGAGCGCAGACGGACACCGATGCGATCCTCCAATGTCTCTTCGACCGGGTTGCGCCGCGCATCCATGTAGTTCGTCGTGATGATGGTCAACTTTCGTTCGTTGTAGCGCGTGCCGATCACCTGCATCATCGTGTCGCGCACCCAATCGGTCGGCTTCGATGCCCCGAGTTCATCGAGCACGAGCACCTCGGCCTGATAGACCGGGGCGAGGATACGCAGTTCCGATGTCTGCGATACGGGGTTGTAAGAATCTTGTATCTCTTTGAGCAACGTGCCGAAATCGTAGAACAAGCACGGCACGCCCTTTTCAATCAATCCGCGAATGATCGCCACGGCCAGATGGGTCTTGCCGACGCCGACCGGTCCCATGAACAAAAGCCCGCGATCCACGGCCGGGTATTCGCGCACGAGACGAAAAGCGTAGTTGAAAGCGCGCAGTTGCGAACCGTTACCTTGCGCCGGGTAGTAATTCTGCAAGGAGCATTCAGCGTACCGGCGCGGGATGCGCGCCGCTTCAAAGAGTTTCTTCGCCTGGTTCTCAGTTCGGCAACGACAACGCCGCGCGCCTTTGCCAGGCACGACTTCCATTCCCGTCCCGAAGCAGTGCGGGCAGACGGATGTGGGAGCCGCCTCTGCAGACCTCGCCTCCGATTCCGCCGCATCGGGAACCGCGAACAACGGGTGAATTTTCGCGTTGTCGGACGACATCGGCGCTTCGAACGTCAAACGTATCCTTTCAGGGCGCGAGTCGGGCTTCAGGATCACGCGCTGATCGTTGGCGCGGCGGATTATAGCATCCGCGTCGCTGATTTCAAGAGTCAATTTGCAAGCGTGCGCCGGTAGCCCGATTTCTTGGCCGAAACGCGACTGTGCCGAAACGCGCGAAGACGTTTTTCGACCGAACGGTTAAGAACCGATGCCCTTCTCCGCCGCGCAGCGCTGTTAACCGAACGGTCGAGCGACGCGCTTTCGCCATAGATCGAAGAAGATTCTTGGCGTTGAATTCTCCCTTCGTTGACGCGCAATGAGTTGCTGAACTCGTCGAACGCATTTCGAGGAAGAATCTTCAGCGCCGCTTCGTTGGTGCGCCGCAATGCGCGGCCGCTTCCGTCTTCGGCGAAGTTTCCGAGCGATCCTTTTTGCGCGAATTTTCGCGGTTCGACCGAAACACAACGCAGTTGTCGTTTTCGCCAAAGTCCGGCGAACGCTCCTGCACGCGAACTTTCAAAGTTCGACCGGACGCCGTAAGCGAAGCGCGTCACGAAGGCGAAAAGTCGCGCGCGTTGTCGCCGCCAGTTCTGCGAGCGAGATCGGAGCGGGAAGCCCCTCCGCCATCATCGCGCGAAGGACTTTGGCTTGCTCCCACTGCCCTTTGTCCTGACGGCGAAGCCGCATTCGGCGCTCGCGCCCGCGATGGTAGGCGCGCGCCGTGCGAAAATCATCGAGCACGAAGGTCCGCCCGTCGCCGAAGATCTCTATCCGCTCTTTGGCGAGCGCCCGATCACCTTCGGAGAGATACGCGATGCAGCCGTTCGAGCCGTCGCTGAAGCGGATGGTGATGAAGACCGAATCTTCGCAGACGATCTCGTGATTGCGGGTTTCGATCTCTTCAGCGTACACGCGCACGGGGAAAGCCCCCGTCAAAAACTGCATTAGATCGATGAAGTGGCAAACCTCGCCGATGATGCGCCCGCCCCCCTCGCGCGGGTCTTGCGTCCAGTGCTCGCGCGGGATGCGTCCGGCGTTGACGCGATAGAGGATCGAAAGAGGCTCGCGTCTCGTTTCGAAGAAATCTTTGGCTGCACGCGCAAGCGGCGAGAAGCGCCGATTGAAACCGACCGCCAGTTGCGCCGAAGAGCGCGCCGCGGATTCGAGGACGCGATCCAGCTCCTCGTCGTTGAGCGCTAGAGGTTTTTCGACGAAGACGTGCCGGTTGCGCTCCAAAGCGCGACTCGCTAGCTCGGCGTGAAGATCATGCCGCGTCGCGATCACAACCAGATCGACCCGCTCATCATCCAAAATCTCTTCCGGACCGGCAACGCAGTAGCGGAATCCGTATCGTTCGGCCACGTCGCGCGCCGACACGCCCGAAGCGGTCGCCACCGCATAAAACTCCATGCCGGCGGCCTGCAGAGCCGGTAGCAGCATCGTGCGCGCGTAGTTGCCGGCGCCGATCAACCCGACGCGCGCGCTCGCCGTGCGCGCCGCCGCTTTGCGCGCCGTGGCCATCTCGATGCGTCTTTCAACAGGGCGTTCTTCGTCGTACTGCAATAGAACTCCGAGATACGGCTCGCGCTGATCACCAGTGATCAACCTGTAAGCCGCTTCGGCCTCTTCGATCTTGAAGCGGTGTGTGATGAGCGGATCGAGCTTGACTCTCCCTTCGGCGATGAGATCGAGAAAGGCTTCCAGATTGCGCCCTTCGGTCCAGCGAACGTAGGCGAACGGGTAATCATGGCCGCGCTCTTCGTATGCGGGATCGTAACGGCCCGGCCCGTAAGAACGCGAGACGATGAGCGAGAGTTCCTTTTCGTAATAGACCTTGCGCGGCACGTTCATGCCGACCAGTCCGACGGCCACCACTCGACCGCGAAGACGCGCGACTTCGCCGGCGAACTCGATGGGTTCGTTCGACGAGGTCGCCGCCGTGATCAAGACGGCATCGGCGCCGCGCCCGCGCGACCAGTCCAGCACGGCGCGCTTGGTCCCGGCATCGATCACCGCCGCATCGTCCGCGCCGAGCGCGCGCGCCAGTTCGACTTTGCTCGCGTCGAGATCGACGCCGAACACACGACAACCGTTCGCCTTGAGAAGCTGCACGGTCAGCTGGCCCAGCAAGCCGAGCCCGACGACGACCACCGCTTCGCCCAACGTCGGCTCGGCAAGACGCACACCCTGCAGCGCGATGGCACCGAGCGTGCCGAACGCGGCATGCTCCAAAGACACGCCCGCGGGCACGCGCGCGCACAAATTTTTCGGCACCGCGACGATCTCCGCGTGCGACGCGAACCCGGCTCCGGCGCAAGCGACGCGATCGCCGACGTGAAACTCCGCGATGTCTTCGCCGACGGCGATGACCGTGCCAGCGGCGCTGTAGCCGAGCGCCGTGGACGAGGCGAGACGCGCCTGCACGGCGCGCACGGTCTGCCACAGCCCTTCGTTCTTAGCTTTTTGAATGACCTGCCGGACCAGATCGGGCCGCTCGCGCGCTTTGCCGAGCAGACTCTTTTGACCTAGCTCGACCGTCATCCGTTCGGTTCCGGCGCTGATCAACGAGGCCGCCGTGCGCACGAGGAGGCGTCCACGCTGCGCCGTCGGCGGCGGCACATCGACAACGCGCACTTCGCCCGTCTTCGGATTCTGCAAAACCTGTTTCATTCCTGGCAGTAAGTCGTCACGGCAAGCCAAAATCTGCATCACACAGCCCGTCGCCACCGCTTGGGGGACGGCGTCGCTCGACTCACAACGGATCTACTTCCATCGCGCTCGCCCGACGCGACGGCGGCGGGTGAGACGACAGATCATCAAAACGCCTACGCTTACGTTGTCGTGAGCGAAAACAGGCGCGAGCGACTGCAGTTGAGACGCATCACCTAATCGCTCGCGCTCAGTTCCTCTCACCGCACTATCAACAGTTCCCACGCCAGCAACAAAGCGAGCACCACCAGTCCGGCGAACGCAAGCAGGTGCGGCCATCGCCAGATGTTGCGCCGACAAGCGCGACAATGTGTTCCCAAACGATGCAACGGCCTTTCGCAATAAGGACACCTCATCTCTGTTCTCTTCACCGAGCAACCTAGCGCTCCCGTTCGGAGTCGAACAAGCGCTCGACGCAGAAGTTTGCGCGGTTCGCCTAGCGTAAGTCAAACCGTCGGCCGACCACCAAGAAGGCCGCTGGTCGCGCTCGTGCGTGCGGGCATGGTATATTGTTTGCTTCGACATCTCCCCGAAATCGCTTTCGGAGAGGATGGTTGAGGATGGATTTGATCCGCGGTTTTTTACAAAGATTGGGCCTCGCCAATGGCATCGGACGCCCCAAACTTCGCGTTCTTCTGTTGGACGACGACGTGCAACGCCATCGCTGGTTCGCCAAAAGGTTCGGCGCGGACGAACTTGACGTGGCCAGCGATATCGCCACCGCCAAGGAACTTCTCGAACAACGCACCTACGACCTGATCTTTCTCGATCACGATCTGCTTCCCGAACACTACGAGTGCGACGCGCCCGACGATGAGCGCACGGGCTACTCGGTCGCGCTGTGGCTCGCCGAACGCCCTCACGTACAATCAGCTTCCAAGATCATGGTTCACACGCGCAACGCCGACGGCGCAAGGCGCATGGTCGAAGTGTTGCGACGCGCCGGACGTCGCGCCGAGTACGTTCCCTTCCCTGTGTTGGCATCGCGCCTGAAAGGCGGTTGGATATGGAAGGAAGTGCGCACTTGATCGCGCGGCGAAAGGGCTTCGCGAAACATGCGCGATGCGCGTTTCGACCGCATGGCGAGAGCCCGCAACTCGGGCGAAGATGGACTCGCACGGCGCGCCGGTTCTGCGTCCCGTTCGACTGTATGTTTGAACGATGATTTAGCGCGCGACTTGCGCAGCTGCATCGACGGGGCGTCGAAGAATTCACTTCTTGAATGATGCGGCGGCGACTTCACACAGCAACTGGATCAACTCTTCGCGCGTCAAGCTGATTTTGCCGTTGGGCCGCAGCAGGCGCTCGCCGGGCGGTGGCGTGGGGCATGAGAGGCCGAGATCATGCAGATAACCGCACGCTTGGCAACGCGCGCGTTCATCCAGGTAACCGGCTGCCTCGCGTATGTCGATCAATTTTTCGATCGCTTCCGGCGGGATGCTCTGCGCGCGTCCCAGCAAACGCGCCAGAATGGCGATGCGCGCCGTGTGCTCCAGCGTCTCCATGCGATCAAACGCTTGCCAAAGGTCCTGCCCGTAGGCGACGGCGCCGTGGTTGGCCATCAAAAGCGCGTTGTGGTGTTTGATCAGCGGGCGCATCGCTTCGGTCAGTTCGTCGGTGGAAGGCGTCCCGTATGGCGCAAGCGGCACACAGCCCAAGGCGAGAATGACTTCCGAGAGGATGGGCTGATCGATTGACAATCCGGCGACAGCGAACGCTGTTCCGTGCGGCGGATGAGCATGGCAGACAGCGCGCACGTCATCGCGTTCGCGGTAGATGAGCAGGTGCATCTTCAGTTCGCTCGACGGACGCCGATCGTTGAGCGGGCGGCCGTCCAGGTCCGTTACGGCCAGCGCCGCTTCGCTCATCCGCCCCTTGCACACCTGCGTCGGCGTCGCCACGATGCGCCCATCGTCGAGTCGCACGCTCAAGTTGCCGTCGGACGAGACGACGTAGCCGCGCTCGTACATCAAACGCCCGATCTCGACGATGGTGCGTCGCGCCGTCTGTTCATCCATCTGGGGCGCCAGACCTACGCTAGTATATCTCGAAATGATATTCGAGCAGTTTGACAACCGACACGGGCTGCCCGTCTTCCATGGCCGGCAGAAACTTGATCTTCTGCGCGGCGCGCACGGCTTCTTCCGTCAACCCATCGGGCAACGTCGTCAACGGCTCGATGTCGGAGATGGTTCCGTCGGCGTTGAAACGCGCGCGCAGGCTGACGGTGCCCGTCGTGCCGTTGAGGCGTGCCCGTTCCGTGTAGCGCGCGGCGGGCTTGGAGAGGATGCGCACCGGCAGGTCGGCCCCGAACGCCGCCATGCTCGGACACGCGGGCGCGCTCAACGCGCCGGGCGCGATGGGCGCGCTCTTGCGCTTCGAGCACGGTTCGAACCGCAGGGCGTTGAACGCTCCGGCGAGCGCCACGCCGAGCAACAAGGCGATGATGAAGGGCAAGAATCGCTTCGCTATCGAGATCATAACCTCTTCACTCCTTTGCTAGTTCGCGCTCTTCACGCTGCGCGATCTCTTCGTACGGCAGTATGCTCCGCGGATTGGTGATGCAGGTGATCTGCGGTCGGGCCAGAAAGTAGGACAAGCTTTCGAGCGAAATCGTCAGGTCGACGGTTTTGACCTTGACGCCGAGGCGCGCGTGCAAACGCACCGGCGCAAAGTTCAACACGGCCTTGATGCCGGCGGCCATCACTTGGTTGAGCACGCGCTGCGCGACGCGCGCCGGCACGGCGATCACGGCGACATCGATCCCCTTTTCGCGCACGACGCGCCCCAACTCGCGCACGTCGTAAACCGGGATCTGGTTCTGGCCGATGCGCTGCCCGATCTTCTTCGGATCGTTGTCAAAGAGCGCCACTACCGTGAAGTTCGAAGCAGCAAAACCCGTGTAGTTGGCCAGCGCCGTGCCCAGATTGCCCGCGCCGACGATGCCGACGCGGTGCGGTTTGTCCAACCCAAGGATCTGCCTCAAATGGCGGCGCAGCTCTTCGACATCGTAGCCGACGCCGCGCACGCCGAACTCTCCGAAATAGGCCAGATCCTTGCGGATCTGCGCCGAATTAAGGTTGAACTGATCGGCCAACGCCTGCGACGAAATGGTCTTGACGCCCGCTTCGGCCAGCAGATTGAGACACCGAAGATAGACGCTCAACCGATTCGTCGTCAGTTCCGAAACCTTTTCCGCTTTCATCTCCCCCGTTTCCCGATGAAAAGTATAGCGCCAAGTCGGATTTGGCGAAAGAGCTTCAGCCCATTGATGAGTCGATGGCGGCGTTGCGTTGCCGACGCGCCAGCGAAATTGCGCGCCGGCAGCGAAATCAATTACAATACCTGCTCTTACGCTGAACCGGACCGCGCGGGCTCCCAAGGATTGCTCCCTTTTTGAACATCGGTCGCATGGAAACTTCGACGAGATGATCGCACATCTTTCCGGCACCCTTCTTGCTAAGCAGGCGACGAGCGTCATCCTCGATGTCGGCGGCGTCGGTTACGAAGTAACCATTCCGCTTTCGACCTTCTACGAGATGGAGGAGCCGGGCGCGCACGTCTCACTGCGCATCTACACCTACGTGCGCGAAGACGCACTGCAACTTTACGGTTTCAAAACAGCGCGCGAACGCGAACTCTTCCTGCGCCTCATCTCGGTGAGCGGCGTTGGCCCGAAACTGGCCATCGCCATGCTCTCGAGCTTGACGGCCG
>OGCI01002852.1_pt1 | contig 10527 bp, 12 predicted proteins | sample 1570021 | NCBI WGS metagenome assembly OGCI01 (sample SAMN06264664, study PRJEB24512) | hot springs metagenome | isolation source: Hot spring water | place: South Africa: Tshipise | collected 2015-06-21
GGCTATGAAGCAAGTGGTTGATGAAAAGAAGGAAGCGGAGTTAACAATAGCAGGCTCTGGCTATTTAAGCCTTGTTTTAAAAGCATTCGTGAAGGCCCTGAATCTTCAAGACAATGTCTTCATAAGAGAAGATGTAAGCAAGAGCGAACTCACTAACCTTTATCAGAGGTCTAACGTCTTTGTTCTACCCTCTATCTTCGGCGAGTCCTTCGGAATCGTACTGTTAGAAGCCATGGCTTCTAAGACTCCAATAGTAGCAACAGCCCAAGGTGGAGTACGGGAAATAGTGAGGCATATGGAAACAGGCTTATTGATAAAAAGGAATAAAACAGAGGACTTAGCAAAAGGTATTTTAAACCTGCTTGAAGACGAAGAGGTTTGTGAAAGAATCTCTTTAAATGCTTTCAGGGAAGTAAAGAAATACGATTGGAACATAATAGCTGAAAGAATAGAAGAGGTTTATGAAGAGACCCAGTGCTAAAAATTATGTCTTTAAATGCATCCTGTTTATACAGCTACAATAACCAGTTTAAGAGAATCCCAATGCTTCTTGGGGAAATTAGAAAACGAACAATAAGATTGAGAAAGCGAAGCGGATGCTTTAACCATACTCGACAATTTCTCTCCTACTAAATTAGGTTAAAGGCGGTCTCGTTCCAAGCGTGACAGGGATATTCATAGTCTGATTGTTCCTAACTATTGTTACCATAATTGTTCGATTAGGAAGAGCATACTCCTCTAGGAAGGATAAGAGGTCGTCCCCGCCAGTAATCCTAGTATTGTTTACCCCTATCACAATGTCTCCGCCCACTATTACTCTGCTTCCCTTGATAAGCACCTGCTTATTCCCACCCTGTAAGCCTGCTTTAGCAGCCGGCCCGTTAGCCGTAACTCCTGTTATTAACCACCCATATGCCACGTTTACACCCATCGCTAACGCTATGTCATACGTCATGTCTACTCCCGTCACTCCAAGCCAAGGATGCTGATCGTAAGAACCCTTTTCAACAAGGGATTTTATTTCACGCAGTATCGTGTTAGAGGGAATAGCAAAACCCAATCCCTGGGAGCCGCTAACAATAGCAGTAGTTATTCCAACAACCTCGCCGCGAAGATTTAGAAGAGGACCTCCTGAGTTACCTGGGTTTATCGGGGCCGTTGTCTGAATACAGTTGGCTATCGAATACCCCCCTGCAGTATCTTCAGAAATCGTTCTGCCAAGAGCGCTCACTATGCCTGAACTCATGGAGCCCGCTAATCCATACGGGTTCCCTATAGCCACTACAAGGTCGCCGACCCTGAGTGTTGATGAACTCACGATCTTAATCGGTTTAAACTCATCAGTAGAAGCGTTTACCGAGAGAACAGCAAGGTCAGCGTATGGATCAGCCCCTTTAACAATTGCAAGGTAAGTGTTCCCACTCCTAAACCTTACATTTATATCACGCGCATTATAAACAACATGGTAGTTCGTCACCACTACAAACTGGTCTTCAAACTTATAGATGAAACCTGAACCCTGAACAGTACTGTAGTAGGGATGGTAAAAAATATCATAATTCACAACAGTCCCCGTTATCAGGACAACGGAATCCTTGGCGCTTTCATAAAGCTGTGATAAAGAGGAGTTTCCCTCCAAAACATAGGTTGTGGTGTTTGAAGAATTCTGCATCAGCTGTAAGGCGGAAACCTGATTCTCAAGGGTTGAAAGCCTGTTTTGAAGCTCATCTATTTTACTCAAGAAGAACTGGCTGCTAATCGAATAGCCTACTAACCCTCCTATTAAAACACCTATTAGAACGAGTGCTACTGCTAAAACTGCGGGGGGCCTCTTTGTCTCAGGCTCCTGATATGATGATACGATGCTTCTCACCCTCATCTTGCTACTATCGTTAGTAGTAACATATTAATAAACGTTACTGAACCAACATTTACACGAAAAAATATTCTAAAAACGAATTATGCGGCGCCCGGGATTTGAACCCGGGTTACCAGCGGACTGCCAGCAAAGCTGATGGCAGGCTGATGTCCTAGCCAGATTAGACGAGCGCCGCGAGTACCGAAGGTAAATAGAGAGGGCGGATAAAAAGTTTTATTTCAAAAGCTTCTTAGAGTTACGTTGCAGGGAAAAGGATGGTGTGGCTTCGATTGTAGTGGATGCCCGTATTTTCGCAAGGTTTGCCGCGGCTGCTCGTTTAAGATGTGTCTTGTGACGCAATGCCAGAGAGGTTTCCACTATACGGGAATAACCTCCCCCAGGTCTTTCTGCAGGCTCAGATCCTATTGTCCTGTTAAAACGGTAGATAGAATCTCGGTTCAAATACCTTCTTTGAGTAAAAGGATCATGACCAAAATCGGTTTCCAGAAATTTGTTCCTAAGATTGACATCGGTGACGAGAGATCGTGGTTCTGGAAGTACGGTGTTGAATTGCCGGAAATCTTCGTTCCCCTCTGGCAGATTCTGGTAAACAAGGAAACCCTCGACAAGTTTTCGAGTAAAGGCTTGCATGATTACCTAGAGTTCAACGGGAGGATTTTCCTATCGCTGGTGATGCCCGATGAACTCATCGATAAGCTGAAGGTTGAAGACTACTTCAAACTGATTGAAAACCTAAAGCCCGACGCAACAATGATACCGGACAATTATACTTATACTGATGACCCGTTATTCTTATCTTGGTCCCAGACTATACGGCTTGTTTCCCTTGCTAGTGACTTCCTTAAGCTGGATATTCCTTTGATCGGGCTGGTTAAGGGCGCTAATCCTCTTCAGGTTGATTGGGCTATCAGGAAACAGGTTGAGATGGGGTACGTTTCCTTCGCGATGCCTGCCAGAGAGCTCTTTGAGGAGAACATGCTTGATCTTTTCCTCCCTGATGCTCTGATGAGCCTGAAGTGGATTTCTAGGAGAACGAAAACCAATTTTGAGCTATTAGTCTACGGTGTCGGCCGGAAGCTGAAGTATAAGGGATTGCACTACAGCAACCTCTCGTGGTTTCTGGAGGCTAAGCGCGGGCATTATTTTAAAATTTTAAAAGAGGAAAGTTGCACGACTTCAGGGATCCGGGAGTCAGGTTCGAGGAATGCAGCTGCGAAGTTTGTAAGGGAATGATGGCGCAGGAGCTCGCGGACTTAATATATGCTGACAAAGAGCTCGGCCTCAGGATGCTCGTTCTCCACAACCTTTTGGACATGAAGAAATCCCTATCGTAGGGGAAATAAAATGGGTAGTGGCTCAAGGATAAAGCAATACGGAGGGAGGTTCTCTCAAGGCGAGCAGACACGCGAGGAAAGGGAAGAAGAAGCCTTCAACATCATAAAGGTTCTTGGAGAATATGAGGTTCGTGAATCCGAGGGCGGTGGATATGAGCTGCTTAAGGGTGGCGAGGCTGTTGGGACCTTTTCCGAAGCTAGGGTTGAGATGGAAAGAGTCGTTTTAAAGCTTGGCCGCGGGATGAACCTAGAGGTTTCGGAGAAAGGGGTTAGAGAGATACTAAGTCCGAAGAAGGCGGAGCTCTGCGGCTTAATAGCTTCGGACGGCGGGATCTACATTGGTGGTAAGAAAAAGATATATGAGGTTTATTTTGACAGCAAAGATGAAGAACTCGCAGGAGTTTTCAGTAGCCTAATCGAAGAGGTCTATAGTAAGATTTCTCGCGATCATACTTATTCTCAAGAAACTAGGGAAGGAGAGAAAATTTACCATAAGCCTAGGGTATATAGCAAGGGGATAGCCTACGACCTAGAGGACTTGGGCATTAAGGGACCGGAGCCCTTTGAGTTCCATCCGCCCTCAGACCACCTCGACGACGAGGGTAAAAGAGCATATCTCAAGGGATTCTTTTCTGGAGACGGAAATATCTCCAAGAGCTGGGGCGAATATTGGTTTCGCGTATACTCTACATGCAGGGAAGGTTTAGATGAGTTAAGAGAAATGTTCATAGATTTGGGATTCCATCCCAGCGACATTCACGTAAAGTACAGGGAGCCAAAGAGAGAGATCTGTATGATTTTAGTATTCCTGAAAAAGAGCATTTGAAATTCATAGAGGAAATAGGATCAGAAAATCCAGAACACATAAATAGGTTTCAGCTAATAAAGTCGAAAGATAAGTATAAGGAGGAGAAAGAAGATTGAAGAAGGAGTTGGAGGCCACCATCTGGTCTTGGGGTGAGGAATTTGAGGATGTCGGGAAAAATTGTGAGAAATATATTAGTAAAAGATGGGATGAGAACATAAAAGAATGTGGTGTATGGATTCTGGCCAGAGAGCGGAATGAAGGAATCATTTATAATGTTGTTTTATTTGTAAGCGATCCCAAAAACATCAGCGATCTAGCCCAGCGCTTATTCTATGCAACACTTTTCCAAGGGAATACTAAAATAGATTTTGTCTTAGCTCGATTATCAGATTCAATTTCCGCGAGCAGAATAAGTTGTCATGATTCGATGGAGACGGTGGAAAGAGAGCTTAAGAAATTGGGGGAAAAAGTCATTGAAAAATTCAGTGGTGATCCTAAGATAAGGCAAATGATGATAGGAAGGGAAGTAGTTTTCATTCCCGAGATCGATTTGCTTTGCGAATTAGAATCTCAACTAACTAACAAGATAGTAGTAGAAGTAATCCACGACTTCTTTCCACATATTAGAGACCTTCTCGATTCTCTAACCAGCAGACTGATTAAAGAAGGTTTGGCGAAACGCGTCTTGGGTTACAAGCTAGAAGGGGGTGTTAATGATCTCAAGGTCGAAGACACAGAAGTTCGGGGAAAGAAGGTCTTTGTTTGGCTTACCCGTACCCGAAAGGTAACCGATTAAAAAGTTTTATTTTATCCGACTTTCATTCTGCTGAGAAAAAAAGGCAGCGTGGTTTTTTATTATAAAAAACTCGTCAAGCTATGCCACAATCAAAGTTGCACCAACCCATTCTGGACAGCGCTTCTTAAAGTTGAGTGAAAAATAAAAATCCTTTCTCTCAGGCTGTCTAGAAGCATATTATGACGCTAACATCGGAGTATATGAGTAGGTCCTAGTTAATAGAATTAGTGGATGAGCATAGAGGAAGTAAAAGGTAAAGAAAGTGTTGCTACCATCTGGTCTTGGGGTGAGGAATTTGAGGATGTTGGAAGGATTGTAAGAAGTATGTCAGTAAAAGATGGGATGAAAGCATTAAGGAAGGTAGTGTGATGTTTCTAGCAAGAGAGAGAAATGATGGGATCGTCTATTACGTCACTGCATTCGTAAACGATCCTAAGAATATCGACGACTTAGCTCGGTACCTGTTCAAAGTGGTGCTCTTTCAGGGAGATACCAAAATATATCACGTGGGGGTTCAATTGTCCGATTCCGTTTCCTCTGACACCATACAATATCGCGACTCGATGGAAGAAGTGGAAAGCGAACTAAAGAAGTTAGAGGAAAAAATCGCCGAGAAGTTTAGCGAGGATCCTAAGGTTAAAGAGGTGGCAAAAGGGCGGAAAGTAGAGTTCATTCCAGAGGTCTGCCTGCTTTGTGAGTTAGAATCTAGATGGGCTATTTAGTTATTGAGGTTGTTCATCAGTTCTTCTCGAACATAAAGGAGTTCCTAGACTCTTTTATCAATAAGTGATTGAAAAGGGTCTAGCGGAACGTGTCTTGGGCTATAGGTTAGGCATATGCGTTGACGATCTGGAGATCGAGGATGTGGAAATTTGGGAATGACAAAGCCGTTGTCCTGCTCACCCAAGCTAAAGTAGTTACCAAGTGAAACAAGATATTAAGGCTTGAGAAGATAGTTCAACCGAGTGCGAAGGGCAGCCAATTAAGAGCGAAATCTGACAATAATAAGAATAGCTCCGTCACCTTGACTGTTTTGTTGCATTAAGGTCAGCACTGTGCCAAGCCCCATTCGCATCATCACGTTTTTAGGCTGTAGATTCGAAGAGGAAAGCCCACCTCCTCGACAATTGTGACTTTATTCATTAAACACTTTTTAGCCAAATAATGCTTATAAGAATAAGTTGTGCTATACACCCATGGCTGACAAAGTGCATTGTGCACATATTCTGGTGAAGACGGAGCAGGAGGCTAGGGCAATACTTGAGCAGTTGAATAAGGGAGCAAGCTTCTCTAAACTGGCTGCAGAGAAATCGCTATGCCCGTCGAAGAAGAGGGGAGGAGACTTGGGAACTTTTGGAAGAGGACAGATGGTACGGGAGTTTGAAACAGCCGCCTTCGCCTTAAAGAAAGGCGAGTTTTCTCAACCTGTGAAGACAAAGTTCGGCTGGCACATAATAAAAAGGCTGGAGTAGGATTCTGAGGAAACTTGATTCGACCCATCTTTTTATCATGAGCCTGTGAAAACCTTTGGTCAAACTTATATAGTTATGATTCATTCCCCGGCTAATGGATCTAACGCCACTAATAGCCTCTTTCCTGCTGGTGGCAGTTGCAGAGCTGGGTGACAAGACTCAGCTTGCAATCATAGCCTTGTCATCCTATCATAGTGTTCTTCTCGTTTTCACTGGAGGAATGCTGGCTTTACTGCTTGTATCAGGGATGGGAGTGGTTATCGGAGATGCGCTGACTATGATTATCCCCATGCTCATAATACGTGTTGCGTCGGCAATCCTATTCCTGGCTTTCGGTGTTTACACTATTCTATCCAGAAAAGAAGAACAGGTTGAGAAATCTAATTCGAAACACACCGCTTTATCCGTCTTCTCAATGATCACGTTGATGGAGCTTGGAGACAAGACTCAGCTGGCCGTGATAGCACTCGCAGCAGAGTATAGTGCGCCTCTTCTAGTTTACGCTGGAGTAATCATGGCTTTCACAATTATAACTGGACTAGGTGTTCTAATTGGCAGTAGGCTCATGAAGCTCATACCTTCAAGGCTTATCAAGCTTGGAAGCGGCATAGTCTTCATTTTATTTGGAATCGTTTTTCTCGCGAATGCAGCCTTGTGAAGATTACCTTACTGTCCAATTATCTTCGGCTCTTCACCGTAAGCTACCAGTTTTTTCATGTATTTTAATGCTGCTTTAACGTGTCTATCCACCACATTGATCCCTTGATGCTCATGGTCCTCCAGCACGAGAGAGCATTCTTCTGAGGAAACAAACCCATCGTAACCTATTCTTTTCAACTCCCTTATGAAGGCAGGATAGTTTACATACTGGTCTCCGATAAATTGACTACGCTTCATTATGATCTCACCAGACTGCAGTTCGTCGAATGAAGACGAGCTATAGTGAGAAAGAACTATCCCAACATCTTTGCAGGATTCAACAGCCTCATGAATATATTCGTCGCTTTGATTCGTAAAAAGAGGAACGTCCAGACATAGTTTAACATTACCCATATTGGTCTCCTTTACCATTTGAAACGCGTCTTCATATCCAAGTCTTATTATCGGCGGATGGTTTTGCAGCGCGATTAGGATTCCATAGGCATCTGCCCATTCAGCTGCATCCCGAATCCCTTGCACAGCCCATCTCCACATTTTATCCCTTGTTGCAAAAATGCTCTTATAGTCGAAAAGCCTGTATCCGAACTCGTAAGTCCCTAGGTCATCGTATCTCGCGGTGCCTGGCCAAGCTGCAAAAACCTTCACGATGTTCGCGTTCAGATCGGCTGCAAGCTCTATAGATTCTTTCACCATGCAAAGATTGTTTTCTCGTTCCTCAATAATCGGACTGACAAAGTTCGACATGGTTTTCAACAGCAGCTATCCTGATGTCATAAGAGTAAGCTAACTCTGACACTTCTTTTCTCGCAGGCTTATCTAGGTCGCAGGGTAGAGCTACTGGTCTTTTAGTCTCTATGGTGATTCCGTCGAAACCTAGCTCTTTCGCTTTTTTAATCTGTTCTTTCAATGATAAAGCACGCCCCCTATACCAAAGGCCGCAATATGTTACTGTGAATAAAGCTGTTTTAATCATCCCTTATTTAGAGTATTGAACATCTTTATTTAAGTTTTGTTAACAACAATCAAGATTGTTTCGTATGCTTATAACGTTAATGTGAGACAGCTTTATTACATGTTCGGCCTTATCCTACGGTAACGCGTCTTTCTGCTTTCCAAAGCATTTTTCAGGCTCATTTATTTACTTGAAATATTTTTCCACACCCGTATGCAAGCTTCCCTATGCCGTTTCTTTTTATGAGACCAATGTAATCGTTTTCATCCAAATCGTGCAACCATGCCCAACCAATTGTAAGTTTTACTCGAAATCCAATTCTATACGGAATCTAAAATTTTTATTAAGCGGTTTATTATATTTAGACTAGGCAGAAACACGGTTTTAGGATGTTTTTTCTCCTACGGAGCTTAATAGTTCAGGTATGTTCCAAAGTGCGGAGGGTGGGATTTGAACCCACGAACCCCTTCGGGACTGGATCTTAAGTCCAGCGCCTCGAATCCGTAGTCCCGTTTGACCAGGCTTGGCTACCTCCGCGGTTTCTCGTGCCGAATAACGTTTTCCGAGGCTGATTTATTAAGATTTTGGCTAAAGTTTGAGAAACGGATTCATGTTCAGCTGTCTGTCCTCTGAGCACTTTGGCTTCATACATAATTGGGCTTGTGTAACGCTTTGACGGTTCTTCTAGATGAAACCCACCTTCATTAGCTTCAGGCCGGATCTAACTCTATCTGTAACCGAAAATCTCAGTTCATTAGCTCAAAGCAAATCTTCCAAATCTTATCCAGAGAAGATTTGAAAGTTGTGTATAGAAAGAGAAAATATAAAAAGACCTTTAGAGGGAAAGATTCTTGGGCCCGTCGCCTAACCTGGATATGGCGGCAGCCTCCTAAGCTGTAATAATCTGGGTTCAAATCCCAGCGGGCCCGCTTTCCATTTTCGAGGTCTCCTTCTGGAAGTGTAGAGGACTAGGTTCAACTTCTCAGAATTTTGTATCTATAGAATATGGCCAATCTAAAAATCATCATCGCGTAGATTTAAGATGCGTTCTTGTCCATTCTGTTACTTGCTCGTCTAGCTCGATCGGATATGGATAGGACAGTTTTTCAGCTATTTCTATAGCCATTTCCGGAATAAATCCACCGTTTTCAGTGGCCCTCGCTTAATGTTGGCTTCATCATAGTATGCAAAGGTCTCGTGTAATTCCCCTAGCACACGGGGATCAGCCCACTCCTCCAAGAAACGCCCTCTATGCCAAGTATCATAGGTCCAACCTTTCGCGACGCGAGCATGCCATTCTACCATTGAGAACATGCATCTCGATTTCATGTATGAATCAACGCAGAATTTAGCGGTCCACAACTCGCCTCGGCGGAGCTTCTTTACTGTCCAGACGATGCGATACAAAAAATCGTAAACGACCTCATGGGTACGCCTACCATCACGGTTGTTATACTTAGTAGGATAATTGCTAATGCATTTGATTTATTTTTCAACTTTTTCTCACTCCGTGTTTCTAAGTGGGAAGCTTAAATCTAGAGAATAGTTTGGAAAAGCATATAAGGACATGCCAAACGAAGAAGTAAAAAGAAACCGTCTCTATTTTAATCAGCGTTTAATTATTTTTCCGGGACACTAAAACATTTTGCAAACAACCATCTTTTTCATTCAGAAATATCGTCCCCCCTCCCAATAAGTTTTAATACGTCAGGACAATATAGTTATGATAGTTGTTTGATGCTCCCCGTTGTAATAATTGCTGCAGGCGTAGCCTCTAGGCTGAAACCCTATTCTGAGGAGACGCCCAAATGCCTTATGGAGCTGGAGCCAGGTGTTACAATAATCGATTTCATTCTGAGCAGGCTTGAAGATACTAAGCCCAGTCGGGTTTTCATAGTCACGAGACCACGGTTTAGAAGGATGCTTGAGGAGAAGCTGAAGGGCAGGGTGGAGCTGGTTGAAACAGATATTGAGGAGTTTGGAAACCTTTACAGTGTTAGCCTAGCCTTGAAAAAGCTTGAAGGAGAACGCTTACTCCTCCTGATGTCAGACCATATTTATGAAAAGTCGGTTATTAACGAGATCCTGTCTTCACAGAGTAAAGCAGCTTTTACCGTTTGTCTAGATAAAAAGCCTTCACTGGTGGAAGCGAAGGAAGGGTTGAAAATAGTCTTGAAAGATTATGGAGTAGCCCATGCGGATAAGAAGATTTTGCCTAGGCATGGAATAGACACGGGTGTGATCCTGTGTGGAGAGAATTCTAAGACATATGTGGAGAAGGCTTTGGAGAATTTCGGCCCTAATGCAACTATAGCTGATGCACTAAACCTTGCTGCAGTCAATAACGAAGTGGATTACATGGATGTTACTAGAATGCTTTGGAGGGACATTGATACACCTGAGGACCTAGTTAAGGGGAGGGAGGTCTACTGGCAGATATTGAGGAGGGAGAACGTGTCTGAAGGCGGATTAATCTCCAAGTTTATCACTAAGCCGGTGTCGACACGCGTTTCAACCACAATCTATCGAAGCCTTAACATAGAGCCCTTGGCAATAACTCTGGTGTCGTTAATACTTGCCCTGTCAGCCGGTTTTCTACTTGCAAGAGGAGAATTCTTATAGGGAG
>OGCI01002853.1_pt1 | contig 10518 bp, 9 predicted proteins | sample 1570021 | NCBI WGS metagenome assembly OGCI01 (sample SAMN06264664, study PRJEB24512) | hot springs metagenome | isolation source: Hot spring water | place: South Africa: Tshipise | collected 2015-06-21
GACGCGGCGCACCAGCGTGAACCGGGTCAGGGCCGGAAGGCAGCAGCCCTAAGCGCCACGGAGCGGGTGCCGTCAGGAAGCCGGGGGCGCTTTTTTTATTGGGTATGGCATATTCGCAGTAAACAGCCCTTATCGGCTGCTCCTCTCTCTGCATCGGCAGTGGCGCTACGCTGAGGCCCTGGAGCAAGTCCAGGAACAACTCTTTATGCCGAAGCGAAAGATATCGCCCGCCTGGTTTTCTGGCAGGCTTGTGTTTTGACCGGGATGGGCCGGGCTAGCGAGGCCCTTCGGACTCTGCAGGAGGGTTTGCAACAGGGATCTGTTTGCAGCAGGTCCAGCAGGCTCTGAGCCTGTCCAGGCCTAGCATCCCTTCGGTCCAGGAGCCCTGGTGCTGGCCGGTGCCTCGTAGGAGGGCGGACTGGCCATGCGCCTGATGCTGGAACAAACTCTGCCCAGTCGAGGTTTTATCGACGTGGTCGGTGCACGACCGCTAAAGCCCCCACTCGCACATCGAAACCGCCCTGCAGAGGAGCCTCAAGGGGGTGTTCTTCGCCGGGGCGGATGACCCGGCCATAGCCCACATTACCGAGGTGCATGGCGCGCTGAGATCAAGCGGCCTACCGGTACAGCTCGAGGTCGTCCCCCACCTGGCCCACGAGTATCCGCCCGACCTGACCCAGCTGCTCATAGAAGCGCTCCGGTTTAGCCTGGATGAATACAGGATGAAAATTGCCCTACCCATCGGCCTCAGTGGTTGTACTCACGCCACGGGCCACCCTCCCGGTTAGGCGAGCCATACCGTGTTTAGCGTTGCAGCGGGTCAATTGCGCCGATTCTCACCCAACAGGGCCTTATACTTCGCGTTGGAATGTTGCAGCGTTATCTGTTGCGCGAAACGTTGTCGCTGTATCTGCTGGGTGTGCTGCTATTCGTAGGACTGATCACCTTCGACCTGCTCTCCTCGCTCTCGGGGGCCTTCTTGAGGGCCAGAACACCCGTGGCTGAAATTGCCCAGATGGTGGCCTACCGTGTCCCCTACACCCTGGGCATCGCCCTGCCGCTGGGCCTGGTGTTTGCCCTGCTGGTAGCGCTGGCCGGCTGGATCCGCCAGTCCGAACTAAAAGCCGCCTACGCCAGCGGTGTGCCCCCCCGCGCCTTCATCGGACCGGTGGTGCTGCTGGGGCTGCTGGTCGGGGCGGTGGTGCTGGTCAACGAGGGCTGGTTTAAGCCCATCGCCCAGGAGCGTTTCGAGGCTCTGCAATACAAGATTTACTACGGCTCCGAGCCCTCCGGCGTGCTCACCGAGCGCACCTACACCCCCCCAGGACTGGGCGTGTACTACGCCCAGCGCATCTATCCAGCTCCCCCCGGGGAGGCGGGCTCGAGGCTGGAGGGCATCCGGGTGGTGGAGCCCGGAGGCTCGGTCTGGAGCGCCGAGCGAGGTCTCTGGGTCAGCGGTGCTTGGCGGCTACAGCAAACCTACCGGGTAGACCCCAACGGCAATATCTACCAGGAGGCCGAGCACCCCTTGCCCTTTCCGGTGGGTGTGCAACCCAAAGCGGTCTCCTACGAAGCCATGCGTATGGAGGAGCTGCAAGCCGCAGCCCAGGCCGACCCCGCAGCCCGCTTCCCCCTGGCCCGGCGCTACGCCAATGCCGCCGGCACGCTGGTGCTGGCCTGGCTGGCGGTGGTGATCGGCCTCTCGCTGCGTGAGGCGGCCTGGGCCTTCATCGCTGTGGTTGGGCTTATCTTTGGCTACTGGACGCTTTTTACCCTCTCGGCCCAGTTTGCCCGCTTCGACCTGCTGGGCACGTATGGGGCCTGGCTGCCCAACATCGTTTACGGCGCTCTGGCCTTGCTGGGCACCTGGAGGCTCGCGCGGTGAACACCCTGGACCGCTACCTGGCCAAGGAGGTGGGGGCCTATTTGTTGGGGGCCCTGGCGGTGGTGGTGCTGGCCCTGCTGGGCGGGGCTTTGTACGAGGTCCTGGCCCCGCTCCTGGCCCGCGGGGCCGACCCCTGGGTGGTGAGCCAGTACCTGGCCTACCGGGTGCCCGAGGCACTGGTGCGGGGAATGCCGCTGGCTTTCTTGTTTGCCCTCCTGCTGGTGCTCTCGCGCATGGGCGAGGAGTCCGAACTCAAGGCCATGCTGGCCGGGGGGGTTTCCAAGCTGCGGGTGCTGTTTCCGCTGCTGTTGCTGGGTAGTTTGCTGTTTGTGGTGTGCCTGCTGGCCGCTGACAGCCTGGTGCCGCGCAGTCTGCAGCAGGGTCAGAACGTTTTGCGCCAGGCCGTGCTACAAAAACCCCGGGCTCTGCTGCAGCCAGGCACCAAGCTGGTGGACGCCTACGGGCGGATCGTGTACGTGGGTGAGGTCAGCGATAACGGAATTGGCAGAGTGCGCGTCATCACAACTGAGGAGGTTCTAGTGGCCAGGCAGGGCCGCTTTGAGCGGGGTACCCTGGTTCTATCCGAAGGGCTGCGGGTCACCTTTGGCGGGGCTAGACCCCGCACGGTAGCCCGTTTTGAGCGGGCCACGGTTCCGCTGGTCGAGCTGTCGCTGGAGCCCCCCGGGGGCCTTTTTACCCTGACCGTGGCCGAGCTGCGCCAGCGCATCGCCCAGTACCGCGCCCAGAAGCTGCCCTACCATGCCGAGCTGACCGCTTTGCAGCGCAAATGGGCCGAGCCGGCGGCGGTCTACTCCTTTGCCATCTTTGCCGTAGGGCTGGCCTTCTACCTGCTGGGGGGCAGCCGCAGCCTGGGCATGCTGGGGGTGGTGGTGCTGACCTTTGTCTACTACGCCACCTGGAGCGTGGGGCGGATCATGGGGGAGCAGGGGGTGCTGCATCCCATCCTGGCCGCCTGGGGGCCCAACCTGCTCTACGCCATGGCCGGGCTGGTCTTGTTGCGGCTGGGGAAGCGATGAGGGGGATCGGGGCACGGCGCTGGAGGGGAGGATGGCTTGTTCTCCTCCTCCTGCTCTGCCCACCCGCCCTGGCCCAGGAGACCAGCGGGGGTAAGAAGCTGAGAATCCTCGAGGCCCTTCGCCTGGAGCTGCGCAACGAGAACAACCAAGAACTGGTCATACTGGTGGGCAACCCGGTCAAGATGGATCGGGACGGCGAGCGCATCGAAGCGCCGAGGGTTCTTTTCAACCGCACCCAAAAACGCCTGCTGCTGATGGGCGGGGTGCGCTACCAGGACAAACAGGGCCAGCTTATCGAGGCGGAGGAGCTCGAGCTCTTCACCGACGACGAGAGCTTCGAAGCCATTGAAGTCAAGATCGAGTCGGGCGAGTTTTTTCTGAGCGGCCCCATCTGCCAGCGGGCCGCCGGGCAGATTCTCTTGCAGGAGGGCTACCTGACCCCCTGCCAACGCTGCGAGCAGGAGGTGGCCGACTACGCCTTCCAGGCCCGCGAGGTGGTGCTCTATCCGGGCGACCGCATCATCGCCCGGGGGGTGTGGGTGCTGTTGCGCGGGGAGCGCACCTTGTACCTGCCGGTGCTGCTGCTCTTCCTGAACGAGCGCCGCCCCAAGCTCGAGTTCGGTCAGAGCGATACCGACGGGGTTTTTGTGAGTGCCGACCTGCCTTACGTCTCCGATTTTGGCCTCGGCTTTACCCTGCTGCGCTACTTCGAGCGGCGCGGCTGGGGGTTTGGCTTCGACCACTACGGCATTGGGGCGGCCCAGGAGCGCTACCAGTTTTTGTACCTGCCCCCGCCTGCCGGGCTGGTGCTGCCCGACAGCGACCCGCGCAAGGACGGGATTTTCAAGTACCGCTTCAGTTACAAACTGGAAGAGCCTGACTGGCGGGTAGAAGGGCAGGCCACCCGCGACGATAGCTCACAAGCAGAGCCGCGCTTTTTGCAGGGCGCGGGAGGCCAGCCCGACTACACCACCTTCCTGATCGAGGCCGCCACCCGGGCCACCCCTAGCAACCCTGAACCCCTCTACCGCCTGACCCTGGATGGCTACATCGACCACAACCCCCTGGCCCTGCCCAACGAGCGCACCACCCCCCAGCGGCTGCCCGAGGCCGAGGTCAGTTTTCCCCGGGGCCTCGAGGGCGAGCTGCGCCTCAATGGGCGGGTCCTGCTGGGCTACTACCAGGCCCCCTCCAACCCCCTCAACCGCAGCGCCCGGCGATTGGGGCCCTATATCGGTGCTGGACGGCTTTGGGTGGAGCACCGCGAGAGCTACCGCCCCGCCAGACCTCCCTGGCCAGGTTTGAGTTTTAGTGTCGAAAATACCTTCATCGGTCGCTACTACAGCACCCAGAACCTCGACCCTCAAGGCAATCCCACCGAGTTTGAGCGCCTGATCCGCTGGGATACCCGGGCCAGCCTGGGCCAGAGCCTGGGGGCCTTTGGCCTGAACCTGAGCGTGAGCCGCAGTGTGGTGGAGGGCGAGACCCCCTTTCAGTTCGACTTCGAGCGCCCCCAGCGCAACAGCCGCCTCGAGGGGTCCTTCAGCTTCAACCCCGACCCCATTTTTTCTTTCACGGCACGGGCTGGCCGCGACCTCGAGCGCCGAATCTTCGACCCTCCCGCCGAGTTCGCCCTGGCCTCGCGCCCTTTTCCCTGGTTCAGCCTATCTGCCAGCGCCAGCCGCGACCTCGAGCAGGGCCGCTGGGGCCTGCTGCGCACAGCGCTGAGCATAGCACCGGCCCCTTTTAGCCTCAGCCTGAACTACGAGCGTCAGCTCGAGCTCGGCCTCGACCGGCTCCTCACCCTGAGTACTGCTTTCAACCCTCAGCCCTTCAACTTCTCGCTGCGTACCGGCTACCGCTACTGGGACGTGCAGGAAAAAGAAACCCGGCCCATAGCCCAGATACCCCTGATCGCCCGCTACGACCCTCTGGAGCTCGCGGCCAGCTACAACCCCCCCGGCAACACCACCGCCATCCTGCACAGCCGCGACCTGAACAACGGGCAGGCCGTCCGCAGCGAGCTGAACGTGGTCTTGCAAGACCCCCCCGACAGTTTCCGCCTACGCCAGACCCTCATCCACCTCTACACGCCCCTGCCCTCTGCGGCCAACCCCAACCCTGCGCCCACCCCAGCCCTGCTGGACGGCCTGGCCCAGCTCACCCTGAGCCTGCACACCTTCGTTTTTGCCAACACCATCGGCTTCAGCCCCGGCAGCGAGAGCCGCTTCCGCCTGGGCTATCAGTACAGCGCCGACCTTTTGCAGGCCGATCTCCTGTGGAACTACCGCGAGGGCCTGCTACGCAACCCCCGCCTGGTCGTGCGCGCCGCGGTGCGCGAACCCGATCTGTTTATCAACGAGGTCTCGGCGGAGTTTCATTTCCCAGAGGAAGAAAATCCCCTCACCCTGGAGGACGACACCCAGGCCTTCCTGCGCTTCTTGCGCTTTAGCGGTGAGCTGGAGATCCTTCCGGCGCCTTTGCGCCCGGCAGATCCGCCTGGGCTATCGTTACAGGGTTTTCTGGGCCTCGAGCGCATTGGCACCAGCGGCCGCTTCCGGGTAACCCTGCGCGAGTTTGGCCCTACCTTTAGCTTTATGGGCATCGAAAAAACCCGCTTGTTCTACCGCATTGTGTGGAACGCCCCGGAAAGCGGTGGGGTGAACCCCAGGGAGTTTTTCCTGCCCAACCTCGAGGGCACCATTTTGCGCCCCCGCTTCGACCTGATCGTTGACCGCTGCTGCTGGGCCTTCCGGGCCAGCGCTGACACCCTCAGACAGGAGTTGAAGTTTTCCTTCGCCCTGGGAGGCGATGCCGCCGAGTTCCTCTTCAACCAAAGCAGCATCGTCTTGCCGGGCGGCATCAAGCTCCCCAGACCTGGAGGACGGTAGATGAGATGGTATGTCCTGATGCCCGCCCTGGCTGTCCTGCTGACAGCCTGCACCGGCAGCAGCGAGGAGCCTGCCCGTGCCCTGCTGACAGCCGGGGTCAACAACCCTATCAGCAACACCTACCAGATTCGTTTTTTCCAGAGCAGCACCCTCCAACCGGGCAGTATCGACCCGCCCCGCCGGGTGGGCAGTTGGGATCTGGACGAACCCATCGTAGCCCTGCTCTACCGCCGCAGCCTGGGGGTTGGCAACGACCAGCTCTGGGTGCTCACCCAGAGCCGCCTGCGCCGCTACACCACCAACAGTCTCACGATAGACGACGTGGGAACCCCCCAGCTTGACGGTTTCGACCAGGCCTTGGGAACCGACTGCAGCCAGGGCTACCTGCGGCAGGGGCAGGGCGCGGTTTTGCTGGTCTGTCCGCCCCCGCCCGCCAACCCACCCCGCCCCCTCGAGGAGTACCAGGCCTGGATTATCCCTTTTACGGCCAACACCCTTCCAACCCCAATTGATTTTCGCGATCCCAACCTAAACCTAATCCGCCTCACCCCCCCCGCCCGGCTGGCCCTGGGTCCTGGCGACCAGCTGCTCTACCTGACCCCAGCGCAGGTAGGCCTGTACGACTTCGTCAACCCCTCTGTCGAGCGGCCCCTGAGCCTCGGCACCTCGCGCCCCACCGATCTGATCTTTGTGGGCGGCCAGGCCCTGGGCCTCTTCGACGACAACGACCCCACCACCACCGACACCACCCTGGTCTCCTGGAACTTAGGCGCCACCAGCGAGGTAGGGCTCGTTCGCGATAGCAACATCGCTGCACGGGCATTCGCCAGAGGAGCGCCCCCCGTCTCCGTGCTGGGCACCGGCCTGGCCCGGTTTGAGGGCAGTTTTCAGCTACCCCGCGAAACCGAGACCGGGCTGCTGCGTACGCGCCGCTACAGCACGGCTGCCGTGGGGATTGACCAGTTTTTGTACATCGCCGACCTGGACTTTCCTACCCTTCTGGTCATTGATTTGACGGTCAATTGGGCCAGTGCCCTCACCAGTGCGGGTGTTCGGTCTTCCTCGCTGGGTGTCTTCCAGGATCGCATTGCCAGTTTGGTCTTTATTCCCGTTGAGTAGCTCCGCTGACCCTGGCGAGCATCCTCGCGCAGCCACAGAAACCAACGAACATCCCTATCCACTGAGCTGCAGATGGGGTAGTTTGGGGCTATGGAAATTCACCACATCGGCGTCGCAGTACAGGATTTAGAACAGGCTGCGCAGCCCTATCTGATGCTGGGGTATGCCCTCGAGGCCCAGGGCAACGTAGAAAGCCAGGGGGTGGAGGTCTGGATGCTCAAAAACGGACACAGCCGGCTGGAGCTGCTGCGGGCCACCCATCCGGGGTCGGCCATCGCCCGGTTCATCGAGAAACGCGGGCCGGGGCTGCACCATATTGCGCTCGCTACCGTGGATATTCGAGCCGAGCTAAAGCGCCTCGAGGGCCAGGGTACGCCGCTCATTGACCCCACCCCCCGCCCCGGTTTTGGCGGCCATCTGGTGGCTTTTATTCATCCCAAATGGTCGGGTGGGGTGCTGGTCGAGTTGGTCGAGGCAGATAGCCACTGAGTATCTCCAGTCTCTCGAAGGCATGCGCACGCTACTAGGGAGCCGACCGTCGGAGCCAGGGCAGGCGGCCCGACCGGTAGGCCCGCCAAACCGCCAGCACCACCGCAAAGCCCACGCCGGACAGCAAAATCAGGTACACGTAGCGCTCGAGGTGTGGAATTTTCGAGCCCACATAGTAGGCCACCAGGGTCAGGCCCTGCGTCCAGAGCAAGCTGCCCAGCAAACTCAGTAGAAAAAAGCGCCACCAGGGCATTTTTAGTGTGCCGCACACGAACGGCACCACCGCCCGGAACACCGGTACGTAAGGGCCAATCAGGATCGAAAGCGGGCCAAAGCGGGCCATGAAGCGGTGGGTGCGGTCCAGATCCTCGTTTCTGACCCTGGCTTTGCTGAGCAAAGCAGGCCCAATCTTGCGGCCCAGAAAATAGCCCAGGTTGTTGCCCAGCAATGAGCCCAAAAAAAGCACCAGCAACGCAATAGATAGCTGCAACTGGCTGGCCGCGGCCAGCAGCCCCACCGCTATTAGCAGCGAGTCACCGGGCAGGAAAAAGCCCACCAGCAATCCGGTTTCTACAAATACCGTGGCAAAAATGCCCAGATACCCTACAGCCTGCACATACGCCGACACATCCATACCCCTCACCCTAAGGCAAGATGGGACCAGCCGACAAGCCGGTTGGATAGGTAACCACCGGTCACGCTCGAGGCAACGTGGGCACAAATCCCAACAGCAAGGGCAGCTCAGGACTTTTGCGGTTCAGCGGGGTGGGAAAATCTGCAACTCCATCACCCGGCCCCTGGGGCTTCGGCTGGCGGCATACACCAGGCTCTCGCCAATCTCGTTGGGGTCTACCCAGGCCATCGGGTCGGCCTCGGGCATCTCTTTGCGGTTGGCCGGGGTATCCACTGCCCCCATCGGGTAGACAATGGCCACCCGCACCGCCGTACCGGCCAACTCAGCGTCCAGCGAGCGCAGGTAGGTTGCTACTGCGGCTTTGGCTGCTGCATAAAGGGCCACACCAGGCCCGGCCCCGTTCCAGGCCGCCGCTGCCGAAATGCCGGCGACAAAGCCATCTTTCTGAGCCAGCAACTCGGGAAGGATGGCTCGGGTCATGTAAAACAGGGTGCGCATATTGAGGTCGAACATCCGGTCGTATAGGTTGGGCTCGCTGTCCTTGATGGGAGAGTATGCAAATCCGCCCACCGTGTGCACCAGACCATCCACCCGGCCCATCTGGGCTTTGACCTGTCGAATCAGCATCTCGGAATCGGGGTAGTGGGTCAGGTTGGCTACGTAGGCCCGACCCCCCAGTTCCTGTGCCCGCTGGTAGATGATGCCATCGTGCGTATCCGCCAGGGCCAGCCTGGCCCCAACCCGGGTAAACGACTGAGCGATGGCTCCGGCAATGGCTCCACCCCCGCCGGTTAGAATGTAAACTTTTCCCTCGAGCGTCTGCATCTTTCAATTATCGGCCCCCGGGCCGAGGGTTACCTGTCTGCACGCTCACATTCGGTTCAACGCCGCAACGCCTTAGCCCCGACCAAAGGTTGTTCTAGCCGACGAGTAAGCCACAGAGACGGGCGTCGCAATGTGAAGCTAACGGGTCATTCGGCCCTTGGGCCTGGAATATGATGCCAAGCAGGGCAACGCGCCCGGCGTGTCCCTGTTTTGAATGTCTTGGGCGGTTTTGTGGTTTGCATAGCCAAGGCGACGTTCGGGGAGGTATATGGCAACGAAAAAAGTGGTACTGCATCGCTTGGGAGGACACCGGTTTGTAGGCATCAACGAGCAGGGCGACAAGGTGATGGTGGACGGCGACCAGCCTTCCACCGGCATGCGCCCGATGGAGTTGCTGCTGGCCGCCCTGGCTGGCTGCACGGCCTACGATGTGGTCGACATCATGGAAAAAAAGCGCCAGCCACTCTCGCGCTACCGAGTCGAGGCCGTAGGTGAGCGGGCCGAGGAGCACCCCAAGCGCTACACGCGCATCGTGGTCACCCACTATGGTTCGGGGCCCAACGTTACCCAGGAAGCCCTCGAGCGGGCGGTTGAGCTATCCCACACCAAGTACTGCTCGGTCTCGGCTACCCTGAACGCCCACATCGAGACCCGGGTGGTCGTGGAGGCCTGGTCACCGGAAGCAGGGCACCCACATCAGCAGTAAAAATCGCAACCTGTCTGGTTTTGTACCCGATTCGGTTAATTCGGCGCCGAATGGTGGCCTTGGCTCGCTTGCGCCGCACCATGGCACAGCGCATAGGCGACCGACCGAAGCTATCCGCGTAGTGGAGGGCGATACCGCTTTATCGCACCAACGGAAGGCGATACCGCCTCTTGGAAGGGAGTCGGTTTCTTCGCCGACCGTAGGGAGGGGTGGGGTGTGCTCCAGGATTCTAGTTTTGCCGCGCACTGCGCAACCAAGCCTCTAATTCTTTGGCTTATGATCAGAATCTTTTTGAATCCGGTATTAGAACCACATCCACAGCACGTCCAGGCACGGCAAAAAGGTGGCAGTACCCCACAGCTGTGTTCAGAAAAATTGCCCTGAACGCCTACCGCCTCACCTGCGGTGCCGCCAGGTGCGTTCTGTCGAGACACGGCCACTGGAAACTTTGTGTAGCCACGGGTCGTTGTATCTGGGTTGACCTGGACCCTTGCGATTCCTGGCAAGCATGCTTGCATTTTCTCGATTTTTGCGGGTGCTCGCACCCCACCAACCTGACCTCGGCCTCTGCGGCATCTGGTGCGCTAAACTCTTGATTGGGACTCGACATAGAAGTCTCCCGGCTCACTGTCCCGCGACAGCCTGGTAAGATAAACCGCTTTTAGTGTGACCGCATACATCTACCCATCCCGGACCCCCAGCCGCACCCCGTTCCATGTTGCACTTTTTGACAGGCTCCAGACCATGAACAACACCATAACTCGAAGGGCTTTGCTGATTGGTTTCGTGCTGCTCGGGGTTTTGCTGGCCACCCTGACCCGCCAGTCGGCCCCAAGCCTGCCAGGCGAGTTTGCTGCGCGCACAGCCCCGTTGTTTGGCTTTTCCTTCCGCCTGGGGCAAAACGCCAGGGCCAGCCTGGCAGCCATCTATGA
>OGCI01002854.1_pt1 | contig 10516 bp, 4 predicted proteins | sample 1570021 | NCBI WGS metagenome assembly OGCI01 (sample SAMN06264664, study PRJEB24512) | hot springs metagenome | isolation source: Hot spring water | place: South Africa: Tshipise | collected 2015-06-21
AAATTGGAGAAAAGAGAAATAATTGAAAAAGCCCTGCTTTTCCGAGCAGGTTTTATAGATGATAAAATAGGAATCCCTGACTTTTTTGACTTTTCTTTACGAATGTCAAAAGATGTTTGGACATACAGTCAAACACGACCCGCCAATTTCCCAGAAAAACGCATTTATCAGATTTCCTATTTATTAGAAGAGACTATAGAGAAAGGCATTTTTCACTATTTTAAAGAAAAGATTGAACGGTCATTTAATTCAAACAATGATATAACACAAAAAGATGTAAAAAAAACTGTTAACAATATAATAGCTTTCAAAGGCCTTGGAGCATCAAGAAAAATAGATGTGTTTTTTAACATTATCATCCCTTTTTATATGGTCATATTTAACGAAAAAGTGCAAATAAATAAATTTTTAGAAAAGATTATATCAACCTATCCACCGACAGTTGAGATGCGAAAGATCGCGATGAAGTATATTGAAGTAAAAGAAGCTCAAATAAATTCTGTATTAGAATATTTTGGCGTTTTAGAACTTTCACAAGAAACTAATAATTGATTTTTCCCTTCAAGCCGATACGAGCCACTTGGAGCGGGAGATAGATGAGTTGGTGTATAAGCTCTACGAACTAACAGAGGAGGAGGTGAGAATAGTGGAAAAATAACCTCTGTGCCTCTCTGTGTACTCAGTGGTGAAAAAAAATTAACCACAGAGAACACAGAGAAATACGGAGAAAAAGGATAAACTTATGATAGAAAATCAACATATAGAATTCAAAGAATCATGGCAGGATGAGTATCTTAAAGTTATTACTGCCTTTGCTAATGCTGAAGGGGGTGTTTTGTATATTGGAGTCAACGATAAGGCAGAACCAATTGGCATATCAGAAAGCAAGATAAAACCACTCTTAGAAAACCTGCCGAATAAAATAAAAAACAAACTCAATCTTACAGCTTCGGTTAAAGAAGAAATTTTTAAAAATAAAAAGGTTTTGAAAATTGAAATTGAACCCTCAAACTATCCAATCTCATGTGATGGAAAATTTTATTTCAAATCTGGCAGTACTGTTCAGGAACTTTCGGGTATTGAGCTTTCTGCATTTTTGCTGGAAAAAACAGGCCAAACATGGGACAGATTAACAATAGATGCCGAAATAGAAGACTTAGATACGCAGACAATAGAGCTATTTAAAAAATTATCAAAACCACGTTTGCCCTTTATTATGCAGGAAACAGATACAAAACTCTTGCTGCAAAAATTGGGATTAATAAGTAAAGACGGCAAAATGACCAGAGCAGCAGTTTTACTCTTTGGCAAAGATCCACAGCAATATTTTATTTCCGCATACAGCCGTGTCGGGCGTTTCAAAACAGATATTGATATTCTGGACAGTGTGGACATTAGAGGAAATTTATTTCAGCAACTCGATGGAGTGTTTAATGCGATTAAAAAACACCTGAATGTGCGGTTTGATACTTCGGTAAGGGAAGCCACAACAGAAGCATTATCGCGACGTGACATCTGGGACTATCCACTGGATGCCGTAAGAGAGATTATCATCAATGCCCTTATTCATCGGGATTATCTGGACACCTCGCCAATTCAGATTAAGATTTACGATGATAAAATTGTTTTCTGGAATAGCGGCAAGCTCTTATTCCCGTTGACAGTAGAAAGTCTTAAAACCAGTCATTCCGGACGACAACGCAACCCACTCATTGCCTCTGTTTTTTATTATGCTGGTAATGTAGAACAGTGGGGTTCTGGAACATTAAAAGTGCTACGACTTTTCAAGGAACAAGGGCTTCCTGAACCTGAATTTGCTGAACAAAAAGAAGGCATTGGCGACTTCACGGTCTATTTCTATAAGGATAGATATACCGAAGAAGAACTTAGAAAAGCAGGACTTAACGAACGTCAGATAAAAGCAGTGTTTTATGTGAAAGAGAAGGGAAGGATAACGAATAGGGAGTATCAGGAAATTACTGGTGTGAAGAAAAGACAAGCGAGCATAGATTTAGCAGAACTTGAAAAAGAATCAATAATCAAAAAAATTGGGTCAACGGGTAAAGGAACTTTTTATGTTCTAAGGGGCAATAATTGGGCAAAAGGGGCAATAAAGGGGTAATAATGGGGTATAAGTTGGAGATTAACGATTTTAGATTGGGAGATTTGAGATTGAAGATTTTTGATTTTTAGTTGATTATGAAACAAAAACTTGATAACATAACCGATTACTAACGAACCGAACTCGGAATAGGACATTGTGAGATTTGGAGATTTAAATCCTCTGTGCCTCTCTGTGTCCTCAGTGGTGAAAAAAAATTAACCACAGAGAACACAGAGAAATACGGAGAGAAATAATTAATAACCTCTGTGCCGCTCTGTGCCCTCTGTGGTGAAAAAATATTAACCACGGAGGACACAGAGAATTAAGAACAATGAACTTTTCTGACATGTTGGTAGCAGAAACTTTCGTAAATTAAAGTAAAAGATTTCTTACTTTGATGAATTCGGATATTAAAAAAATTCTTTCACTCTCTAAATCGCATTATGAGAACTTTCCTGTAGCTTCTTTTCTTCTTCCTAAAAATAAGAGAAATGATATAGCAATTGTCTATTGGTTTGCAAGAACTGCAGATGATTTAGCTGATGAGGCAGAAATCTCCGCCGATGAAAGATTAAATCTACTTAACGAGTTTGAAAATAATTTTTTAAGATCTTTGGAAGGTAATTGCTTTAACGATGAATTTAAGATTCTCATTGATGTTATTCGAAATAATAATCTTACAACTAAATATTTTTTGGATTTAATTTCTGCATTCAAACAAGATGTAATTAAAAACCGGTATAACACTTTTGATGAAGTGCTTGATTATTGCTCTCGTTCTGCTAATCCTGTTGGAAGAATAGTTCTGGAAATATTTAATATACGAGATGAAGAAGCTATGAACTACTCCGATAAAATATGCACTGCGCTACAACTAACAAATTTTTATCAAGATGTTGAAATAGATTTCGCAAAGAACAGAATTTATTTTTCCAAAGATGATATGAAAAGATTCGGAGTAACAGAAGAAGTTTTTATGTCCAAAGTAAATAATTCGAACTTTTCTGAATTGATGAAATTCAGCATTGATAGAACTCGCAAGCTTTTCAATGAAGGTAAAAGTCTTCTGCGTTATTTAAGTGGCAGGTTAAAACTTGAAATTAAATGGACGATTGCCGGCGGAGAAACAATCCTTTCTAAAATTGAAAAATGTAACTATCAGATTTTTGGAAATCGCCCAAAGCTGAGTAAGTCTGATTTTATTTCAATTCTTTTGAAAAGTATTTTTTCTTGAAAATCAACTTGCAAATCAATTCTAAATTCTCATAGGGAAGTTAAACTCAATCCGATCAAATCAATTTAACAATCGATTCTAAGTTAATCGAAATCCTATTTCTTATAAATTATTTTACCATCAAAGATTGTCATTTCAACTTCAACGTCTTTAATTTTAACCGGATCAATAGTTAAAATATCTTCCGATAGAACAATTAAATCAGCAAGTTTGCCAACTTCAATACTACCTTTAATATTTTCTTCAAAACTTGCATAAGCTGAATTTATCGTATAACATTTAATTGCATCTTCAACAGAGATTTTTTGCTCAGGAATCCAACCATCAGGATTTTTATCATCAAGAGTTCTTCTTGTAACAGCTGCATAAATTCCAAGTAGGGGATTAAGTGGAGCAACATACCAATCCGTTCCGAAGCAAATTTTTGCACCACTTTCCAAAAATGATTTGAATGGATAAGTGTATTTGATTCTTTCAGGACCTATTCTTTTTTCAGCCCAGACTCCATCATCAATACAGTGATAAGGTTGAACAGATGGAATAACACCAAGCTCAGCGAATCTTTTTATATCTTCAAATCTTACGTGTTGAGCGTGCTCAATTCTGAATCTTCTATCCCATTTAGGATTTTCTTTAATAATCTTTTCAAATAAATCGAGCATGTAAGCATTTGCTTTATCTCCGATTGCATGAACAGAAAGTTGCAATCCGTTTTTATCTGCATCTAAAGCCCATTTTTCAAGGGAGCCGTCATTAACGATGTCCATTGGTAGTCCGTAAGTTGTAGTGTCTTGATTATATTTTTCAAAAAACCATGCAGTGCTTGAACCAAGTGAACCATCTGCAAAAGCTTTAAGTGAGCCCATTCTGATATATTCATCACCATATCCAACTTTAATTCCTTTCTCAACCAAACTTTTATAATCAGCAATTGGCCAGCGAGTATAAATTCTGCAAGTAAGTTTACCTTCATCTTTTGCTTTCTGATATGCTTCAAGTGCATCAGCAAAGGTAATATCCTGAACACTTGTAATACCAAGTCTCTTTGCTTCATCAAATGCAGCAAGTACTGCCTGATAATATTCATCCTTTGAAGGACTTGGTATGATGTTGAAAACAAAGTCCATTGCATTATCTTTTAGTAGTCCTGTTGGTTCTCCTGTTTTGGGGTCTTTAACAATTAAACCTCCATCAGGACTTTGTGTTTCCTTTGTAATACCGGCAAGTTTTAATGCGAGAGAATTTGCTACTCCCATATGCCCATCAAGTCGGCTAACAAATACTGGTTGATTTGGAACAACTTCATCAATCATTTCTTTAGTAGGGTAATCTTTTATTTCCCATTTTTCGTGATCCCAGTATCCACCCGTAATCCATTTGCCTGGATTTTTTTCAGCATAATCTTTTAAGATTTGTTTGAACTCTGATGTTGAATTAGCAGGTCTCAAATCAATTCCAAGCAAATAAAGTCCACCATTTATGAAGTGAACGTGATTATCAATAAAACCAGGAAGCATTAGTTTACCATTAAGATCAATAACTTCATTTGCTTCATCTAAACTGATTTTTTTGAGTGCATCATTAGTAGAACCAACAAATGAAATTTTATTTGATTCAATTACAACAGCTTCTGCAAGTGGATTTTTATCATCGCAAGTAAAAATCTTTCCATTTATAAAAACAGTTTTCATAGTTTGTGCCTCTGAAATGATTTGGAATAGAAAAATTAGAATTAATATGTATGATTTCATTTTCTACCTATGGAATGTTTAAGAGAAATTTCTTACTAATTAAAGTTAAAAATTTTATACCTAAATCTAATGCTAGAAAATTTCATTACAACAGAGTGTTTTTATAACTTTGATTACAATAAATCTCATTTTATAACTTATGACTTACGAACAAGATAAACCCACATCTTACTGTGGAATATTTGGAATATTTGGACATCCAAGCGCTGCTTTGCAAACTTATTATGGATTACACGCACTTCAACATCGAGGTCAGGAAGCAAGCGGAATTGTAAGTAGTGAATGCAAACTAAATGAAAAAAATCATTTTCACATTATTAAAGGTGATGGTTTAGTTACCGAAGTTTTTGATGATCTCGACAAACTGACTAACGTTTTAACTGGCTCGGCTGCTATTGGTCATAACAGATATTCAACTACTGGTTCATCAAACTCAAGAAAAAATATTCAGCCGTTTATGGTTAATTACAGAATGGGGAATCTTGCTATAGCTCATAATGGAAACCTCACAAATGCAAGAGAGTTGAGAGAAGAATTAGTAAAGGAAGGAGCAATATTTCAAACAACCAGTGATACCGAAGTCATATTACATTTAATCGCAAGAAGCAAATTAGAAAATCAAATTGATCAAATAATCGAAGCTCTGAATAAAATCAAAGGAGCATATTGTGTAGTGATTTTAACTGATACAATGCTTATCGCTGCGAGAGACAGTTATGGATTTCGACCTCTAGTTATGGGAAAATTAGATAACTCATTCGTCTTTGCATCTGAAACTTGTGCATTTGATTTAATCTCTGCTCAATTTGTCAGGGAAGTTGAGCCCGGAGAGGTAATTGTTATTGATGATGAAGTAGTTAGAAGTGGAAATGAAAAATCCTTCAGATTAAATTCTGAAACAAACTTAAAACATTGTGTTTTTGAATATATCTACTTTTCAAGACCAGACAGTTTTATCTTTGGACATAATGTTGATAAAATGAGAAGGAGATTAGGAAAAGAATTGGCAAAAAAACATCCTGTAACGGATCCAGATGGAGACAGAGTTTATGTCATCAGTGTTCCTGATAGTTCAAATACAACTGCGTTAGGTTATGCAAGAGAATTGGAAAAACAAAACATTAAAGCTCGAATGGAAATAGGTTTAATTCGTAGTCACTATATTGGCAGAACTTTTATTCAGCCCGGACAAATAAACAGAGAAATAGGAGTAAAGATTAAGTTTAATGTCGTTAAAGGTGTAATTGAAGGCAGAACTATTGTGGTAGTTGATGATTCAATTGTTCGTGGTACAACTTCAAAGCAGTTGGTGAACCTTCTTAGAGAAGCAAGGCCGAAGTCAATTCATTTGAGAATTTCATCACCTCCAATAACTCATCCTTGTTTTTATGGAATGGATTTCCCAAGTAAAGAAGAACTTATTGCATACAAGATGGATAAAAATATTGACCAAATTAAAAATTACCTTGAAGTGGATAGTCTTGAATACTTAACTATTGAAGAAATGTTAGATGCAGTTTCTGAAGTTGGCAAGGAAAATTTTTGCACAGCTTGTTTTTCAGGAAATTATCCAACAGAAATTGATTCAAAATTCAGGAAAGAAATTTATGAAGTTTAATTTGTTGTTCATTCTTTCAGCTCTTCTTTTTCATTATTCTATATTTGCCCAATCAACAATTTTCATAAAGTATAAAGATTATATTGACAAGCAGCAGATTGAAAATAGAATAATTGAAAAAAGATTCACCAATATTTCTGCACGTAATTTACTTGCTTTGCCTGAATTTGAAATGAATTATTTGGCAAAAAATCTTTCGAAAGACATTGAACCGCTAAGCAGGATAGTTAAACTTCAATTTACAGAGCGAATAGACTCAGAAAATCTTATAGCTTTACTTCAAAGCGATAATGAAATTGAGTATGTAGAAATAGCAAAGACTTACCAAATAAATATTTTACCAAATGATTCTCTTGTTTCCCAACAATGGGCTTTGGAAAAAATTAAGGCTTTCGATGCGTGGAATATAACGCAAGGAAATCCAAACATAAAATTAGCGATTATAGATACCGGAATTGATTACAACCATCCTGATTTAAAAAATCAGATTTTTTTTAATCAGGGTGAAATTGGAACAGATCAGCAGGGAAGAGACAAAAGATTTAATGGAGTTGACGATGATGGCAACGGCTTTATTGATGATTATATGGGTTGGGATTTTACAGATAGATTCGGTTTTCCGTTCGATTCATCTGCAGGGGATTATTTAGATTGGGATAATAATCCTTTCGATGATCAAGGACACGGAACATACATCGCTGGAATAGCTGCCGCACAAACAAACAATATTTCAGGTATTGCTGGAACTGCTCCAAATATTAAAATTCTGAATATTCGTGCTTTTGATCCTAATGGATACGGTGAGGAAGATGATGTAGCTGCTGCAATTCTCTATGCAGTTTTAATGAACGCTCGTGTTATAAATATGAGTTTTGGTGATAATTCTTTTTCAATGGTTTTGAGAGATGTGATAAGGTTTGCTCATTCACAAAATTTAGTTTTAGTATCGAGTGCTGGAAATGCAGGTTCATCTGCACCGCATTATCCATCTGGCTACTCTGAAGTAATATGTGTCGGAAATTCTACGATTAATGATGGAGTCGCTCCTTCATCGAATTGGGGTTCTACAATTGATTTAGTTGCACCAGGAACAAATATTTTAACAACTGCTAAAAACAACAATTACACTCCAATTAACGGTACATCTGCTTCAGCTCCATTTGTAAGTGCTGCAGCTTGTTTGATTCTTTCAAAGTCAAATTTTACAAACGAAGAAGTCAAACAAATTCTTAAGTCAACAACAGATGATATAGGTCAGTCGGGTTGGGATTTGAGAAGTGGTGCTGGAAGATTAAATGTTTTTAGAGCTTTAAATGTTCTCGCTCCTTCAATAGTAAAATTTGATTTTCCGCTGATGGATTATTCTACTTTATCAGATACACTTCATATTTCGGCAACTATACTTTCGGCGTATTTTCAGAGTTTCGATTTGAGTTTTGGAATAGGTTTTAATCCAAATAATTGGACTAAACTAATTGATAAAGGACTTTATCAATTTGATAAGAAATGGATTTATAGTTTAAATCTGAAGAATTTAAAGGATTCAACATATACTTTGAGATTAGTTGTAAATCAAAATAATGGCAGAACATTGGAAGAGAGAGTGCATTTTCATATCAATCGTACGCCACCCGTAGCTGAATTGATTTCTGTAACTCCGTGTTTATATGGAAATAAAAACACAATCCTCTCTGCCGTTTATACTGATGAGCCTTCAATTGTTCGATTATACTTTAAAGAAAAAAATAGTCCTGAAAATAACTTTCGTTTCATTACACTTGACGGTTTTACAGTTAATAATCAATTTGTCAAACAATTACACTACGGATTTGTACCAGTAAATTTATTATCTCAAAATCAGGAATATGATGTTTATTTAGAGGCTGAAAATTTGGTCGGATTAAAAACAATATTGAAAAATCAGGGAAATTATTTCAGATTAAATTTAGTAAATCGCTTTCAGTTAACGAATTATAGATATATGGATTTCGAACTACCATCGGGTAGTTTATATCCTAATCCGTTAAGTATATTAAGTTCAAATGATAATGAAATAATTTTGAGAGAGTCTCTAAATCAAAGGGTGTCTAAAATATTTTCTTTTAAGAATAATTCTTTTGAATACAAAGATTCTATTATTGAGCGAATTGTAAAAGACCACGGAGATTTTAATAATAATGGAAAGCTTGATCTCTTGACATTATTCGTAAGAGATGGTTTTGTATTGGAACAGGAAAATACTTTTAGTTCAAAATTTTCTCAGAAGTTCAGTAAAACCGGGGGAGATTTCTGGCCAATATTAGCTCGAGATATTGATTCAGATGGAAAAACTGAAGTCATTGTAGTTAAAAATGATACAACTATTGGTTTATGGGAGTTTCAAGGTAATCAATCTCTGATTCCTATAGAAAAAAATACATTTAGAAACTTCTCACCACGCTGGATAGGACAAAACAGAATTAATTCGCCAAATGCAATTATTTATGATTCGAATAATGATGGTATAAGAGAATTATGGCTCGTAGATGAAGATGGTGATTTATTCTCCTATGAAATTCGTGGAAATGATCATCTGGTACCTTTTAAAGTTATTTCTACAGAATTTTTTGGTAATTCAGCATTTCTAACAAATGGAGATTTTGATGGAGACGGAAGACAAGAATTAGCAGTCTTATTGCATTCGATTGAAAGATTTGATATTGCGCCTTACTATCGGTTAATAATCTTCAACTTTCTTGATAATAATGTAAATGTTTTATTTGATTATCCTTTTATAGATGCTGCTTATGAATTCAACAATGCATTTAGAAAAGCCGAAAACGCCATAAGATTTTCAGATCTGGATAATGACGGAAAACAGGAACTTATACTTTTTACTTTCCCTTATGCATATGTAATGAAATTTGATCCAGCAGGAGTAAAGTTTATTTCATATTTCGAAAATGTAAATTCAAATTCAATATTAATATCAGATTTTAATAAAAATGACATCAAAGAATTAGCTCTGCCAAAAGCTGATAAAATCAGATTTATAGAATTTCTTGATGCTACAAAATATTCTATACCTTTTATTACTGAAGCATTTAGTATTGATTCTTCAAAAATTAAATTGACTTGGGAAGGACAATCAGAAACATATATGGTTTATCGAGGATTATCTGTAAATGAGCTAAATCCTTACAAAACTGTAAATTCTAAAGAATTAGTTGATTCTAATTTGACTAACAATACATTTTATTTTTATGCTATTCAGTCCGTTGACTTAATTGATCCATCCAGAAATTCTATTTTATCTGATGTTAAAGAAGTTTTTGTTAAAAATAAAACAAGATTGGTTAATTTATCAGTTCAGAGTCCAAAGTCTTTAGTAGTAACTTTTAGTAATAAAATCAGAACTACAATTGATAATCTTAATTCGATGAAAGTATTAAATTTTGGTTATCCGAACTCGATAAGTCCATTAAATCAGTATAGTTATTTACTTTCTTTTAATAAAGAATTGATTACCGGTAATAACAAATTAGTAATTGAAACACTAATGGATTTTTACAATTCTCCTGTATTACGAGACTCGATTAACTTCTTCGTTCCTCAACAAAATACTAATGAATATTTATATATCAATAATTATAATTTAATAAATCAATATAAAGTTAAAATTGAGTTCAGTGAGGCACTTGAAGAAAATACTGCATTAAATACAAATAATTATGTTTTCGAACCTGATAATAGAATAAAATCTGTGAAATTTGAAGGAAATAATAAAAAAATAATTATTTTAGATTTAGAAGGTGGAAATCCAATCGGGT
>OGCI01002855.1_pt1 | contig 10516 bp, 8 predicted proteins | sample 1570021 | NCBI WGS metagenome assembly OGCI01 (sample SAMN06264664, study PRJEB24512) | hot springs metagenome | isolation source: Hot spring water | place: South Africa: Tshipise | collected 2015-06-21
CCACTAGAACAGTCCAGTTCATAGTGGCCTTAGTTTTTGCTTTCTAGCTCGGAATGTCTAGGTGGCAACTTGAGTTACTGTAGATGCACCTGGAGGACGATCCCTTTCAGGACGGGCTTTCCGCAGGTGGTGGCGGGTGTATCGGATTTGGCGTGCAAGCCGATTTACTTTTTGCTTTTGCGCGGTGTTTTGCGGGCTTTTTGTAGCACCAGCTCGAGCACCCCGCCCTTCAGCGAGGCGTGCGCGCTGCCTGCTACGATGGGTTCGGGCAGGGTCAGGGAGCGGCGAAATGGTCCGGCGGGGCGTTCTTGACGGTAAAACCCACCCTGCTGCGGATGCCGCACCCCGGCCAGGATGATGGTCTGGCCCTCTTCTTGAAGTTCCAGGTCTTCGTTTTTTACACCCGGCACGTCAACTAAAATGCGAAACTGCGTGCCTTCGTCTATCACATCCATGGCCGGTACCCATTCGCCCAGGGCTTCCTGGGAAGCAAACCGCCTCGAGAGTTCGTCGAGTTGTTGCCGGATGGTTTGCAAGCGTTCAATCGCATCGAAGTGTTCAATGGTCATGGTCTCGAGAATATCATGATTGCAGCAGAGGGCCCGTGCCATGGATAACGCAGATTCGCAATACGCGCCCATCATCCCGCTATTAACCGGCCCCACTGCAACGGGCAAGACCGAGCTGGCCTTGCGCCTGGGGCGGCTGTTCCCGGTGGTGGTGGTTTCTGCCGATGCCAGTATGGTGTACCGGGGGATGGACATTGGGACTGCCAAGCCCAGCCAGGCCGAGCGGCACCAGGTTAAGCACTACCTCATAGACGTGGTTTGGCCCAGCCAGAGCTTCAGTGTGTCGGAGTATCTTGACCTGGCCGAGGAAGCCATTCAGGAGGCCCTCGAGCAAGGCCATACACCGCTGGTTGTGGGAGGAACCGGCTACTACATCCGCGCGCTTTCGGAGGGGCTCTACCAGCTCCCCGAGCCCGATGTGGCGCTTCAGGCCGAACTCTGGCAGGCGCTGGAGGTTGGCGGAGTTGAACCGCTGTTGGAAGAACTTCGGGCCGCCAGCCCCGAGGATGCCCTGCGGGTGCAGCGCAACCCCCGCCGCATTGTACGGGCCCTGGAGGTGCTGCGCCGCACTGGCCTGCCCCCGGCCCGGTTTCCAAAGCGCACGCCCCGGTTTCGCTATCGCAAGCTGGTCTTGTGGCCTTCCTGGGGATGGCTCGAGCCCCGCCTTGCCCTCCGCGTGGAACGCATGTTTGAACAGGGGCTGGTGCAGGAGGTTGAGCAGCTGCTGCGGGCGTATCCGCAGATGCCCACGGCTTTGCAGAGCATTGGCTACAAAGAGGTGGCCGCGCATTTGCGGGGCCAGATGACGCTCGAGCAGGCGCGGCAAGCCATCATTCGGGCCACACGGGCCTACGCCAAACGCCAGTACACCTGGTTCCGCAAGGAGCCCGGTGAGGTGGCCTTTCTGCCCCATGGCGGCGACGAAGCCTGGCCTGGTGTGCGGGACTGGTTTGAGTGCTTTCTCCAGTAGCGGGGGTTCACAAATGCCTGTGAAGAGTGCGATAAGTGTCTGTAGTTAAAATGCAAGATGCTGTTCCGAAAGATCGCTAGGAATTGCGCCAGGTACGCACTAACTCATTCCGCGGGTTTTGCCAGGCTACCCTGGCGCAACCTAGAACCCATCCAGCAGGGTGTGCGAAGCGCTTCGACGGATTCATCAACAGAGTTCCAAGTCAGGCGAATCAAGAAGACTGGTTGTGGCCCTGCTGTTCCTGGGAACCTGCCGCAACCCAGGCGGGCTGGTCAGGGCTTGCTACTGGGCTGACGCCAGCCATTCACGCAAAACCCGCAGGTTGTGGGCATCTTCCCGGGTGCCCCGGGGGGTTTCCATAATAAAGACCTTATCGCGCAGCCTGGGGTCCAGGGTAAAGCGCTGGAGTTCTGGGCCAATCTGACCTTCCAACAGGTTGGCGTGGTGGTCAATTTGCGAACCCCGTTCGCCCACCGAGTCGTTGAGGTGAATAACCGGAACCCGCTCCAGGCCCACGGACTGCTCGAGCTCCTCCAGGGCCTCCTCGAGCCGGTATCCTGCGGCAAAAGCGTGGCAGGTATCGAAGCAAACCCCCAGCCGGGTACCCTCAATCATCTCGGCCAGGGTGCAGAGCCTGGCGCCCAGTTTTTCACCGCCCCCAGCCGTGTTTTCCAAGAGCAGGCGAGGCCCGGCTTTGCTTATGCCCGCGAGCTCGAGGGCCTTCAGGGCTGCTGCCCTGGCTTTTTCGGCAGGCCCCGAGCCCGGATGCACCACCACATACTCGACGCCCAGTACCTGGGCTTTGGCCAGGTCGTCGGCCAGGCTGAACACACTCTTTTCCCCCAACTCGCCTTCGGCAGCCAGGTTGACCAGATAAGAGGCGTGGATAACCGCAGGCAGGCCGCCCAGATTCTCCCTGCGGGCCCGGAAACCCTCCACTTCGCCCGCCTTCAGGCCGCGGGTTTTCCAGCTACGTGGGCTCTTGGCAAAAATCTGGATGGCGCTCAACCCCAGGAGCTGGGCTTCCTCGGCAGCTCCGGCAATCCCCAGCTTGCCGGCGATGGACATGTGAAAACCGTATTTCAATCGAGTATCTCCACTTTTACCAGCACCACCCCACGGGCGTGCATTCCGAGCAGCCGAGCAGCCGCATACGACAGGTCAATAATACGGCCCCGAACGTAGGGGCCACGGTCGTTGATACGAACCACCACGCTCCTGCCGTTTTTCAGGTTGGTCACCCGCACCCGGGTGTTGAAGGGCAGGGTGCGGTGGGCGGCGGTCATATGAAACTTGTTGAAACGCTCGCCATTGGCGGTACGACGCCCATGAAAGCGAGGCCCATACCAGGAGGCCAGACCCTGCTGATAAACCTGCGCGGGTTTTGGCGGCTCTGCTGGGGCTTGCGGTGGGGGGATAAATATCCAGGCGGGAGGCTCCTCGATGGCTTCGGGCAGGGGCAGCACCTCCAGGTTCATAGGGTCCCATTCCGAAGGTGGAATTGCTATCTCCAGACCCACAGGCAAGGGGTCCTCAATCAGACCGTTGAGCATCATCAGGTTGGGAACACTAACCTGAAAAAGCCGCGCGATGCGCTCCAGGGTATCGCCGGGCTGCACCACATAGCCCTGTCCCCAGGCCAGACCAAAAAACAGCAATAGCGCAAACCATTGCTTCATAGCTCAATCAGGTGTTTGGGGCTTTGGGACAGCACCTCATGCCCCTGCTCGGTTACCAGTACCAGGTCTTCGATGCGGCAACCCCCCAGGTTGGGTATGTAGACCCCCGGCTCGATGGTCACAACGTTGTGGGCCTCGAGGGTATCTTCCGAGGCCTGGCTCAGGCTGGGCGCTTCGTGGATAAACAGGCCCACCCCATGCCCCAGCCCGTGGGTAAAGTGCTCCCCGTAGCCCAGCTCTGTCAGGTGGTTTCGGGCCAGGGCGTCAAGCTCCTGGCCTCTCTTACCCGGCCCCACGGCCTGTAGCGCCAGTTCCTGGGCTTCCAGTACGGCCTGATAGATGGCGCTGAGCTCATCCGAAACCCTGCCCACCGCCACTGTACGGGTCATGTCGGAGCAGTAGCCGCCCACCACGCAGCCAAAATCCAGTGTGACCAGCTCCCCCGACCGGATTTTGCGGTTGCTTGCGCCTCCGTGGGGCATAGCGCTGCGCTCCCCCGAAGCCACTGTGGTGCTAAAAGCCAGCCCCTCTGAGCCGTTTTTACGCAGGAAAAACTCCAGCTCCAGGGCCACCTCAATCTCCCGTACCCCTGGCTTTATGAAGGGCAGAATATGCGCAAAACCCTGGTCGGCCAGATGGGCCGCCTGCCGGATGAGGGCGATTTCCTCAGGGCTTTTCCTGCGGCGCAGGGTTTCAAAAATGCCCCTGGTGGAAACGAACTCGAGGTCGGGAAAATCCTGCTTGAATCCTTCCAGGGCCGCAACGCTCAAGTGCTCTGCCTCGATACCCACCCGGCCCTGGAAAAACTCTGCGAGTAACCTGTTCAGCTCGCTGCGCCGGGACAGGATGCGGTGGGGAAAAGGCTGTTGGGCAGCTTCCACAATGTAGCGGCCATCGGTGATGAGGGTTGGGCCGCTCCTGGTGATAACGATGCTGGCATCCTTGCCCTCTACGAACCCCGAGAGATACCGAACGTTGTGGGGGTTGGAAACAAAAAGCACGTCGAGGTTATGTTCGTCGAGTAAGCGCTGAAAGTCCACGAGGGGAACTTTACTCTACCGGGCCATCCTCGAGCGAATATTTTTTTCACGAACAGTTTATCGTGAAATAAAGCACTTATACTCATGGAAGTGAAACCTGCCCATGCTAAGGTCTTCCACAGGATGATTACGCGCCTTGTTGCTTCTGTTTGGATGGCCGTTTTTGGTTTGGCCTGGGCCCAGGTCTCGCCCGAGGCGGCGCAGCTCCTCGAGCGTGGCCGCAGTGTGCTGGGCGGTGCGGCCCTGACCAACCTGAAAACCTACCGCGAGGTAACCACCAATATCTATTACACGCCCGACGGCAAAGAGGAGAGCCGCATCGTGACCCTGCTGCTGGTGGATTTTACCAACAGCCGCGTCCGGCTCGAGCTCTACGATCCCCAAAGCGTGAATAGCCCCAGCCCCATTCCCCTGGCGTTGCAGCAGTACAGCCCTCAGGAGAGCTTTTTTTGGAGCCGTGAGACCTCCCTGCGGCCCCTTCCATCAGACCAGCGTGAGATTCTGCGCTCGAGCCTCTACACCGGCTGGCTGGGCTTGAAGTACGGCAGCAGCAATCGGGAGCGGGCCAGCGTGACGCAGGGCAGCCTGCGCAACCAGACCGGCCGCCTGCTCACCGTGAGCACCCAGGGCTGGGTCAGCACCTATTTGTTTAATGCCGATGGCCTGCTGCTGGGCGAACGACTCACCATTCCCGGGGTGGGGGAGAGCATTACCTTTTTTTCCAACTACCAGACCGTGCAGGGGGTGCGCCTGCCGCAAAAGTGGGAAAACTACGTGGGCGGGGTGCTGGCGGCGCGGGGTGAACTGATGGAAGTGGAAATCAACCCCGTTTTTACCGAGGCCGACTTTTTTAAGCCGGTCAGGTAGGCCCACTCAGGGCAAAAGCCCAGCACAACGTTTTGTGTTGTGCTGGGATGAGGGTTTGTCTAGGCCTTGCTCAGACCAAACTTGACGGCCCCTTCCTCGTCGGAAAGCTCGGTCACAAAGCCAACCGGCTCGCCCTGCTCCAGCGAGAGGGCCAGGGTTTCTTCCTGGAGTCTTCTGCCAAACCTCGCGAGCGAAAGGGCATACTTTCCATCGGCCATGTAGGTCAGGCGAATGCGATCCGAGACATTCAGGCCCATCTCTTTGCGGGCTTGCTGCACCAGCCGGATCAGGTCACGGCTAAGCCCTTCCAGCAAAAGCTCCTCATCGAGCCGAACCTCGAGCGCGGCCATGTAACCCCCATCTTCCTGGGCTGCAAAACCTTCGGGCGAAAGGGCCTCGAGCAGCACCTCTGTAGGTTCCAGCACAATGCGCTCGCCCTCAATTTCCAGGCTCAGTCCTCGCCCGGCCTTGAGGGTTTGGGCCACCATCTGGCTGTTGAGCTCAGCCAGGGCCGCCCGGATGGCAGGAACCCGCTTACCGTACTTCTTGCCCAGCACCGGCAGGTTGGGCAGCACCCGGTAGGTGAGCAGCTCTTCGCCCAGGCCCAGCACCTCGACCTGTTTTACATTTAGCTCATCGGCAATTTCATCGGCGAAGTGGCGCAAACCGGCCAGCTCGGCCTCGCTGGGGGCTGTTACCAGCACCCTGGGTAGGGGAATGCGGGTTTTGATGCCGCTTGCAGCCCTGGCGCTGCGGGCCAGACCCACCACCTTGGCCACAGCGCCCATCTGGGTAAGAAGGGCCTGATCAACCAGGCTGGGGTCGGCCTGGGGCCAGTCCGAGAGGTGCACCGACTCGGCGGCCTGGGGCTGGACGGAGCGCACCAGATTTTGCCACAGGGCCTCGGCAATGAAGGGGGTGAACGGTGCGGCAAGCTGGACGACTGTTACCAGGGCTTCCCACAGGCTGGCATAGGCCGATTCGCGGTCGGTGGGGTTCTCGTTTTTCCAGAAGCGGCGGCGGTTGCGACGCACATACCAGTTGGACAGCTCCTCCACAAATTGCTCGAGGGCCTTCCCGGCACCCCGGGCGTCGTAGGCGTCCAGGGCAGAGGTAACCTGCTCGATGAGCTGCTGCTGGCGGGCTACCAGCCACCGGTCCATTTCCGGGCGGTCCTGTACGGGGGGCCGCTGATTAAGGTTGGGCTTGTCCAGGTTGGCGTACAGCACGAAGAAGCCATACACATTCCACAAGGTGCCCAAAAAGCCCCGCTGAGCCTCCTGCACCAGCCGCTCCGAGAAGCGCTTTTGCTCGCCCGGCTCGGAGCCGGTGAACAAATACCAGCGCACCGCGTCGGCTCCGTACTTATCGAACATGGGCAGGGGCTCGACCACGTTGCCCTTGCTTTTGGACATCTTGTGGCCTTTTTCGTCGACCAGGTGCCCCAAGCAGATCACGTTTTTGAAGCAGGGCTGGTTGTACAGCAGGGTAGAGATGGCGTGCAGCGAGTAGAACCAGCCGCGGGTCTGGTCGATGGCCTCGCAGATGTAATCGGCGGGAAAGTGCTTGCGCCACAGCTCGAAGTTTTTCTCAAAACCCGGCAACGGCTTGCCTTCCTGGTCTACCATCAGGTGCCACTGGGCATAGGGCATGGCCCCTGAGTCGAACCAGACGTCCAGCACCTCCGGTACCCGGCGGAAGGTTTTGCCGTCTTTAACAAAGGTAATTTCGTCCACGTAGGGCCGGTGCAGGTCGAGGTCGCTTAAGTCACGGCCCACCAGCTCGGAAAGCTCCTGTACGCTGCCCACGCAGATGTACTCTGAGCCGTCCTCCGCGACCCAAAAAGGCAGCGGGGTACCCCAGTACCGCTCCCGGCTGATGGCCCAGTCGACATTATCTTTGAGCCAGTTGCCAAAGCGCCCGTACTTGATGTGTTCGGGGATCCAGTTGATTTTTTCGTTGTTGTCGTAAAGCGCCTGGCGGAAGTTAGAGGTTTTGATGTACCAGCTGGGCTTGGCAAAGTACAGGATGGGGTCGCCGGTGCGGTCGTGGAAGGGGTAGCGGTGGCGAACCTGCCCGGCGTGGTACATGACCCCCCGCTCTTTCATGATGCGGATGAGGCCCTTATCGGCATCCTTAAAGAACTTGCCGCGCTCGTCGGTTGCCTGCATGAGGCCGTATTCGTTGGTGCCAAAGAGCAGCGGGGTGCCATACTGACGGGCCAGCTCGAGGTCTTCTGCACCGTAGACCGGAGCCTCGTGGGCCACGCCCGAGCCGTCCTCGGCACTGACAAAGTCGGCCAGGGCCACAAAGTGCATCACCGGCTTACCATCGGGGCGTTTTTCCCCTTGCTGCTGCACCACCCCCAGCTCCACACACACCTCGGGGAAGGGAGGGGTGTACTCCCACCACTCCATATCAGAGCCCTTGAGGTGTGCGACCACCTCGAGCTCCTCCTTATGCAGTTCCTTCAGCCGCTCTAGGGCCTCACTGGCAAAAATCAGATAGCCCACCGAAGGCGACTTAACCACGGCGTAGTCCATCTGGGGGTTCACGGCGGCCATGGTGTTGGAGGGCAGCGTCCAGGGGGTGGTCGTCCAGACCAGGATGGCCAGGCCCTCCAGATCCTCCAGCCGCACCCCCTGGGCCTGGAGCTTTTCCCGCACGGCCAGAGGGGTGGTCTCTTGCTTCAAAGGAAAACGCACATACACGCTGGGGTCATCCACTTCCCTATACCCGTCGGCGATTTCGTTCTGCGAGAGGGTGGTGGAGATGCGGGGCGAAAGTGGTACCACCTTGTAGTCCTGTACCAGCATGCCTTTGTCCCACATGCGCTTCAAAAGATTCCAGACCGACTCGATGTAGCTGTTGTGGTAGGTCACATAGGCATTCTCGAGGTCTACCCACATGCCCATGCGCTCGGTAAAGTAGTTCCAGTCCTCGATGTTGGCAAAAACCCACTCGCGGCACTGCCTGGTAAACTCGGCAATTTCCTGACTGTTTAGGGTTTTGCGCCCCAGCACACCCAGTTTTTTCTCCACGGCAATCTCTACCGGCAGGCCGTGGGTGTCCCAGCCTCCCTTGCGGGTGACGTGGTAGCCCCGCATGGTTTTGTAGCGTGGAAAGATGTCCTTAAAGCTGCGGGCCAGTACGTGGTGCATGGCCGGCTTGCCGTTGGCGGTTGGGGGGCCTTCGTAGAAGACAAACTCTCCCCTGGGTGCAGCTTTGCGATCCGACTTGGCAAAAATTTGGTTTTCTCGCCAAAAAGCCAGCACAGCCTCTTCCAGCTTGGGAAAATTGGTCTCGGTTACCTCTTGAAATGGCTTTTTTTCCTCCACCATAATCGGTTCCTTTCTGAGGCAGCCAGGGGGTGGGCAAAAATAAAAACGCCCGACCCGTAACCCTAGGTTCCTCAGGTGCGGACGAGAAGCTCGGCTCGAGGTTTCCCGCGTTACCACCGCACTTCCTGAAACGAGCCAATGGGCCAAAAGCTTTGAGGTAGGGCCTCAGGCTTTAAGCGCTCGGTCATTTCAGGCACTCGAGAACGCTGTTTCGGGCGCACCCGTTGGGGTCTACTAAAGCCCGCAGGCTCTTTCTTCCCAAAACGCCTGGGGTGATCCTCGGCTCTCAGGTTGCCGCCTGGCTTGCACCCTCCCAGGCTCGCTGGATGGTCTTTGAAAGCCTACCTGTCCCCAGCCCTTTACACCGGTTGAAGCCTGTGTTATAGTCCACTGCTGGCAACCGGCTAACCTGAATGGTAGCAAGCTGCTAACCCCGCGTCAACAACCAATCTCTTGTTTCTCATCGCTAGTTGGCGATATACTCGCCTGGAAAATCCGTACAAATGTGACCAGTCGCGGGAAGGAGTTTCGCCATGGATCTATACCTGGATACTGCTGAAATAGCTGAAATCAAAGAAATAGCGGCCTGGGGCGTGCTGGCGGGTGTTACCACCAACCCCTCTTTAGTTGCCCGGTCGGGACGTCCGCTCGAGCCCACCATCAAGGAAATCTGCGAAATTGTGCAGGGCCCGGTCTCCGCCGAGGTGGTTTCGACCACTGCGGCCGATATGGTGGCTGAGGGGCGTCGCCTGGCGGCTATTGACGAGCACGTGGTGGTTAAGCTGCCCACCACCATCGAGGGCCTCAAGGCTTGCAAAATCCTCTCTGGCGAAGGTGTTCGCATCAACATGACCCTGGTTTTCTCGGCCAATCAGGCCCTTTTGTGCGCCAAGGCCGGGGCCTGGTGTGTTTCGCCTTTCCTGGGCCGCATAGACGACATCTCCTGGGAAGGTATGGATTTGATTCGCGAGATTGCCGAACTGTTCCAGGTGCAAAACCTCAGTACCCGGATTCTGGCGGCTTCTATTCGTCACCCCCGGCACGTAACCCAGGCGGCCATGCTCGGGGCCGACATCGCCACCATGCCCGCCAAGGTTTTTCAACAGCTGATCAAACACCCCCTGACCGACGCCGGGCTGAAGGCCTTTCTGGAAGACTGGGCCAAAGCCAACCCCAAGGTCTGAGCAATCGGCAGCAACCATAAATCCAAATCGGAGCGACAGAAATGGCCAAATCAAGCACAACAGACCCCAACGCCGAGACCCAGGTCACCGTTACCCGCACCGGCAAGAAAATTCGTCGTAAGGCTGAAAGCAAGATGCCCCTGAGCTACCAGGAGCTCTCCAGCCGCATCCTGCCGGAGCTGCACCTACTGGCTGCAGAGGCGGGCATTCCCAACTACAAGAAGCTTTCCAAGGACGAGCTGGTGATGCTCTTGCTCTCTCAGGAAGCCACCGAGGAAGGCCTGGTCATTGCCAAGGGATACCTGGAGATTAGCCAGGATGGCTATGGCTTTTTGCAGGAAGACCTCTACAGCATGGACTCCCGCACCGCGATTGTTTCGGCTGGCCTGATCAAGCAGTACCAGCTTCGCACCGGCGACTATGTGGTAGGCAAAGCCCGGGTAGCCCGTGAAAACGAACGTTACGGCACGCTTTTGAAGGTAGAAGCCGTCAACAACCTCGACCCTGAGGCGGCCGCCAAGCGTCCGAAGTTCGACGACCTGATTCCGCAGTTTCCCGACCGACAGATAATCCTCGAGACCACCGGGGAGGAGTCCTCCAACCGTGTCATCGACCTGCTGGCCCCCATTGGCCGGGGGCAGCGCGGACTGATTGTAGCGCCGCCCAAGGCCGGTAAGACCACCCTGCTGAAGAAAGTGGCTCGAGCCGTGCTCAGAAACGAGCCGGACATCAAGGTTATCGTGCTTCTTATTGACGAGCGCCCCGAAGAGGTTACCGACTTCCGCGAATCGGTGGAAGGGGCCGAGGTAATTGCCTCCACCTTTGACGAGCCGCCACAAAACCACATTCGGGTGGCCGAGTTTGTT
>OGCI01002862.1_pt1 | contig 10498 bp, 18 predicted proteins | sample 1570021 | NCBI WGS metagenome assembly OGCI01 (sample SAMN06264664, study PRJEB24512) | hot springs metagenome | isolation source: Hot spring water | place: South Africa: Tshipise | collected 2015-06-21
AAGCTAAGGAAGGGCGAGAAAATAGGGGCACTGGAGCATTAGTTATGGGTATTAAACAGTATCGACCAATATCCCCGGCACGCCGGTTCTATACCGTCTCCGATTTCAGTGAAATTACCCGAGAAGAGCCGTGTAAGTCTCTGACCGTTCCATTGAAGAAAACCGGGGGGCGTAATAACCAGGGGAGAATTACCGCCAAATACCGGGGAGGCGGAGAGAAAAGGCGTTACCGGATAATTGACTTTTTGCGCGATAAGACTGGCGTTCCAGCAAAGGTCGTTTCAATTGAATATGACCCTAATCGTTCGGCACGGATTGCCCTGGTATGTTATGCCGATGGTGAGTATCGTTATATTCTGTGTCCTGATGGTTTGAAGGTAGGGGACGAGGTTGCTTCCGGCAACAATCTACCGATAAGGATTGGTAATGCGATGACGCTGTCCGATATTCCGGTCGGAGTTGAAATTCATAACCTTCAGCTCTATCCGGACAGCCGGTCGTTTATGGTGCGAGCGGCAGGGACTGCGGCGCAAATTCTTGCAAAGGAAGAGGGCTGGGCGGTTGTGAAACTACCTTCGGGAGAGATTCGTAAATTTCACCTGCGCTGCTGGGCAACAATCGGAAGGGTTTCCAATCCGGAGTATAAAGACATTTCTATTGGCAAGGCAGGACGTTCCCGGCATATGGGAATAAGACCACGCACCCGGGCGGTGGCAATGAATCCGGTTGATCACCCCATGGGAGGTGGCGAAGGTAAGAGCTCGGGTGGCAGGCACCCTTGTTCAGAAAAGGGAATGATCGCCAAGGGTTATAAGACCCGCAATCCAAAGAAGAAGTCCAGCCGCTTGATTATCCGCAGGAGGGCATAAGATGGGGCGTTCGCTGCGTAAAGGTCCTTATGTTGATGAAAAACTGTTTCGCCGAATAAAACAACTGGTGGAAAGAGGTGAGCGAAGGGTAATTAAAACTTATGCCCGGCGGAGTATTATCCCACCGGAGTTTGTCGGGCAGACGATAGCGATCCACAATGGCAACCGATTTATTCCGGTATACATTACTGAGCGAATGGTGGGACACCGTCTGGGTGAATTTGCGCCCACCCGTACTTTCCGGGCGCATTCCGGACAGCGGCGAGAAAAGGGTGCAGAGGAGAAACGGGAGCATTAAGGAAGTATGGAAGCGATTGCTCGTAGTAGATTTCAGCGTGGTTCAGCCAAGAAGTTAAACCGGATTGCCGCTTTAATTCGGGGGAAAGATGTGCCCACCGCACTGGCAACCCTGACTTTTTTAGCCAAACCATCCAAGCGTCCGATACTCAAGACCCTGCGTTCCGCGGTGGCAAATGCGCTTAATAAAGCGGGAAAGGCAAAGATTAAGGAGGAAGATCTGGTGGTCAAAGAGGTTCGCGTGGACAACGGTCCGAATGTGATGAAACGAATGATGCCCGGACCAAGAGGAACCGCATCGGTATTTGTGCGTCATATGTGCCACGTCTATGTGAAGGTGGCAACAAAGGAGGAGAAGGCTTAGTATGGGTCAGAAGACACACCCCCTCGGTTTCCGGCTCGGAATAACCAAGGAATGGAAGTCAGCGTGGTTTGATAATAAGAAATATCGGGATTATCTTCTGGAGGATTTTAAGATTAGGCGGTTTATTGAGAGAAAGTTAGCAGATGCGATGGTCGCTAATATTGAGATTAAACGTGTAGCAGACCGGACAACAATTACTGTTCACACTGCCCGACCAGGAATGGTATTTGGAGCAAAAAGACAGGCGCTGGAAGCACTGCGGGAAGATATAAAAAAGCTGATTGGACGGGATGTGCATATTCTTGTGGAAGTGGTACGGGTGCCGGAACTGGAGGCAAGGCTGGTTGCTCAGAATGTCGCCCGACAGTTAGAGGAACGGGTAGCACATCGCCGGGCAATGAAACGGGCAGTAACGCAGGCAATGCGTCTGGGTGCCCTGGGGATTAAGGTTATGGTAGGTGGCAGGTTGGGGGGAGCAGAAATTGCCCGCAGTGAATGGTATCGTGAGGGGCGAGTACCACTGCAGACTTTGAATGCGGATATTGATTATTCAATGGATGTTGCTAAGACGATTGCGGGAACATGCGGCGTGAAGGTCTGGATTTACAAAGGTGATATTCAACCCAGGGCAAGGAGTTAAAAGATGTTAATGCCCAAGCGAGTTAAATATCGGAAAGCAATGCGGGGGCGGATGAAGGGTAAGGCTACCAGCGCTAATCGGGTGGACTTTGGTGAGTACGGGCTGGTGGCGCTGGAGCCATCCTGGATAACCGCCCGGCAGATTGAGGCGGCGCGGTTGTGCCTGACGAAGTTTCTTAAACGCACCGGTAAGATGTGGATAAGGATATTCCCGGATAAACCCGTGACGAAGAAACCGGCTGAGTCCCGAATGGGTAAGGGTAAGGGGACACCGGAGGAGTGGGTTTGTGTTGTAAAACCAGGTCGGGTGCTTTTTGAAATTGCTGGTTTACCTCCGGAGGAGGCGACGAAGGCATTGCAGCTGGCGGCGAGTAAAATGCCCTGCCGGACGAGACTGGTAGCACGGGAGGAATTTGCCTATGAAGGCTTCTGAATTGCGGGAGATGACGAAAGAGGAGTTGTTGCGCAGGGTGGCAGAGTTGAGGGATGAGTTGATTAAGCTAAAACTGCGCCGGGCAACCGAGCAGTTGCCCAATCCATTGCATTTGCGGGGATTGCGCCGGGAAATTGCCCGTTGTCTTACCGTGCTTAAGGAAAAGGAACAGAGTGAGAAGGAAGGTAGCAGAAATGCGTAAAGAACGGCGCACAGTTGTTGGCAAAGTGGTCTCAGCAAAGATGCAGAAAACGGTGGTGGTGGAAACAGAACGATTGGTTCAGCATCCAAAGTACAAGAAGTATATTCGGAAGCGCACGAAGCTTTATGCCCATGACGAGCGGGCAGAGTGTAAAGAGGGCGATCAGGTGCTTCTGATGGAGACAAGACCATTGTCAAAACTTAAACGCTGGCGGGTGGTGAAGAAGTTATGATTCAGGAGTACAGTCGGTTAACTGTTGCCGATAATTCCGGTGCCCGGGTAGCGATGGTGATAAAAATTTATGGCGGTTCCAAGCGAAAGTTTGGATGGCTGGGTGACACCGTTCTGGTGACAATCAAGGACGCACTGCCCAATGGGCCGATCAAACCCGGAGAGAAGTATAAGGCGGTGGTAATTAGAACCCGTAAGGAACATCGACGCGATGACGGCACCTACATCCGATTTGATGACAATGCTTGTGTGCTTATTGATGATAAAGGAGAGCCCAGGGGAACACGAGTTTTTGGTCCAGTAGCGCGGGAGTTGCGGGAGAGAAGATTCACCAAGATTATTTCCTTAGCAACCGAGGTGGTTTAAGTTATGCAACTGCGTAAAGGTGATGTGGTAGAGGTAATTACCGGCGAGGAGCGGGGACGCCGTGGTAAGATTCTCCGGATTGAGTGGCACAGCAGGAGTAACTGTTATCGGGCGATTGTGGAGGGAATCAATCTGGCAAAACGGCATCAGCGGACAAGGGGTCCGAATAAACCGGGCGGGATAGTTGACCTGCCGAACCCGATAGATGTTTCTAATCTGGTGCTTATCTGCCCGAAATGCGGGAAGAGGGCAAAGGTAAAAAGGGAGGAGCATGAGGGACGGCGAGTGCGGGTTTGTAAGGTTTGTGACGAGATAATTGATGTATGATACCAAGGCTTAAAGAACTCTATTTGAATAAAGTGATGCCGGCATTAACTGCCCGTTTTGGTTATAAGAATCGGCATCAGGTGCCCAAACTGGTTAAGGTGGTGGTAAATGTTACTACAAAAGAGGCGGTTGCCGATTCCAAGGTGCTGGATGTGATTGCTGATGACCTGGCAATGATTACCGGGCAGAAGCCAGTCCGGACATATGCCAAGCGGGCAATATCGGCGTTCCGGATTCGACAGGGGATGCCGTTAGGTGTCAAGGTAACACTGCGCGGCGATCGGATGTATGAATTTATTGACCGGTTTTTTAACCTGGCTACACCCAAGATTAGAGACTTCCGGGGGTTTCCGCTGGATTCTTTTGATGGACGGGGCGGTTACAGCCTTGGGTTAAGTGAGCAGGTGATTTTTCCGGAGATTGAGGTCGCCAAGGTTAAGAAGGTATTTGGAATCACAATAACATTTAAAACTACTGCCCAGCGTGATGATGAAACAAGAGCGCTTCTGGAAGAGTTAGGTATGCCTTTTGCAAAAAGGAAGTGATATGGCAAGGAAATGTTTAATTGTTAAGTCGCAGCGCGAATCAAAGTTTAAGGTCCGTAAACACAATCGCTGTCAGGTTTGTTTCCGATCCCGGGCTTATTATCGAAAGTTCGGACTGTGCCGGTTGTGCTTTCGGGAACTGGCCTTGCGGGGAGAAATACCTGGTGTGCGTAAGGCAACCTGGTAAGGAGGAGAAGGTTGGATCCGATTTCTGATTTCCTCACTCAGATAAGGAACGGCATCGCGGCACGACTGAAGGAAATAAGTGTGCCGCATTCCCGGCTTAAGTATGAGATTGCCAGGGTGTTACTGGAAGAAGGTTTTATCAGTAACTTTCGGATTGATGGTGATGGACCACAAAAGCGGATTATTATCTCCTTGAAGTATCTTGATGATGGCAGTTCAGTAATTCGGGGGATAGAACGGGTGTCCAGGCAGAGCCGGAGGATTTATGTTGGATGTGATGAGATTCCACGGGTGATGGGCGGACTTGGGGTAGCAATTCTGTCCACGCCAGCCGGGGTTATGCCAGACCGCGAGGCAAGGCGGCGCAGAGTTGGTGGCGAAATTATCTGCAAGGTGTGGTAGGTATGGCTAAAACTTATCGTCCGCTTTCCGTTCCTTCCGGGGTGGAGATAAAAACTGAACCGGAAAAGGTTACGGTTAAGGGGAAACTGGGTAGTTTGAGTCTGCCGCTTCGGTCGGGGATTACGGTAAAGGTAAATGAGCGAGGGGTTGTGGTTGAGGGTGCCACCGATGTAGAACGAAAGCATATCGGCACAACCCGGGCGTTAATCCGGAACATGCTGGTTGGTGTAACCAGCGGGTATCAAAAGGTTGTGGAGTTACGGGGTATGGGTTATCGGGCACAGAAGACAAAAACCGGGGTACAGTTTAGCTGTGGTTTTTCCCACCCGGTTGATTTTCCTGTCCCGGCAGGTGTTGATATTGCAATCAACCAGGTGCCCAACCCTGAAGATACGAAAGAGCAGATGTTTGAAATTGTTATTTCCGGCATTGATAAACAGCTCGTGGGCGATCTGGCAGCGCGCATCCGGGCAACAAAGCCTGCTGACCCTTATCATGGCAAGGGGTTCCGGTATCGCGGGGAACGGGTGCGGAAAAAGGCGGGCAAGCGCGCAGTTGGAACCCAGGGTTAGTTTTTCGCTTGACTTTAATTTTACCAGTGATAGGATGTCGACAAAAGCCCCATCGTCTAGTCCGGCCTAGGACGTCTGGTTCTCAGCCAGAAGACTGGGGTTCAAATCCCCATGGGGCTATTTTAATTTTCAGTCAGGTAACGTGAAGTCAATAAAGATTGTTGGCACCGGTCGGGCACTGCCAGACAAGATTCTCACCAATTTTGACTTAGAAAAGATGGTTGATACCAGCGACGCCTGGATTGTAGAACGCACCGGCATCAGGGAAAGGCGGATTGCGGATGAAAATACCGCCACCTCGGACCTAGTGGCAATAGCACTGGAAAAGGCATGTCAGCAGGCAGGTCTGAAACCTTCAGCCCTGGATACAATTATCGTTGCGACCAGTACACCGGATACAGTTTATCCCGCAACCGCCTGCTGGGTTCAAAAGCGACTGGGGATCGCGGGAAGTGCGGCTTTTGACATCAGTGCTGGATGTTCTGGTTTTGTCTTCGCCTTAGAGGTGGCAGCGAATCTGATTGCCACTGGTGCTGCAAAGAAGGTGGCGGTTGCCGGTGGCGAGGTTATGTCCAAGGTGGTCAACTGGAAAGACCGGGCAACCTGTGTACTTTTCGGAGATGGTGCCGGAGTGGCGATAGTGGTTGCTGGTGATGGACGTTCTGGAATTCTGGCGTCAAACTGGGGTTGTGATGGTAATCTGGCGCCATTACTGTATCAGCCCGCCGGAGGGACAAGGATGCCCACGAGCGAAAAGACTTTGCGGGAAATGGCACATACGGTTCACATGGAGGGCAATCAGGTTTTTAAGCATGCGGTTCGGGCAATGGGCGGAGCGGCGTTAAAGGCGCTTGCCGATGCCGGGATCGGTCCGGCGGATGTGAAACTCTTCATTCCCCATCAGGCGAATATGCGGATTATGGAGGCGGCACGAGAGCGTACCGGAATTGCACGGGAGAAGATGTTTGTTGTCCTAGAGAGATACGGGAATATGTCGGCAGCAACAATTCCGGTGGCAATTGATGAGGCACGGGATGGAGGATTGATTCAGGATGGCGATCTAATTCTTTTAACCGCATTTGGCACTGGTTTTACCTGGGGTGCAGCGGTTCTGCGTTGGTAAAATATAACCACAATATAATGCACTAATTTTAAGACGATTTATTTTGATTAACTTGTTTATTTTCTGATGGTTATAGTTAGATATATCAGTAAAAAAATAATCAAAAGGGGTAGGCGGGGGGATATCCCCCGGGTTATCCCCGGGGTAGTCCCGGGGAGGACATTAGACCTGATTCGGTAATGAAGACGGGTTTTTATCGTCTGTATCTCTGAATACGTTACCATTTCTGGTATCTCTGAATTAATTTTGCGATGGGTACTACGGTTAAAAGCGTACTTTATTCTGAATAAGGAAGAGAGTGTTTATTTCCTGCAAGCCGTGGTGTTTGTTTCCGGCAGGGCTACTCAAAAAATCCCGGGCGATGAATTAAAGGGCTGAATCTTTTTCGTCGTTAACCCGGAGGAATTCGTTTTGATGGTTGTGGAGGATGATATTGACCAGAAGGAAATTTGTTGGTAAATTATTATCTTAATGTCTCGTATTTCAGCGACCGGCAGTTCAGAAGTTACAGTGAATGGGGTGCGCTGGATTAATGCCGAGGAGTTTTTTGCCGGTCTTGGACGGGTGAATATTTTTGTCGGTGGCTACGGTTCGGGTAAAAGTGAGGTTGCGGTTAATTTCAGTCTCAGTCTTGCCGCCCGGGGGCAGAAGGTAAGTATTGCCGATCTTGACATTGTAAACCCCTACTTTCGTTCCCGAGCAGCGCGGGCGGTGCTGGAGAAAAACGGAGTGGGGTTAATTCTACCGCCGGTAGAGATTATGGAGTCTGACCTGCCGTTAATTCAGCCAGAGATAGCCGGTGCTTTAAAAAACGCTACCAGCAGGCTGGTTCTTGATATTGGTGGTGACCCGGTTGGAGCAAAAGTTCTTGCGAGTCTGGTCCAATGGTTGCCCGGGGACGATTACAACTGTTTTCTGGTTTTGAATTCCCGGCGACCTTTTAGTGGTTCAGTGTTGGAGGTAGAAAAACTGATTGCCGGGATTGAGCAATCCAGCGGGGTCGGAATAACCCATCTGGTGATTAATTCTCATTTGATTGAGGAGACCGAACGGGCGGTAATTGAAGAAGGTATAGAGCTGGGGAAGGCGGTGAGCAAAAAAACCGCTAAACCGATAGGGTTTGTTGCGATTGAAGACCGGATATTTGAAAAACTGGCGACGGTCGACTTGCCCTATCCGGTTCTGGTGTTGCACCGGTTATTATTAAAGCCCTGGGAGGAAAACGAAAAATTGGGTCCGAGATGTTTTAAACTTTGAGGTTTAATTATGGCAAGAAAAGCAAAGGTAACAATTGAGAAAAATCGGTGTAAAGGTTGTGAGTTGTGTGTGCATAACTGTCCGAAGCAGGTGCTGGCGATGTCCAAGGAGATAAATGATAAGGGGTATTTCTTTGCTCAGGTGGTGAATCAGGATGCCTGTATCGCCTGCCGTTTTTGTGGTTTTATCTGTCCGGATACCGCAATTGAGATTGCCTTAGAAGAGCCCGAAAAGGTCGAGGTGAACAATGGCTAAGGTTTTGATGAAGGGAAACGAGGCGATTGCCGAATCGGCAGTTCGTGCCGGCGGGCTTTTGTATTTTGGTTATCCAATTACCCCGCAATCGGAGATCGGTGAGTATCTGGCGCGACGAATGCCTGAGGTTGGGGGTTGTTTTCTCCAGATTGAAAGCGAGGTGGCGGTAGCGAATTTGCTTTACGGTGCTGCTGGAGCAGGAGCGCGTGTCTGGACTTCGTCTTCCAGTCCGGGGATCAGCTTAATGATGGAGGGGTTATCTTATATTGCCGCAGCCGAACTGCCCTGTGTGGTGGTAAATATAGCCCGCTGCGGTCCGGGTTTGGGTGGTATTTTGCCCTCCCAGGGCGACTATCTCCAGGCGGTGAAGGGGGGTGGTCATGGCGACTACCACTGTCTGGTTCTGGCACCGAGTTCGGTGCAGGAAGCGGTGGATTTGATGCCGCTGGCTTTTGACCGGGCAGACCGTTACCGGAACCCGGTAATTGTGCTCGGAGACGGGATGATCGGTCAAATGATGGAACCGGTTGAGTTTAAGGAACATAATTTTCCTCCATTACCACCGAAGGACTGGGCAACTACCGGTTGCAAAGGAAGAAAACCGAACGTGATAAATTCCCTTTATCTGGACCCGGTAGAGGAGGAGAAACTGAATTTTAAACTGGCGGCAAAGTATGAGGAGATGAAGCGAAAAGAAATTCGGTTTGAGGAGATGGAAACAGACAAGCCATATCAGGTGTTACTGGTTGCCTACGGCACTACCGCCCGGGTTTGTAAGACCGCAATGCAGAGACTTCGGGCAGATGGCATCAATACCGCTTTGCTCCGACCGATAACCCTGTTTCCCTTCCCCGAAGACCGGGTTTATGAGCTGGCTCAGCGAGCGGAGTTTGTGCTCACCGTAGAGATGAGTACCGGTCAGATGGTTGAGGATGTGCGCCTGGCAGTTGGCAGAACCCGACCGGTTTATTTCTATGGTCGAACCGGCGGCATCGTCCCGAGCCCGGAAGAGGTGGTGGAGACGGTGAAGAACCATCTCAGGAGGTGAGCGATGAGAGTGATTTTTAAGCGACCGGAATCTTTATCTGATAGGATTACCCATTACTGTCCGGGGTGCACTCATGGTGTGATTCACCGATTAATTGCCGAGGTGCTAGATGAGCTGGGTTTACGCGAGCGAGCGGTTGGTATTGCGCCGGTAGGCTGTTCGGTGCTGGCGTTCAATTATTTCAATTTTGATTTTCAACAGGCGGCGCACGGTCGGGCACCAGCGGTGGCAACCGGAATAAAGCGGGCAAGACCGGATTTGATCGTTTTTACCTATCAGGGTGACGGAGACCTGGCATCAATTGGCATGAGCGAAATTATCCATGCGGCAAACCGGGGTGAGAAATTTACCGTGGTTTTTATTAACAATGCGATTTACGGCATGACCGGCGGACAGATGGCACCGACAACCATGCCCGGTCAGGTAACAACCACGTCACCGCGCGGTCGTGATGTGCAGGATGTTGGTTACCCAATCCGGATGTGCGAGTTGCTGGCAAGTTTAAAGACGCCGGCTTTTATTGAAAGGGTGGCGGTACATAACCCCAGGCAGGTGATAAACGCGAAACGAGCTCTGAAGGAAGCTTTTAGTCTACAGCGTGATTGTGTGTGTTTTTCTTTTGTGGAGTTACTTTCTACCTGTCCGACCAACTGGGGGTTTTCTCCTTATCAGGCGACAAAGTGGCTGGAGGAGAATATGCTTCCTTATTACCCGGTGCAAAACTTTAAGAGACCGGAGAAAAAAGGGGAGAAAGATGCAGGTTGAGATTGTTTTTGCTGGTTTTGGTGGTCAGGGTGTGCTGCTGGCAGGAAAAGTTCTTGCTGAAGTGGGAATGAAAATGGGCAAGGAGGTGGTGTGGTTACCTTCTTATGGTCCAGAGATGCGAGGCGGGACTGCAAACTGTACCGTGATTATTTCCGATGAGCCGATTGCGTCACCGATTATTTCTCATCCCCGGGATATAGTGGTGATGAACCGTCCGTCACTAGAAAAGTTCTCTCGGGCACAGAGACCAGGCGGAATGGCAATCGTTAATACATCACTGATTAACATTAGACCGGAACGGAACGATATTAGGGTTGTTGAGGTGCCGGCGAATGAAATTGCCATTGCTGCCGGAACCGGACGGGCGGCAAATATGGTGATGCTGGGTGCCTATGTTGGTGCTACCGATATTGTACCAATAGATGCGGTTTTTGAACAGGTGAAGGAGGAGTTTGAGAAACGCCCGAAACTTGTGCCAGTAAATGTTAAATGTATTGAAGAGGGATACAAGATCGGCAAACAGGTCGGCTAAAATTAATTATTGGCCACGCAATAACTTAATATAAAGTTTATCACTTCCATAAATAAATCTATTAAGACCATAACTGGCAAACAAT
>OGCI01002865.1_pt1 | contig 10489 bp, 5 predicted proteins | sample 1570021 | NCBI WGS metagenome assembly OGCI01 (sample SAMN06264664, study PRJEB24512) | hot springs metagenome | isolation source: Hot spring water | place: South Africa: Tshipise | collected 2015-06-21
GTTGGAGCGTTCGCACGCGGAAGCGATTGAGCGGCTCTCGGCGTTGGAGCGTTCGCACGCGGAAGCGATTGAGCGGCTCTCGGCGCTGGAGCGTTCGCACGCGGAAGCGATTGAGCGGCTCTCCGCGCTGGAGCATTCGCACGCGGAAGCGATTGAGCGGCTCTCCGCGCTGGAGCGTTCGCACGCCGATGCACTCAAGCGACTTGCTGCACTGGAAGAACGGGTAGCTGATCTGATTGAAATCACCCGGAGTCTGGCTAGCACGATGGAAGGCGTATTGAAGCGTCTTGATAGGGTAGAGCAACGGTTAGCCAAGCTTTCGGGTTTCTACTATGAGGTTCACTACCGTGAACGCGCTCCTGCCTACTTTGGTCGGCTAATGAAACGTGCGCGCGGGCGCCTGCCCCATGACCTGGATGATCTCGTAGAGAACCGCCTTTCGGAAGAACAGATTGGCGACTTCTACAGGGCAGATGTCATTGTGCAGGGGCGGTGGAGGAGCGATGATACTGAGACCTACCTCGTGATGGAGGTGTCGGAGACCATCGATGCAAACGACGTGGTGCGCGCCCTTCGACGTACCGACCTGTTGAGGAAAGCCGGTCTGCGCGCCGTGCCTGCGGTTGCGGGCGATGCATTCATTGAGGAAGCGCAGTCGCTGGCTCAGCAACAGGCTGTTCTGCTGGTGACCGACGGGAAGGTGGAGAACGTCGACCTCGTCGAGCGGCGGTGGCTCAGCTAACTGTTTCGAGACCCATCTGAGGCAGCTGGTCTGTCATCTTCTGCCAAAGTGGTTCGCCCACCTCGATACCCATCTGCTCCAGCGCCATGCATACCGCCGCCGCCACCATTGGGAAGCGCGGACGCACCACCGCGGCGAGCGTACTTCGGTACACCCGTTCCTGAAACGCCTCGTGCAGGGGAGAGGCGGCGCGTGCCACTCCGCCCACAATGCCCACGTTCACCCTGTCGTACTGCATCTCCAGTCTGCGCAGGACGACCACCGCCATCAGCCCCAGCTCCCTGCCGGCGGCGGACAGGATGCGGATGGCGGTGCGAGCGCCCAGACGGGCGGCGTCGGAGACCGCTCGAGCGGCGGAGGCGATGTCGGCTCGCGACAGCTCGCCGGAATAGATGAGGCGGTGCAGTGTCCGCAGGCTATCCACGCCGAAATGCTCCAGAAGCGCTCGTTTCAGCCAAGTGTTGGGAACTCTGCCGTCCTCGGCGCGGGTACATTCGTTCAGCGCCTGCAACACGATCCAGTAGGCGCTCCCTTCGTCACCTAGCAGGTAGCCCCAGCCACCCACCGAGGCGGTATCGCCCTGCTCGTTCATGCCGAAAGCCGCGGAACCCGTCCCAGCGATGACCACCGCGCCCGGTTTGCCCTGCGTAATGCAGTAGAGCGCAGTGCGTGTATCATGCACGACCACCACCTGGTCGGCCGGCAGCTCTTCCCGGCAAATCTGTTCCACCAACGGTCCGGCACCTGTCATCCCGCACAACACCACGGCGAAACGGGAGCTGGAGGGAAGAGAAGCCGAAAGCATGGCGCCCTCCAGCGCCTTGCGCAATGACTGGCGAAGCCGTTCCGGTCCGCACGGTTCGTGGATATGGTTGGCGGCTCCACCTGCTCCGAAGCCAAGGAAGTTGCCCTCGATGTCTGCAATGAGCGCACGAGTGGTACTCTGCCCACCATCAATACCCATTACCAGCGTCTGCGGCATCGGATGTCCCCTCCCTGATGCGGATTTCATGCAGGTTCAATGTGCGTTGTCAGTATCTCCTCATTGCGTGGACTGTCTGCCTGCAGCAGGTAGCCGGAGCGGTCACGGGTACGTGACACATGGGCAACAATGCTGGAGCGCCCCTCCATGACCACGTCGTCAAACAGCCTGCCGGTCATCATCGGGTTGATGCCGACAATCTCCGGATGTCGCTGACACGCCTGCCACAGTCCCGTTTTCCAGCTATTCGCTTGCTCTGGTGTCCAGGGAAGAGGATTGAACGAGGGCTGGGCGATTATTCGTGCCTTCTGCTTTACCAGGGCGTCTATCACATCGGGATAAAAGCCATCCCAGCAGATGGCTACGCCCAGTTTGCCAGCGGGAGTATCGACAACGCGGATATCCTCGATACTACCTGCGCACAAATCCATACCTTCCTGCTGCTCCAGCGGAATGAGGTGCACCTTCCGCTGCGAGAGTATCAGGCGTCCGTCGGGAGCGAAGACATAACAGGTGTTGTACACCGCGTCTGGACGCTTGCCGTCAGGCAGGGGAGCGCTTCCCGCAACCAGAGTCACCCGGTGCTTGCGTGCCACCTGCGAGAACAGGCGGCGATAGCGGCTGTGCAGTCGCTTGCCCAGAGTAACTAACAGCGCTCGAGTTGGGGAAACATGGTGGACGTCGATGATCTGCTGAACAGGGGTTGCATATCTTCTCAAGAGTACCGATGCCGCCTCGGTGATGCTCCGGCACTCCCGTACCGCCTCCCAATCGTCCACGAAGAGCATTGCCAATCCGATATCCTCAGGAAAAACCACCACTGCGGGCGCACCTTGCTTCACCTCTTTCATGGCGGAGGCAAGCAGACCATCGATACGGTCTGACAGGCGCTTTTCGCTGCGGTAGTCTTCCAGCGCGGTGCACATCTGTATCGCAACCAGCGCAACAGAGCTGGTAGGCTTCACCGCCGAACCCTCCTCAATCCATACGCCTATCGATTCGGCACAATCTGTCACTTTCCTGCATGCATCCTGTTTTTGCCTCGCTTGACGAAGATAACTATCCGTGCTATCCTGAAAATGCCATCGTGCCTGTGGGGAGGGGTCATTGATGTGCGCGCCGTCTTCTCGTGTTGTCCTGCTTCTCTGCCTGATGCTGTGTGGTGCCGCACGGGCACAGACGCTTTACTACATCGACTTTCGTAATCCGTTCGAGGTACTGCGCTGGCAGCCCACCCACGCCATCAGTCGGCTTCTGCCGACGCCGGACGGCATGCAGATCGATATCTCCGGCGACGACCCATACACCATCGGTCCGGCGTACTCGCTCCCCTCGGACAAGCCGCTGTACCTGCGCATACGGGTGAGGGCAGAGGTAGGTTCTCTCTGGCAGGTTTTCTATTTCCGCGATGGTAGCTGGGCGACGGAAGAGCAATCGGTGCGGTTTGTGGTGCCACAGGGGCAGTGGGGTGAGGTGACCCTGCTGTTGCCTGTTCTGCCGGGCAATCATCGCTTTCGCATTGACCCTCCCGGACCCTCCGGCAGAGCATGGGTGCGCTACATGAGCATCGAGGTGCGCCACGTCCCTGCCGAGCCGCAGTGGATACAGCCCACTTTACCTGACCTTCAGGGTGGGGTGCAGGAGGTATCATCTGGCGAGGTGGTGTTGAGGCACGGTGCGCCCGCTCCGGGTAACTTCGAGGTGCTGGTGGCTGGAGATCGAATGGCTGTGGGTTTCACACGTCCCCTCATCGGCTACCAGATGGGGACGCAAAGCCGGTGGGTGGCGGTGCACTCCGCCCTGCACGACGCTCGCTGGTGGCGCGAGGGCGATGCGCTCATGGTGCACTATGGGGTGGCTGACCCCGACGGCGGCAGATGGCAATTCACGCACCGCTTCCGCCCGAGTGCGCTGGCTGGCGTGGTCGATGTGCAAACCGAGGTTGTCGTCAATCAGGCGCGGGAGGTGTACTTCCTGCCCATGTTCCTGCTGGTGCCGGGTCTGGGTAGTTACGGCACGACGAAGGGTCAGGGACTTTTTGCGGGGCTGGAGTATCTGGAGAACGAGCCGAGCAGCTCGGAGGCGGATGTGGTGGGCGCGGCGGCGCGACGTCAGGTGCCCGACAACCTCAAAATCACCTTCCCTCTGATGGCTATTCAGGCGCGTGGGCGCGTCCTTGGGCTGGTGTGGCAGAGAGATCCGCGCTTCTGTGCGCTGTTCGACTCGCCTGACCGTATCTTCGCGTCGGGGGCGCACGTGTTGGGTGTGCTCGCTCCCGGCTCGGATGGCGTTAACCGGGAGGAGGGGAAGCTGATACCCGGTCTGCCTCTGCAGATGCCGGCGAACCAGCCTCTGGTGCTCCATGCGCACCTTCTCGGGATGCGGGGAGAGAGCGTGGTGCCCGCTGTTCAGCAATATGTCCGCCTGCAGGGACTGCCTCCACTGCCCAACGTCGGCATGGATTTCGGCGGATACGTGTGGCTGACAGGCAGGGGCTGGCTGGACTCGCGTATTCGCGAGGGGTATCTCTTTCGCCATGCGGTGTGGCCCGGCTTCAACCCGCAACCTGCTGCCGATGCGGCGGTGTTGATGGAATGGCTTGCGGCGCATACTGCTGACTACGGTCTGGCATCCCGTCTGCGCGAAACCGCCATCGGAGCTATCAGGCAGGTGCCAGCGGCGTCCATGAACTTCTACAATGTCTCTCATAACGCTTACCCGGTCGCCGCGCTGGTCTACGGACACGTGCCTGCGAACATGGAGACGGCTCGGCAGGTGGGCTGGCAGATTCTGGCGCGGTTTGAACCGGATGGCACCCTGCACTACCGTCCCGAACCCGGCAGACCGGACTTTGGACGCACCCACTACGCCCCGGATGCCAGCGGTTACACTGCCGCCGCCGTCCTGCAGGTGCTGGAGTGTGGGGTGTTCAGCGGTGACAGAGCGTTGCTCGCGGAGGGGTTACGTCTGCTGCGCGCCATGGAGAAGTTCCGCAACGGCGTACCGCGGGGTGCACAAACGTGGGAGATACCTCTGCACACGCCCGACATCTATGCTGCAGGGCTGCTGGTGCGCTGTTACCTGCTGGGATACCTGTTGACGGGATACGGAGACTATCTGGAGCAGGCGCGGTACTGGGCGTGGACAGGGCTGCCCTTCGTGTATCTGGTCAACCCGACGTCACAACCGGTCGGAGCCTATGCGACCATCCCCGTATACGGCGCTACCAACTGGACGAGCCCCGTGTGGTTTGGGCTGCCAGTGCAGTGGTGCGGACTCGCCTACGCGGACGCGCTCTATCGGCTTGCTGAGGTAGACCCCTACGGCGGTCCGTGGCGCTCCCTTGCCGACGGCATCACTGCCGCGGGCATCCAGATGACCTGGAAGGCGAACGATACCGACAGACAGGGATTGCTGCCAGACCTCTTTCATCTGCGGGCACAGCTGGGGGACGGTCCGCCTATCAATCCCGGTACGGTGCAGACGAACGCAGTTCGGTTATTCCGCGCCCTACCAATCTATTCTCTGCGTGCGGTGCATCCGCTGAGGGTGTTCGTTCACGTCCCTGGGCTGGTAGATCAGGTGCTGGTTCGAAGGCCGCTGCCCGGCAATCCGCAACGCACCACCATCTCGTTTCGGGTGACGCCGTGGCTGACAAGGCGCTGCTACGTGCTGATTAACGGTTTGGATCACGTGCCGCAGGTGAAGCTGAACGGCGTGTCGACGCCCATCACTTCGCCGCATCAGTACCTGACATCCGGTAGCCTCGTGTTGCAGCTGCTGGGACCAACACGTGTGGAGATACAGCTAAGCGCACCTCCCGCCATGCCTCGCGAAGAAGGGGCAATGCTGCGTGACGGACCCGTGTCTCGCTGAGGAGGATCCCGTCCTGCGTGATTGCCCCCGTGCGTGGAGGTGTGGGAGTTACTGTCCCAGCGCCTTGGTCACCGCTTCCTCCATCTGCTTTTCCATTCCTTTGGCGAAGCCCACCTGCACCCATGCAACTTTGCCTCCGCGGTCAATCAGCACGAAGGTGGGGATACCCTGCACCTTGTAACGGTTTAGCACTTCGCCGTTCGTGTCCAGCACCACGCGGAAGCTGTAGCTGTTATCCTGCATGAACTTCTTCACTTTGTCCACCTCTTCGCGGGCGTTAACCGCCAGCACCACCAGGTCACCGGACTTCGCCATCTCGTGCTGGCTCAGCGCCTGCGTGTGTGGCAGCGACTCGCGGCAGGGAGGGCACCACGTCGCCCAGAAGTCCAGAAACACCACTTTGCCCTTCAGCTCGCTCAGCGTCACCGTGTTGCCGTCTACGTCGGTGAGGGTGAAATCGGGAGCGTCCTTTCCCTTAAGTGTGTCCGTTTCTTCGGACTCTGCTGCCTGCGTTCGGGGCTCTGCTTTCTTCGCATCGGCGGGCGGTTTGAACGCAAAGGCGTCCCTGGAGATGGTGGGGTTCAGTTGTAGCGCGGTTACCAGCTCCTCGTAGGTCTCGCCTTCCGCCATTTTGTATACCATGCGATACACCAGTCCGTCCTTGGAACCCAGGTAGAGGGTCATCGTTCCGCCCTTGCCCGTCATTTCCACCACGCGGCACGACACTTCTCCCACCTTGGCGTTGCCTTTCGCCTGTGCCTTGTCGAAGTTTTGCCCGAAGTAGCTCTCCAGCATCTCGCCGAAGCGGGGTTCTATTGCAATCGCAATGAAGCCTGACATGGTGAGATGTCCACCCACCAGAGGCGCGTTGGCATCCACTTCCTGCTGCTGGTAGGTCTTGGTTTGTGGGGAATATACGGTGTAGGTCTTGCCGTCGCTGGTGAAGGTCTGTCCCATGTTGCCGTTCTGTTTTGTTTGCACCACAAACTGCCTTGGGCGCTGGAATTGCACCGTGGACACCAGGCTTTCGTTCCCTGACTTCACCTGCACAGTGGCTTTCACGCTCTGTACCTTGCTGTATGCCTGCCGAATTCCCTGCATCACCCCCTTGGGGGTCAATGCCTGCGCGAACACGGTGCCGGTCAGCCCCAGGGCGAGCACCATGCCCACGATGATTGTTCTGCTGTTCATCCTCGTCGCCTCCTCGCGAATACACTTGACGAGAGTATACCTGAAACGGCGGCAGGGGAACAAGGTAGCGGTGAACGGGGGCGGAGCGGGTTTACCACTCCACCCAACCTGTTATGCCTGTTCGAGGAGCAGTTTCAGCGTGACGATTTCGAAGGGCTGTATCTCGATGGCGAAGGTGCCTTGCTGAAGGGGCACCGGCTGGATATCCCGCTCCAGCAGGTCGCACAGCATCACCTCGCGCACCGGCAGACTGGTTCTGATGCTTACCGTGCCACGTGAGTTATACGCCTCGTACAGGCGCAGGACAATCGCCTCTTCGTCCTCCGCCTTCTTCACCGATTCGATGATGACGCCCTCGCGGCTCACGTCGAAGAACGGACTCTCCAAATACCCCGCGGCTGAGCGCTTCGTCGGTAACCGCAGAACTCTGGGTGGGGAGTTCAGCCAATACGCTTCCTCGATTACCCGCGCCTCCTGCAGACTACCCCTGTGCGGCAACAACGAGTAGGTGAACTGGTGTTGCCCCATGTCCGCCTCGGGGTCCGGCGCTTTGGGTGCTCGCAGCAGAGTGAGCCGGAGCGTGTTCCCGAACACGTCGTGCCCATACTTGCAGTCGTTCAGCAATGCCACGCCGTAGTCGTACTCGCCGATGTCCACCCACTTTTGCGCCGCCACCTCAAATCGCGCCATATCCCAGCTGGTGTTGTAGTGGGTTGGGCGTTCCACATGCCCGTACTGAATCTCGTAGGTTGCTTTGGGGCTGTTGATGGCGACGGGGAATGCCGCTTTCAACAGCTTGTACTCCTCGTACCAGTCCACCTCCGTGACAAAGTCGAGCCGGCGGCTGTTGCGCGACAGGCGCACCGTCTGCACAATGCGCGAATTGCCGAAGGTGCGTGTGAAGCGTATCGCTCCGCGCAACGGTCCTGACTCCACCACCTCCACCGAGTCGAGTTCGGTGAGGACCCGTCCCTTTTCCTGATAGAAGATGTCGATGTCCCATGCATCCCAGAAGAGGGGTCTGTCCTCGAATAGCTGCAGCTGGTTGCCTGTCTCGCTTGGGGCAAGCACCTCGCGGTTGTTTTGGCGGTCGAATATGCGGGTGATCAGCCCCTGTTCGTCGAACTCCACGCGAAGCACCCCGTTGTCCAGAAGTCTCGGTAGAGCGGTGACCGCCGATGGATCTTCCGCTGGCGGTTCCTCGCGCAGGTCGTACACCGTGTATGCGTATGGATCGTCGCAGTGAGCATCCTCGAACAGGGCAAGGCGTTGTCCGTCCTGCTCAACGACCTGCACCGGACCCACACCCTGCGCGCAGCGTACCGACTGAGGCGTGAAATCATCGGACAGGGGAACTGCCAGCAACTGAGCCTGCGCCGGCGACGGTGTGGTGCGCACTACCAGAACCGGCATCTGCATCCCTTCAGTGTTCATCCGCTCGCCGATAGCCTGCAGGCTCTGGTCGATGACCTGCTCCGCGATGGTGCGTACCTCGGCGTAGTCTCGCTCCGAGTCGCGGTACACCTCGTTCACCGACGAGCCTGGGATAATGTCGTGGAACTGGTTCGTGAGAACGAGCTTCCAGGCGCGTTGCAGCTTCTCAGCCGGGTACCGGCGCAAGCCATCAGGTTGCACGCACGCCAGAAACTCTGCCTCACGCAGGAGGAACTCGCTTCTGCGGTTGTGCCACTTGTTGCGCGCCTGCGTGGTGTAGGTGCCACGGTGCAGTTCCAGGTACAGCTCACCCACCCACACGGGCAGGTCTTTGGCCTCCGTCTCCGCCCTGACGAAAAAGTCCCGGGCGAACTCCAGGGTCAGGCGCGGCATTCCCTCCACGTCGCGCAGGCGTCGGGCGTATTCCAGCATCTGCGCCGTGGGACCACCGCCGCCGTCGCCGTAGCCATAGATGTAAAGCGCCCGGGTGGCACGGTCGTGTTCGCGGAAGTTGCGCACATGGTACACCAATTCGCGCGGCGTCATGTTGCCGTTGTAGGTATCGGCGGGCGGGAAGTGCGTGAAGATGCGCGTGCCGTCGATACCCTGCCACAGGAAGGTGTGGTGCGGGAAGCGGTTGATCTGGTTCCAGCTGATTTTTTGCGTCATGAAGAAGCGGATTCCCGCCTTTTTCAGTATCTGTGGCAGGCAGGCGGCATAGCCGAACACATCCGGCAGCCACAGGTCGACCGTCTCCACACCAAACTCCTGCATCCAGAAGCGCTTGCCGTATAGTATCTGTCGCACCAGCGACTCGCCGCCGCTGATGTTGCAGTCCGCCTCCACCCACATCGAGCCGGCGACCTCCCACTGCCCATCGCGAACTTTCTGGCGGATACGCTCGTACAGGCGGGGCGCCAGCTCTTTGACCCATGCGTACTGCTGAGCCTGCGAGCAGATGAACTTGTATTCGGGATACATGTCCATCAGGCGCAGGGCGGTGGCAAACGTGTGGATACACTTCTGCTGACTGCGTTCCAGTGGCCACAGCCACGCGGTGTCGATATGCGCATGACCGATGGCGCTGATCTGGTGTGCGGACGCGCAGGCGGGCTTGTTGTACGTTTCGGCGACAATCTGGCGACACCGCGCGATGCTCTTGCGGTCGGCGGGATCGAAGGCGTTGACCACCTGGTTCAGTGCGTAGAGCAACTGCGCTCGGCGGGGTTCGCCGGCAGGCAGCTCCTTCAACACCTCCAGCGCAACCTGCATGTCGAAGTAAAGCGCCGTTATCTCCCTGTCCCAGAGAGCCAGGTTCGCGAAGCGGAATGTGAAGGGATGGGGCGGAGGCTCCACCGGTTTGGCGTCCACGCTGACGTATGGGTTCATGCCCGTAGCCTGAACGTAGAGCGTGACCTCCTCGCCGCCCTGCGCGGACTCGGTAATCAGGTATTCGCGATGATTGTCGTCGATGCCCTGGCGAGGGTCGTTGCCCACCCAGACGACCGCTTCCGCTCCACAATCGATGAGCGCACACACCGCTGAACCGCGCCACTCGGGCGGCATTACACCGGTGAAGCGAAACCAGGCGTCTGTCCAGATGGGTCCCCATGTGTATCCGGGCTGGACAGGGAGGTATTCTCGCTGGGGAGCCTCTTCGGGAGAGAATCTCTCGGTGGGGCGGTGTACTGCCGATTGCATGGGAATCTGGGCAGCCCAGATGCGCGGTTGCAGTTCATTGCGAATAAATCGTTCTACCCGCGCCAGAGTCAGCTCAGGATGTTTCAGCATGGACCCTTCTCATTACCTCCAAACTCAATAACCGGTGTTTCCGAAATCTCACACAAAACCAGCGGGCAGGCGACCGGTAAAGATGCTGTGTCTTTGCGTGAGGCAATAAACCAGAAATTGGCAAGGCATAATTCGTCCGAACAGGTGCATCTTCCTTCTGCTGGCAGGCGAGGAACCCCTGCCGAGCCGCTCGGTGTCCTTGCGAGGAGCGCAGCGACGAAGCAATCTCCCTTCGCATCCCGTAACCCGTGTCATTGCGATGAGCGCAGCGACGAAGCAATCTCCCTTCGCATCCCGTAACCCGTGTCATTGCGAGGAGCGCAGCGACGAAGCAATCTCCCTTCGCATCCCGTAACCCGTGTCATTGCGAGGAGCGCAGCGACGAAGCAATCCTCGTTCGCATCCCGTAACCCGTGTCATTGCGAGGAGCGCAGCGACGAAGCAATCTGCTACGCCTACCGTTGACCGCAGGG
>OGCI01002866.1_pt1 | contig 10488 bp, 8 predicted proteins | sample 1570021 | NCBI WGS metagenome assembly OGCI01 (sample SAMN06264664, study PRJEB24512) | hot springs metagenome | isolation source: Hot spring water | place: South Africa: Tshipise | collected 2015-06-21
TGGGTCTGGCCGGATATTCCAAGATGGCATGTTGAGGTTTTGTCGGGATGGGGTGCCTACTTTTTCTGGACAGCAACTGAGTCAATTCGCCATGTTGACACCTTCCTCGATGATACTCTAACATTTAGATAAGCTGCACGAAGAGGTGCGATTCATGACGACGTCGTCATGAGACGGCGTCGTTTTCTGTTTTTCAAGGAAAGGGAGTGATAAGAGTGAACGGCGAAACCGGCCCACTACTCTCGGCGATCAGGAAGCATGGACTAGGCAGGAGCAACCTGATCCCCATCCTGCATGAGATCCAAAAAGAGTATCGCTACCTGCCCGAGGAAGAACTGCGCAACGTGGCCAAGATCATGGATATACCCCTCGTAGACGTCTACGGCGTGGCGACTTTCTTCACCTCTTTCTCCCTTGAACCCAAGGGCAAACACCAGGTGACCATGTGCATGGGAACGGCTTGCCACGTCAGGAGATCCGAAAGCGTTCTTGCGGCGGCCAAGCGCTACTTGGGAATAGAGCCCGGGCAGACCACGGAAGACATGCTCTTCACCCTGGAAACCGTCAACTGCCTGGGGGCATGCGCCATGGGACCCATTGTAGTCATCGACGGCAAGTATCACGGCCAGGTGACCCCGGCGAGGGTGACAAAGCTCCTGCAGGACGTCGCCGACGCAGAAAGGATCCCCGAACATGCCGAAGATAGAGTCGCCGCAATCCCTTGAGCGTTACCGCGAAATCCTTAAGTCCGAGAGAGAGAAATACCGCGCGACCGTTTCCGTATGTGGCGGCACGGGCTGCCAGGCCCACGGATGCGAAGCCGTCTACAGGGCCCTGGAGGGCGAGCTCTCCGCGAGGGGAATGAAGGAGAGCATCGAGCTCAAGCTGACCGGCTGCCACGGATTCTGCGAGATCGGCCCCCTGGTGGTCATAAGGCCCCAGGGCATCTTTTACCGGCAGGTGAAACCCGAGGACGTGCCGCTGATCGTGGAGAAGAGCGTCCTCGGCGTGGAGGTGGTCGATGAGCTCCTCTACCAGCTTCCGGATAACGGCAAGAGGATGGTCAGGGAGGAGGATATCCCCTTCTACGGCAAGCAGACACGGTTGCTCCTCAAGGACAACGGCAGCATAGACCCCCGCAGCATCGAGGACTACATCGTACAAGGCGGCTATGCCGCCCTGGCCAAGGCCCTCTTCGAGATGGACCCCGACGGGATCATCGACGCCGTGGACAGGGCAGGGTTGCGCGGACGGGGAGGAGCGGGGTTTCCTACCGCAAGAAAATGGCGGGCCTGCCGCGCGGCCACCGCCCGCGACGGCATCAAGTACGTCCTCTGCAACGCGGACGAGGGGGATCCCGGCGCCTACATGGACCGCAGCCTGCTGGAAGGAAACCCCCACGCGGTGCTGGAGGGGATGGCCATAGGCGCCTTCGCGATCGGCGCCTGCGAGGGGTACGTGTACGTGAGGCACGAGTACCCCCTGGCAGTGATTAACCTGCACCGCGCCATAGAGCAGGCGCGCGGCCTGGGACTGCTGGGCAAGAACATCCTGGGTTCCGGATTCGATTTCGACGTCAACGTGAGCCTCGGCGGCGGGGCGTTCGTCTGCGGCGAATCCACCGCCCTCATGGCCTCCATAGAGGGGCGCATAGGCGAGCCGAGGGTCAAACACGTACACACCGCGGAGAGGGGACTGTACAACCGCCCCACCAACCTCAACAACGTGGAGACATGGGCCAACGTGCCTCTCATTATCAACATGGGCTCCGAGCAATACGCCATGGTAGGGACGGAGAAGAGCAAGGGCACCAAGATATTCTCCCTGGTTGGAAAGATCAGGAACACCGGCCTGGTCGAGGTGCCCATGGGAATAACCCTGCGCGAGATCATCTACGACATCGGGGGAGGCATCCCCGACGGCGGGAAGTTCAAGGCGGTGCAGACCGGCGGCCCTTCGGGGGGATGTATCCCGGAGAGCCTCCTGGACACCCCGGTGGATTTCGACAGCCTCTACGAAGTGGGCTCCATGATGGGTTCCGGCGGCATGATCGTCATGGACGAGACCACCTGCATGGTGGACATCGCCCGCTATTTCGTGGACTTTCTCTGCGGAGAATCCTGCGGCAAATGCGTTCCCTGCCGCGAAGGCCTGAAGCAGATGCTCTACATCCTGGAGGACATCGCCGGCGGCAGGGGCACCATGGAGCAGCTGGATCTGCTCAAGGAGCTGGCGGAGGTGGTGCGCGACACCTCCCTCTGCGGGCTGGGACAGACGGCCGCCAACCCGGTGCTCTCGACCATCCGTTACTTTGAGGATGAATACGTCGAACACATCGTGGAAGGCAAATGCCGCGCCGGGGTATGCAAGCCGCTGCTCACCTTCCTCATCGACCCCGAGAAATGTACCGGCTGCCTGCGCTGCCGGAAGCAATGTCCCGTGGGCGCCATAAGCGGGAGGAAAAAGGAACCGCACCTCATCGACCAGGAAAGATGTGAGAAATGCGGCATCTGTTTGGAGGTATGCGAGTACGGCGCGGTGGTAAGGAAGTGATCCCATGGTGAGGCTTGTGATCGACGGGCAGTCGGTGGAGGCGGAAGAGGGCTGGACGGTACTGGAGGCGGCCAGGCATTACGGGGTGGAGATCCCTACCCTGTGTTACGCGGAAGGCCTCTCGCCCTACAGCGCCTGCCGGCTGTGCACGGTGGAGATAATCAGCAGGGGGCGCTCGCGCCTTTCCGCTTCCTGTTCCTACCCGGTCCAGGAAGGCATAGAGGTGCGCACCAACTCGCAGAAGGTGCGCAGGGCGCGCAAGGTGATCATCGAGCTGCTTCTGGCCTCCTGCCCCAACTCACGCACCCTGCAGTGCCTGGCCAGCAAGTACGGCGTTACCAGGATACGCTTCCGGCCCGAGGACCGTGGCTGTATCCTCTGCGGGCTGTGCGTGCGCATGTGCAAGGAACAGATGCAGGCGGGAGCCATAGGCTTCGCCAATCGCGGCACGGGGCGCGAGGTCGCCGTGCCCTTCCACGCCAAGTCGGAAGTCTGCCGTGAATGCGGCGCGTGCCTGTATATCTGCCCCGTTTGCGAACTGCCGTGCCCAGGGCCCCTGCAGCCTGGGCAGTTGTGCAACGCGTGCCTGGACAGCTTACAGTTGGAAGCCTTTCCCTGCAAGGAATAGAAAGTGAAGGAGGAGAACGAGAGATGACCATGACCAAGTACAACCGTTCCGCGGCGACCCTGTCCAAGAACCGCACCCCGGACAGCGTGAGCCCCTTCAGCGGCATGTGCGCCACCTGCGTGGAGGGCTGCATCGGCATGTGCGAGATAGGGAAGTCCGCCTACCGCGGGCCGGAGTTGATCTACCCCCAGCCCTTCGGCATCATGACCGCGGCTTCCGAGAAGGACTATCCCATCGACTGGTCACACTTCAGCATCATGGGAAGCGCATGCGGCGCGTACGGGGTCCCCGCCGACAGCGAGCATGCCGTCTTCACCAACGTCAACCTGGAGGCCACCATCGGGGACGCTAATCCGCTTAAGCTCAAGCTCCCCATCGTGGTGCCCGGGCTGGGCTCGACCTACGTGGCAAAGAGGAACTGGGAGGGGCTGGCCATCGGCGTCGCGATCTCCGGCTGCGTCCTGACCATCGGCGAGAACGTCTGCGGCATGGACGACGACGCCGAGATCAGGAACGGGAGGATCGTCAGATCCCCGGACATGGAAAACCGCATCAAGTGCTACCGGGACTGGCGGCTGGACGGCTACGGCGACATCGTGGTGCAGTTCAATGTGGAGGACACCAACCTCGGGGTCCCGGAATATGTGCTAAGCAAGCTGGGCATCGAGACGGTGGAGTTAAAGTGGGGTCAGGGGGCTAAGGATATCGGCGGGGAGGTGAAGCTGGCCACCATCGAAAAGGCACGCTCCATGAAACAGAAAGGATACATCGTCCTTCCAGACCCCGACGACCCCAATGTGGAAGAGGCTTTCCGGGTAGGAGGCGTGCGGGAGTTCGAGCGCCATTCCCGGCTGGGCATGGTCAGCGAGGAGGGGTTTGCCAGGAGCGTCAAGGAGCTGCGGGACATGGGCGCGAAACGGGTGTTTCTCAAGACCGGCGCCTACCGCCCGGCGGACCTCGCGCGGGCGGTGAAATACGCCTCCGACAATCGCATAGACCTGCTCACCGTGGACGGGGCCGGTGGCGGCACCGGCATGAGCCCCTGGCGCATGATGAACGAATGGGGCGTCCCCACCGTGGAGCTCTGCTGCCTCACATACCGTTACGCGGATTACCTGGCCAGGAAGGGCAGGTACGTCCCCGCAATAGCCTTCGCTGGGGGATTCACCCTCGAGGACCAGATCTTCAAGGGGCTGGCGCTCGGCGCTCCCTACGTGAAAGCCATAGGCATGGCCAGGGGCCCGCTATGCGCCGCCATGGTGGGAAAGACGGTGGGAAACCGGATCCTCGAGGGCGACCTGCCGGTCTACATAGAGCGCTATGGCACCAGCATGGAGGAGGTCTTCTACAGCGGCACGATGCTGAAGGAGAAGCTGGGCAAGGATTTCGAGAAGTTGCCCTCCGGCGCCATAGGCGTGTACACCTATTTCCAGAGGTTGGCGCAGGGGCTCTCGCAGCTCATGTGCGGGGCGAGGAAGTTCAGCCTGGAGTACATAGACCGTAGCGACCTTGCTTCCCTGACCCGGGATGCCGCCAGCATATCCGGCATCCCCTATATAACCGAGCTGGACGAGGAGGAGGCCCGGGCGATACTCGACGGCTGAGAGTAAGCCTGCCTCCGGCGTGCGGCGCCAGGGGTTGCCTTTTCGGCTATTCTTCCATGTCCGCCAGGATGATCGCTTCCGCGATCTCCCTCATGCTCTTACGGGTGTTCATGGACTTGCGCCGCATAAGGTGGTATGCCTTCTCGCCGCTTATGCCGTTGTTGCGCATGAGGATGTCCTTCGCGCGCTCCACCAGCTTACGAGTCTCCAGTTCATCCTTGATGATGCGCGTCTTGACCAGGAGCTCGGTGTTTTCGATGGCCACCGCCGCTTGGTTTGCCAGTGCGGTCAGCAAGGCCGTCTCCTCGGTAGTGAACTCGTGGGGGGTCGAGGTATAACAGCTCAGCACGCCGATCACTTTCCCCCGGACGCTCATGGGCACGCTTAGAAGGGAGCAGAGGTTCTCCTTCTCCGCGATGCTCTTATTGAAGTACCGGCTGTCCTTCCTTACGTCCGGCACCTGGATAGGCCGGTTCTCCTTGGCCACGATGCCGGCGATTCCCTCGCCGAGTCTGAGGGGAGGCTTTTCGAGGTAGTCCCTGCTCACCGCCTGCGTGGCCTTTATCTCCAGCATCCCGCTGGCTTCGTTGAGCAGCATTATGGACACGATGCTCGAGTGCATGACCTCGGCGGTGACCATGACGATGAGTTTCAATATGTCCTCGAGGTAAAGGTCGGACACGATGGCCCGGCTTACCTCGGTAAGCGCCTCCAGCCTTTTCCTGTATTCACTATCCTCTGGCAACTGTCCCTCCGAGCGGCGAATCGGATGGTCCCGGGCGGGCTCGCCGCCCTCTCCTACTCCAGGAAGCACACGGCCCTCTGGACGCGAGGGTCCGCCACTATCTGCGCGTATAGGCCGCCCGTGGCCTGTGGCACGTCTATGAGAAGCACGAAGTCCTGGAAGCGCTCCGCGCCCGGGAGAATATCGGCCAGCCTGTTGGGGGCCTCCTTGAAGAAGGAATGGTCGAACTCCGCCTCCGGGTGGTCAGGATAGACCGGCAGGTAGATGGTCTGGTCCTCTACCAGGTCCTGGAAAAAATGAGTCCCGTAGGAAACCTCCGGCACGTGGCCGGCTTCCTCGCGTGCGATCTCCACCAGCGCCACGGCGTTGTGTATGTCGCCGTAGCTCACGTTGACGCCGAGGTTGATGTTGCTGCTGCCCCACCGCCCAGGGCCCATCATCATTACCCTCCCTTCCGCCACCTGCGGTTGCTCGTTTACCTTTCCCACCAGGCGTCCGATCTCCTTCTTCAGCTCCGGTGACGGGACGGCGCCGTACGCCACGGGGTCTATGTAGACGATGAAGCGGATGTTGCGCACCACGCCCCCGCTGATCATGCGGTTGGACTTGAAGAGGACCCTTGCCTCCGGCTTTATCTCCGGAATCAACAGCGGCCCCGACGTGCCGGGAAGGGAGAGGGGGCGGCACTGCAGCAGGTTGACCCGCACGCTCTCGTCCTGCCTGATGTTGGCGGTGAACTCTATGTCCACGGGGAGGCCGTAGGCCGCGTCCAGCCGCGAGAGTATGGCCCCCATGATGCTGCAGAAATCCGTGCGCTTGATGAGGTTGTTGAAAGTGAGGAGGAAATCCCGCGGCGGACCGTCCACCATCCTGCCGACGGGGTCGACTGGATACCCGTCGGAGACGGTGGAGACCAGGAGATACAGCCCCGGGTAATCCCGTCCCGAGAGCAGCTCGTGCAAGGGCAGGCTGGTGAACTCGTTGGCCTCCAGGTCGAGCAGGTCCACCCGCCGCTGGGAATAGCGGGCCACCTCCGAGGCCGATTCCGGCCTGAGCTCGGGGTTGCTCACCGGGATCATCCTCGGATAATCCTTCCCCACCCGCTCCACGGCCCGCGTCCCCAGGCCGAAGACCAGCCTGATTATCCCCCGCTCGGGATCTATGCGGCTGCTCCACGCATAGAAGTTCTTGGAGAAGGCCACCCCCGCCAGGCAGGGGAAGAAGTATTTCTTGTAAGGCATGCCCGAGACCCGCTGCACCAGTATGGCCATCTGCTCGTCGCTCTCCCCCAGCCCCCTCTTACGCCGGTAGGAGAGGGCATCGGGGTTGATGGCGCTTGCGTAGACCAACTTCACGGCCTTCAGGAATGCCTCCATGCGTTCCTCCGGGGTCCCCTGGTTGGCGCAGAACTCGCTGCGGTACTTTCCCGCGAAGGCGTTGCCGAAGCTGTCCTCAAGCAAACTGCTCGATCTCACGATGATAGGAGCCTGCCCGAAGTAATCCAGCATGTTCCGGAACTGCTCCATGATGGTGGGCGGGAAGGTGCCGGCGAGGAAACGTCTCTCCACCTCCTCGAACTCCTCGTAGGTCAGATGGGAATTACTGGTAAGTTTGAGGCGCAGGCGGAAAAGGTCGTTGTCCACCAGGAAGGTAAAGAAAACGTCCGAGCCGATGTAAAAGGAATCGTGATCCTCGAGCAGGCTCGAGAAGTCGAACCCGTCCTCCTCGCTTGCGCTGGCGAGGATACGCCGTGCCAGCAGCATCCCCGCCGCCTTGCCCCCTATCCTGCCCGTGCCTATGAGGCGGTCCCTGATGGCGAAGAGGTCTTCGAGCCGCAGGTAGCGGCGGGCAAGGCGGTTGAACTCGGGGTGATCCCCGATAAGCATGCGGCGGAACTCCTCCTTTAAGGCCAGCAGTTCCGCGTCCTCCTCGCCCGGCTCCTCGCCCTTCCCGCAATGGACGACGAGCTTGTCGTAAACCCGGTCCCAGGGAGCTATGGAGCTCCCCCTGCTGCCGAGGGCGAAGTTGGCGGCCACCGTCGATATGGCCGCCGCGTCTCCGCTCTGGGTGACCGCGGACCACTCCTCCCCCCCGACCTCGTGCGGCAGGAACATCTCGGGGGTGTAGCGATCCCAGACCTTCAAGGGATGGATGTACATCCTCCCCTCGACGCTGAAGACGTCTATGAGCACCTGGGCAGTATCCCTTATCCTGGCGATGGCGCTGTTGGAGTGCTTGCCCCGCGTCAGCGCGAAGTAGGCGATGGTGTCCAACTCGAAGAGGTAGGGGCACGTGACCTGGAAGAAGTTCGCCAGCAGCTCGTCGGTGGCCCATTCGACCGCCAGTGAGGATATGTTGTCGAAGACGTAGAAGGCTTCCCTGCCCCGCTCCTCGATGATGCGGTTGACCTCCCGGCTGAAATAATCGAAGCCCTGGACCGGGTCCACCTCGACCACCTCCAGGCCGGAGCGGGGACCGAGGACGGGTGGGTGGGGCGCGAACCTGATATACACGCAGTTACGCCCGCCCCTAGCCGCTTTCTCGATGAATGGTTCGGCGAAAAAAACGTAGTCGGGGAGATTCTCGACCTGCCAGACCACGTTATCTCCCAGCCGCAGGCCCTGTATCGCCTCGTCAAGGCCCCTTATGCCGCTCTCAACAAACATAGACCCGCCGAGCTTCTCTCAGATCCATCCTCTTGCCCTCATCGCCTCGACCACGCGCTTGAAGGCGATGACGTAGGCTGCCTGGCGCATATTTATATTGTATTCCCTGGAGGTCTCGTAGACAGCATAGTAGGCGGCGGTCATCTTCCTGTCCAGCCTCTCGTAGACCTCCTCCTCGCTCCAGTAATACATGTAGAAATTCTGCACCATCTCGAAGTAGGAGACCGTCACCCCTCCCGCGTTGCAGAGAAAGTCCGGTAGCACGTGCACGCCTTTCTCGTGGAGGATCTCGTCCGCCTCGGGAGTGGTGGGCCCGTTTGCCAGCTCGGCCACGATCCTGGCCTTGATGCGCGGAGCGTTGTCCGCGGTGATCACGTTCTCCAGGGCGCTGGGACAGAGGATGTCCACCTCCATCTCCAGCAGGTCCTCGTTGCTTATGCACTCGGTGTCGGGGAACTCGACCACCGACGTGGTCTCCGCCTTGTGTTCGCACACCGCGTCGGGGTCAAGGCCGCCCATGCAGCAGATCGCGCCCTTGCTGTCGCTCACCGCGCAGACGTTGCAGCCGAGCTCGCTCCTCAGGAGCCTGGCGATGTGGTAACCTGCGTTGCCGTAACCCTGCACCGCCACCGTGGCCTTCTTGAGATCCAGGCCCTGCGTCTTGGCCGCCTCGCGGATGCAGTAGAGGGCGCCGCGCGCCGTGGCGTCGCCGCGGCCGGCCGATCCGCCCAGGCAGAGCGGCTTGCCGGTGATCACGCCGAACTGGCTCTTGCCGCGCACCTTGGAATATTCATCCATCATCCACGCCATTATCTGGGGGTTGGTGTACACGTCCGGCGCGGGCACGTCCACGTCCGGCCCGATATTCTTCCAGATGGCATCAACGTACGCCCTGCTGAGCCTCTCCAGCTCTCCCGCGGACATCTCCTTGGTGTTGCAGACCACGCCGCCCTTGCCGCCACCGAGCGGGAGATCCAGAAGGGCGCATTTCCAGGTCATCCACGCCGCGAGAGCCCGCACGGTGTCAATGGTCTCGTCGGGATGAAAACGGATCCCTCCCTTGGTGGGTCCCCGGGCATCGTTGTACTGCACCCTGAAGCCCTTGAAGGTGCGCAGGGACCCGTCGTCCATGCGCACGGGCAGGGAGACGTGCATCTCGCGCATGGGCTCCTTCAGGGCCGCCAGCACTTCGGGCTCCAGCTTGAGGATCTCGCCGCAGGCATCCAGCTGTTTCCGTACCACTTCGAAGGGGTTGATCTCCGCCATCTTCTCTCCTTTTCTCCGCTGCCTTCTTCCTTTCCCGCCGCTCCCAATCCTCGCCCGCGCCCACGCAAGCGAGTTGGCACGAGTTCCCGGACGGTCGCGGCCGGCCTCCCCTTTTTCTTGTTGGGGTTTATTTTAGCCTCAGCGGCGCAGTTCCGCCACGGGTTTTACGGGGAATCCCCATGCCGCTTCCCGCCATGCCGGGCCGGGGGGGGCGAGCGGCCGTTCCCGCTCTCAGTCCTCCCTGAGGCCGCTTATGAACTCGCGTATTTCCGAGGTGAAATCGGACCAGTTCACGAGAAGGTGGAGGGCGATCCAGCCCAAGAACACCCACCCCAAAGCGGGGTAATGGACAAAGGAGAAGATGATGGGCACCGCCGCTATGGGAGCGGCGACGGCCATCATCACCGACTTCTTGGTCCACACCAGGCCAGTCACCGCCGCGTACATCCCGTAGAAGAAGAACGGCCAGAAGGGGAGGTATCCCGCGGTGATGAAGTAGAGGAGGCCTGAATATATGAGGATGAGGTCGGTGGCGAAATCCATCTCCCCGATCCAGGTTCGGCGGCCGTAGGGGTCCCTGCGGGCCATCTTCCCGTCGATGACGTCGGTGGTCCAGCCCAGCAGGGTGAGGCAGACGACCAGGGGGAGCAGCGAGGGCTCGGCGAAGAGGGCGCAGATCACGATGAGCAGCGACAGGAAAAAGCGCGTGCCGGTCATGAAATCGGCGATGACCTTGGCGTTCTCGACCGCCCAGCTCCTGGAATTATCCCCTCTCATGGAACCAATTCTATACGAAACGCGGCACGGCGCAAAGGCAGGCAACCCGCCGTTGCCGCGATCCCGCGCGTGCGCGTGCGGCGCGCAAGTCGCCTCCCTGCGCTCCGGGGAGGAGAAGGGCCCGCGCCATGCAGCACGGTGAAGGATATTTATGGTAAAATTTACCAATACAGCGGGTTTTGGTCGGGCACCTTGGGAGCGAGGCTTCGCAGGAAAGGCGAAACGAGGACTGCTGCGAATTGCAACGGC
>OGCI01002867.1_pt1 | contig 10488 bp, 9 predicted proteins | sample 1570021 | NCBI WGS metagenome assembly OGCI01 (sample SAMN06264664, study PRJEB24512) | hot springs metagenome | isolation source: Hot spring water | place: South Africa: Tshipise | collected 2015-06-21
AATGTTGTTCATCACTTCATCGCCCAAGCCGATGGCAAAGATCACTGCCCCCTGTCCGCGATAGGCACTGCCATCGGATTGGCGGCAGGGATTACATCGACCTGAATCCAGGCACGGGTGGTTTTCTGTGCCGGGCATGATGATATGGCCTGCTTCAGCATCCCCCATTGCTAAACAACCGACAAAATCCGCCATATCGCGGGCGTAATCATCGGCGTCATAGAGCGAACCGCTGCGGTGACGGCTGGATACGTCTTGATCTTGACAAAGAGGTAAGAGAGCGGAGTCCATGGATGCCTGCGGGCAGAAGCCTACGGGGTAGGTATCGTAATTCGTGATATTATCCTCTTCCTGCCGATCGGTGGCATTTGCCATGCCGTCGGTCAAGAGAACCACGACCCACAAAGCATCTTCGCGAGGATCCAAAGAGAACATATTGCCGGCACGTAATAGCCCTCCGCCAATGTTGGTCGTTGCCTGATAAGACCAATCGCCTGTTTCCCAGCAAGAGTTGCAATCAAAAAAGCCTGAGTAAAAAGAATCCTCGGCAGCCACATAACCCTCCTGCGTTGTATCTGTAGGAGGCGAAGCAAAGCTCTCCGGCACATAATACAAACAAGGCCCTTTTTCGATCAGCATTGGACTGCCGGGATTATTAGGGAATTCAAAGCAGTAACCGGGCTTATTGAGATCATTGAGGTCACGCAGGTCCGAAGCCTTCAAGTCACGAATGATGCTTTCAGCCGTAGCCCGATCCCTGACCCAACCCTCGGTGCGCACAAAGGTTCCCAAATCTTCCCAATTTTGGCGATAATGGGCGCCGCCTGGTGTATTACTCACCCAGCCGTTAGCGAAGGTGACAATTGCAAGGCGATCCTCCTCCAAGGCTTCGGGTTTATCTAGGACGCGCCCCACAAAGGTCAACGCAGCCCGTTTGACCTGCTCGAAAGGTTGACATTCCCCCGGATAGCCATCCGTTCCGTTCGGATCGAGATAATTGCACACCGAAGGATCGCGCAGACAAAAAAGTACTGGTCATGCGGTCCTGGGATTGGAAGTTCCCCATTAACCAATTGTTGGCATAACCTTGGGTCATCAACGCCGGGGCGGAAAACCGGTGCGTCAAAGGTCATCGAGTCGGAGATATCGATCACCAGAACCACATCCACCGAGGCAGCCTCCGCAATGGAGCTGGCACTCACCCGCAAGGTCTGTACACCAACCAGATGGAGAAAGATCGTCGGCACATCTAACGAAGTTGTCACGCGGGCAAGTTTGCGCCGTGGTGTGGTACAGAGCTGGGGATCATTGCTGCTTCCCCCACCGCCGGCGCTGCTACATTGACCCCAAAAGACACCATGCGCATAGTTGCACTCCGCCTCGCAAGTTTGTACCGTTACCGTGTACATGTCTGTAGCAATGCCGTTTAATTCGATGGCTTCGGCTGCCACTGCGGTTAAGTCTTGCAACTGACGCATCTCGCGAAATTGTCCCGAAGCCGCTAAGGAAGCGGCATCCACCGCTTGGCGCAGATGTCCGTAGTAAATGAAAAGCTGGCCTACATCCGTAGTTAGCCCCACGATGGCTAGGAGAACTAGAAAAGCAACTGCCACCAAGATCAATGCCTGGCCGCCTTCCCGCTGCCGTTTTGCAGCGTTCACTCTCATGGCTCGGGGGTCGGCGTTGGTTCGGCAGAGCTGTTGGGCATCACTGCGTACGGCCGCAGCAGAATCGGGTCGGGGACGAATGCAGTTATCCATGGCAACTTTAACTTTTGGTCATACGAATAATAGAGCTCAACTAAAACATAGCCCGTGTTGGGGGCAAAACCGCGCAGTTTGGCTTGCATCTCGGCAGTGGAGAAACTCGAAGATTGATTGCGAGTGCCGGTAAAATCCTCCGCCATTGACCAACCCGCCTCGCCGACATCCTCGGGGAAGCGGGCAGCAATAACACCGCTCGGTCCATCTACACTGAATACCGAAATGATGACGTCATCTCTTCCATTTGCCAAGTCTAAACTCACCATGGGAGCTTCACGGTTCAGCTCGCGGTTGACCAAGCAGGCGGTTTGGCGGTAGAAATCCAAGGTTGCTTCACAGTTGGTAACCATATCGCGAGATTTATAATCCGAGTCCGAGGCATAACGGGCGGCATTACGCACTGCATCTTGAATGCTCATATATTCATTCAAGAGGAAACCAAATTCCAGCAAACCCGAAAGGACAATGAGCAGGACCGGCAAGAGGATGGCGGTCTCGACGAGCCCTTGTCCTTTGCGGGGTTGCGAGCTTAATAGACACCCTCGGCACGGGTTAGAAAGCTTCATGTTTTGATTATAGTAATTATTATCGATAAAAGCAATACGATATCCTAACAGAATTGAAAGTAAGTTATTTTTTCGGTGTCTTAGTCGGCTTACTTTGTCCCGGTGGTTGTGGGGGACTTGTGGGTTTGTTAGGGTTGGGTGGTTTCGGCGTGGGCTGGGGCGGTTTAACTTGCGTCGGTTTGGGTGTCTTGCTGGGGATGATCACTTGGGTCGGGCGGTGGGTGTTGGTCGGGCGCGGCGTCAGGCTAGGGCGTGGGGTTGGCGTCTGGGTTTGCCGTTGTAAACCAGGTGGCAGGCTCTCTTGAGTAGCCGTCCAGGAAGGAGGCTGGATGACCGGAAGGGATGGTGTGGCGCTTGACGGGATTGCCCCTGCGGGTTGAGTGGGGGAAGCTGCGCTGGGCGCTGTCGGTGTCGGTGTCACCGTGGCGGTGGCTTCGGCGAAAAGTGAGATCGCTGTTGATGATGCTTGCTCAGAGGCTGCTTGAGCTTGTTGAATCGCTTGGGCTAACGACAACGGCATGTCGCTTTCTAGCCCAGCGAGGACTGTAATTTGGTGCTGCAGGCGAGTTTGGATGTCCTCGTTTAACTGCTGGGCTTGAAGGGGTTGAGTGTGAACCGCTTGTTTGACTTCTTGTAAAGCTAAGTGGAGTTGCACTTGATAATTGGTTAAAGCTAGTGGTACCTCATCATAGCGGCCGTGTTCAGAGAGCTGTTTGGCTTCATCCAAGCGTCGTTCGGCAAACTCCATGCGCAAACGCGCTCTCTGGCTGGCTTCTAAGGTGAGAGATAAACGCGTTTCCTCGATGGCTGCTTTGACCGCATAGAGAGAGTCGCCGGGTAAGCTGTCTTGCGAAGCTAAGGCGATCCCGCTAAGGGAAAATCCTATAAGGCAGATGAGAATCAAAACTAAGCCGCTCCATGCCAAAGTTGAGCGGTTGACAAAACTGCCGAAACGGCGTTGAGCCAAGCGAGGTTGTGCCCGTTTTGCTGAAAGCGCTTCAGCTTGGATAGATCTCATTATCCTCTCTTGTAGGATGAGCTGGCGTTGGGGAGAGTGAGATAGACGCCCTCGCTGGGAACGAACCAATAAGGCGCTTTCAAGCAGGGGATATAGCTCGTGGCGCAGATGCGGGTAGGGTTCAATAGCTTGCTCTAGGGTTTTGCCTCCCTGGAGCATTCTTTCTAGGCAGTGCTCTAATGCGTTTGCGAGTTCGCTGGGTTCAGTCATGTTTCGCCTCTTTCCATCAAACGGCGCAGGGCAGCGAGGGCGCGATACTGCAAGATCCGCACCGCCCCATTCGATTTGCCCATCACCTGAGCGGTCTCCTCGTGGCTGAGGTCATTCAAAAAGCGCAGCACCAAGACGGTACGGTAATCGGGTGGCAGCTTGAGTAAGTAGCGGTGCAGATCGGTCAAGTCTATATTGCCAAAGGGCAATGACGGCTCTTTAGCAATGGAGTTTTCTTCATCTCCTTCCAGGAATGCAACTTCTGAGTCTCTGCTTTTCTGCTTGCGATAATGGTCAACCAGCCGATTACGGGCGATCCGGTAAAGGAACACGTAAAAGGGGACATTTTTGTTCGCTTGATACTGCGATAAACCTCGCCAAAGGTTCAAAAACACATCGGCGGTCAAGTCTTCTGCATCCTGTTCGTGGCTCACATGAGCATATAAATAACGATAAATCGCTTCTCCATGGCGGCGGTACACTTCTGCGAAAGCTTCGGTATTTCCTTTTTGTGCGAGCGCAACCAATTCTTGGTCTGTTTTGTTTTGCCAATCTGGCATTCATCCTACCCTATAAAACGTATCATTATGAAAATCCATTACACACCTTGCAGAATTGTCAGGTTATAGATAATCGCGTAAGTGGCGGCTGCGAGTGGGGTGGCGGAGTTTGCGCAACGCTTTTGATTCAATTTGGCGAATTCGCTCGCGAGTTACGTTGAAGTATTGTCCCACTTCTTCTAGGGTGTGATCTTTGCCATCTAGCAAGCCAAAGCGCATCTCAAGCACTTGGCGCTCTCGTTCCGAGAGCACGGCTAACGCATTTTGGATCGATTCGCGCAGCATCTCGCGGGCGGCGGCATCCATCGGTTCAATGGCATCCTGATCTTCGATGAAATCACCCAATTGACTGTTGTCCTCACTGCCCACCGGGCTTTCCAGAGACATCGGTTCTTCGGCTGCTTGAAGAATGCGCTCGACTTTGACAGCTGCGCGCTGCCAGCGGCGGCGCACATCTGGCGGGATAGGAGTGCCTTCTGCCAGACAGCGGTGGATGATTTGCTCATCCTTGGGATCGAGAAAGCCAGCCTCCAGTGCCATTTCGTCATTGCCCGGTTCACGGCCTAGTTGTTGCAGTAAACGGCGTTGAATGCGTAAGAGGCGATTGATCGACTCGAAAACGTGAACTGGGATACGGATGGTGCGCGCTTGGTCGGCAATCGAACGGCTGATGGATTGCCGTATCCACCATGTGGCATAGGTGCTGAATTTATAACCCCGAGCTGGATCGAACTTCGCAACGGCGCGCAGCAGACCGATGTTGCCTTCCTGAATCAGGTCTAAAAAGGCACTGCCTCGCCCGATATAGCGCTTCGCAACCGAGACGACTAAGCGCAAATTCGCGCGAATGAGGGCATATTGGGCTTCCGCAGCAGCGGAGCGGATCTCTTCGATTTCCTGTCGGAAAACTTCCTCATCGGGAGGAAAACCTTTTAGGCGATTTGGCGTTGGGAGGTCTTTCTTACTTGCTACGTAATCGCTCAAAGCCGCCACGGATGGATGAGGAAAGAGGTACAAGTGCACATACACCGAAAACACATAACGCGCTAAAGTATCCCAACGGCGGTCTTCTCCCCATCTGCCGTTGTCCAAGTAAGAGCGCACGTAAGAAGGAGAAGCAAGATTCCAGCTCTGGCGCAGTGCCCGCGCTTCTTGAAGGACTGGTTCCAAGTCGGGACGTTCGTACTTTAAGCGTTGGGTATCTTCTTTTACCCGCTTCCAAGCTGTGCGCGTCTCATCCAACAGGGCGTGGTAGTAAGCCGAGGCAGTTTTCTGAACCGCCTTGATCTCACTCGGGATGAGCAATTCAAGACGGCGCAGGCCGTCCAAGCGGGTTGCCAGCCAGAATTCCCGATCAGCGTCTAAAAGCTCGATGCCACCGATCTCTTTGAGATACAATCGTACGGGGTCTTCCCCCAATTCGGAGAGCAGGCGCGGGTCTTCCAAGATGTCAAGGGGCTCTTCAGCAACGATTTTCTCCAATTCCTCGACCTCTGTGGGCAGAGGCTCTTGATCGGCTTCTTCTAAGTCGGTGCTCTCCAAATCTACCAAGAGATGATCAATTTTCTGGGGAATAAAAAAACCTTCTAACGAATTGCTTTTAGCCTCTTCAGCTAATTGGGGTGTGGAATTTCTCTTTCTTCTCATTTGAGACGGGCTCATACCAACCTCTTCTATTAATCAACGAACAGATACCCATGGTAGGGCGTCAGTGACTGGTGACTTTCTTCAGCGCTTTATCCAACTTATAGCGCGTTTGAGTCAGGGACAGGATTTTCTGCTGAAAGGACGGATTAGCCGAGGGATCCCCTTCCTGCAGGGCAAAACGCAAGTAGTCTAACTGTTGAGTGAGATTGCGTTGACGTCGTTGAAGCACGGCTCGCAATAAATCGTCTAACAACCGTTGGGGAGTTGCTTCCAATCCGTCACTTTTTTTGAGGATTTCTTCGCTCATCTCCAGCAGGGGCAGGGAGAGGTGCTGGAGGATATATGGGAGGGGTTCCAAGAGGTCTTGTTCCAACGATTCTTGCAATAGTCGTAACAAGGTTTGGTGTTCGGCGGACGAAAAATCGCTTGGCGACAAACGTTCTAGCCCTTCTTCCTGAAGCGCCCGATCTAAGCGGTAGAGCAGATCGGGATAGCGCAGTAGAACGCCGAGAATATGCTGTTCCAAGTTGAGCTGGTTTTGAACGAGGGGAGGGAGCGGAGAGGGGGTAGGCGTGGGAGCAGTCTCGCCTTTCTGCCGTCGCTGGCTGGGCTTGCGTGGCGAAGGGAGCCTAGCTAGTAAGATGCGTTCATCCACGCGCAACAGGCGGGCTAGATGTTGTAAATAGGTGTCTCGCTCGATGGGATTGGGGATTTCCTTAATCAGCGGTAAGACGTAGCTGGCAACTTCACTTTTCTGCTTGGGGTCGTTTAAGTCCCGTTGAGCGGCGAGGGTTTCCATTACATGCACCACAATGGGTCGAGCTTTGGCAATGATCTCTTCCCACTTTCCAGCATCCTCTTGCACCACCTCATCAGGGTCCAGTCCTGCCGGTAGGGTTGCGACGCGGATATCCGCTTGTAAACGCCCTTCCCAGCGCAATAAACCGCGGCTGTCGAAAACCAGTTCTTGGCTTTGTCCCATCGCCTGGCGGGCGATTTCCAAGCCTCGCAGCGTTGCCTTTTCACCAGCGGCATCTGCATCCAAAGCGAGTACGATCCGTTTGGTGAAGCGTTTGAGCAGGTAAAGCTGCTCCTCGGTGAGGGCAGTGCCCATCGGTGAGACAACATTGGTGAAACCTGCCTGATGCAAAGCGATCACATCCAAATAGCCTTCCACAAGGACGGCTTGATCTTTAACCCGAATGGCACGCCGCGCCAGATCCAAGCCGTACAAGATGCGACCTTTGTCAAAGAGAGGGGTTTGGGGGGAGTTAAGGAATTTTGGTACGTCTTGGGGATCAACAATCCGCGCTCCAAACCCAACCATCCGACCCTGTTCATCCCGGATTGGGATCATAATTCGGTGGCGAAAGCGGTCATGAAGATTGCCCTGCTGGCTTTTGCTGACCAAGCCAGCTTGCATCAACACTTGCGTATCTACTCCCTTGGTGGAAAAGTGCTGAATCAAAGCGTCCCACCGATTCGGGGCATAGCCGATGCCGAAAGCCTCGAGAGTCTCATCACGCAGCCCTCTGCTGCGCAGATAATCCCAGGCTTGTCTGCCGGTTTCAGTGTTCACCAACTGATGTCGGTAGAATGTCACTGCATCTTCCAACAAAGCCCGCAAGTTTTCGTGTTCTTCGCGCTCGGCTGCCTCTTGCGGGGTGAGCGGTTTGAGCGTCACGCCTGCCCTGTGGGCGAGGATTTGTAACGCTTGGGTGAAGTCAACACCCTCTTTTTTCATCACAAAGGCAAAAATATCTCCCCCTTCGTTGCACTGTCCAAAGCAGCGCCACGTGCCGCTCTCAGGGAAAACGACAAACGCCGGCGTGCGCGTGTTGCTGTGAAAGGGACAAAAACCTATGTAATTCTTGCCCGTGCGCCGTAGAGAAACGCTTTCGGAGACAAGAGCGACAATATCTAATCGCGACTTGATTTCTTCGATTACTGACACCTTTTCTCTATATTATACATTCATCTTCTCTATATACCGCCTTCACAATTCCTTAATAACCTTTGTCTAAAATGCTCTTCAGAGAACTGGTGAATCACGACCCCACACAGTGAGTTTTCGGCGATTTTGAGTGGGGCAGCGCTCTCAATCTTGGATCATCTCGGAGGTAATCCATGACCCTTAAAAATTTTCTTCTTGACATCGTCATCTTTATCACCGCGTTGATTGCCTTTGAGCCGCGGCTCACCGGCATCTCGTTGCATGAATGGCTGAGCTTGGCATTGGGCATCGTCCTTCTTGTCCACCTTTTGTGGCACTGGGATTGGGTGATTAACGTGGGCAAACGCTACTTTCAGCGTCTATTTCACCTTTCTAGGTTCAAATTCGTGATAGACCTTTTGCTGTTGATCGCCTTTGTCTTGGTCATGCTGAGCGGCATCTTGATCAGCCGTAGTCTCTTGCCGCTCGTCGGTATTCAAACCAACCATCATTCGATATGGACAAGGATCCATTCGCTGGCGAGTGATTTGACTTTTCTATTAATGGCGGTTCACTTAGGGTTAAACTGGGATTGGATCGTTTGCGTCTTCAAACGATATGTCTGGAAACCATTATGGAGTGGCGGGACGACTTTATCGAACGTCACCAAAGCGGCTTCCGAAGCCTGTCAGCAAGCTGCGGAAGGATCCCTGCGGAGGTAATCATGAAAACAATCGGGCGCCTGACTGTGTTGATCTTGGTGATCGGTTTGATCACTATCGGGTTGTATGCCTTCTTCCAAAGCTCGGCAGTGCAAAATTGGATTGGCCTGGTAGCTAATGGTGGGCGCGGCCGCTGGGCTGAGCGAGCCGGTGACAATCCCTTATCGCTCAAAAGCGATCAAGATTCATGGGATGGAAACGGCCAAGGGCGCGGCTTTGGGGCTGGGAGGAGAGAAGGTGGCGCCTTCGGACGCAGCGAAGGTTGGCGCGGAAACCCCGCTAGCATAGGCGATAACTTTGGCACGACTATCGGTTGGCTGAGTTTGATCGGGAATCTGCTCCGCTTGGCGATCCTGATGGCAGTGGTAATCGGCATGGTCAAAATTGGGCGTTGGATCGGCAAAAAACTAAAATCCGCCCCCCAATCAAAGAACAGTGAAGGTCAGCCTGAGCTGCTATAATAAAAACATGGTTTCAGACTCTTATGATAACTTTTCTTCTCCAACCCGGTATGATCAGAGCGGCGCGATGAGCCGGCGAGCCTTCCTAGATGAAGCCGTGACAGAGTTTCGCAAGTTTCAGCGCTATGGACATCCTTTTGCATTTCTAATCCTCGATATAGATGAGTGGGGGGCGTTCAATGAGCGCACTTCGCCGCAGGTCGCGGAAGAAATCTTGAAACAACTCGTTACAGCACTGATCCAAATGCTGCGTGAACACGATTGCATCGGGCGGTTGGGCAGCGAGGAGTTTGGCATCCTGCTATTAGAGACCGACCGCCCAGCCGCGCAGCTCACTGCTGAGCGTTTGCGCCAAAATTGTGCCGATTTGGTCTTCAGCGCAGCGGAGGGAAGTTATACCCTAACAGTTAGCATCGGCGGCAGTTTGCCGCTTGCTGCTGATCAATCGTTTGAAAAAGTGTTTTTACGTGCCGACCAAGCCCTACAGCGTGCCAAACAAAATGGGCGCAATCGAGTGGAAATTGTCGAATAGGAGCGCGGTTTAAAGAATGGGGTTATCTAAGGGGGCAGGATAGTAAAGCTGGTGTAGTGATAGGCGATCTTGTCCTGATACAGCCCTAAGGTATCGCTGCCGTTTTCCACGCGGCCGCGTGGGGAGACTGCTCGCCAGCTAAACCAACGCGCACTGCCTTGACCGCTGTAGGCGAGATGCGTGAAGGTTGCGTTTGGCAACAACTGATTGAGAAAACTGTCATACCAAGCCCGCAGGGCTGTTAAGCCTTGAATTGTGCGGGCAGCGCTGACATGCACTGCGTCTGCCATGTAGAGAGAAAGAACTGCGTCAGGATTGTGGGTGTTCAAAGCGTTGATCAACTGCTGGGTGATGTCGGCTGCGGGCGGTGCATAGGACCATGGGTAATCACGGATGATATTCCAAACTTCTGGCAGATATTTGCGTGTGTTTGACCATTCCCAGAAGTTTGCTGCGCTTAGTCCCAAGCTCTGAGCGGTAGTGAGAAAATCCAAAACTTCGGTGGGGCTTGCCGCCCAACTGCCACTGCGGTAGGCAGAGCCGACGGGGATGATCGGACGGAAGGGGGACAGGGCTTGAAACTCCATCACCGAGCGGCGCAGTTGGTCTGCCGGATTATGCGCTCGTTCCCAATAAACCTGGGGCATGTTGTAGTCGCAGTGCTCTAAAAATTCCTTCCACGGCACCTGAGGATGATAGGTTGGGTAGCGATAAGAACACAATGCGATAGGTAAGGAGGGATACGCATTGCGCAGCCGTTTCATGAACGTGCGCGCCGCTGCGTCTTTGCCAGCTTGTTTGTACTCCCCTTCGACATCCAAAGCATAACCCTCTAAATTGAGCTGTCCGATGCGTTGAATGGCTTTATCCGCCTCGCTGATAGGTTCGTTTCCGTAGAGGTAATGCCATCCCCACACCCGAATGCCCTTTTGGCGTAAGGCGTTTGCCAGCGGTGGCACAAGATCGACGTTATTGACGATATTATAGCTATATGCGCCATCTGCCACCTTGATCAACACATGGGTGAAATTGGCTTGTTGGGCGAGATTAGCAATGGCGTTGACATCGCCGCCTTC
>OGCI01002868.1_pt1 | contig 10487 bp, 3 predicted proteins | sample 1570021 | NCBI WGS metagenome assembly OGCI01 (sample SAMN06264664, study PRJEB24512) | hot springs metagenome | isolation source: Hot spring water | place: South Africa: Tshipise | collected 2015-06-21
ACGATTTGACGACCAGAAACGCTACAAAAGCGCTTTCACACCCCTCTCCCTGCCTCTCCCCGAAGCGGGGAGAGGTTCCGGTCTCTCCCTTCCCGCGTCGGGAAGGGGGGCGAGGGGTCAGGGTTGGTCTTTTTTCAACACCCTCGCAGTCACTTGACTTGCCTGGACGCCCGTCCCCGATATGGGGGAGACGTCGCTTACAGCAGTTTCGCGCCCGTGAGGGGCAGGTAGGAACGTCCCATCAGGTATCGGTCTACATAGTGCGCCACCTCGCGCCCCTCGGCAATCGCCCACACGATGAGCGACTGCCCACGCCGCATATCCCCTGCCGCGAACACACCCGGCACGCTGGTGGCATAGTCGCAGGTCTTCACGTTGCCGCGAGGGTCGTACTCGACACCCAGAGAGTCGAGCAGTCCATCGTGCTGAGGATACAGGAACCCCATGGCGAGCAACACCAGATCCACTTCGAGGCTGAACTCACTGCCCGGGATTTCGCGGAACTGCCTGCGCCCGCTGGAGTCGGTGTACCATTCCAGTCGCACGGCGTGCAGCCGCTTCACGTTGCCATGCTCGTCGCCCTCAAACCATTTGGTGTTGACGCTCCAGTCGCGGATACCGCCCTCCTCATGCGCGCTGGAGGTGCGCAGAATCATCGGATAGGTGGGCCAGGGCTGCGTTATCTCATCGCGTTCCGCCGGCGGTCTGGGCAGAAGCTCAATCTGGTAGACCTCCTTCGCCCCCTGCCGGTGCGCGGTGCCGAGGCAGTCTGCGCCGGTATCGCCGCCGCCGATAATCACCACGCGCTTGCCTTCGGCGGTAATGCGCTGGTCGGGTGGGATGCTGTCGCCTGCATTAAGACGGTTCTGCTGGGTGAGATATTCCATGGCGAAGTGGATGCCCTTCAGCTCGCGCCCGGGTACCGGCAGGTCGCGCGGGATGGTAGAACCGCCTGTGAGCACCACCGCGTCGAACCCCGCAAGCAGTTCCGCCGCGCTCAGGTCTACCCCTACGTTCACGCACGCCTCGAACCGAACACCCTCAGCCTCCATCAGCTGCAGACGACGATCCAAAATGCATTTGTCCAGCTTGAAGTCGGGGATGCCGTAGCGCAACAGCCCACCGATGCGGTCTGCCCGCTCGAAGACCGTCACCCAGTGACCGGCGCGATTGAGCTGCTGAGCCGCCGCCAGCCCTGCGGGTCCGGAACCCACCACGGCGACATGCTTGCCGGTGCGGGTGGGTGGTGGCTCCGGTTCGATCCAGCCCTTCTCGAACCCGTACTCGATGATATGCTCCTCAATCTGCTTGATGGTGACGGCAGGCTGGTTGATGCCGAGCACGCAGGCAGTCTCGCAGGGAGCGGGGCACAGCCTCCCCGTGAATTCCGGAAAGTTGTTGGTGGCGTGCAGGCGTCGGAGCGCCTCTCGCCACTTGTTGCGATACACCAGATCGTTCCAGTCGGGGATGATGTTGCCCAGCGGACAACCCAGATGGCAGAAAGGCACCCCACAGTCCATGCATCGCGCCGCCTGTCGCTGCAGTCGGTCGGCGGGCATGTGGGTATGCACTTCCAGCCAGTCGCGCTTGCGCTCCTCCAGCGGTCGGTACGGCGCGGTCTCGCGAGTGTATTTCAAAAAGCCGATTGGGTCAGCCATTGATTCACCACCTCAGTCCATCACCATCTGCTCGGCGGATTGCTCCTGAGCCATCTCTGCCAGCACGCGCTTGTATTCCACCGAGATGACCTTCACGAACTGGGGAAGCACCTCGCTCCAGCGATCCAGCACCTCTTTGGCGCGCAGGCTTCCCGTGTAGCGGTAGTGGCGCTCCACCAGGTCGCGAAGCAAGGAGATATCCTCGGGGTCTTCTACCGGCTCCAGCAGGATGGAACCGCCTCCGAAGTTCACGCGCTTCTCGAACAGCCCGTCGATATCCCACACGAAGGCGACTCCACCGCTCATGCCGGCGGCGAAGTTACGCCCCGTCTTGCCCAGCACCACCACCACTCCACCTGTCATGTACTCACAGCAGTGGTCGCCTGCACCTTCCACCACGGCACGGGCGCCGCTGTTGCGCACGGCGAATCGCTCGCCCACCACTCCGCTCAGGAACACCTCGCCGCCCGTTGCGCCATATAGCTGAGTGTTGCCTGCGATGATATTCTCATGCGAGGGGAAGTCGCACCCCTTTGGCGGATAGGCGATAATGCGCCCGCCAGAGATGCCCTTGCCCAGATAGTCGTTGGCGTCGCCCTCCAGTATCAGCGTCACCCCGTTATGCAGGAAGGCGCCGAAGCTCTGCCCGGCGGAACCCTTGAAGTGGATGCGGATGGTGTCGTCGGGCAAACCTTCCTCGCCGTAGCGTCGGGCAATCTCGCCGCTGAGCATGGTGCCTACCGTGCGGTTGCAGTTGCGGATTGGCAGGCTCAGTTCCACCTTTTCGCCTCGCTCGAGAGCAGGCTTGCACCACTCCAGCAGCTGGATATCGATCTGCTTCTCCAGCCCGTGGTCCTGTTTCTCCACACAACGCAGGCGCGCGTTCGGGTCTGCATCCGGCTTTTGCAGGAGCAGGCTCACGTCCACCCCCTTCGCCTTCCAGTGGTCAATCGCCTCGCGCGTCTCCAGCATATCCACCCGCCCCACCATCTCGTCGAAGGTGCGGAAGCCGAGTTCTGCCATAATCTCGCGCACTTCCTGAGCCACGAAGGTGAAGAAGTTGACCACGTGCTCGGGTTTACCGGCAAACCGCTCCCGCAGAACCGGGTCCTGTGTGGCGATGCCGACGGGACAGGTATTCAGATGGCACACGCGCATCATGATGCACCCCAGCGCCACCAGCGCCGCGCTGGAGAAGCCGAACTCCTCTGCCCCCAGCAGAGCGGCGATTACCACGTCGCGACCGGTCTTGAGCTGACCGTCGGTCTGCAACACCACGCGCCCGCGCAGGTTGTTCTTCACCAGCACCTGCTGGGTTTCGGCGATGCCCAGCTCCCAGGGGATACCGGCGTGCTTGATGGACGATAACGGCGACGCACCGGTACCGCCTTCGAAACCGCTGATGAGGATATGGTCGGCGTGTGCCTTCGCGACGCCTGCCGCCACCGTCCCCACGCCCACTTCCGCCACCAGCTTCACCGAGATGCGCGCATACGGATTGACGTTCTTCAGGTCGAAGATAAGCTGCGCCAGATCCTCGATGGAGTAGATGTCGTGGTGCGGCGGCGGCGAGATGAGCGTGACGCCCGGCGTGGAGTGGCGTACCTTGGCGATATACTTGCTCACCTTGTGTCCGGGTAGCTGTCCGCCCTCGCCCGGCTTGGCGCCCTGCGCCATCTTGATCTGCAGCTCATCGGCGTTCACCAGGTAATGTGTGGTGACGCCAAACCGCCCCGACGCCACCTGCTTGATGGCGCTGCGTTTGCTGTCACCGCTGGGCAGAGGGATGTAGCGCTCGGGGTCTTCACCACCCTCGCCGGTGTTGCTCTTGCCACCAAGCCGGTTCATGGCGATTGCCAGCGTCTCGTGTGCCTCCTTGCTGATGGAACCCAGCGACATGGCTCCGGTAGCGAACCGCTGGACAATCTCGCTGACCGGTTCCACCTCGTCCATTGGGATGGGACTGCCCTTCTTGAAGCGGAACAGTCCGCGCAGGGTGGCGAGCTGCTCGTTCTGCCGGTTCACCAGCTCCGCGTATTCCTTATATATCTGATAGTTGCCGGTGCGCACCGCGTGCTGAAGTTTGGCGATGACGTCGGGGTTCATCTGGTGGAACTCGCCGCCGCGCCGCCACTTGTACCAGCCACCGGGGTCCAGGTCCAGATTCTCCGGCACCGGCGCCGGCGGATAGGCGAAGCGGTGTCGCGCCAGCGTCTCCTCGGCGATGACGTCCAGCTTCACCCCGCTGATGCGCGATGCGGTGTGCGTGAAGTATCTGTCGATGACCTCCTCGTGCAGTCCGATCGCCTCGAAAATCTGCGCACCGCGATAGCTCTGCAGGGTCGAGATGCCCATCTTGGACATCGTCTTCAGCAAGCCCTTGTTGATGGACTTGATGAAGTTCTTGCACGCCTGCTCGTAGCTGAGCTCTTCAGGCAGAAGACCTTCGCGCTTCATGTCCGCCAGCGTCTCGAAGACCAGATAAGGGTTCACCGCGCTGGCACCGTAGCCGATCAACAGCGCAAAGTGATGCACCTCGCGCGGCTCGCCGGACTCCACCACCAGTCCCACCGCCGTGCGCGTGCCCTCGCGAATCAGGTGGTGATGCACCGCAGAGGTCGCCAGCAGGGCGGGGATGGGTGCATGGTTGCGGTCTACACCCCGGTCGGACAAAATGATGATGCTAACGCCTTCCGCCACAGCCCGGCTCGCCTCTTTGCACAGACGGGTGAGCGCCACCTCCATACCCGCCGCACCTGCGTCGGGGTCAAAGAGCATGTAGAGGGTGCGCGCGCTGAAGGTACCCGATTCGATGTGGCGCAGTTTCTCCAGCTCCACGTTGGTCAGGATGGGCGTGTCGATGCGCAGCTGGCGACAGTGTTCAGGCGTCTCCTCCAGCAGGCTTCCGTCCTTGCCGATGTAGTCCGCCAGCGACATGACGATCTCTTCGCGGATGTGGTCGATCGGCGGGTTGGTCACCTGCGCGAAGAGCTGTTTGAAGTAGTTATACAGCAGCTGCGGACGCTGAGAGAGCACCGCGATGGGGGTGTCGTTGCCCATAGACCCCACCGGTTCCTCGCCATCCACCGCCATCGGCGTCAGGATCATGTTCAGGTCTTCCAGCGTGTAGCCGAACACCTTCTGCCGCTCGAGGATGGTTTCGTGATTGGGCAGGTACACGTGCGGCGGGTCGGGCAGTTTGCTCAGCTCGATCCGGTTCTGGATAAGCCACTGCCGATACGGCTTCTGATGCACTATCCGGTCTTTGACCTCTTCGTCGTCGATGATGCGCCCTTCCTCCGTATCCACGAGGAAGATTTTGCCCGGCTGAAGGCGCCACTTCGAGCGGATGTTCTCGTCGGGAATATCCATCACGCCGGTCTCGGATGCCATCACCACCAGGTCATCTTTGGTGACGAGGTATCGCGCGGGGCGCAGACCGTTGCGATCCAGCATGGCACCGATTTGCCGACCATCGGTGAACGCCACTGCCGCCGGTCCGTCCCACGGCTCCATGATGCAGGCGTGATACTCGTAGAACGCTTTGCGGTCCTCGTCCATGAACTGGTGATTGCCCCACGCCTCGGGGATGAGCATGAGCATGGCATGAGCCAGGCTGCGTCCGCCGCGCACCAGCAGTTCCAGAGCGTTGTCCAGTGTGGCGGAGTCGCTACCCGTTTCGGTGACGAGGGGCGTTATCTTTTTCACATCCTCGCCAAGCAGCGGCGAGCCCAGCTGTGCCTCACGGGCGCGCATCCAGTTGCGGTTGCCGCGCAGGGTGTTAATCTCGCCGTTGTGGGCGATCATGCGGTAGGGGTGCGCCAGAGGCCAGGTGGGGAAGGTGTTGGTGCTGAAGCGCTGATGCACCAGCGCCAGCGCAGTAACCACATCTGCCTCGGCGAGGTCCAGATAGAACCCGCTGATCTGATGCGCCAGCAGTAACCCTTTGTACACAATGGTTCGTGACGAAAGACTGCAGATATAGAAGTACTCCGGTTGTTTCAGATGTAAGCGAGCAACGCGGTTCTCGATCACCTTACGGATAACAAACAGTTTACGTTCAAACGCCTCCTGGTCCGGCAGTTGCTTTGACCGTCCGATGAAGAACTGTTTGATCACCGGCTCGACGGCGCGCGATGCCGTACCGATCTTCGCATTGTCCACCGGCACCTCGCGCCACCCAAGGAAGATCTGACCCTCCTGTTTGGTCACGGTCTCGATGGCAGCCTCGCACAGCGCCCGGTCGCGCTCATCGCGCGGCAGGAACACCATACCCACACCATACCCGCCCTCCGCAGGCAGGTTACCATCGCGCTGGCGCAGGAAGAACTGATGAGGTATCTGGATGAGGATGCCCGCCCCGTCGCCCGTCTCCGGGTCACTGCCGGAAGCGCCACGATGCACCAGATTCTCCAGGATCTGGATGCCCTGCTCCACAATCGCATGGGATTTCTCGCCCCTGATATGCACAACAAAACCTACACCGCAGGCGTCGTGCTCATACGCCGGGTGATACAATCCATCAGGTTCTGGCAAACCGTGATAGTGCATACGTTCTCACCAACTCCCTGTCGAGCAATGCTGGAAATGCTACTGTCCCTACAGGACAAATAATGCCCGTGGTCGCAGGTGCGTGCTTCCGCACAAACGACACGGGCGCCTTTGGAACCGTGTGCGTGCTGATATTTTACCGCACAGACCGCGGGCATTGCAAGCAGTTAAGCACGGTGCGCTCTGGTGGTGGTCTCCACCCACACGTTGCGGTAGTCATCCAGCGGGCGGAACTGCTTGCGCGCCTTCTCCAGCAACAGGCGCACCGTCACAATCTCGTGTGGCTTGAACGTTACGGTTAAGGTGTTATCGGCAATGGGCAGTGGTTGCGGGTCGCGCAGCAGCATGTTAACGCGCTCTGCCCGCTCGATAGCGCCGTAGAAGGCGAACCGCGCCTCAGCAGGTCTGCCGTTGACCTCGTACGCCCGCAGCACACACCACTCGCCATCGCGATAGAAAGCCGACAGGAGCACATCGCCCTCCACCCAGAGGAACTGCATGGCGGTCGGCAGCTGGGGCTGATCCATCCTGTCGCGATGAACCGCCATCAGAGGACGGTTGAAGGCAATGGCTTCGCGCAGCAGCGCGTCGCGAGCCAGCTGAGTATCCCAGGGGCGATAGGCGTAGCGCAGCTGCACCTCGCGCACCCAGTTCTCCTCATCCCAGGCGTCGTACATGAAGAGGATGTTCCGCACCACATCACCGTCGCGCAGAAAGCCCTGATTGCCTGCGTGAATGTATTGAAGTCCGCGCGCTCCATCGGTCAGGAAGATGAAGTTCAGTCCGGTGAACGGGTTGCGCACCTCCTCGAAGAACTGGGGAGAGGTCATCCAGTCGCCTGTGGGATACTTCTTACGGTACACCCCATCTGCGCGGACTGGGGTGACGGCGAAGGGGTGATCGTGCCAGATTTGCAGGGTATCCAGCCGAGCGGCAATATCCGTCTGCAGAGAGCGCACCATCGACGGTTCGGGGCGCTCGAGGAACTGCAGCTCGGTGGTTACCTCCACCCACGGGCTGAGCGCATCCAGCTGTATCCGCGAGCGGAACCGAGCCACGTCGCCCAGCACACCTTCCACCTCTGCACTTGCGAGCACCGGACCGCTATGGATTACCCGCACGGTGCATACACCCTCCTGCGACCGGTACAGATGGTCACCGAAGGGAATGTGCAGGGCGTTCAGGGGTACGTCCTCTCTCACGAACTCCGTACCGCTTGCGAGGCTCTGCAGGCTACCGATGACGCCCCGCCTTTTGTCAACCTGAACGCGCACCATTCGGTTCGCCATCACCACCTCGCCATCCGTTTCGGACAGTGTTACCTGCGGTGCATCGGTGGCGTCTGCATCCACGAACCGGCACGCTCGGTACCCTGCCGATGGAACATGGTGTAAGGGGAAGCAGACTGTCGCCTGCTCTGCCTCAAGTAAGAGGGTTTGCGTCGGCGCCGGTCGTCCGGAATCATCCTGTATGGTGGGCTTCACAGCATCTACGGGTACCCGGAGGGTGACCACCCCGCTTCGTTCCCAGCCCAGCGGGTTGAACGTCACCACATCCACATCGCCCCCAACGCGTCGTGCGATATGGCGAAGGTTGCGCTCCAGCACCATGCGTGAGAGCTCGATGCTGTCGCGGTAGTAGAGCTTGCCGGTATCCCCGCAAAGCCCCTCACATTCGTCCACATCGTGATGCTGTGCCAGCAGAAGGTTGCGCCAGGCTTGACGGATCTCCCATTCCGGATACACATCCCACTGGGCGTACGGTCGCCCAAGCATTCCCGAGATCAGCGCGAAGGTCTCGGCACTGAGAAGCTGGTTTTCCGACTGCTTGCTGAGGTAGCGCACGAGGTCGCCGTTCTTGCCGATGGACATGCCATGAAACACGTCGTCTAGGGTGTATTCCAGCACGGGTTCGTCGCCCTTCGCCTGAGAGAGAAACTCGCTGAGCGTTACCCAGCGGATGTCGAACTCGGGCTGGGAGGCGATTTCCTTCATGCGCGGAGCGATGAGCTCGGCTCGGCACATCCAGTCGGGCGTGGGGAGGAGCTCCAGCCACTGGATGATGAGGGGATCCTGCATCTGCTCGACGGCTTCGTGTCTCAACCCCTGCTCGAAGTCCTCGGGCCACTGGTGCAGGCAGAGGTCGGTTTTGGGGGCGACCATCAGCTCGGAACCATCCAGCCCACGCCAGCGTGCCCGCGACACCTTTTCAATCGGCTGGTGCGGTGTGTGCCATGTCCACTGGAAGAACAGGCATCCATACTGGAAGCCGCACCCCTTCAGAATCTGGGGCAGCTGTGGGAAAAAGTCGAACTCCTCCTCCCACCACGTGATGGGCTGAACACCGAACAGCCTTTCGCAGACCAGCACGCCCATCATCAGCTGACGCACGTTCGCCTCGCCTCCGCAGAAAAGCCCGTATGGCTGACCGTAGGAGGCTCCGGCAATCTCAGCACGTCCGTCATGAATGGCTTTTCTGAGCCGTTCGAAGGCTTCGGGGTCGGTGATGAGGAGCTGTTCGTAACCCACGACATCGAAGTTCACGTTGGCTTTGGCGCCGGTCTCGTCCATCAGGGCGAGCATGTCGCGCACGCTGGCGGGCAGGACAAACTCGCCCCAGTTCCACACCATATCCACCCAGTGCTTGTGGTTGCCGAAGGTATAGTAGACTCTGCGTTTCGGTGTATCCAGCATGTTCGCTCTCCGGTCAATTGGTCGTATGGGCGCTCGCTCTCACGCTCGACTACCTTCTTAGCTTTTTCACAGGGTGCTTCCTGCGAACACCCCTAAAGAAGGCTGAGGCACTGCCGATAATCTGGAGTGACACGCAGGTAATTCTGCGGGCTGAACGATTTGAGAGAAATGGCAGGAAGCCTACATTACCGTTCAGGGAGGAGCGATGGCAGATGAGTCTACGCATTAACACCAACACGACCGCGATGAACGCGCTGCGGAACCTCACGCAGACTTCCGATATGTTTGCGCGTTCGATAGAGCGGTTATCTTCCGGATTGCGCATCAACCGTGGTGCCGACGATCCCGCCGGACTGATTATCTCCGAGAACCTGCGCGCCCAGATGGTGGGACTGGCTCAGGCAACATCCAACGCGCAGGACGCGGCGAATCTGGTAAAGACCGCGGAAGGAGCGCTTGACGAAATCCACAACCTCCTGCGCACCATGCGCCAGCTGGCGGTACATGCTGCCAACACCGGTGTGAACGACCTCACCGCCGTTCAGGCAGACCAGACACAGATCCGCTCCGCGCTGGAGTCGCTCAACCGCATCGCCGAACAGACGCAGTTCGGAACCAAGAAACTGCTGGACGGCACCGCGGGCATCTCCGCGCAGGTCACCGATACCTCGCGCCTCGCCGGTATCTACATCGGCAGCACTTTCAACGGCGCGATCGTGCAGAGCGGGAACGTGACTGTCACAGTGAACACGTTTGCCACCCGTGCGGAGGTCGTTGGTAGCGCTAGCTACTCCAGCGTGAACAGCTCGATTGGCGGTGCAGGCGGTACCGTAGTCATCAACGGACAGTCCATCACCGTCTCTGCCAGCGATACTGTGCAGACGCTCATCGACCGCATCAACGCCCTAACCAGCGTCACCGGCGTCAGCGCAATGTTCTCAGGCAGCACCGGTGGGGTGGTGGTGCTGCGCCAGGTGAACTACGGCGAGAACTTCCGTGTCGAGGCTTACCAGAGCGCCAATCTGCTGTTTGCTTCTGGCAACTCCAGCTCCAGCACTGGCGCGGACGCGGTGGTGCGAGTTCAGGTGAACACGTCGGCGGGTGCGACATCGGCGTTGTTCACGGGTGGTCGCGCTGCTGGCGACAGCGGTTTGAAGGTGAAGGACTCCTTCGGCAACACGCTGTTGTTGACGGAGGCTGGGAACACGACATACACCAACGGTCTGAACGTGGCAATAGTGTCGGCGCAGAGCCTGGTGTTCCAGATCGGCGCCAATGCGGGTCAAACGGCGCGCATCTCATTGCGGGACACTCGTGCCAGCCAGCTGGGAACGACGGTGCTCGCGAACAGGTCACTGCAGAACATCGACGTGACCACGGAGCAAGGTGCTCAGGACGCCATTCGCATCATCGACGAAGCCATCTCGCAGATCAGCCAGGTGCGCGGTGATATCGGCGCGTTCCAGCGTCAGGTACTGGAGAGCACCATGCGCTCGCTGAGCGTGGCACGTGAGAACCTGGCGGCTTCGGAGAGCGCCATCCGCGACACCAACGTTGCCGAGGAAGTGATGAACTACACCAAGCT
>OGCI01002869.1_pt1 | contig 10487 bp, 7 predicted proteins | sample 1570021 | NCBI WGS metagenome assembly OGCI01 (sample SAMN06264664, study PRJEB24512) | hot springs metagenome | isolation source: Hot spring water | place: South Africa: Tshipise | collected 2015-06-21
ACCAGCCTTTTTGTCATAAATCAACACTCGCTAAAGCCACAAGCATAACATTTGCGACAGCCTTCTTCACTGACAACGGCCGCTTGCCCGCATTCTGGGCAGAGGTCGCCGATTTGATTGCGTTTTGAATCGGTAGTTGAGTTCGATGGCTCCTCAGTGGGGTTGCCGTTGTTGCGCTCAAAGTCAAGCTCTAGCTCCATGGGGTGGATATGAAAATAAGAACGTTCTTCGGGCATTTCTTTGTTTTCGAGGTATTCTGCTAACACCTGTGCCACGCCATCAGGCAGGGAACGGACGCGATTCGGCCCGAAGCCGAGCGAACGCCCTCCGCCGATGCCGCTGAGTTGACGCCAGACTTCCTTCAGCCGTTCCCGAGGAGGAACAGGCGAAGCTAGCCGCAAAATGTAAGAGATCAGGCGCCCGATAGCTTCGGAGACAGCTGCAGTGTCCGAACCCGCTTTGGCAGTGTTAATAAAGACTTCGAAAGGTTGGTCGCCGCCATTCTCATTGATGGTGATAAAGGCTTTACCCAAGGGAGTGCTGATGCTATAAGTGTAGCCGTGTAAAGCGCGCGGGCGGGGCTTTTTCTGCTCTTGCCAGAGGGCAATTTGGGCTTCGCTCTCGCTGCTTGTTTCCTCTTTCGCTTTTTTCTTTGCTGTGGCTTTGGTCTCTAGGACGACTTTTTCTCGCGAACCGGTGACATATACCGTAATCCCTTTGCATCCCAATTGCCAAGCAAGTTGATAGGCAATCATGACATCTTGAACGGTGGCGTCTGCAGGGAAGTTGATCGTCTTGCTCATACTGTTATCAACGAACGCTTGCATGGCGGCCTGCATACGGACATGCTCCTCTGCCGTGACATCGGTAGAGACGACAAAGACATGGCGAATGTCTTCCGGCACCTCTTCGATGCTTTGACATGTGCCGTGTTCGATTACGTGCTCGATGATGCGAGCGCGTTTTTCTTCATCTATGCCTGCATCGATAAGTGCTTTTTCGAAAAGTGGGCTGGTGTAATGCAGTTGTAAGTCTTTGCCATTGTCGTTCACATGGCGGATATAAGCTAAGGCAAAAACAGGTTCACAGCCATAACCCTCACAACCAGCAACGGTGGCAATCGTGCCGGTTGGAGCAACGGTTGTTTGAGCAGCGTTGCGGATGCCGTAGCGCTGAATGCCCTCAACGATCTCCTGCCAATTCAGAGCAGGTCTGTTCCAATCGTGGCTATAGGGGAAGAGCGGCGTTGGAGGTCTCCAAGTCAAGTTTTCGGGGTCGTAGATACTGCCCTTGATTGCCAAAAAAGGACCTCGCTCTTTTGCCAATTCGACACTGGTGCGCATAGCGTGAAAACGGATGAACTCCATCACCTGAGAGGCAAACTCTTGCGCTTCTGGAGAGCCATAGCGGATACCGACATGGTACATCAGATCCGCTAAGCCCATGATGCCCAAACCAATGCGGCGGGCTTTTAGCGCTGCTTCGCGTAGTTGCGGTACAGCCGGAACGTAAGCATTCGCATCTACCACATCATCTAAAAAGCGAGTAGCGAGCTCGACGTTGTGTTTCAATTTCTCCCAATCCACTTGGTGATGGGGGGCAAAATGCTGGGCGAGGTTGATAGACCCTAAACAGCAATTCTCATAAGGACCAAGCCACTGTTCGCCGCAAGGATTGGTTGCCTCCAACGGATACAAATGGGGAACGGGATTGCTCATGTTAGCCGCATCGAGGAATAAAACGCCTGGCTCGCCGTTGTGATGGGCTTGGCGGACGATCTTTTCGAACAGTTCGCGCGCTTTGACTACTTTGTAAACTTTGATTGGGATACCCTGGGCTTCAGCTTGCTCTAGAGTTCCATCGAAATCTTTGTATTCTGGGGCATTGACATCAGGGAAACGAAGTTCCCAATCTGCCCCTTGAATCACCGCTTTCATGAAGGCGTCTGTGATGCCGACCGAGATATTAAAGTTAGTGATGGCGTTTTCGTCCGTTTTGCAGGTGATAAATTCTTCGATGTCGGGATGATCAACCCGTAAAACCGCCATATTGGCACCGCGGCGGGTGCCGCCTTGAGCGACCTCGCCAAACGCCTTGTCATAAACGCGCAGGAAGCCAACTGGTCCCGTGGCTTGCCCTGCCGAGGACTTGACCAAAGCCCCTTTGGGTCTTAGACGAGAAAAGGAAAAACCATTTCCGCCGCCGGTTTGCTGGATTAAGGCCGCATCGCGAAGAGTCTGGAAGATGCCGGTTGAACGCCGTCCCATATCATCGCTGATTGGCAGGACGAAACAGGCTGCTAATTGCCCCAAGGGTGTCCCGGCGCCTGTAAAGGTGGGTGAATTGGGGAAGAAGCAGCGCGAGGTTAATAACTCATAGAATTGAATGGCTGTCCCTATGACATCAGCATGCCATTGTTCCTCTGCTTTGGCGACTGCATAAGCAACCCGCCAAAACATCCCTTCAACGGTTTCAGCCGGACTGCCGTCTGGATTACGGCGTACATAACGACGAAGAAGAACTTGACGAGCATTTTCGGTTAGCTCGACTTTGGGTAATCCTTCTGGTAAGGAAGGGATAGAGATTTGGGCAGTTTGTTTTGAGGGTTCAGCGAACATTGTCACGACTCCTAATAAGATAATAACTATAAAAAGTGTGCCCCTTGGGCAAGAACCAGCTCGATCAGCTTTCTAGCAGCCGATCGATCTCATCTCGAATCGCTTTTAAGTCAGACAGCCTTAGATAGACGATGGCGTAGCGGATATAGGCAATTTGGTCCAATTCCTTTAACCCGGCAATGACCATATCCCCCACCACGCGCGAGGAAACCTCTGCTTTGCCCATCGATTGAAGGTTTGCTTCAATTTCCCCTACTAGCCGTTCAATATCTGCAGCAGAAACAGGCCGTTTCGCGCAGGCAATGCGAATGCCCCGCAGAAGCTTCTCCCGATCGAATTCTTCCCGTGTCCCATCCGCTTTAATAATCAAGGGAGTGGCTAAGATGGGGCGTTCGTAAGTGCTGAACCGCTGTCCGCATTTTTCACACTCTCGGCGCCGCCGCACACCGCCCCGGGAATCATGGGAAGTATCAATCACTCGTGAAGAAGTGTGTTTACAATAAGGACATTGCATATCGAAAAATTATAATAAGTAGAACAAATGTAACCCCTATAGGTGGGTATGGTAAGTTTGACTATGCTTATATATTGTGCTACCTCTTGCATTTTAGCATACAGGGGGGAATAAAGCAAGAGTTAATGACTATTAATCAGATTAATATTTTCGGGGTGGCAAATGCGCCACCCCGATGGTGCCAAATTCTCTCCACGCGAGGGCAGAAATGGAGAGGGCTTGGCGGAATACCCGACTCACTGCTGGGAGGAGGAAACCAGCAGCTTTGCGGGCTTTGAGAAATCTTGTTCAAGGTTTATCTCAAGCGATCGCTCGTCGAACGGTTGCGCAGAAATGTCGGGATATCTAGGTCTTCGGTGTTGAAGGCGCGCGGTTGGAAGTCGCGTCTTTGGGGTGTGGAAGGTGGATTCATCTGCGCTTGTCGTTCGCTTTTGGTTTCACGGGTTGTCGTCTCGTTGGCATAACGCCCTGAGGTAGACCGTTCAAAGCCCGTGGCGATCACGGTGATCCGCACCTCGTCTTTCATGGAAGGATCAATCACCGCTCCAAAGATCAGGTTGACATCTGGATGAGCGGTACCTTTGATAATCTCGGCTGCTTCATTGACGTCATGCAAGGTCAAATCGTTCCCGCCGGTCACATTGAACAGTATCCCCCTCGCCCCGTCGATGGTAATATCCAGCAATTGGCTGGAAATTGCCTGCTCGGCTGCCATGCGGGCTGCACCTTCACCCTTACCGGTTCCAACAGCCATCAGGGCAGCGCCGCCCTCCGACATGATTGTGCGGACATCGGCGAAGTCCAGATTGATCAACCCCGGCACGGTGATTAATTCCGAGATGCCTTGGACGCCTTGGCGTAGGACATCATCGGCAAGTTTGAAGGACTGCTGGACGGTAACCCGCCGCTCAACGATTTGCAGCAATCGATCATTGGGAATGACGATCAACGTATCTGCTTGTTCTTTCAATTTGCTGATCCCTTGTTCGGCGGTTTGAATGCGCTTAGGTCCTTCGAAGGAGAAGGGGCGGGTGACGACACCGATCGTTAAGGCGCTGCATTCCTTGGCTATCTGCGCCACGATGGAGGCAGCTCCGGTTCCAGTTCCGCCGCCCATTCCAGCAGTGATGAAGACCAGATCAGCCCCTTTGAGGATGTTGTATAAATCCTCGGCGGATTCTTCGGCTGCTTTTCGCCCGGTCTCAGGGTCACCCCCCGAACCTAAACCACGGGTTAGTTTTTCACCAATTCGCACCCGAATCGGTGCTTTGGAATTGAGCAGGGCTTGAGCATCGGTGTTGATGCTGATGAACTCGACACCTTGCAACCCTTCATCGATCATGCGGTCGACTGCGTTGCAGCCGCCTCCACCGACGCCTACCACTTTAATCTTGGCGAAAGATTCGAGCGAATTTGGAATTTGACTAGTACTCATAAAAGGTTCCTCCTCAAAAATTGAATTCTCATTGTTTCTAAGCGGCCTTTCCCCAAATTAAGGGAGCAGCCGTCGTAACCACTCCTTGACTACCTCCCAAGCTTGATGCTCACCAGGTAGCCCGCCTAAAGAGCTTTTTGAAGGCTCGCTAGGCAAGAACTCGTTGTATAAAAATGCCCACTTTAGCAAACCAACCGACGTGGCGAAAGCCGGCGAGTTTAATCGGTCGCTCATTCCCACTAGACCCTCGGGGCGGGCAATGCGCACCGGTACGCCAAAGATGCGATTTGCCATTGAACGCAAGCCGGGCAATAAGCTAGACCCGCCCGTCAGCACGATTCCAGCCGGTAGTAAACCATCGTACCCAGAGCGTTTTAGCTCCTGCAGCACCAAACTGAAGATCTCTTCTACCCGGGCTTCGATGATATTGGCAAGATCCGCCCGGCTGATTTCTACGCTTTCGTTCTCGCCAAAGGGTTTGATTTCGAATGTCTCGTGCTCGTTGACCTCCGCTTGAATGGCATAGCCATGTTGGATTTTGATTTCCTCAGCTTGAGACATGGGTAGATGTAGCCCTTGGGCAATGTCTGAAGTAATATGGTTGCCTCCCACAGCAAGCACGGCGGTATACCAAACATCCCCATCGCAATACAATGCCAGATCAGTGGTGCCACCTCCGATGTCGCAGACCAAAACACCCATTTGGCGTTCGGTTTCGGTCAGGGCAACCTCTGCTGAAGCAAGGGGATTGAGAACAAATTGTGAGACCTCTACCCCAGAAAAGCCAACACATTGGCGTAAATTTTCGGTTGAAGCGGCAGAAGCAGTGATGATATGGGTCTCAACTTCCAGACGGTAACCGTGCATGCCAACTGGCATGCGGATGCCTTCTTGACCATCGACATTAAAGCCACGGTGAATCACATGGATGATCTCGCGGTTATGGGGGATGGGGATTGCCCGGGCTGACTCGATGGCACGGAGGATGTCATCCTGATCGATCACCCGGCCGCTGATACCGACTACCCCGCGGCTGTTTGTGGAAGAAACCTGTGCACCTGCCATACTAACCAACGCAGCATTGATCTCCATCCCTGACGTACGCTCAGCTTTCTCGATCGATCGCTTGACAGCTTGGGAGGCTGCGGCTAAATCAACAATGACGCCTTTCTTTATGCCTTGTGAGGGCTCTATCCCTACGCCGAGGATTTGCAGTTGACCTGGCGCTTCCTCGGCGCCGACCAATGTGCATATTTTTGTGGTGCCAATATCTATACCAACAACGACTGGACGTTCACTTCTCTTCATTATCGCTCCAATCGATAATACGGTGCATGGACATACTCAATACTGATAATGGCGGGTTTGATATCTTGTTTTTTGAGTTTCTTGACCATTAACTCGTAGATTTTCATTTTGAGACCGATATCTTTCAGGGCGCCGACATACACAGCCCACCCCCGGGGATCACGCCAGCCCAATCCTCGCTCACTATCGTAAAACATTACCGCTCCATCGGGTATCATCGCGCTAATGGAGAGAATCCCCGAAACGAGGTCCACCGGTAGGATAGGTTCTTGCAGTTGATTGGGAATTTCCGAGTCGCTTAGGAAAGGAGCGTCCTGCGCTTCGACGACCAGTTTTGGTAGCTGATTTCCTTCCCCACGCACCGGAAAGGCGAAGCCTTCAGCATCGACCAGCAGCGTCCGCTCCCCTTGCTTCCAGACAAGGAGCGGTTTTCGTTCGTCTACTTGGATATTTACTTTATTGGGGAATTGCAGCTTGACCTCCACGCTGCGGAATTCTGGAAACTGGGTGCTGATCGTTTGCCGAATCTCGTCTGGGTCGATGGTAAAGATAGGCTGATCTTGTAAATCCAATTCGATCAGGACTTCTTTAGCGCTGATTCGTTGCAACCCTTGAATGGTGGCTGTCCTAACTAGGAAAAGGGGAGCTGTCCAGAGCAAATAAACCAAGGCGAGCAGACTCAGACTGAGCAATGCAGAAAGCAACCGCCAACCAACTTGAACTTGGGGTAGACTCGGAAGGCGAATTTCTGCACCTGGCACACCAATAGATACGTCCAATCGTTTATTTGCCCTGTAGGTGCGCCGCGGAGTAGCCATAGGCAAACCGGAGATGGTGCCGCGCATGAGGACGGGCACCCGCCGACTTTCTAGCTCAGTAATCCTTTTGCGCCCCACTCTGGCGGTATGTGAGCGCATTCTACCCCGCTCTTTTTCCATCCAAGGGTTAGGGGGAATCTGCGGATTTTTTGGAAAGATCGGCGAAGGTGTTGGTTTAACTTTCACTTTCCTTTACTCTCTCTTTGATAACGATAAATGTTCTTTGCCTTTTCAGCTTTGCGTGTTAGAGCTAATTCGATCAGCCGATTGACCAACTCGGGATAGCTGATTCCCACTGCATTCCAAAGTTTCGGATACATACTGATGCGGGTAAAGCCGGGGATGGTGTTGATTTCGTTAACGAACAATTCGCCCTGTTCTTTGTCCAAGAGCATATCCACCCGAGCCATCCCTGCGCCATCTATGGCTTTGAAAGTGCGGATGGCGAGCGAACGAGCGTACTCGGTCAGTTCCGGCTCTAGCGGAGCAGGGATCAGCAGTTGAGAACGGTCATCATGGTATTTTGCTTCATAAGAGTAAAATTCATCCGCAGGGATAATTTCCCCCGGCACGGAGGCGTCAACCTCCTCGTTCCCTAGCACACTGACCTCGATTTCCCGCGCATTCAAGCCGCGTTCGACCAAGATGCGGCGGTCGTATCGACTAGCATCCAATAACCCCAAACGCAATTGATCGCGATTGTGGCATTTACTCACCCCGACGGACGAACCGAGATTTGCCGGTTTTACGAAAAGAGGGTAGGGGGCAATTCTTTCAGCTTTTGCAATCACATCCTCGATGTTGCGTTCCACTTCTTGACGAGTGAAGACTTGCCAATCAACAACAGGGATATTGTGGGCGCGCATCACATCTTTGAAGATCCCTTTATCCATTCCCACTGCAGAAGCAACTACCCCAGAACCTACATAGGCGACATTTGCCATCTCCAACAGCCCTTGGATAGTTCCATCCTCCCCAAAAGTGCCATGTAAGACGGGGAAGACAACATCCACCGAACTAAGCCAATGTAAAAGCTCTGCGGATTGTTCTTCCTTCATGAGATAGATGCCGTTGCGGGTTGGGTCGGGTAAGAGGGTTGCGGGTGTGCAAGCATGTAACTTGCCCTCATTAAAAGCATCGAGGGCGTTCTCGCTGTAGAGCCATTGCCCTTCGTGGGTGATGCCGATTTGAATCACTTCGTATCGTTCGGGGTCTAGGGCGGAGAGGATAGAGCGAGCGGAAAGGAGAGAAATCTCGTGTTCGCCAGAGACGCCGCCGAATAAGACTGCTACCCGAAGCTTGTTGGTCTGATTATCCATTTTCTACCTCGATAGAAGAATTGGTTTTTGGTTCAAGAACCCACTCACCAAAATTGCCTAATGGCTGAATCTCTAATTCCAGATCGATGCCAAACTTCGCAGCTACAGCTTGACGCGCAGCTTGGATTAACTGCCAGACATCGCTAGCTTTGGCGTTGCCGAGATTGATGAAAAAATTTGCATGCAGGGGGCTGATCATTGCTCCCCCGATGGTCAATCCCTTCAAGCCAGCCGCATCGATCAGCCTGCCGGCAAAATCGCCAGGGGGATTCTTGAACATGGAGCCCAAACTTGCCCCTGGCGGTTGGGTGTTTTTCCGTCGCTGTGCAAACTCTTCCATCTTTGCTTTAATTTCCGAAGGAGTGCGATGTTCAAGGCGTAAGAGAGCGGATAAAACAACCGCTTGATGGGGGTTTTCCTTGAGACGGCTCGAGCGATAGCGGTATTGCATGTCTGCTGCAGTCCACCGCTCTTGGTATGCCTGAACATGATCAATTTGCCATTTGCGATGCAAGATTGTAGCCATGACCAAGTTACCAGCCATATCGCCATCAAAAGCCCCTGCGTTGTTAACGATGGCGCCTCCCAATGTGCCGGGGATGCCCGCTGCCCACTCCAATCCACCTAAACTGTGTTCGGCTGCCTGACGAGCTAGCTGCCCCAGATTAACGCCTGCATCTGCCCAGACGAGCGCCGGCTGACCACTGAGGTCAAAGCGGATTCGCGCCCGTCCCTTAGCACGGTTGATAATGACCAAGCCTGATAACCCCTCATCGCTGATCAACACATTTGAACCACCGCCCAAAAGCGTATACGGGATTTCATTTTCCCAGACGAGGGTGATGAGTTGTTTCAGCTTTAGTGAGGAATTAACCTCAATTAGGAATTCCGCCGCGCCGCCAAGCCGAGCAGCCGTGTAACGGGAGAGCGGCGTTTGAGTATGTAGTGCTAGTCCTAACTGATGGGAGATCTCACGAAGTCGTTCAGCATAGAAAGGTGAGGTTGGCAGTGCGGCGTGCAAGGCGTTCATTTGGCTCTCTCCTGAGATCCTTCGATCGACCTTAGCAGGCGGTCGCTGAGCTGATCGGCATCGCCGGCTGAGAGGATGAGGACGACCTGTCGAGGTGAGAGGTTTTCCAATAGAAACTGCTCTGCTGCCTCGAGGCGAGGGATGAAAAAGCGTCGCTCTGTGTCGATTTGATCGACCAACTTTGCCATTGAAAACCCAAGCGGCGGGTTCTCCCTTGCACCGTAGACATCAAGGATAATCACTGCATCTGCTTCGCTGAAAGCGGTGCGGAACCCTTCCCACAAGGCTAAGGTACGAGAATAAGTGTGAGGTTGCCACACTGCCCAGATAAAATGATTGGGAAAACGATCGCGGGCTGCTTGTAGGGTAGCTTTGATTTCGCTGGGGTGGTGTGCATAGTCGTCAATTAGGGTGATTTGATCGATCCTTCCGCGAATCTGGAACCGTCTTGCGGAACCGTGAAATTGCTCCAGTGCTTTGGCGGCTTCTTGAGCAGGCAAGTTCAATTGATGGCAGATAGCTATAGCTGCTAAGGCGTTGCGCACATTGTGAATGCCGGGGATATGCAGTTCGACCTCGGCGAAGGGTTTCCCTTGCCAGTTTGCTTGAAAAGAATAAGCGCCATGAGGGTTTTTGGCAACTTGACCGGCATGGTAGGCGGCTTGGGAGGCAAAGGGGGAAATTTCGAGGGCATACCCATATCGTTTCGGTTGATGCCCGAGGTGTGAGAAGAGACGACGCACCCCTTCGTCTTCAAGGCATGCAATCAGGACGCCATCTTTCATAAGGCGGTTAGCAAAATGTTCAAAGGCAGCTTCGAACTGGCGCGGGGTGGGATAACAGTCTGGATGATCATACTCAATATTGGTAATGATGGCATAGCTTGGTTGTAGCCCAAGGAACATTCCATCATATTCATCGGCTTCGATGACAAAATAGTCACCTTTACCGGCGTGGGCGTTGCGTTTTAAGTCAACCGACATGCCACCAATGACATACGAAGGATCCAGACCTAGCTGAGTAAGGATCCAAGCCAGCATTGCCGTGGTTGTGGTCTTTCCATGTGTGCCCGCAACGGCGATGGCCTTCTGTTCCCCAATGAGGTGAGGGAGAAATTCAACTCTCCTGAGAACGGGGATGCCCGCTGCATGGGCTGCTTGCACCTCGACATTGTCATCGGGGATCGCAGAGGAACGGATTACCAAGCGGGCATTCGTGAGATTGTTGGGGTGGTGACCAAGGCTGACTTGAATCCCTTCTTCGCTCAGTTCTTGTGCTAACGGAGACCAAACGCGGTCGGACCCGCTCACCTGTACACCACGTTCATGGAGAATGCGGGCGATGGCGGAGAGACCGCTGCCACCTATGCCGATGAAATGAATGCGATCAGCTTGCATGACCATCAGATAAACACCACCAAAACAAAGAGTGCAAATAGGATGACT
>OGCI01002870.1_pt1 | contig 10484 bp, 12 predicted proteins | sample 1570021 | NCBI WGS metagenome assembly OGCI01 (sample SAMN06264664, study PRJEB24512) | hot springs metagenome | isolation source: Hot spring water | place: South Africa: Tshipise | collected 2015-06-21
CGGTGTGGGATCCGGACGGCGCGTGGTGGTTTATCCGGTTTCCTCCTCGGGCTCGGCTTTTGCAGGTTCCCAGGGAACTTCCCGCCCCGGTGGTCCACATGCGCCGTGACGGGCGAGCGGCCCGGTATGAATCTGCGCGACACGATCGTCGCCATCTCCACGCCGCCTGGTCGCGGCGGGTTGGGTATTGTTCGCCTCTCTGGGAGCCGGGCCGTTGCGATTGCCGAAGGCCTGCTGCGCTTCCGAAAACCGCCTGGATGGAAGCCCTGGAGGACCACCTCGGCCGAATTGCCTGACCCGCAAGGCCACACCATAGACCAGGTGCTGGTGACTTTCTTTGCCGGACCGCACTCTTACACGGCTGAAGACGTGGTTGAGATTTCCTGCCACGGCTCCCCGGTCATCTTGCGGTATTGCGTCGAGCGGGCCTGTGCCCTGGGTGCGCGGCTGGCGGGTCCCGGCGAGTTCACTCTACGCGCCTTTGTGAACGGCCGCATTGACTTGCCCCAAGCTGAGGCCGTGCGCGACCTGATCGAGGCGACCACGCTCTATCAGGCTCGTGTGGCCGCACAGCAAGCGGGCGGCGGGCTGTCGCGACGGCTGGCGCCCATAAAACAAAACCTGCTAGATTTGATTTCTTTGCTGGAAGCCGGCATCGATTTTGCCGAGGACGACGTGCCGGTGGCCGAAAGCAGCGACATCCTGGCCCGCCTGGATCCGCTGCTTCGAGAGCTCGCGCAACTGGTTGCCAGTTTCGCCTATGGACGCCTGGTGCACGACGGGTTGGTGTTGGCCATCGTCGGCCGGCCCAATGTGGGCAAGAGCAGCCTTTTCAACCGGCTGCTGGAGCAGGACCGCGCCATCGTGACCGAAATCCCAGGCACCACCCGCGATCTGATCTCCGAGTCGGCTTCCCTGGATGGTATCCCCGTCAAGTTTGTGGACACCGCTGGAGTGCGGGTTGGGCAGGACCGCGTGGAGCAACTGGGCATCGAGCGAAGCTACCAGGCGATGGCCGAGGCCGATTTGACGCTGGTGGTGGTGGATCTTTCTGAGCCGGTGCAACCGGAAGACCTGGTCCTGATCGAGCGCGCCCGATCCCAGGGGCGTTACCTGGTGGTGGGCAACAAGTGCGATCTCGAACGCCGGGCCGAGCTGGACCTGCCGCAGGTGACGGTCTCGGCCCTGACGGGTGAAGGCCTGGATCAACTGCGAGCCCGGATCCGGGAAGCGATCAGTCCGGAGGGCCTCGAAATCGAGCCGGGCTTCATTACCAGTCTGCGCCACGAAGGCCTTTTGCGGGAGGCGCTGGAGCACCTGGAGAAAGCCCGGCGTACGGTGGGCGAGGTGGCGCACGAGTTTCTGCTGCTGGATCTCTACGAAGCGTTACAGGCGCTCGACGCCCTCACAGGGGCCACCACGGCTGAGGACATTCTGAACCGTATCTTTTCGACCTTCTGCATCGGAAAGTAGCCGCGTCGGCGTGCTTGCAAGGCGGGCTTGAAGGGGACGTTCCCCCCGAGCCGTCTGAAAGGTGGCGCAATCGCGCCACGCGCCGCGGTGCCCTGCTATCCTATGCCTCCGGCTCGGGGCTTTCGGCCTCATCCGCCAGCACGCAGATGTGGTCATCCAACACCTCGACCCAGCCGCCCGAGATCCGGAGGGAATGCGCGACGCCGGCGGCTGTGTAACTCAGTTGGCCGGCGCCTAGCTCGCTGAGTAAGGCGGCGTGACCCGGCAGTACGCCGATGTAGCCGTTGCGGCAGGGAATCTGCGCTTCTTGCACGTGCTCCCGCACGATCAGGCGCTCGGGCGTGGCCACCTCCAGAAGCAAGCTCTCGGCCATGGTTCCCTCAAGCTTGGTGCTTCAGCCGTTCGGCATGTTCGAGCACTTCCTCGATGGTCCCCTTCATATAGAAAGCCTGCTCGGGGACGTCGTCGTGCTTGCCCTCCACGATTTCCTTGAAACCGCGCACGGTGTCCTCCACCTTGACGTACTTGCCGGGCAGGTTGGTGAATTGCTCGGCGACGTGGAAGGGCTGGGAGAGGAAGCGCTGAATCTTGCGCGCCCGTGCGACCACCAGCTTGTCTTCGTCGGAGAGTTCGTCTACGCCCAGGATGGCGATGATGTCTTGAAGATCTTTATAACGTTGCAGGATGGCCTTGACCTGTTGGGCCACCGTGTAATGCTCCAGGCCCACGATACGGGGATCCAGAATGCGCGAGGTCGAGGCCAGCGGGTCTACCGCCGGGTAAATGCCCAGCTCCACAATCTGCCGGGAAAGATTCGTGGTGGCGTCCAGGTGGGCGAAGGTCGTGGCGGGCGCCGGATCGGTGTAGTCGTCCGCAGGCACGTAAATGGCCTGCACGGAAGTGATCGAGCCGCGCTTGGTCGAGGTGATGCGCTCCTGGAGTTCACCCAGCTCCGTGGCGAGGTTAGGCTGGTAGCCTACGGCGGAGGGCATGCGACCGAGCAGCGCCGAGACTTCCGAACCGGCCTGCACGAAGCGGAAGATGTTGTCAATGAACAGCAGGACGTCCTGGCCTTCCTCGTCCCGAAAGTACTCGGCCGCGGTGAGCGCCGAAAGGCCCACGCGCAGGCGGGCGCCGGGCGGCTCGGTCATCTGGCCGTAGATCAGAGCGCACTTGGATTTCCGCCAGTCGTGCGGGTCAATGACGCCGGACTGCTGCATTTCAAGCCACAGATCATTGCCCTCGCGGGTGCGCTCACCCACGCCGCCGAAGACCGACACACCCCCGTGCTTCAGCGCGATGTTGTGGATCAGCTCCATGATGATGACGGTCTTGCCCACGCCGGCGCCGCCGAACAGACCGATCTTGCCGCCCTTCAGGTACGGCTCGATCAGGTCAATCACCTTGATGCCGGTCTCAAACATCTTCAGCTCGGTGGATTGCTCTTGAAGAGGAGGCGCAGGGCGGTGGATCGGATAGTACTTGCAGGCGTGTACCGGGCCCATGCGATCAACCGGCTGGCCGATGACGTTCAACACGCGGCCCAAGGTCTCCGGTCCCACAGGCATCATCACGGGCGTGCCCAGGCTCACGGCCTTCATGCCGCGGACCAAACCCTCGGTGGGCTGTAAGGCGATGGTGCGCACGCGTCCTTCGCCCAAGTGCTGGGCCACTTCCGTGATGATGTCGATAGGCTGGGGCGTCTGGAAGCCCTCGCTGGTGATCCGGATGGCGGTGTAAATGACCGGCACCTTGCCTTCCGGAAACTGGATGTCGACTGCCGGGCCGGCTACTTGCGTCACACGACCCACGACACCTGCCGTTTCGGCGCCCACCACCTTCTCATTCACAGCGGCGACCGCTCTTTCATCCGTCACTCTGATACCTCCCGATGTCCCGGCTTAGTCGTTGCGCCACGCGCTCACTGGAGCGCCTCAGCGCCGCTGACCACCTCGATCAGCTCCTTGGTGATACTGGCTTGGCGCACGCGATTCATGAACAGGGTGAGCCGGGCGATCATTTCCCCGGCGTTGCTGGTCGCTTGGTCCATAGCGCTCATGCGCGCCGCATGTTCGGCCGCTACGGACTCCAGCAACGCCTGGTAGACAGCGATCTCGACATACCGCGGCAGCAGCCCCGCCAGCAGCTCCGCCGGAGGCTGCTCATAAATATAGTGCACGGGCCGGCTTTGCTGGGCGGCCTCCACCGGCAGCAGGCGCGAGACCGTCAGCTTGGCCGAGACCAGGCTCTTGAATTCATTGTAGAGCAGATAGACGGCATCGGCCTCAGCGCGCTCAAAACGCTCGATGATAAAGCGGGCAATGGCCGCCGCGTCGGAATACTGAAATCTCTGCGAAAAACCGGTATATTCGGCAGCAATCCCGGCGTTGCGTTTCCGGAAGAAGTCTCGCCCCTTACGTCCGATGGTGACCAGTTCCACCTGTTTACCGGCCTGCTGGTTGATGAAGGCTTGTGCCGCCCGAATCAGGTTGGTGTTGAATGCTCCCGCCAGTCCGCGGTCCGCCGTAAAGAAGACCAGTAGGATGCGCTCTTCAGGTCGCTGCGCCAGCAAGGGATGAGAAGCCAGGCGCTCGTCGCCGGCCACGGCCGCCGCCACACGGGCGCGCACCTGGCGGTACATGGCGGCGTACGGTCGAGCGGCCAGGACGCGTTCCTGAGCGCGGCGCAGCTTGGCGGCCGAGACCATCTTCATGGCCTTGGTCACCTGCTGGGTGTTGCGCACCGATCGGATGCGGCGGCGCAAGTCAATCAGGCTGGGCATTTCAGCTCCGGTGTTGGGCCAGGAAACGTTCCTTGAACTCTTTTAGGGCGCTGTGCATTTCCGCGCGTAATGGTTCGTCGAGGCGCTTCTTTTCCCGTAGGCCCGCCAGCAGCTCGGGATGGACGTTGTCGGCAAACCGGTAAAGCTCTTCCTCAAAGAGCCGACACTGTTCGACCGGCAGATCATCCAGGTAGCCGCCGGTGCCGGCAAACAGGATCAAGATTTGCTTTTCGACCGGCAGGGGCTGGAATTGAGGCTGCTTGAGGATCTCGGTCAGCCGGCGCCCGCGGTTCAACTGGAACTGCGAAGCTTTGTCGAGGTCTGAACCGAACTGGGCGAAGGCCGCCAGTTCGCGGTATTGCGCCAGCTCCAAACGCAGCGTGCCGGCCACCTGGCGCATGGCGCGGATTTGGGCGTTCCCGCCCACGCGGCTCACCGAAAGCCCCACGTTGATCGCCGGGCGAATGTTGGCGTTGAACAAATCGGTTTCCAGGTAGATCTGCCCGTCGGTGATCGAGATGACGTTGGTGGGAATATAGGCGGAGATGTCGCCGGCCTGCGTTTCGATAAAGGGCAGGGCGGTCAGGGAGCCGCCGCCCAGCTCGTCGGACAACTTGGCAGCTCGCTCGAGCAGCCGGCTGTGCAGATAGAAGACGTCACCTGGGTAGGCTTCGCGTCCCGGTGGGCGGCGCAGCAGCAGCGAAATCTCGCGATAAGCGGCGGCGTGCTTGGATAGGTCGTCATAGATGCAGAGGGCGTGACCCCCGCGGTCGCGGAAGTATTCTCCCATGGCACAACCGGCGTAAGGCGCAATGTACTGCATGGGAGCCGGGTCGGAGGCGGTGGCCGCCACCACGATCGAGTAATCCATGGCGCCGAAATCCTCCAGGGTCTTGACGACCTGTGCCACCGTGGAGCGCTTTTGGCCGATGGCGACGTAGATGCAGATCACGTCGCCGCCTTTCTGGTTCAGGATCGTGTCCAGGGCGATGGCGGTCTTGCCGGTCTGCCGATCCCCGATGATCAGCTCGCGCTGACCGCGCCCGATCGGGATCATCGCGTCAATCGCCTTGATGCCGGTCTGAAGCGGCTCTTTGACCGGTTGGCGATCCACCACGCCGGGCGCCAAGCGTTCCAGCGGATTGAAGTGCGTGGTGCGGATCGGACCCTTGCCGTCCAGGGGATTGCCGAGGGCGTCCACCACACGCCCCAGCAGTGCCTCACCCACGGGAACAGACATGATGCGGCCGGTGCGGCGGACCTCATCACCTTCCTTGATCTCGGTCCAATCGCCCAGCAACACCGCGCCGACCTGATCTTCTTCCAGGTTCAAGGCGATGCCGGCCACGCCGTGCGGAAACTCGATCAGCTCCCCGGCCATGCAGTGATCCAGGCCGTGGATGCGGGCGATGCCGTCGCCCACCGAGATCACCGATCCGACCTCGGCGACGTTCACCGCCTGGTCGTAATTCTCAATTTCTTCGCGCAGCAGCCGTTCAATCTCGTCTGCCTGAATGCGAGCCATAGGAAAACCTCGTGTTAGCGGCCAGGCCCCTCAGATTTCTTGCCCGACCAGCCTTCTCTTGAGCGCCTCCAATTGACCGCGCACCGAACCGTCGTAAATCGTTGAGCCGATGCGCGCTACCAGCCCGCCAATCAACTCCGGATCCACGCGGAAACGAGGGCGCGGCTTATGCCCCGTCAACACGGCCAAGCCGGCGACCAAGGCTTCCCGCTGTGTGTCGCTGAGCTGCCGGGCGGAGACTACATCCACGCGCACCGCACCCAGCTTGTCGTCCAGCAAGCCTTCCACCGCCTCGCGGATTTCTCCCAGCAGCTTCAGTCGCCGCCGCTCGATCACCACCAGCAGGAAGCGCCGCACCAGATCGGAAATCCCCAGCTTCTGGCTCAGACGCGTCACCAGGGCACGCTTTTGAGCCGGTGCCACGGCGGGTGATAGAAGCACATTGCGGAGCGCCGGCGTGACAGCCAGCGCTTGGTCGAAGGCTGCCATCTCCTCCAGCAGACAGTCAGCAGCCGGCCCCACACCGGGGCGGGTCGCCAAGCCTACCAAGGCCCGCGCGTAGCGGGTCGCGACGGCCGAGGGCATTGCTCAGCAAACCCCCGGGGCACGCCGCTCAAAGTCACGCACTGTTTCGCGAATCAACCGCTCTTCCACCTCCGGCGAAAGCCGCTGGCGAATCTGAAGCGCTGCCAGCGAAATGGCCAGCTCAGCGGCCTGCTCCCGTAGCCGCCGGCGCGCGGCTTTCACCGCGGCCTCAATTTCTTGTTGGGCTTCGGAGTGAATCTTACGGACGTCTTGCTCGATCTGCGCGCGGAAGCGAGCCTCCTCGGCTGCGGCTTCCTCCCGTGCCTTGAAACGCAAGCCTTCGATCTCTGCGGCTACGTTCGCCAGGCGCTGTTCGATGGCTGTGCACCGCTGCTCTGCCTGCTCCCGCAAACGTGCGGCTTCCGCCATAGCACGTTGAATCTCGGTCGTGCGCGAATGGAAGAACCAGCCGGCCTTTTTCCGCAGCAGATAACCCAGGGCCCCCACGAACAGGGCAAAGTTTGCCAGCTTCCACAAATCCACATGGGCCGGGCCGTGGGCCGCGTGGGAAGCCTCCTGGTGCGCCGCCGTGGCATCCGGCGAATGCTGCGGCGGAGCCGAGTAGGCCGCCATGGCCATCAACGTCCAGAGGAAGACCGTAGCCCGTGTCACGCCGTCCTCCCGCGCAGCAGACTCTCCGCGATCAGTGTTCCGAGCTCCTCACTGCGCGCCGCCACCGTCGCACGCGCCTCTTCCAGCTCGGCTTCCAATTCCTGCTGTGCCCGGCTGACGGACGCCTGCGCCTGCTCGCGAGCCTGCCGCACGGCCTCGGCATGTTGCTGAAGCCAGCGCTGCCGGGCCTGTTCCTGCTCGCGGTAGATCTCAGCTCGCGCGGCACGGAGCGCCTGTTCGTATTGAGCGGCTTTCTCGGACGCCTGCGCCCATAGCTGCTCGGCCTTTTGACGCGCTCCTTCAGTGGCTCGACGGCGCTCCTCGTGCAGGCGCGCCATGGGGCCGAAGAAGACCTTTTTCAAGTAAAAGTGCAGCGCAATGACCAACAGAAAGGTGGGAACTGCTTTAACAAGCAATTCCCCCAATGCCTGAAGAGTAGCTTCCATTGGGTTGCGGTCGGGGCAGCCGCCAAGAGCAAGGATTGAGCAATCCCTGAAACCGTCACGGTATCACAACCCCGGTGCTCAGGTCAACTGCACCGGCAGGTCGTGCCTTTCAAATAGCCTGCGAGCGATCTCGCGCGGGAGGTTATCGCCTTACGTACCGATGGACCCAAACCCCGCGTCGTATACTAAATCACATGCGGATTCCACTGCTGGTGTTGAGCCTCTGCATGGCGCCGGCGATGGCCCAAGTCCGCCTGGAACAGGCGCCTGATCGTATTGAGGTCACAATTGACGGTCAGCCTTTTACCACCTTCTTTATAGGGCCCGAGGCGACTAAGCCGTACTTTCACCCGCTGCGGTCGGCCTCGGGCAAGGTTGTCACCCGCTATTATCCGATGGAACATCGGGAGGGCGAACGCCGCGATCATCCCCATCAGCGCGGTCTGTGGTTCAGCCACGGCGACGTCAACGGCTATGATTATTGGGCCAACGAGCCCACGCAAAACCGGCCCCACAAGGGTCGGATCGTTCTGGAAAAAGTCCACCACGTTCGCAGCGGATCGAAGGAGGGTGCTCTGGAGGTGAGCTTTCAGTGGCTGGACCCGGCTGGCAAGCCGATCCTCCGAGAGCAGCGTATCGTGACCTTCTATTCGGATCCCGTGCTGCGCATCATGGATTTCGACATCCGCCTTACGGCCTTGGAGAAAGTGAAGTTTGGAGATACCAAAGAGGGGACCTTCGCGTTGCGGCTGGCGCCCTCGTTGGAGGAACCCGCGCGCGGAGCAGCCGAGACGCCCAGGCGCACTGGAAAGATGGTGAATGCCGAGGGACTCGAAGGTGAGCGCCAGGTGTGGGGCAAACGTTCACCCTGGGTGGATTACTTCGGCGAGGTAGAGGGGGAGAAGCTCGGTGTGGCGATCTTCGATCACCCCTCGAATCCCAAGCATCCCACGTTCTGGCACTCGCGCAGTTATGGGCTGTTTGCGGCCAATATCTTCGGCGAGCATGACTTCCTGGCCGATAAGACTCGCGACGGCAGCATTACGCTAGAGCCCGGCGGCAGCTTACGCTTCCGCTACCGCGTCGTGATTCATCCGGGCGATCACCAAAGCGCCCGAATCGCGGAGCTCTACCAGAAATACGCGGCCCTACGGTGAGTTCGGCGGCGCAGCCGTTGTGATGAGCGGATGGCACGTGGCATTGGGCGGTGTGGCGGCACTGGGTGCCGCAGCCTATCTGGCATGGCGCAGGCTGCGTTCCGCGCCGACGGCCGAACAGAAAGAGCAGCGCCGCCGCCTCACCGTGGAAGCCAGGGGGCGAATCTCGAACGCGACGCTGGTCGAAGTTCGCGGCAACCTGGTCAACTATCGCTACCAGGTGGGAGGGGTCGAGTACGTGGCCTCCCAAGACTTGAGCGCACTGGCCGGCCTGCTACCCGCAGATTTGGCGGGTTTGAGCGGTCACGCCACCGTAAAGTATCTCCCTGAGAACCCCGCCAACTCGATCGTGGCCTCCGAGCGATGGTGCGGCTTGCACCGGCGCGCGCCGGAGGCTCCGCCGAGCGGGGTGCCGGAGCGCACTTCGCGTGGTGCGGAATGCGGAACCGAACAGTCAGGCGAGGTCCCGGAGTAGAACCGCTCAGGAAGCTGCTTTGTGCACGTTTTCGGCCTGAAGGCCCTTAGGACCCTGCTTGACCTCGAACTCGACTTCAACCCCGTTGTCCAGGGTCCGGTAGCCGGGCATCTGGATCGCCGAATAGTGGACGAAAACGTCCTCCCCGGTGGAGCGCTGGATGAAACCGTAGCCTTTGGCGGCATTGAACCACTTCACGATGCCTCTTTCTCGCGCCACGCTCAACTCTCCTGAAACCTCAGTGGCAGGCGCCACGATCGCGCGGGGGCCGACAGGGGCTCAGAAAAGAAAAAGTCACGGAGCTTTGGCCCCGTGACGAATCCTGCTCGACTGCGAAACCGCGTACCACACCACTACGGGAATCCAAACAACCTTGATGATTTTCGCAGATGCTCGGGCCGTGGTCAAGAACCCGCAACAGCTTCCGCTCGCCTCGCGCCACCTCCCGCCGCTTGGCGCCGGCCCCCCGGGATACACCTTACCCCGCGCCCCCGCCTTCTGACGGGATGCCCGCCTGTTGGACTCAGACCGTCAGCCGCCTGTGTTCCTTCAAGATGCAGCGATCCTGCACCACCAGCAGCCCGGCCTGCCGCGCCCGTTCGGCGGCTTGGGGATGAACCACACCCTCTTGCAGCCAAATCGCACGGGCCCCGATCCGCAGGGCCGCTTCCACGATTTCGGGCACGAACTCCGGACGGCGAAAAACATTCACAATGTCAATCGGTTCGGGGACCGACTCCAGCGTGGGGTAGGCCTTCTCGCCCAAGACCTCGCGCTCGTGGGGGTTCACGGGGATGATCCGGTAACCGGCCTTCTGCATGTAGTGGGAGACGCCGTAGCTGGGCCGCCAGGGCTTGTTCGAGAGCCCCACGACCGCGATGGTTCGTGAGCTCCTCAACAGCTCAGAAATGCTGGTCATGTCTGCTCATCGCTCCTCGATCGCTGACCCGCGCCGGCTTGTGAACGCCGTGCTTTCGCCATTCGGCGGAACCGCTCCACCTCCTCCGGCGTGAGCGCGCGGAACTGCCTGGGGCGCAGTCCGCCCAATCCCAAAAAGCCGATGCGCACGCGCTTCAGTTTCTCCACCAACCTCCCGAAATGCCGGAACATGAGGCGCACTTGATGCTTGCGCCCCTCGATCAGGGTCACTTCGTACCAGGGGTTCCGCGCTCGCCGCAACAGCCTCAAGCCCGCCGGGGTAGTTCGGCGTCCGCTCAACGGCACGCCGCGCCGAAACTGTTCCTCTTGTTCCGGCGTGAGCGGCCCATTGACTTTGACCCAGTAGGTCTTGGGGATGTGACTGGCGGCGGAGGTGATGGCGTGGGCGAACTCCCCGTCATTGGTCATCAACAGCAGACCCTCGCTGTCCCAATCCAGGCGGCCCACCGGATAGACACGCCCCCTGATGCCCCGCAGATAATCCATCACC
>OGCI01002874.1_pt1 | contig 10460 bp, 13 predicted proteins | sample 1570021 | NCBI WGS metagenome assembly OGCI01 (sample SAMN06264664, study PRJEB24512) | hot springs metagenome | isolation source: Hot spring water | place: South Africa: Tshipise | collected 2015-06-21
CATAGGTAGGCTAGCACCTAAACAGCAGCAACCACGACCGCAGGGACAGCCCAGGTTTCAATCCCTCATAGGTAGGCTAGCACCCCGCAATAATAAGGCTACAATCGCAATTATAAGCCCAGTCACGGGGCCGAGTCAACCCACCTCCCGCGAGGCCCCGTCCGTGCCCGATTGCCATAGGGTAGCGGCCAACCCCCCGCATCCACTCCCCTGTCGAGCCCCGGGGGATTTTGCACGACCGGGGATCGACAGCAAGCTTCACCCCGGCTCAAAGCACCATGGTTTGCCCACCTTTGTCCTGCCCCAATAACTGCCGCTCCATATATTCCTCCCGGCGGAGTAGGTAGAAGACAATCGAGTCCTCCTCTTCGTTGATGGCCTTCCTCAGGTCGGCCTTGAGCCGCTCGAGCTGCGCTCCCGTTAGCTCGCCCTCGAGAAGCGAGTTCTGGACCCAACTGAGATACCGCCGCCCGATCTTCAAGACCTTGGTTACCCTGGAAACATCCACATCATAGGCCATAATCACGAACAACTCTACCACCCCGCAATGTAGGGCTCATAGGCCCGATCCCCCAGGAGATGCTTCTCCAGCTTGTAGAGGTCCAGCCGGATCAGCCGGCGATAGGAGACCTTCCGCTTGAGCCCTGGATGGTCGATCGTCGTCCGCAACTTCCCCTCCCATGCTTCGATGAAGATCTTCCGGCCGGCCTCGGTGAGAAAGATCCCCTCGGCCCCCTCTGAGAAATGTTCTGCTTTGAGCTGGCCCTTGTTGACAAGCGAGAAGATCAGCCGATCGACGAAGACCGGCTTGAAGACCTCGGCCACATCCAGGTTCAGAGAGAACCGACGGAAGTTCGTGGTGTGCAAGAACCCGATCCGAGGATCGAGGTGGGTCCGGTAGATCTCGCTCAAGGCCGCAACATACATCATCGAGTTCCCGAAGCTGATCAGGGCGTTCAAGCGGTTCTGCGGCGGCTGCCTCGTCCGCTTGGCGAAGGCGAACTCCTCCTGCTTCAAGATCAGATCAAAAGCACCGTAGTAGACCTCGCGGACATTCCCCTCGATCGCCATGAGCGCCTCAGGGGAGTCTTGGGCCTCCAGTGTGGCGCCGGTGAGCTTGAGCTGCTCCAGGATTCTCCGCAGCTCCTCCGCGCCCCGGCGGAGGTAATATTCCAGGACTCGCTCCATATTCCCGATCGCGCCCCGGACGAATCGCCTCGCGAGGTCCAGCCGCTTCTCCTGATCGAGGTAATGTTCAGCCTGCTTGAGGATCAGCCAGCCGGAGTTGTAGTGCTCCCTCGGGTAGAAGGAGCCGACATAGTAGCCGTAGCGGTTGAAGAAGTGCAACAAAACTTCGTTCTGGGCGAGGAACTCCAGCAAGCGCTTATTGAAGTCCAGCTCGCCAAAGATGTGAAGCTCGGAGATACTCTCAACCGGGACGTATCTCTTCTTCCCCTCGTTGTCCTCGAAGGCTAGGGTGTTCTGGCGCCGTTCGAGCTTCCCGTCAGAGAAAACATAGATCGGCTGTTTCATTCTCTACCCCCAGCAGAACTCGGCATAAGCGCAGGGGCGACAGACCGGGGTCCATTCGGTCTGCGGCGGGGCTGGCAGGTCCTTCAAGCGGGCGATCTCCCCTAGCGCCGCCTCGACCTCTCGCTCTCCCTCTTCTGTAAGCATTACCTCCTCTCGTCGCCGCTGGCGGGGGAAGCGCAGCTCGCCCACTAGGCCGCCAAGCCCCTTCCGCTTCAGGTAGTAGAGGTAATAGAGGACCTGGAGCCTGGCTGCCTCGGCCAGCTTCTGCGAGTATTTCACTTCCAGGACTTTCCCGCTTCCCTCGAGGATATCGACCTTGATGAGCGAATCGATCAGCACCTCTCTTTTGGGCAGTCGCGGATAGCTCGTCTCGTGGAGGAGCGCTCCCAAGGCCACCTTATCACTGGCCCTCTCCAGCTCGAGGTGGTGCGAATAGAGCCAGAGCTTCCGCTGGCAGACCACATAGTAATTCACCTCCGTGCCGGTCGCGTATAGTGAGGAGCGCTCCTCGGTGCTCATTTGCTCTCTCTTCTTGGGAAACTCTTTAACGCCTAATCTTGCCTGGCGGAGGATGCTTCGCAGAGTGCCAACTGCAATTCCGCGGTGGCGAGGGACGATGGACGATAGTGGTCCGCAGTCCTTCGCTCGTCCGCTTAGCGCATTTGATATGGCTGCCTCTCCGACTCACTTCGACACACCTTGCTCGCTCCAGCCTGCCCTTGACTTCGCGGTAGGAGAGCGGCTTAAGTGGCACTGACTTCGGCCTCTACGATAGCGATGCGCGGGGTGACCATGGCGCGCGGTTCTTCAAAATGCAATTCTAGGGCCTCTGTCAGGTTCTCGAGCGCCTCTTCTTCGGTCCGGCCCTGGCTAGCGACATCGGTCTGCAAGCACTGGGTGACGAACCACTCGCCCTCTTGCCACACTGTAGCGCTAAAAGCTCGCTCCATCGAAAACCTCCTTTCACGCCCCTATTCTCTCGCGCAGCTCCTTCGGTAGGGAATCACCTACTTGGGGCTTCAACTAGCTTCGCTGCCTTCCCTTCACGGGTGAATGTGCTGAGCACCATAGCGGCCTAATCGGTCGGGCTCAACCGGCGCACCTGAAGGATCTCGTCCTCGGTCAACGGCTCGACCGCCGAGGCCGGAACCATGACCACGGCGAGGGTCTCCCCCACGGCATTGAAGACCTCGAGAGCGTAGCCCTCCTCGTCAGCTGCCCGGGTCACTGGCGGGTGCTCCACCACCACCGCCACCTCGCCCTTGCGCAAGTTATGCTCAGGCCAATCCCGTGTAAGGGCTACCCGCTGATATAGTCTTATCTTCATCGCGACTATGCCACCTCCCGATCTGGGAACAGGGTCACAAAAACCGTCCCCCCGGTTGCTTCACGTCTAATCCAAACGGTCACCACTTGCAGCGTCCGCCCACTCGGCCCGATTAATGTGCCGCGAACCTCGTATTTGACGCCGTAAGGGGAACTCTCTATGCCGGAAACTTCGTTGTCTTGCGCAAGCCTATGCAGGTCGCGCTCAAGAAGCTTCCAATTGGCCAGAGTATACCCAGCTTCAGGGAGGAACCGCGATTTATCGTTCTTCTCTCGGGGTAACAGCAGACAGCGCAGTAGCTTATCTTGGGGGACGATGACAACCTCCGGACGTTTCATGTCGTCCACCGACTTCCTCGCGTACCTCCTCCGGCGAGTTGGGCGAAAAGGGGGACGCCGCATCATCCCAGCAGTTCCATGAGAGCCCGCCTAGAGTAACCCGCCAACTCACTCTAATCTATCACTACCCCAGGAGCAGTGTGCTCTAGAATCTCTTCAAAGCGAGGTTGCACGCCGAACTCATAGTTGTAAGGGAGACAGCTCACAAGGTGCGGTAGCTCACCACTTGAATAGAACGATTGTGGAAACCGAGCCGGCCACCAGATCGGAACCGGCACCAGAAGCTCCACCATTCTCCAGCCTTCGCCCCTCTTTTGTAATTCAGAAGCCACCTGCAGAAGCGACTTCGGCAAGACCTCGATCGAGATATGGCCACGCCGGGCAGCAAACTTCGTCCGTATCTTCTCATCGGACAGGTTAATGGTGTAGCACCCCAGGATGCGCTGCACTTCGTCCAGCGTTTGGCGCCCCTCCTGAAGCTCTTTCTCCCAATCCCCCGACGCCAGCACGCGTTCATAAAGCCGATGAGTGGCGTCGGCTAAATCACGATCGGTGGGCAATTCCGAGAGGCTTGTCAGAATCTCAAGGCTCCACTCAAGCACATCTTTGCCATAGATCCTTTGGGAGCCCTTAGACCACCGGCAATACACAAGGGCCGAGGCAGGGGGCTTCTCCCCACGACGATTGACCCTGCCCATCCGCTGCACCAAGGCATCGATGGGCGCGACTTCGGTCAGGAGCACATCGTAGGAGATGTCCAAGCTGACTTCCACTAGCTGCGTGGCGACGAAGATCGTGCCAGGCGGGGGCTTCTCTACCTGCGCTTCCTTCTCCTGCCGGTCGCGGAAGGTGAAGCGGGCATGGAGCAGATGACGCTGCTTCCAACCGAACTCATCCCTTAGCCTCTGATACAGCGATTGAGCATCGCGAACTGTGTTAGCCACGACGAGCACTGTCTTACCTCTTCGAGCAAACGCGACAGCATCTGGCAAGCCATCCTGCAATGAACCATCTCGAAGCTCCACTAGGTGGCGGGCCCGTTGCCACAATGCCTCCTCGGCCTGGATGAGCTCTCCTTTGGGGAAAAGCTCCAAAAGCACAGGGGGAAGCGTGGCGCTCGAGAGCGCGAGCCGAGCGGGCTTCTCCCGCTCCAGCGCCTCCAGGAGAAGCCCTAGCGTGTAAGGCTCATAGGCATGGATTTCATCCAGAATGATCGAAGCCTGCCGGGCGAGGCTTCGCCGCTCCTCCCAGTGGCGCCCGTTGAGATGTGCGAGCAGGTACTGATCGAGCGTAGCCACAGTTACAGGTTTGGCGAAGACAGAGCCGAACAGGGGCACCTCCAGTGAGTTTTCGTCTGCTTCCTTGCGCACCATATAATTAGCTCGTCCATGCGCTAGCCCCACACGGTCATCGCCATAGACCCGTCGCAACCGCTTCCACATGGCGTTGACAGTAGCCTGGGTTGGGAGCAAATAGATTAAGCGCTCGGTATCGCCCGCCCAGAGGAGAAGGGCTTCGGTCTTACCTGTCCCCGTAGGCGCACGGAGCCAGAGGACATCGCCATGGGCGGTCTCAGCTCGCCGCTGGAAATCCCGCAAGGGGAACTGGCAAACGTGCTGTTCCACATGCGCTCGCCCGCGCTCCAAAAACAGCGGCGCATGGTCATGCACCTTGGCGGAGGCTAGCCAATCCGCCAAGTGTAGCACCGCCATCACTTGAGCAAATTCGTGGGAGGGAGAACTTCGGAAGAGCTCCCGGAGCGTACGGCCAGGAGTCACTCTTGTATCGTCAAGCATCGCCGCAGGCGAGTCCTTAAGCAGCGGCTGTAGGGAGGACAGAAATTCTTCGCTTGGGGCCAATCCCTCTACCCCTACGCACTGGAGCACTTCCCACACCGCTTCCAGGGCACTAGCCAGCTCAGAGTGGAACTCCGGCGCGGTATAGCCCATATACAGCTCCGGTCCGAGCGGAGAATGGTGAGCCAGAACCGCCGCCGTTGCGCTGAGGTCGTGATCATTCCAGCGGTATCTCTGATTTAAACGGCTTTCCGCCGGCAGAACAAACGGCAGAGATGCCAACGCATGTGGATACGCTTTGCTACGCTTGAGACGGATGTACTCCTGAAAATCCACCGTCGCCTTGCCGATGTCGTGCAGCGCACACGCCAGCAAGGCTTTCGTCCGTAGGCGCCCGTCTAGACTTAAGCGATCTGAAATTTCGCGTCCTAAGAGCAGGACTTCTCGGAGATGGTCAATAAGCGAGACGTCTGGTTTGGCTAAGAGTTCACCCACGCGAAGTTCCTCCCTCGGCACTGCAAGGCAGGTATCTGAGGAGCCTCTATTTCCAGTTCCAGGGGCAGAAAACTCAACGTGGCCGGATGCTTCGGTTGGCGGAGACCTTTGCCGTCCACCACAAAACCCAGTGGAAGTACCTCCACCAACGGCGGCTCAAAGCGAATGCCAGGCTGAAGTATCGGGCGGATTGGCATATGCCGGATGTCGCCGGGCAGCACCGTGCCACGGAAGCGCGGCTCACCCTCGGAAGCCGTCTCCAGGGCAATCCCCTCGACCAAGAGCAACTCGTCCTCCCGGCCAAGCGAGAGCGGATAAGCGGGGTCTCGGAAGGCTCGCTCTAGTTCCTGGAGCAGCGGTTCATCCCCTCCGTAGAGCAGGGTATACCGTGCAAAGAATAGGAGTTCCCGTATGTAGGGTGAGCGCTCCATTTTGCCACCCTTGATTTTGAGCAAGGTCCACATGTCCCGCGCACGCCCAGGCTCCGCGTCCATCCAGACGGAAACTTTGACTTGCCGGAGGGGACTGTCCTGCGCCCAAACCTCCCGATCCGAAAGCCCAAGTGCGGCCCCAGCGATGCCCAGAAGCGTGGTTGGAGGTGGCATCGGCAGCGTCCGTTGGTAGTTGTGGTCTAACGGCCGCCGGAACGACGCCATCGGCGCCTGAACCGTTACGCAGAGGACCCGTTCCATAGGCTATCTAGATCAGATTTGGCTTTTTCAATGACTTCATGGACGGTGAGCACTTCACCGTCGTCTTGAAGGGCTTGCCGGATTTCCTCTTCATTCCCCCAAACGCCCGGCTCTAGTCCAAAGAGCGTGTCCTCACGGTAGGCGGCGAATTTGTCCAGAGCGTTCTTCAGTGGCTCCAGCTCCAGCCAGTACTTGTTCTCTTCGTAGCGGCACACAAGGGCTTCCAGAAACACCGGATGCTTCACCTTGAGCCGGCTATAGGCAATAAATCTCGGTGAGAGATCCGTCAGCATCCGCGCCGTGCGCCCACCGCCCCAGAGGAGGTTCAAGGCTTCTAAGAGGGCTTGGAGGCGCTTTTTGCGTTCATCTGCAGGGAGTGCTTTTTCGCCTTTTTCGCCCGTCTCCAGCGGCTTGAACACACCCACCCGCTCCAGTTCTACGAGCACCGTGCCTTTGAAAAGGTTGGCATAGAGCTCGGTCTCAAACATGTTGCCCCCTGCCGCCATCGTCTGCCCGAACCGCTCAAATGAGCGGGTGCCCAGGTCGCGGTCGCCCTGGAAGGGGAACAAGCCCACCGCGGCCGAGACCCGAACCGGCGATGTCCGGCGCCGTCCGCCCGAGGGGTCGAGATAGCCGAAGAGGTCTTCGTCCGCAAACTCCCACGGGCGCACTGGTGGTGTCACTTCCTGCCCGCTTACCTTTGCAAACGGCTCGGATAGCGGATAGCCCAGCTCTTCCAGCCGGTCGCGGAGCATCCGGCGGATAGCTTGGCCGGAAATATAAGGGATTGTGCTGCCATCAGGCAGCGTGACCTTCTTGGCGACAACCACATTACCCTCTGTGTGAGAGGCATTCACGTTCGCCGCTGATACTTTCGCCAGGTAGCCAATGACGATCGCTTTGCTCATAGTTCACCCCTCCTCTGTGATTTGGGATCCTACTGTTTGCGGTGCGCTCCTACGCAGGAACGTGTTCATGGCATAGATGGAGAGCAGGGTTTTGACCCGCACCCACGGGACTCCCTCGATGCGCTCGCCCTTTTCGATCTTGAGCAGCGCTTCTGGGATCGTTACCTCCAGCCGGAATTGAGCATCGTTAAGCACGCGGTAGAATTCCTCGGGGTTCTTGGCATTGCGCAGGGCATAGAGGAGTCCCATCTCATTGTGCTTATGAGCTGCTTCCCCGAGTCCGTGTCCGAAACCCGCCAGTGTGCTTTGAAATTTTTCATCCATATAAAGCACCTCCCGAAGATATAAATCCAATATGTCCAAGGTGCCGCGCAGTAAGGGCCTTGGTTTTTGCTCTCTCGCACGCACGTCGAAAAGAAATTGCTCCACGAAGGGGAAAGGATCCCTGAGCTCGAGCACCGCCCAGGCAATCTTGTCCCGCCAGAGTGACTCACGATTGTTCCCCTCCCGTGCCTCAAATTGCAGGAGAATCTGGACGACGCGCTGATGGGGGTTTTGGTCTATCTGTTTTTGATCGATCACATTGACCCAGCGCTCGTAGAGGCGGTAGAGCGATTGGAGTTTAGTAAACTCGCGCAACGCTTCCATATTGAAGGCCTGCTCAGGTGTGCCCGTGACGGCGTAGAGGGTGATTGGCGGCGGTGAGGTGTCCGTTGCGATCGCCCCTAAGAGCGCCGCTAGGTGCTGACGCCCTTCCTCAGAAAGCTGGTCGGACCGGCGGACGTGAGCGAAGAGCGCCAGAAGCAATCCCAGGGTGGTCTCGTGGATATAGGGGCCGGAGAAGGAAGTGGGGGCGTTCCCGCCTCTTCCGCCTTCCACGCCTAAGGGCTGGAGCACCTCGCGGTGCAGGCGCTCCAGTTCGCGAAGCTCGGAGTGGAAGACGAAGAAGTGAAAGGCATTGCGTCCTTGGGCTTTCCAGAGCCAGCCCAGATATCCCGCTAATCCTGCCAGTGCACACCGAGCACAGAGCTGCAAGCCCCGTTTGGCGCCCGAATAGAAGTTTCCAAACTTGGTTGGCTCCACCACGAACGGAAACATCCACATTTTGGCATCCGTGAGGGGGGCTTGATCGCCGCAGAGGTCGCACACACCGGGCTTGTTGCTGAGGTCCAGCTTGAGTTCAAACTTCGGCGGCTGAGTCGGATAGTCCTTTCCATCTAGTTTCACCTTCTTCCCCGGCTTACCTGAAACCTTGATGAACAGGTTTGTAGGGTAGACCCAGTTTTCCTTTTCATATTCCCGAACCTGTCCCCTGGCTTCGTCGTAGTACTCCGACTTGTTACCGGTCTTTCTCACCAGCCTGGCAAGCAACCATTGGAGCACCTCGTCTACGGTGTATTCGCCTTCCCCTAATTCCCGAACTAACACCACCAGGCCGTTATCTACCCAAAAGTTGCTCGTTGGATGACTAAAGCCGATGTTTACTGACCTACCCATGTTCCCTCATCTTTCAGCCAACCATTAGGAATCTTTCGAAATTCTGATTCTGTCAGGGTGGAGTCTAAAGTCCCCATCGTGTCCACCTCCTCCAAGAAAAGCCGCACCGCCTCCTCTGGATTGACCCGCGCCTCTTCAACTGTGTCTCCACAGCTCGATACAGCCACGGCCAGCCAGTAGGAGACAAATCCCCTGCTTTGCCGCCAGGGCAGTCCGTGCACTTCCAGGGGCTCCATCTCCCAAAGACCCCGAGCATGCCATAATATATAGTCGCGGATCGGGACTAAGTCAAGGTCCGCACCGCGGATCCCCGGCAATTCGGCCCTCAGCTTGCCCTCTTGTTCACCACGCGCCGGAGGAGCTCTTTGATGTCTTCAATCTTGGTCCGGTCGATCTCGGCCAGCTTGCTCGTCTCCATTCAGACAATCCCTCCCAAGAGCACCACCGCTTGATCTCTGCTTGGGTAAGGTTCACGCCTTCGGGACATCGACCACCTCCACCATTCCGAACCCTTGGCTGTTCTTCGCGCCCAAGCCGGAGTCGTAGGCCAAGAAGAAGAACGGCTCCGGGAGGTCCAACGCGAAAAGCCCTGTCCACCCCTTGATCACCGTTCCCTTGTACTTCACAATACAGCCGTCATTCTTTCCGACGCGCAAGGGCCGGATATGGGCCCCCTCCAAATTGGCCAACTGCCGGTTGCTCCACCTCAGCGCCATGGCCTTCCGGCGGAGGTTGGCTAAGAGCAGTTCCTCCCATTCACTTTCGAATGCATGAAAATAGTAGGTCTTCCTCTTCCCTTCAGCAGTGTAAAGGGTCCGATAAATTGTGATTGGGGACAGGGCCCGGACCACCACGGGCCTCGCGATCGTGGGCAGCGGCTCGACATCCACGCCTTGCACCTCACACTCTTCTTTCCCCATGCGAAGGACGGGCTCTCGCAGTAAGTGAATGACCAGCGATTCGAGAAGCTCCTCATGAATCGAACCAATGTGCAGATGTACAGGGCCCTTGAAGGCGATAAGATTGTTTGTGATCTGATACTTGCCAAGAAGTCGGCTGAAGGTAAAAAACCTGAATTGCCTCTTCCCTAATGGCAGGCCCTCACTGTGTACCTGATTGGAAAGAGCCCGATCCAGATAACGATAAATGAAACCTTGAACGTGGCTGTTGTAGTGGATGGGCAATGTTAGCACCCCACTAGGTGAAGAAAGCCGCAACTTGAGCCTCATTGTGGCCTACCTTGGCAATATTATAGCGAAAAGCTGTCGAGCGAGGCATAGCCCGACCAGGGGGCTTTACCACGAAAGGGGTTTCGCCACCTTATTCACCTATCAAAGACCCCATGAAACTCTAGCACACGTCGAGCTTGGGGCAAATCCCCCTCAGCCTGGCGCGCGCTCACAAGGAGAGGTGACTCACACGGGGAAGGAGGCCCTCTCACCCCACCCCTCTCCCACAAAGGGGATAGGGGCCAGTAGCTGGGGCTGAAAGGGAGTGCTGCTCGGCCTGGCCCTCTCCCACAAAAGGGAGAGGGAATGGACAGGGAGAAAGATGGGGTTGATGGATTCGGATTTGTCAGCACAGGGGGTTGGTTCCGCCGCACACACCCACGAAAGGGCTGACCACGCCAAAAACAAAGCCGTCCGCCGAGGGCGTGGTCACCACTCTTCCAAATGCACCACCCCCACATAACGGGCCGGTGCGCCAACCTCCCGTCCACGCCGCAAGGATTCCCCCAAGGCGCTGTCTTGCCCCAAAATGTCCTCGACCGCTTGGCACCACTCCTCCATGCCGTACGCTAAACTCAGCGGCCGTGAGCGCGGCCATCGGCGTGGACATCGGAGGTACGTTCACCGACCTCGTACTGGCCGGCC
>OGCI01002877.1_pt1 | contig 10456 bp, 10 predicted proteins | sample 1570021 | NCBI WGS metagenome assembly OGCI01 (sample SAMN06264664, study PRJEB24512) | hot springs metagenome | isolation source: Hot spring water | place: South Africa: Tshipise | collected 2015-06-21
CAGATGCGTCACGCCCCGCTGTCGTGCAGGTTGGAAGCCGGCTGCCGGCGACAGGTTTTCAAGCGGTTAGCCGGCTCGAGGGGGCTCAAAACTTTGGCGTCCGCGCCGCGATGACCGGAATTTGGCGCTCGCCGAATCCTCCCTACCGGCTCTTTTCGGCGCTTACAAGACAACTTTGAATCGCTCTGCCGGACGGTCTTCCGATTGCAGCGGACGTGGCGGGAGTCAACCGATGGACAGGCTTGCCATCGCCGCCGCCAGTGGGATGCGGGCTCGCATGGAGGCCCTGGAAATGCTGGCCAACAACCTGGCCAACGCTTCCACGGCAGGCTTCAAGCTGGATCGCGAGTCTTATTCTTTGTATGTCGCTGCTGAGGCTCTCGACCCGGCGCTGGCGGGTTGGTCTCCGGCGCCCACCGTGCTGCCGGTTATCGAGCGGCATTGGACGGACCTGCGACAAGGGCCGCTGATTCCTACCGGCAACCCGCTGGATTTGGCGATTTCCGGTCCCGGCTTTTTCGTCGTCCAGGGACCGGGCGGTCCGCTTTACACCCGCAACGGCGCCTTCCGGCTCTCGCGCGACGGCGTGCTGGAGACCGCCGACGGCTATGCAGTCCGGTCCGTCGGGGGTGGGAGGATTCGTGTTCCGGCGGGCGGGCCGATCGATGTCACTCCGGCGGGCGAAATCCGGCAGCGGGGTCAGGTCCTCGGGCAGTTGGAAATTGTCGATTTCGCCTCCGCACAATCGCTTGGCAAGTACGGGCGCAACTACTTCCGGCCCGCCGATCCGGCTCTGACGCCCCAGGCGGCCTCCGCTTACACAATCGAGCAGGGAAAGCTGGAGGGATCCAACGTGGCGGTGGCCGAATCCGCGGTCCGGCTGATCAACATCCTGCGACAGTTCGAGATGTTGCAGCGGGCCGTGGCCTTGGGTGGTGAAATGAACCGGCGAGCGGTCGAAGAGGTAGCCAGAGTGAATCCTTGAGGAAGCAGAAGGAGGCAGGATGATTCGGGCCCTTTACAGCGCGGCCAGCGGGATGATCGCGCAGCAGATGAACGTGGACAACATCGCCCACAATCTGGCGAACGCCAAGACGGTGGGCTTCAAGGCGCGCCGGGCGCAGTTTCAGGACCTTCTTTACCAAAACCTGGTGCAGCCGGGGGCTTCCGCCAGTGCGCAGACCGTGGTGCCCAGCGGTCTTCAGCTTGGCTTAGGGACGCGTCCGGTGTCGAACGAGATCATCTTCTCCCAAGGCAACTATCAGGCGACCAGCAATCCGCTGGATCTGGTGATTCAGGGACGCGGCTTCTTTCAGGTGCGTCTGCCCTCGGGTGAGCTGGCTTACACCCGTGCGGGCACCTTCCATCTGGACCGGGACGGCAATTTGGTGACCGCCGACGGCGATCCACTGGAGCCGCAGATCACCCTGCCGCCGGACGCGCAGACGATCACCATCGCCAGCGACGGCACGGTCAGCTACACGCAACCCGGCCAGACGGCGGCTCAGTTGGCAGGGCAGATTCAGTTGGCCAACTTCCCGAATCCGGCGGGGCTGAACAGCATCGGGCGCAATTTGTACATGCCGACGGATGCCTCCGGGGATCCGATCGTCGGCAATCCGGGCGGTCAGGAAGGCTTGGGCACGTTGCTTCAGGGTTACGTGGAGGAATCCAACGTGAGCGTGGTCGAGGAGTTCATCGGGCTGATCATTGCGCAGCGCGCCTATGAGGCCAACTCGCGCGTGGTGCGGGCAGCCGACGAGATGTATCAGCAGGTCAACAACCTGACGCGGTGAGGCCACGCTCGTTGAGGAGGCGCATGAATCTGCATGTGCGGGGCGCCCGGCTGAGGCCGGCAAGTTCCGTGCAAGACGCGTACGTGAGAGGACGCATGAGAGGCGGGCTTTGGCGGGGGCTTGGATGGCTTGGGGCCTTGTGGTCGGCACTGGTGGCCTCCGCCGCCGAGGGATGCGTGACGGTCTCGGGCGATCGCCTTCTGGCAGGCGAGCTGGCCCGCGTGATTCCGGCCTTCGGAAAGCTTCGGGCCGAGGAGCCGCTGGGATATGCTCCGGCGCCGGGCGCGCGACGCGTGCTGCGGGCGGCGGAAGTGGCAAGGCTGGCCGCTCGCCGTGGACTGCAGGTCGAGGGCAAGGAGGTCTGCCTGGAGCGCGCCGCCGAACCACTCACACCCGGGCGGGTGTTGGAGGCGCTGCGCAAGAGCCTGGACCAGGAGCAGGCACGCATCGAAGTGGCGGATTTCAGCCGGTATCCGGTGCCCCAGGGGGAGCTGGAATTCCCGCTCTCCGGGCTCGCCGCGCCGCCGGCAGGTGTGACGGCAGCCGTGGTCGTCTGGCGAGGGCGCCTGCGGTACGAGGGCGGGCGCAGCCTCCCCGTATGGGCGCGCGTCCGCATCACGGTGCCCGGGCAGCGGCTGGTGGCGGTTGAGAATCTGGTGCCCGGCAAACCGGTGGCTCCATGGCAAGTCAAGCTGGAGCGGGGCGAGTGGTTCCCGTCGGCGGAGGCCCCCTTGGTCGATGTAGAAGAAGCGGCAGGCAAGCTGCCCCGCCGCTTGATCCGTGCGGGCTCGGTGTTGTACGCCCGGATGCTGGCGCCGCCGCGGGAGGTCGAGCGCGGGCAAAGCGTCTCCATCGAGGTTTTCAGCGGCGCAGCGCAGGTGAAACTCACAGCTCTTGCAGAAAACGGCGGGCGCCTGGGGGATACGATCCTGGTGCGCAACCCGGTGAATGGTCGCAAACTGGCGGCTCGCGTGGCAGGGCCGGGAAAGGCGGTTGTGGATGCGGATTCGCTTCAGCGTGTTGATCGCAGCTTTGGCGGCGGCTCCGGCCGCTGAGAAGAAACCCCGCGGGGACCTTTCACCGCTAGAGGAGTACGTCCGCCAGGCGCGCCAGCGCGAGGCGGCGGAGAGGGAAGGGCAGCCCGGAGCGATCTGGCGGCCGGGCGCCGCGCTGGTGGACCTGGCGCGGGACCCCAAGGCCTCCCAGCTTGACGATCTGGTAACCATCCTGGTTTCCGACCGCGCCACGGCGGCGGCCAAGGGAACGACGAAAAGTTCGCGCAAATCGGCGGCTCAACATTCCGTGGGAGCTTTGTTTGGAGCCACGCAACCTGCCGGACGGCTGGCGAATCTGAGCAATCTATCAGGCTCGAGTGATCTGGACGGCCAGGGGGCCACCACCCGGGACACAATGCTGACGACGACGCTGACCGCCCGGGTGGTGGAAGTGCTCCCCAACGGCTATCTGGTGGTCGAAGGATCCAAGGAGACGGTGGTCAACTCCGAGCGGCAGTGGATCACGGTGCGCGGCGTCGTGCGGCCCTTCGACATTGCGCCTGGCAACGTGGTGCGATCCGACCGGCTGGCCCAGCTCGAAGTGCGCATTAACGGTCGCGGTGTGGTGGGTGACGCCGTGCGTCGTCCGTTCTTCCTCTACCGGCTGTTGATGGGCTTGTTGCCCTTCTGAGGTGAAATGACGGGGAGCCTGTTCGGCTGGGGGTACAAGGAGAGCTGACATGATGCCAGGCCCGGCGGCTGAAGATCGAGTGCAGGACCCCCAAGCCGGAACCGTGCGCGGAGGGTTGGCATGATGCGACGGCTGCTGTCGACTTCGCTGCTGGCCGTGATGACGGCGCAGGGCGGAGCCCGATTGAAAGAACTGGTGGCGATTGAAGGCGCACGGGAGAACCAGTTGATCGGCTACGGGCTGGTGGTGGGGCTGGCGGGCACTGGCGACCGGCGCCAGACGGTGTTCTCGGCGCAGAGTCTGACGAACATGCTGGAGCGGATGGGAGTGTCGGTGCCGCCCACCGCCATCCGGGTCAACAACGTGGCGGCCGTGATGGTGACCGCCAATCTGCCGGCCTTCGCACAGCCCGGCACTCGGATCGACGTCACTGTGGCGGCCGTCGGCGACGCGACGAACTTGCAAGGCGGTCTGCTGCTGCTGACCAGCCTGCGCGGACCCGACGGGCAGGTTTATGCGGTGGCGCAAGGGCCGGTGGTCACCGGGGGCTTCGTCGCAGGCGGTCTGGGAACGCAGCAGACGGTCAATCATCCGACCACCGGGCGGGTGCCTAACGGCGCCATTGTCGAGCGTCCCGCGCCCACCCCGCCTCCGTCCTCAAAGTTGCGTCTCCAGCTCCGACAGGCCGATTTCACCACCGCCGCACGGATCGCAGAGGCGATCAACAAAAAGTTTGGTTCGACGAACAACCCGGTGGCACGGGCGGAAAACCCGGCGGCGGTCAGCGTCCAAGCACCTCCGCTGTTCAGCGAGCGTCCGGCTGAGTTCCTGGCGGAGCTGGAGAACCTGACGGTGGAAGCCGACCGGCCGGCGAAAGTGATCATCAACGAGCGCACCGGAACGATCGTCATGGGCAAGGAAGTGCGGATCTCCCCGGTGGCCATTCTGCACGGCAACCTGACGGTCGAGATCCAGACCAGCTTCGCGGTGTCGCAACCCGCACCTCTGTCTTCAGGCACGACCCAGGTCGTGCCGCAGGTGGGAGTGGGCGTCAAGCAGGATCAGGCGCGGAACGTGGTGCTCAAACAGGGCGCCACCGTCGAAGAGCTGGTTCGCGCTCTCTCGGCCATCGGCTCCACCGCGCGCGACGTGATCGCCATTCTTCAAAACCTTCGGGCCGCCGGAGCACTGGAGGCCGAGTTGGAGGTGATCTGATGATCGAGGCCGTGAGCCGATTCCGGCCCCAGCTTCCCGCCCAAGGCGAGCCGCAACGCCTGCATGAAGCGGCGGTCGAATTCGAGGCTTTGCTGTTAGCCCAGATGCTCAAGAGCATGCGGGAGGACCGCGGCTGGATGGGTACGGGTGAGGACCACACGGGGGCTTCCATGCTGGAGATCGCCGAAGAGCACCTGGTGCGGGTGATTGCTTCGCAGGGCGGCTTGGGGTTGGCCGGGCTAATCCTTAGCGGGCTTCTGGAAGGCGAAAGCGCGGCGAGGGCGCCGGAGCACTAGCCTCGCCCCTTCGGCGCGCTTCCCTCACACCCTGCCCACTCACGCGCGCGTGACACAGCAGGGGATTCCCAGACTGGGCCGCTGGGGCGCGCCTTCATCACACCCTGGCGGAGGTTCGGCTCACACGCGGCGCCAGGGCGCCACTCTCGCCGTCTGAGCGCGAACGACCTGAGCTGGGCCGGCTCTGGAGCGTTGATTTCCCCGCGTGCGCCCACCGGCTGCGGCAAGACCGGAAGCCCCTGCCGTCCGGCCGGCGCCGGAGCGCCAAGTTCGCCGTGTGGGCGCACCCTCTTCGAGTGGGACCGAGGCCGGCACAGGAGTGCCAATTCCGCCGCTTGGTCGCATCCCTGTCAACGGCCCAGCCGAAGGACGGCTTGTTGCGGGCGCGGCGGCGTGCGTTGCGATACACTAGCCAATCGGATGAAGCGACTATCCCTTATCCTGCTGTTCCTTGTTGGCCCCACCTTTGCCCAGACTGCGCAGGAGCGTCTGGCCGAAGTCCAGCAGAAGCTCAGGCGCGCGGACGCGGCCACTATTGATGCGTTGCTCACGCAGGCTGGCAAAGACCCGGACGCTGCCATCCGCCGCGCCATCCTGGACCGTCTCGGCCGCCTGGACAACCCGAAGGTGCGGGAAGCGCTGGAGCGCCACGCGGCAGGCGATCCCGATGCCGGGGTGGCGCTGCTGGCTCTGGAACGGCTCCGTATCCTCAAGGCCCGCGAGCTGGAGCAGCTCTTCCAGAAGAGGTTGGAGCTGGCTCTCAGCCAGAAGGATGAAGAGGCGGCGCGGGGGCTGATCGCGGCGCACCAGCGCTGGGTGAGCTACGCGCGCGGTGCCGTCCTGCCGGAGTTCCTACAGCAGGCGCCGCCGGTTTTCGAGGCGGTTTCCAAGCCGAGGGTCCGCGTGGTCGTCATCGCAGACTTCGGACGCCAGGGCGACAACCAGCGCGAGATCGCTGCTCGGGTGGCGGCGGCGCACCGCAGCAAGCCTTTCGATTTAGGGCTGACCTTGGGCGATAACTTTACCGATCCCGACGGCGTGACCGGCCCGGAAGACCCCCGCTGGCAACCGGGTTGGGAGCAGCTTTACCAAAGCCTAGGCATCCCGTTTTTCCCGGTTACTGGCAACCACGACTGGAGCCCTGCCGAGAGTCCCGCGAGCCAGATCTTGCGCTCGCAGAAAGGCTCGAGCTGGCGCATGCCGGCGCTTTATTACAGTTTTCTGGCCGGCCCGGCGCAGTTTTTCGCCTTGGCCACGCACGCCTTCTCCCAGACACAGGTTGCCTGGGTGCAGCAGGAGTTGGAACGCAGCCGTGCGGGCTGGAAAATCCTCTATGGACACCACCCGATTTATTCCTATGGCGTGCACGGCGACACGCCCGAGCTTCAGCGCCTCTTGCTGCCGGTGTTGAAGGGCCGGGCGCACGTTTACTTGGCCGGGCACGATCACCTGCCGCAACATCTGAAGCCCGAAGGTGGGGTCCATTTCTTCGTGGCTCCGGCGGCGGGGCAAAGCTCCCGGCCTGAGCGGTCGGGGCCGCTCACCCTCTTCAGCGGTTCCTTCTACGGCTTCATGACGTTGGAGATTGACGCCGAGCAACTCAAGGTGGCATTCGCGGATATCAGCGGCGCGACGCGCTACGAGACCACGCTTCGCCGGTGAACGCCAGCCATGGGTCCGATTGCTCTGTGTGCTAAAAGCCCTTGAGCGGAGGCCGATAAGAGGATAGGATTATAGGCATTATCGAAGGAGCGGCATGCGAATCGACGAGCTGTACCCATCGGCGGTGCGCTCAGCGGGGACCTCCAGCCAGACGGAGAAGTCCGCCGAGGACGACCGCCCAGCCCTGGAGTCGCATGCTGACTCGATCTCCCTCTCCCGTCTTTCTCAGGCCGTGTTGTTTTCGGGGACCCACCCGCTGCGTTTGGAACAGTTGCGCCTGTTGCTGGAATCCGGCGCTTATCAGGTGGCCGCCTCGGAGGTCAGCCGGAGTATTGTGGAGTTCTATCTGGAGAGCCCCGAGGGTGAAGACGCCTGACGGACTTACCTCCTGCCCCTTTGTCCCAACCACTCGGCCAGGTTGAACCGAGGGGAGCGGAGGCGCCTCGACGCTACCCAAGCGTCTCTGCCCTGGCTGCGGATATGGCAGAATCGCAGCATGGCGCATTCGCTCCCGTCCCTGTCGCGGCGCGCCCTGTTGGCCGGGGCGGCGCTCGAAGCTCAACAGACTGCGGAAACGGTTCGCTTCGACCGCAAGATTCGTGTGGGCTTGGTGGGCCTGGAGGGGCACACCGGTGAGATCATCCGCCCGTTGCCCCGCCTGCCGGAGGTGGAGGTCGTCGCCATCTCGGATCCGGATCAGAAAGCCATGGCGTCGGCGGCTCGTCACCCTCGTCTGAAGGCCGCGCGCCAGTACCTCGATTACAGGCAACTGCTGGACCGCGAACAGCTCGATGTGGCGGCCATTTGCGGGCCCAACGGCGGCCGCGCGGAGCGCATCCTGGCGGCCATCGAGCGCAAGATCCACGTGGTCGCCGAGAAGCCCCTGGCAATCGAGATGGAGGAGCTGGATCGGCTTGAGGGGGCGCTCAGGCGCGCCGGGGTCCGGCTGACGATGCTTCTTCCGATGCGCTTTTCTTCGCCATATTTAGCGATAAAGCTGATCGTGGACTCGGGCGAGATCGGCGAGGTGGCGCAGATCGCCGCCCAGAAGTCTTACAAGCTGGGCCAGCGTGCCTCCTGGTTCCTGCGCCGGGCAACCTATGGGGGAACCATCCCCTGGATCGGCATCCACATGGTGGACCTGATGCGCTGGACCAGCGGACGGGAGATGGTGGAGGCCGTCTCCTACCAGACGCGCTTCGCCGTCCCGGACCTGGGGGACATGGAAAACGTCACCGCCACCTTGTTCCTGCTCGACAACGGCGGGGCGGGCGTTCTTCGCCTGGACTACCTGCGGCCCCAGACCGCGCCCACGCACGGCGACGACCGGCTGCGTCTGGCCGGTTCCAAGGGCGTCGTCGAGTATCAGGCGGCGACGGGTGTCACCGTGATCTCGGAGACCAGCAAGCCGCGGGTGATCGAGAAACTTCCCCCGGAACAGTCCTTGTTCATCGACTTCCTGGAATCGGTTTATCACGGCAAGAGGCCGGCATTGAGTCTGGCCGATATCCTCCGTGTGAACCGTATCGTCTTACTGGCCCGCCAGTCAGCCGAAGAGCACCGGATCGTCAAGCTGAGTTGAAAACGCGGACGCATCCGGGGAGGGCGTCGGAGCCGGGATGTGCGGCAAGCCGGGCTGGCGCGCCCGCCCTTGTCGGCGCGCCGGAGGGCCATGAGGCACCGCGACCGGTCAAGCCCGGCCATCCCACCACCGAATGCAGGCGAGGTGGTTCGCTCAGGCATCTGCGGGCGCGGTGGCCGCAATCCTGTGCCGTAGCATCCTCCCACACAGCATACCGTGTGATCGCTCGAGCGATCGCCTTGCTGGCGACTCTGGGTCGGTGCGTTGACCCCCGGGACGGCGCCGGTCACAGCCAAGCCGAGCCGCCCAGGCTGTCCAACAGCCGAGTGGCATCCAGCCGCAGCGCGCACCGTGCCGGGGCGAGGACCGGCCCCCCCGAGTGCCACCCAATGCCCCCTGAGGGCACAGGGAGTTATCTGCCCGGCACTCGCCTGCGCATTCGAAGTTGGCAAACGCAAGCGCATCCCCAGTTGATTCCGCCTGCCGGGGACGTGCACACTGGATGAAGTGGCCTCCGTTCGAGATTCGGTCTTCCATGCTGGTTGAGATCCGGGACTGCCTGGCTCATGCGCCTCTGCTACATTGACGCCTTCTCCGGAGTCAGCGGGGACATGCTGGTCGGCGCTCTGGCGGATGCGGGAGCGAAGGCGGACGAGTTGTGTGCCGCCATTGAGAGGCTGGGCGTCGGTGCGGCCCCCCGCTTCGGGAGGACGCAGCGGGGCGGGATCGGGGCTGCGCGATTTCAGGTCGAAGTCGCCGCACGGCAGCACCACCGTCACCTTGGAGACATCCTGGGGCTGATCGAGGCGTCGGCCCTGTCCGCCCGGGTGAAACGGAAGGCGACCGAAGTGTTTCGGCGTCTGGCGGAGGTCGAGGCCGCCATTCACCAGGTGCCCGTGGAGCGGGTGCACTTCCACGAGGTTGGGGCGGTGGACTCCATTGCCGACGTGGTGGGCGCATGTCTGGCCTTCGAGCTGCTCGGCGTCGAGGAGATACACTGTTCGCCTCTCAACCTGGGCCGCGGCAGCGTGGAGGTGGAACACGGCGTTCTGCCGGTTCCTGCACCGGCCACCGCAGCGCTGCTAGCGGGCAAGCCGGTTTACGCGGAGGGACCGGAGGTGGAACTCACCACGCCCACCGGTGCCGCTTTGGTCGTGACCCTGGCGCGTTCGTTTGGTCCCATGCCCGCCATGACCCTTCAGTCGGTGGGTTACGGAGCCGGGTCCCGCGATTTCCCCGGGCGCCCCAATTTGCTGCGTGTGTTCCTGGGCGAGGACTCGCGCGCAGCGGAGGCCAACCTGGTCAGCGTGCTGGAGGCCAATCTGGACGATTCCACTCCCGAGGTGGTGGGCTACGCTCTGGAGCGTCTGCTGGAAGCGGGCGCCCTGGACGCCACGCTGGAGCCGGTCATCATGAAGAAGAACCGGCCTGGCGTGTTGCTGCGCGTGATCGCACGGCCGGAGGATCAGGAGCGGCTTGCGGCGCTCATTTTCGCGGAGACTTCGACGCTGGGGTTGCGTTTGTACCGCGCCGAACGGCGGGTGCAGGCGCGCCGCTTGGTCGAGGTCGAGACACCGCGCGGGAGGGTGCGTATCAAGGTCTCCGAAGACGGGCGCTTCGCACCCGAGTACGAGGATTGCCGGAAGCTGGCGCTGGCTTCCGGCAAGCCATTGCGCGAGATCATGACCGAAGCTACTCTGGCTTATTTGAAAGGTTCGCGATGAAGTACTATTTGACGACCCCCATCTACTACGTCAACGCGGCGCCGCACCTGGGCACGGCCTACACCACCATCGCGGCCGACACCATCCGCGCCTTTAAACAGAGGCAGGGCTACCGCGCCGTGCTCACCACCGGCAGCGACGAGCACGGCCAGAACGTTGAGCGCGCCGCGCGCGCTGCCGGTGATGAAGCTCAATCCCGAGGTGCGCGATATCTTCGCCTTCCGCTACGAGGATTTCACGCTGGAGGGCTACGATCCGCACCCGGCGATCAAGGCGCCGATCGTCCCTTCTCCGCCCGCCATCCGCCGGCTGATTTCGCTGAGACTGGCGGTGATTTGTTCGGTGTTTTCCAGGGTTCTCACAATCGAATCGGGAGGAATCGCGCTGACTACTGCCGCGATCTTATCGATACTGGTGTTGATGGTGTCGAGTGTGGGCGTGAGGTTGGCGAGGATCTGATCGAGCGTCAGGGTTTCCTTGACTTCAAGCGTGCCG
>OGCI01002878.1_pt1 | contig 10455 bp, 8 predicted proteins | sample 1570021 | NCBI WGS metagenome assembly OGCI01 (sample SAMN06264664, study PRJEB24512) | hot springs metagenome | isolation source: Hot spring water | place: South Africa: Tshipise | collected 2015-06-21
CGGGCGGCAGGAGATTCGGACAGCATTTGCTCTATTTTTCACAAGCCCCACTTGCCCGCTTATCAATGCCTTCTTTCTTGTTGCTACACCCCACTTTGCCCCTTTTTTGCGCGCTGTGGTGCTTGTTCTGCCCCACTTTTTAAGGTGCTACCCCGTTTTGCGTACCCCCCTCCCTTTTTGAGCCATTTTTGCCCTTTTTTCAAGGGGGGGTGCGCAAAACCGTTTCTACATTTTCCATTATACCCCATTTTTCTATTTTGACAAGGGGCTTTTTTGCCCATTTTCTCCGCCCCGGCGCTGCCGAGGCAGGACAAACGCTTCGGCTAACGCCGCGCCGCAGGGTTGAAATGGCGCTACCTCTCGCCGGCGCCAGCCTGCCTGCGCGCAATCTGGGCAGCGGCGGCGATCAGCCCCAGCAAAACCCACATGTTCGGCAGGGCAAAGGAATCAAACGAAAAGGCTGCCACCGCCAAACTGAACAGCCCAAAGAGCGCCGCCGTCCCCCAAGTCCGCTGCTCGCCCTGCGGCGACAACCACAAAAACAAGGCGCAGCCCAAATGGGCGATCAGAAAAACCAGAAACCCCCCCATCCCCAGCAAGCCGTTTTCCGCCAATATCCGCAGATAGAGGTTCTTGGGGGTGATCAGGCGGTTGCGCCCTTCTTCGGGCGAGATGATGCGCAACAATTCGGGCGTCGGCGCCAGCGGCTCATCAGGAAGCATCTTCTCAAAAAAGAAGGCGTAGTTCCCTGGCCCAACCCCCAAAAAGGGATACGCCTGATAGGTGTTCAGGGCGGTTTCGCTGTAGGTCAGGCGGGCATTGAAACCGATATAGTATAAGAAGCGCTCAAAACTGGTATCCTGCGTTTCCAGCCAGTAAGTCCAGATGCGGGCGAAAAAATCGTTCTTACGTCCCACAAAAAACGTCATCCCAACGAAGAGCAGCAGAACGAGCGCTGCTTCCAGCGCCAGGCGCGCTCCCATCTTGAGCAGGGAAAAGCCGCGCTGGCTAAATTGACGCAGGCGGAACAAAATCAGCGCCGCCAGAGCCAGCACCGCCAGATTGACATAGCCGGCGCGCGAAAAGGTAAAGGCAATGAGCATCACCGCCCAAGCCAGCAGCAGCCATTCCACGGTCACCCGCCGCCAGCGCCACGCAAAGAGGGAGCTGTTGTTTACGATTGCCGCCAACAGCCAGGGGATCAGCAGAAGGTTGATCTGTTCGGCAAACCAATTTGGCTCATAGGTGGCGCCGGAAATGCGCGTGGGGAAGAGCTTGCGCAAGGAAAAGGCTTTCTGAATTTGGTTGAGCAGGTTGAAGTAAGCGCTGTTGAAATGCAGGATATAGAGCGTCTGCAACGAGCCCCAGACGAAGGCAAAGCTAAAGCCAACTGTCATCCAACGCAGGGCGGAGCGCAGTTCGGCGGGCGATTCGGGCATTATCGCCACGGTCAAATAAAAGGACAAGCCGATTGCCAAGGTAATCAGGGCGCGCAGGACACGGTCGGTCACTGAGACTCCCAAGACGGGTTCGATGCCCAGCAAGAAGGATGCGGCAGCGCTGATGAGGACTGCCAGCGTAAAGGGAAGAAGGGTCAGCAGGGTGCGCGGCAGGGGGCGGCTGAAGAGCCGCGGCAGAGTTGCCAACGGCAGAAGCAAAAGCAAAGGATAGAGGGAGAGCGGACGCACCAGCGTTCCGCCCCCCAAACCCGAGGGGAAGAAGCGGAAGCTGGTGATCGGCAGGAAGAGCCAAAACGCAATCCACGCCAGCCGTTGCAAGATGAGCAGGAAGGAGCGCAGTTTCATCTACCCCCCTCTTGTCTCCCGCCGCCATTGGAGAACCGCCGAGCCGACCAACAGCCCAACCAACAGGGTGGAAACACCCCCGACCAAGGCGGCGAGAGGTTCAGTGCGCAGGGGGCGCGGGGCTTTGATTTCGGCGTTCAGTTCATCCACGCCGAGGTAAAGCGAAAGATACCACGAAGCGGCGGCGAGGTCGTTGTATTGGGTGGTGAGCTCACTCAAGCGCGCTTCCAGCGACGGCATTCCCGCTTGCAGGAGCTCCCGCTCGGTTTCCACGCTCGCCAACGCTGCTTCGACCCACGGTTGATAGGCGATCGCCGGTGCGTCCTCGGCAGGGAGGGAAGCCAGCAGGGGGTTTTCAGCCGCTGGTGACTGATCGAGGCGCAGGGCGATCTCCAGCAAGCGCCACCGCTGTAAAGGAGGGAGGCGCTGCTCAGCCAGGTTCGCCTCGCTCCACGGTTGCCAGCCTTGCAAGACCGCCACCATCGCTTGCAGTTCGATCAATCGCTGCTCGGTGGCTACCTTTGCCTGAGCGATGGCTTGCAGCTCGGCGTGCACCTGCTTTAGCTGATGGGTGAGCTGAGCAATCCGCTCCATCTCTTCGAGGACGACCGCCTTCCAAACCGTTACCAGTTGGGCAGCGCGCTGGGGGTTCGGGTCTTCAGCCACCAAGTGCCACACCCCGGCGTTGCGCCAATAGACATGCAGGCGCTGGCGCAGATCGGCAGGGGTTTGCGATTGCCAGAAGGAGTCCTGTTGGCTGAGGCGCTCTTGCACGAGGGTGAGCAGGTAGTCGGAGAGGATAAGGGCTTGCAGTTGACCCATCTCCCAGTTCTTGTAATCATCCACATTGCGAAAGATGGCATCGGATTGATAGAAGACGCCCAAATCTGCTTCGGCGCGATAAGGGGCTGGCAGGAGGTTGGCGGCCAGCCAGCCGACGGCACTGCCGATGAGAAAGAGGGCAAGGAAGAGGTACCAGCGGTGGGCGAGAGCGAAGAATTCCTCCCGCCATGAGAACTCAGGGGAAAGCGAAGCGTTCATGAGTTGGATTTTACTTGATAACTGCCCCGAATAAGGCTTGATTTCTAGGGTTTGTCAAAAAGAAGGTCGCTTTCTTCCGTGGGGTGTCGAACGAGGTCACTCCGCATGTCATGTCGAACGCAGTAAATTCACGTGTCCTGTCGAACGAAGTGAGCAACGGTGATAAAAGTCAAGAGGGATGGGAAGGTTTCCAAGCTTGATGGTCTCGCATCATGGCATTGAGGAGGGTGAGTAATTTCCGCATACAAGCGACCATCGCCACTTTGAATTGCTTCCCCGAACTGAGCAAACGCTGGTAAAAGTCTCGGATCACGGGATTGAAGCGAATGGCAGACAGCGTTGCCATGTACAAGGCACTGCGCAGGCTGCTGCGCCCGTGGCGGATACAACGCTTGCCCCGCAGCTTGCCGCTGTCGTGGGCGAAGGGTGCTACTAGGTGAGCCGTCGCTATCGCTCCTTCGGAATGACACTCCCTATGTTCCTAATCTCGAACTGACGTTAAGAATATCCCCAAAGGAAAGCCCCCCTGTTTCCATATGATTGCCCTCGGTCGTGGCGGTTGGAAAGGAACCTACATCATGGCTGGGTAGTAGGTTCGGCAGCGCCTTGGGGGCGTTGTGCCCGCACATACCAGCGCAGCATGTTCAAAAAGCGGTCTGTCGGATCAAAGAGAGGCCCGATGCGGACGTTTTGGATGGAGTCATCGACCGCATAGTTATAAACGGGGTAAAACAGCGGCAATGCCGGCAGTTCGCTCAAGAAACGCACTTGAAAATTGCGATACAAGCGCGCGCGTTCCCCCCAATCGGTGGTAATGCGTGCCTTTTCTAGGTATTCGCTCGCCAAACGGTCATCCCATTGGGAATAGTTCTGCCCTTCGGCAATCTGAGCTTGATCCCAAAAGGGATAGGGATCGGGATCTGGGGAGCGGGTAAAGTTCAATTCCACTAAAGCCGCATGATAACTGCGTGGTTCTAAATATTGGCTCATTAAGGTCTCAAATGGCACGCCTTTGAGGGTTACCTTCACACCCAAATTCGCCCAGCTTTGTCTCACCATCTCAGCCATCTCGGCAAATTCAGGAGTTTCCGGATAGACTAGCTCAAAACTCAAAGTCACCCCATCCTTGGCACGTGCTTCCCCACCCTCCGCCGGAAAGGTGTAACCGGCTTTCTTGATCAGCTCCAACGCCGCTTCGGGGTTGTAGGCAATGCGTTCTGTCTCTTCGTAGTATGCCCATGTGCCGGGCAAAATCACACTGTCGGCGATGATCGCCTGACCTCCCCATAATTGATCTACCATGCGCTGGCGGTTTAATCCCATCAACAAGGCGCGGCGAATCGTAGCATCTTGAAAGAATGGTAAATCAGGATGATCTAGATTGAGGAAAAGGATCGTCAAGGCAGGTAAGCGCGCAGAGTATAGATTCAAGCCTACCTCGGCGAGCACATCCTTCAGAATCGCCTCATCCACGCGGCTGATACCGAGAACCTCCTTGGCACGATAGGCGCTGAGTGCAGCATTGGTGTCCGGGTAATAACGAAAGATCACCTCGTCAATGTAAGGTCGCCCGAGGTAATACGACTCGAAGGCTTGCAATGAAACGCCGACTATCTGACCTTCTTCGCTGAGAAAGCGTTGAAAGCGAAAGGGTCCACTACCGATTGGCTGTAAATTGAACGGGGCACTCTCCATTGCCTCTACACTCGTCCCTCCCAAGAGGTGTTTGGGGAGAATGCCAAAGGTCAGATAATCTAAAAAAGGGGCAAATGCGGCTGGCAGGCGAAATTGCAAGGTTTTGTCATCCAGAGGCAGCACCTGAATTTGGCGCCACATCTCTTTGATATCGTTCGGGAGGGGAGAGGCTTCGCTGCGCAGGGCATCGACCGTGAAAATGACATCATCACTGGTAACCGGTGCTCCATCATGCCAAATGGCTTGCGGGCGAATGGAGAAATTGTAGGTTTTCCCATCGGCAGATACTCCCCATGACTCGGCAAGGTCTGGCTGGGGCAAACCGCGCTCATCGAACTGGATCAAGCCTGAGTACAACAAGCGGTTGACATCTCGGTCAGCCGCATTGGTGTAATCCAAGACCGGATTGAGTCGTCCGAGACGGCCGATCAGCGCTTCACTATATATTCCACCGCTGATCGGTTGCAATCCCCCGCCGATCGCTTGCGGCGAAGTGGGTTGCTGACTCCAAAGCAACAGGGCGATGGCGATCAGGGAGAGCCCCAGCAGGATCAATTGCCAACGGAAGGATTTCATGGAAGAGAACGTGAGAGTCTCCTCGCTGTGGAGAGGACTCTAAGCCCAGATTGGTTGAAACAGGCGTTATCCTGCCACCATGACTGTGGCAATAGCGAGCAAAACAAAGATCACACTCAAGACGATGGTCAGGCGAAAGAGGGTTTTCTCCACTCCCCGCCGAGCGGTAAAAAAGCCACCGCTATCGCCGCCGCTCAATCCCCCCAACCCTGCCCCTTTGCTTTGCAAGATCACGCTCGCGATCAGGGCGATCGACACAATGATTAAAGCGACATCTAAATATCGTTCCACACAAGCCTCCGTAGAATGAAAGGTGCACTCCAAGAGCACCGCTCTTAGCTAAAAACAGGACATTGTTTTCCTGTCAGGTTGGTGATTATACCTTAAGATAGGACGCCCCTGATTAAGGATTGCTGATAATTCGCCCTAGAAATCAAGCAGCTTGATCCATGCCGCGCAATGCTCGTCCAATTCTAAGAGAAGCACGGGAGAATGCCCATCTTACCAGATCGTACTTATTTTCGACCCCCTTAACCTTCTGCAAGTAGTTTATAAAACCAAGCAGGTTCGAGAGATCAAGTTTTTGTTCCTGACTTTCTAGACTGCGAAGATATTTGTACCAGTACATGGGCAAATTACCCAAAAAGGTTGGCTGCCTGGAAATTGTGCGGAAAAGTTTTTCATCAGTTCTAGATGTCTTGATTTTACTAAGGGCGCTTAATACTTCATCTGGAATTGGGGCATTGAATCGATCTCTCAGGTAGGATAACGCAAGGCGCAAAGGTACGATAAAACGCTTGTCCTCTGCTTGATTAACTAAGCGATCCCAATTAATTTTTAATTGAGCTCGGCTGAGAATATAAAAAGCGTCTGGTATCCACCGAATTGAAGAAGATATATCCCATTGACCGCCATGAACACAGACGTGTAATAGCATATTTGTCGCATCTAAGGTTAGGGTCGTAACATTTAGAAGGGAAATAGGGGTAGAGACATCCCAGTAAGTAACATCAGAATCCTTCTCTGTGGATAGCGAAAAAACATGCCAGTGTAAATCAATCGACTGTCCTGAGGGATTGACAAATCCCCAAGCGTGGCGATACACCATTCGTTCTTTGTTGAAATCTTTCCAGTGAAATTGCATAGGCTTCCACCCCAGTTGAAGCAGCAATTCGATAGCCTCATCCTTCTTGTTGGTTGGCACCAAAATATCAAGATCATTCATCGGCCGAACGCCAAAATCTTGGTAATAGTTCACTATTAACGGCGCTCCTTTGAGGATCATCGTCTGGATTTGGGCTTGATGAAAGTTGTCAATTATCGTCGCTGCACTACGAAACAAAGCCTGGTTTTTATACCAAGTCAAGCGGTAGATCCCCTTTAGTTTTCCCATCCAAGGATCTTCAACCCCCAGGGTTTGAAGGTTTTTATATACCAGAGGCAGTAAGCGATAGCTGCCGATGTCGATATCTTTTTCTAGATCCGTTTGTCCTTTCCATTCTCGCCAAGCTGAAAGAGCGACTTGATCTGGGAGAATAGCGGACTGCAAGAGTAGTTCCTGAGTGGTGGTCGGAAACATTATTTCTTCTCAGCTCCTATAATCATTGGTGTTGGTTGGGCTCTTGGACATTTTTCTTCGAATAACTTTCCGTCCTGAAGGGAGTACACACAATCTGCCAGTGAAGCCAGCCCATAATCATGGGTAATGACCAAGATCGCAAGACGAGCGTCATTGCTGTCAAACATCGAAGTCATTCCCTCAGCCAGATTGCCAATTAAAGTTTGAACAGCTTTTTGGTCAAGGTGGTTCGTTGGTTCATCCAAAATGAGTAATTTTGGTTTCCGGAGAAGAACGCGCGTCAAGGCAATCAATTGACGTTGCCCACCAGATAACATAACTCCTCGCTCACCTATCCAAGACTGATATCCTTCGGCTAAAGACTCAATGAACTCATGAGCTGCCGTGAGCCGTGCCACGCTATGAACAAATTGTTTTTCGGCGTGGGGAAAGCCGTAGGTGATGTTATCCCAAATGGTTCCTTCGAATAACCAGGTTTCTTGTAAAAGAACGCCGATCTGTCTTCGTAAATAGGGGATATCTAGCTCGGTGTAAGGTACTTCATCGGCGAAAAGCATTCCCTCTTGAGGTTGGTACAACCCAAGCAATAGATTGACAATTGTTGTTTTCCCTGACCCATTGGGGCCGGTGATGGCAGTGGTGAGACCGCGGCGAAGATTCAGACTAATGCCTTTTAATATCAAGGAACCCGGTGTATATTCAAACTTAACTTGGTGGAGAGAAAAAGCAGCTGAGACGTCATAACGGCGTTTTCCTTGATACGGTTCGGCGGGGGCGCTGTGGAAGAAAACGCCTAGTGTTTGCAAGGCTTGGTATCCATCTGTCAGGGTGGGGAGGGCGGAGAACGCATCTTGGATGTATCGTCTCAACGCAATCAAGATCACATTATAGGCGAGCAAGTTTGAGAGCGATAGTTGACGGGTAAGTACCTGTGTTCCGCCTATCAAAAGGAATACACCAATTAAAATTAGCAGCATTGAATTGAGAAAAGCCAGATGAATTGTTTGTTGACGGGAGTATATAAAAGAGGTCTGCTTCAACCGTTCTATGAACTCCGCTTGTAGTTTTTTCTCCTGATCTTCGGCTGTTTGGAGACGGATGAGCATAAATCTAGAAATAAAAGAGAGCAAAGAGCGGCTGTAAGACTTAAAAGCATTGTTGCGATACAGTACCTGATGACTCAGCGGACGGAGAATAAGGTAGTTTGCTATCAGAAAAAGGGGTGTAGAAATCGCTAAATATAACGAGAGTACAGGACTCAACAAAAATAAAATTACAGTAGCTCCACTGCCGATGATCACTGCAGGCAGAATCTGTCCGAGTAAGACTTCATAAAATTTTTGTAACCTTTCCGTATCGGTCAGGATGGTCGCATGAATAGATGCGCTACCTTGACGCGCAAAAAAGGCGATCGATCGGGAACACAGGAAATCAATAAACTCTGTCCGCAAATGAGCAATAGCATTCACCGCAAAACGGATGCTCAACAGGCGAGAGAAAAAGAAACCCAAACTGATCGTTGTACCCACCATTACCATGCGAAAGGTAGAGAGAAGCACTTCCTGACCAGAGGATTGATCAATTTCGTTAAAAACGAACAAAATGAGGGCGATGCTGATTATTTGAGCTAATGTCAACCCCAAGATAACTAGGAGCTTTATTGGGCTTAATCGACTCCACTGCCACATTTGCCTTAAGATCGATCGATGGCTCATCAAACCAACCAATGTGAAAGATCACGACCGATTAAATCCTGTAAACTAAGGATGTCATCCCGATACTCTTGAATCAGGTAGTAGCGTATTTCAGGATCGAGCGGGGGAGGTTTTTTGGAGTTTATCTGGACAAGATTTTTCATAATTTTCTCTCGAATGGAGGCAGGAATCAAGGGCTTAAGCCATGTCTTTAGCGACGATTGTCCGGTCAATAGCTTATGCAGTTGTCTGGAACGCCAAAGTTTCGTTACGTTAGCATATTCAATTTGTGGAATATATGAGGTATTCACTCCCAAATAATCCAAAGTGTCTTGTAATACGATTTTTGGGGTATTCTTCCAGTCGTCGTATAGATAAATACGAATCTGTTCTTTACAGAAGTGATTGTAAAATGGTCGCAGAAGTCGAAAATAATAGCCATTTGCTTTGTATCTCCAGGCCCACCCCCAATTCATTTCGATTCGCGATTTTTCGGCGCTGAGAGCTTGTTGAAAAGTTAGATTCTCTCTACCTTGGCTGACAAGTTGTTGATACTTTGAGTAAGCGCGGTCGGCTGGGTGTCTGAGAATGGCAATTAACTTAACCTCAGGGATAAGGTGGTAGATCTTGGGGGCGGCAATATCGCTCATGTTGAGGTAACCAACCGAGGCTTCTCCTCGTGCACCAAATTGACTAGCCTCCTTAAATAGATCAAGATAATCATGCATGTGATGAACGGTTCTTAATAAATCTATCTGATCACCTGGCCCTTTAAAAAATCCCCGGGGTTTTCCTTCCAAAGCAAAAAAAGTGGGTTCCTTGATTGGACTCATAAAAACCTCAGGGTGTTTACTTAGGGTTTTGTAAAAGCTGGTAGTCCCACTTTTTGCAGCACCGATTACTAGAAAATTTGGCAGAACCAATTCCTCAATTCTCCTTTGCTCGGTGTAATTTATTGCGCTCTAATTTCTCTCTGATCACTTGTAGATATTCTATTTCTGCGACTTCTTTTTTTCGCAGGGTTAAGTTCATCCCGTGGACGCGGCGGCGCAAAAATGTTTCGTTACTGAAGAACATCCGTAAATTTGATTCCTGAGCGCGAGAATACCATTCGACAAATTCTGCGACCGACCAGCGTAGATCGAACCAACCTACCTTCAGAAAAGCTTCTCGGCGGATGAGCATTGTTCCGATATAAGGCGCGCGAAGCGTCTCTCCTACAAAACGCGCTGGGCGAATCTGTTCTCCATAAGTTATCGATCCAAACTGTTCCACTTGCCCAAAAACAACTTCTATCTCTACTAAATTTTCTAAGACTTCGATTTGAGCCGCAAGTTTATTGGGCAGCCAGAGATCATCTGCATCGATAAAAGCAAGTAATTGTCCAGACGACTGAGCAACGCCAAAATTTCTTGCCGCGCCTGCCCCTTGATGAGGGCGTAGATAATATTGCACAGGATATGATTTGGCGATTTCGGCGGTTCGGTCAGTCGAACCGTCATCAACTACGGTCACCTCATCGGGTTGTACACTCTGATTAAGAACGCTCTCAATAGCTTCGCCTAAATAAAGAGCGCCGTTATACACTGGGATAATTACACTAACTGAAAAGGGCTTTTGGGTCAGCATACTTATGCAGTCAGGATAGTTTGTTTTGCTTTCTATAAACCGATTGACGGACGATTTGCAAGATTTCTTCTCGATAGAGGGTTGTTTTTGTAGAAAGGTTGGATTGATGAATTCGCTTATATACAAGTGCTTTTGGCACAATCTCATAAGGTATGAAATGATCTCGCCCTCGTGCGAACCAATCAGAATCACAGCCTATTTGAAGATGCGGGTCAAAGCCCCCGATTTTCTTAAAAACTGTTTTGCGGGCTAACAACGCACTAGGAGTCTGCCCGAGGTGTGTTTGGGCAAGGTAGGTCTTCGGGAAACCCGCCCTTAAGCTCTGTCCTTTTTCAATAAACATCTTCAATTCGCAGATTGCGTATTGTGCATCGGGATGGTTTTGCAAACAATGAAGCTGGAGTTCATTTTTTCTAGGATGCCAAAGGTCGTCGTG
>OGCI01002880.1_pt1 | contig 10446 bp, 8 predicted proteins | sample 1570021 | NCBI WGS metagenome assembly OGCI01 (sample SAMN06264664, study PRJEB24512) | hot springs metagenome | isolation source: Hot spring water | place: South Africa: Tshipise | collected 2015-06-21
TCTCTCTTTCCGAGTATATATTCGGCCTGAGGCCCCCCATAACATGAGGCCTTGGGGGCAAGCGCGCCCGTGTGGTTCAGCGGGCCATTAGCGGTGGGATGCGGGCGGTGGTACGACGCAGGCGCGCCATGGCCAGCAGCCGGGTGGACTCCCATACCGGCAGGGGCACCATGGAGATGGGGTTGATGCCCATGAGGGGCGTGAGAGAGGCCAGCACGTCCCGGAGGTTGTTGCATCCCCGCACCACCCGCAGCGACTTCTTGCCCAGCCTGCGCAGCAACACCGGGTAAGCCTCCTCGGCGGCGCAATCCCCCACCACCAGTACCCTGCCCTCGACCTTCTCGAGCTCCTCCTCGCGCCATCCCTTTCCCATGCAAATGGTGAAACCCCCCTTACCCCGGAAATCCACGTAGAGCATCTGCAGGACCATACGGGTGTTCAAGGAACAGCCCTCGGGGCAGCACCTCTCCTCCCCCTCGAGGATGCGCACGTCGGGAGGATAGACGGGCAGCAGCTGCGGCGTGAAGCGGCGGCGGAAGGGCTCGCGTTCGCCGATTACCTCTATGCTCTCAAGATCTATGCAGCCCAGGCCCTCCTCGGCGGCCAGGCGGAGGTGCTCGACTTCCCCGGGGGCTATCCCTATCAGGTCGGCCCCCACTGCGTCCACGGCCAGGGTATCGTCCCCTCCCACCAGGATCCCGAGCTCCTCCACGCATTCCGGCGCCAGTCCCTCGGGGGCGTAGTGGCCATGGTTCAAGGCGTGCAGGCCTTCGATGACCGTGAAGTCCGGACGTACCAGCATGTAGATGTCCGCGAATTTCCGGTGCAGCATCCAGTTGTGGTCGCGGATGCGGTCCTTCTGCATGACCAGGCCGAACTGGTTCTTGACCCCCAGCGTCACCGTGGTCATGGAATGGGTCTTCAGCTTGGGAAGGGAGAGGTAGAGGTTGTCATCCCTCCCTTCCATGAGCCTTTCCTTCACCCAGCGCGAGACATGTACCTTGTAGCCCAGGGTGGGCAGGGTAACCTCCACCTGTTTTCCCTCGTCGAGGTAGAGAGGTATGCCGCCCGCTTCCCTGGTCGCCCGCGCCAGGCCGCTGACCCGAAAGACCAGGCGGGTGAAATTGCCCTGCGTGCAGTTGTCCATGACGTATACCTTGGAGGCTCCCGCCTCGTAGAGCAGCCGCACCAGGGCGGAGGCCACCCGCGGGTCGGTATAGCAATAGGGCTTGAAATCTATGGCGTTGACCTTTACAAAGGCGTTCCGCCGTCCTCCCAGCAGCGATGTCGCGCCGCCGAAGTGCCCGAAAATCTCGCGCAAGCTTCCCTGGATGTCGCCGCCTGCCGGCGCTACCACCACCTTGGGCATCTTTCCTCCTCTTTCCAAGGGACCGTGCTCGCGGAGGGCATCGGTTCGCAGCGACTTCTTCCCCGCCTTCCCCACCGCAAATTCCGGCGGCGGCCCGCATGAAACCTCATTCCCGGCACGCTACCGCCGCCAGCTCCACCCGGAACTCACCGGGCAGGGAGACCCCCACGGCGGAGCGCGCGGGATAGGGGGGCTGGAAAAACTCCTCGTAGACCTCGTTGAAAGCGGAAAGCTCGCCCACGTCGGCGAGGAAGACGGTTACCGCCAGAACCTTGTCCATGCCACTTCCCGCCGCCTGCAGGATTCTCTCCAGGTTGCGGAGGACCACCATGGCCTCCTCGCGCACGTCGCCTTCCACCGCAACGCCGTCCTCCTTGACCGCGAGCAAGCCGGAAACGAACAGCAGCCCGCCCCAGGCGACCGCCGGGGAATAGGGACCCCGGGACGCCGGCAGGTCTCCACCCGAAAAGGCCATAGGGCCAGCCATCTAAGCCATCACCCCCCTTTTCCCGCAGTATAGCAGAGTGAGGCGTGCCGCATAACCCGTGCCCCCCGGGGTCAACGCCCTAGGGACAGCCAGGCAGCGACGTTGCATGGAAAGGCAGTATTTGAGGCCTGACCCCGAAGCGTTGACCCCCTTGGGAGTCGGTGAGCCCCCGGAGTCAGCGCAGCACCCGGGTGATCACCGGGCGGTAGGTGGAAGCGGCCTTGGAACCGGGGGCATAGACGCGCGCCAGCAGGAAGTAGGCGAGGGCGAGAGACCCGAAGCCGAAAAGCAGGCCCAGGGGCACCGCGAAACCCCCGTCAAAGAGCACGCCGGCAAGCAGCGACCCGGCGCCCAAACCGACCAGAAAGGCGGCGAGGGGCACACCGTAGAGAAGGTAGGCCGCCTTGAGGGACGTCCTGAAGGGTAGCTCCACCTCAACCCGGTCCCCTTCCCTCGCTCCCACCTCGTTCAAAGCCTCCGCGAGCATGTTGTCTCCGGACACCATGCAGCACGAACCGCACCCCTCGCAGTGCCTGCCGCGCGGGATGAGCACCTCGGCCAGGTCCCCGCGCACGGCGACCACGGTGCCTTCCTCCCGCAGGCCGCGGCGACCGCCTTCCGAGGGGCGCTGCCGGGAAACATCCGCCGCGTTCCCTTTACCTTCCATGGCCATCTCTTCCTTCCCGCGGCGGCCATGCCTTGCGCCGCCTGAAACCATATTACCGCGCTTCCGCCCCTTTCCGCTCACCTTTCCGGGCGATCCCCTGCCTGCGGCGACGGCGCGGGGCGATGCAGCGTAGACCCTCGCGAAACCCGCGCAGGCGCAGGGAATTGCCTACCACGGTAAGGGAGCTGAAAGCCATGGCCAGCGCCGCGTACACCGGGTTGAGCAATACTCCCCACAGCGGATAGAGTACCCCGGCGGCCAGGGGGATGCCGACCGTGTTATAGAAGAACGCCCAGAAAAGGTTCTGCCTTATGGTGCGCAGGGTGGCGCGCGAAAGGGAGATGGCGGCGGCCACCTTGCTTAGGTCATCGGAGACCAAGGTGATGTCCGAGGCCTCCAGGGCCACGTCGCTGCCGCTCCCGATGGCGATGCCGATATCCGCCTGTGCCAGAGCGGGGGCGTCGTTGATGCCGTCGCCTACCATGGCCACCACCCTTCCCTCTCCCTGCAGGCGCGCTATCTCCTCCGCCTTCTGTCCCGGCAGGACCCCCGCAAGGACGCGCTCCACTCCCGCCCGGCGCGCCACCGCCTGGGCGGCCGAGAGCCGGTCGCCGCTGATCATGGCCACCTCGATCCCCAGCCCGCGCAGGGCGCGTACCGCCTCAGCCGCCATGGGTTTCAGCTCGTCGGCCACCGCCACCAGCCCCCACAGCTCGCCGCCTGCGGAGACGTAAACCACCGTCTTCCCCTCCCGGGACAGCTCCTCCGCGCCCTCCTCCATGCCTCCCGTGTGCACGCCGTTCTCGCCCATGAAAGCGGCGTTGCCCAGCAGCGCCCTCCGGCCCTGCCAGCTGGCGGCAATCCCCTTTCCTGGAAAAGCCTGGAAATCGGACGCCTCGCCCGGAGCGATGCCGCGCCTCTCCGCCTCCCTCACCAGGGTTTCCGCCAGGGGGTGCTCGCTTCCCCGCTCCACGGTGGCCGCCAGGAAAAGCAGCTCTTCCTCGCTCTTCCCCTCCGCGGGAAGCAGGTCGCTCACCTCGGGTTTTCCACGCGTGAGGGTACCCGTCTTGTCGAAAACCACCGTGTCCAGCCTCCCCGCTCTCTCCAGCACCTCGCCCCCCTTGATGAGGATGCCCAGCTCCGCCCCCTTCCCCGTGCCCACCATGATGGCGGTGGGAGTGGCCAGCCCCAGGGCGCAGGGGCAGGCGATGACCAGTACGGCCACGAAATTCAGGAGAGCGAAGTTGAAGGAGGGCTCCGGCCCCGCCAGGATCCAGGCCAGGAAGGTCACCGCGGCCACTGACATGACTGTGGGCACGAACACGGCGGCCACCCTGTCCGCCAGCCGCTGTATGGGCGCCTTGCTGCCCTGCGCCTCCTCCACCAGGTGTATGATCTGCGCCAGCACCGTGTCCCCTCCCACCCGCGTTGCCCGGAAACGGAAGGAGCCCGTGCCGTTGATGGTGGCCCCCGTGACCTCGTCCCCCGGCCCTTTCTCCACCGGCAGGGGCTCGCCGCTGAGCATGGACTCGTCCACGCTGCTGCGGCCCTCGAGGACTATCCCGTCTACGGGTATCTTCTCGCCAGGCCGCACGACCACGACATCCCCCACGGCGACCTCCTCGACGGCAACCTCCGTTTCCCCGCCCTCCCTGAGAACCCTCGCGTAACTGGCCTGCAGCCCCATGAGGCGTCGCATGGCCTCAGAGGTACGCCCCTTGGCCCCGGCCTCCAGGAAACGCCCCAGCAGGATGAGGGCGATGATGGTGGCGGAGGCGTCGTAGTAGACCGCCAGCTCTAAACCCGTGCCACTGATGAAGGAGGGGAAAAAGGTGGCCACCACGCTGTAGGCGTATGCGGCGGTGGTTCCCACGGCGATGAGGGTGTTCATGTCCGTGGTCCCGTGGCGCGCCGCCCTGAGGGCGGCCCGGTAGAAGGTAAGGCCCGGCCCGAACTGCACCGGGGTGGCCAGGGCGAAGAGCAGGAAGAACAGGGTGCGTTCGGGGATATTCCGCAGGCCCGGCAGGTGCATGCCGAGCATGGAGAGGAGCATGATCACCGCGGCGGAGGCCAGGCTGTAGATCAGCTTCGCCCGCAGCACGCGGCCCTCCCTCTCCCGGCGCCGCCTCTCGCGGTCGAGGGGCTCCTCGCCCGCGCCGGAAGGCAGCAACCGGTAACCGGCGGCTTTCACGGCCCGGGCCATGACCTCGTAGGAGGCACGTCGCGGGTCGAAGACCACCGTCGCCCGCTCCGTGGCCAGGTTGACATCGGCGCTTAACACCCCCTCCACCCCGCTCAGGGCCTTCTCCACGCGCGCCACGCAGGAGGCGCAGGTCATGCCCTCCACGCCGAAGACCGCCTTCTCCAGCCCCGCCCGGTAGCCAAGCCCCTCTATGGTCTTGGCCACCGTTTCCACGCTCACCTTGGTCGGCTGGAAGGATATGGTAGCTTTTTCCGAGGCCAGATTCACCGACGCGTCTTCCACCCCCGGCAGGCCTCTCAGGGCTTTCTCCACCCTGGCGGCGCAGGAGGCGCAGGTCATGCCGCCCACGTTGATAACCACCCGGGAGGCGTCACGGCTTTTCTCGCCCTCTCCCGCCTCGCCGCGTGCCGCGGCGACATCGCCCGTTTCCTTCTCCCCGACCTCAACGTCCGACATCTCCACCATCTCCATCCCATCCTGCAGCTCGCTGCCGGAAAGCCTTGGGGCGCCCCCGCGCATTCTCTCCTCCGCGTAGCGGACGCGCATTCCGGCGGAAGCGCACGCAGACGCTTTCCCATCGTCAATACCATTATGCGCGCAATTGAGACATCCGGTTATGAGCCACCTCACTCCTCCCGGCACGGGAAAAGCCGCGCCGGTTCAAGTAAAATGCCCTTATGGGCGAAGAAGAGATTCACAGGGCGGGGCGATCGCTGGATCGTTCCCGGAGGCGCCGGGGTTTTATCCTGGCCGTCTCCCTTTCCGCCGCCACCCTCATCATCATCTCCCTGGCCACCCTGGACCGGGCGACCTTCAGCGCCATCTCCAACCTTTCCCCGGGCTTCCTGATCCTCGCCGCCGCCCTCTCCCTCGGGCGCTGGCTCTGGTCGATTGCGCGCATGCGCCTCCTTATAAGGTCGGTGGGGAAGAGCGTCCCCGTGCCGAACATCGCCAAGACGGTGTACGCCGGCTACTTCACCGGCCTCATCACCCCCTGGAGGGCGGGAGGGGTCACGGGAGAGATGTTCTTTCTCTACATCTACGGCCTGGGGGCAGGGGAGGGAGTGGCGGTGGTCTCCTTCGGCGCCTGTGTCTCCACCGCGCTGCTCATGCTCTTCTTCCCCTTCGCCATATGGATAGCCCGCAGGTACATCGCCCTCTCCGTGTCCGTGCAGGGGGTGCTCTTTTCGGCCCTGGCCGTCGGCCTCCTCTACCTGGCCCTGGTGCTCTGGGCCATCCTGCGGCCCCAGACCGCGGTGGGCAAGACGCTGTTCTCGCACTCCCCGGCCTTCCTCCGCAAGCGCGACTGGTACCGGCGCTTCCTTGCAAAGCTCGAGGCCGAGATCCAGGCCTTCGTAGAATCCCTGCGCCGGCTGGCTCGCCTGGGAAAAGCGAGGATGGCGGCGGTGGTGGTGCTGACGGTTCTGTACTGGTTCACGGGTTTCCTGGCCGTTCCGGCGGCGGTGGTGGGGCTTGGATACGGTTCCTACTTCTGGAGGGCGGTGGTGGCGCAGCTGGTGGTGCACATCCTCATGCCCTTCGTTCCCACTCCCGGGGGGAGCGGCATCGGCGAGATCGGGTTCCTCTTCGTTTACAAGAGCATCCTCCCCGACCTGGGCGTGGCGGGATTGCTCACCCTCATCTGGCGCTTCATCGATTTTTACCTCGGCCTGCTGGTGGGCGGAGGAGCCTTCCTCCTCGTCATGCGGGACCTCAACCGCTCGCCGCGCCAGACCGCCGCGGAGTCACGGCAAGCCGGGGAAGAGACCTTACCGGCGGGTTGGGAGCCCCCCGCCGCTCCCTGATGCCCGGGGATCCCACGCAAGGCGATTCCCCGCCCGGAAGGCAATAATACCGGTTTACATCGGTGTTTGAGCAGAGCAACTCGTTGACGGCAACATCAAAATGAAGTTATGATTACCCCGCGTTTACATATAGCTGTAGGAAACCGGCGACAGACGGTAGTCGTCGGGCCGTTGCTTCGCGGAAAGGGAAGGGGTGCTGGAAATATGAAGCTGGAGGGGAAGAGGGTCGTCATCACCGGCGCGGGCGCGGGCCTGGGTAGGGAGTTCGCCCTGGCGCTGGCCGGGAAAGGCTGCAGGATAGGGATCACGGACATCGACCTGGAGAGGGCGGCGGAAACCCTTCGCCTCGTGGAGGAAAGGGGCGGAAAGGGCGAGGCCATGCGGGTGGACGTGACCGACCCCTCCGCGGTGGAGGCCATGGCCGTCCATTTCTTCGACGCCTGGGGCGGGGTGGACCTCCTCGTCAACAACGCCGGCGTGGTCTCCGCGGGTCGCGTGGGAGATATTCCCCTCGAGGACTGGCACTGGCAGTATGACGTGAACTTCTGGGGGGTCATCCACGGGTGCCATTTCTTCATCCCCAGGATGAAAGAGCAGGGGAGCGGCCACATCCTCAACGTGGCCTCCAATTTCGGCTTCCTGTGCTATCTGGAGATCGCGCCCTACAACAGCACCAAGGCGGCGGTGATCGCTGTCTCGGAGACCCTGCGGACGGAGCTTGCCCCCGCGGGCATCGGCGTCACCGCGCTCTGCCCCATGTGGGTACGCACCAACCTGCTGGAGACGCTGCGCTACACCGACGACTTCGAAAGCGAGCTCGCCCACACCGCCTTCGCGAACGCCCGCCTGGGCGCCGACAAGGTGGCCGCGGCCGGCCTCAGGGCGGTGGAGAAGAACAGGCTCTACTGCCTGCCCCACCCGGTCGGCCATATCTACTGGATCCTGAAGCGCTTCCAGCCAGAACTCTTCTACCGGGTAATGGGCTGGATCAACTGCAGGAAGCGGGGCAGGGACCTCATGATGTGGATGGCCCGCAAGGGCTTGCTGTGACCGCCGCTCCGCCGGCGACAGGCCTCGCGGCCGCGCGTTCCCGGGGGCTTCCGCCCCGTCCCGTCAGAGGACCTCGCTCATCGCCTCAGAGAAGCTTTCCATGCTCCTGCCGTCTATCCCAACGACCTCCGGCCTCGCCTTCATGGCCGCCTGCACGTTCGACCTGTAGATGAGCGTCGGCGGCAGGAGGAGGATGACCTTGACGCCGGACTCCCGCATGGACCTCATCTCCTCCGCCACCCTCTCCATGTCGAAGAAGCCCATGTCGCTGAGGACGATGCAGACCCTCTCGAAATACCTGCCCTCCACCCTTCCCAACTGCTCCCGCGCCCACCTCATGACGTTGCCGCCCATGGTGCCGAAGAGGGTCCTGGTCGCGAGCACGCTCTCGATGACCTCGTCGAGCGGCTTCTTCTCGAAGAACTCCTTGATGACGTAGGGGCCGCTCTCGAAAAAGGCGAGGGAAAGCTCGTGCTTGCGCAGGCAGTAGAGGAGCACCACCGAGAAGAGCTTGCAGAAATGGATGGCTTCCCCCATGCTCGCGCTGATGTCCTCCAGGAAGACCACCGCTTTCTTCTGCCCCCTCCTCTCCCTCACGATGAAATCCTCGTAGGTGACCTCCGATACTCTCCTGCGGTGCGTGACGATGTTCTGGATGCTCTCGTCGAAATCGATGAGATCGAAGTCGTCGCCGGCCTGGAAATAATCCAGCCGCTCCCCCTCGAAGACGCCGAAGTCCTCCTTGAGCAGGGAGGTATGGCCGCAATTGGAGAGGGACTTCAGCAATATCTTGTCCGCCATCCCGGAGACCTTTCTCCGGTATTCCTTGTCGCAGCGGAACCTCTCGATCCAGTCCCTGAAAAGATCGTCACCCGGTCCGACGCCGGATCCGCCTCCCTCCTCTTCCTTCTCGGCGCCTCCCTCGACCCTTATCCCGAGGCCGGCATCCATCCTGCCCAGCGCGCCGTCGGGGCTCCCCGCCTTCTCGTCCTCGCGGGGACCGCGCTTCCTGCTCAACCTGCCCGCGATTATCTCCAAGGCGACCCGGCGCGCGATCTCCTGGTTATCGGCGTAAGAGGTGACCACGGCTGCAGCTACCAGGTCCTCAAGGCCCAGACAGCCCTTGCGCATGAACCTGCCGGACAGGAAGGAGGGTATGGATATCGCCTGCCGGACGGAGGGTTCCAGTTGCCGGGGCACGTCGGGGTGGTCGCGCATCCTCCTCACGAACTCCAGGGCGAATTCGGAGACGTAAGCGGAGGGGAAGATCGCCGCGTCCTTTCCGCCGTCACCCATAAGCCCGCATGGCACCCCTTATCACGTCGTCCAGCGTCTTCTCGAGGTCCAGCCACGCCCTCCCCTTCGACGCCCCCAGGAAGACGCTCCGCGCGTAATCGGCGATGTCCCTGTTCTCGATGCCCCCGTGCTTATCCACGTGGCGCGCCGACAGCCGGGCGATGGCAATACCGGCGCGGATGGATACCGCCATCTCCAGCTCTTTCTCCCTCCGCGCCATCTCGATGACGGTGTATATCTTCTCCAGGATGTCCTCGGACAGGGAGAGCGGCTCGCAATTCACCCTGATGATCTTGAGCTCCGTTTCCCTGTCCGGGTAGGTCAGGGGAATCCACACCCTGAGGCGGTCCCGCAGGGCCTCGGAGAACTGGCGCGTGCCCGCAAGCTCGGCGGGGTTGGCGGTGGCTATGAAGACGAACCTCTCGTCCGCGTAGACGCGACCTATCCTGGGGACGTAGTAGGAGCGCTCCTCCAGGGGCTCCAGCAGGCTGTTCTGGCAGAACTCGCTGGCCCGGTTGAGCTCCTGGGCGAGGAAAACCCCGCCTTCCTCCATGGTGGTGATGAGAGGCCCCTTCTCGAAAGCCTCCGCGCAGTACCCCTTCTTGAGCACTATGGCGGGGTTGAAGGTGCCTATGAGGTACGCCGGGCGCAGCAACTCGTCGAAGAAGACCTCGTGGAACGCCCTGCCCGTATCCAGGGCGAACTTGCGGACCAGCAGGGATTTCCCCACCCCCGGTGGCCCGATGACGATGGGGGTGAGCCCGACCGATATCGAGTCCTCGAGCAGTTCATAGGCGGCCTTGTATTGTCCCTCCAAGACTACCTTCAGGTCACGGCGTCCGTCTTCCGCATCCATGTTCCCGCTTTCGTTTTGCCGGCTTCGTCGTCACTATGCCCAAAATAGCACGTGTCAGCCCGACACGACAAACCGCCCCGTATACGTCTCCCGCGCGTATTCCGCCAGCTCCGGCGGCGGCTGGCTGTAGAGGGCCACCCTGCTTATCCAGCGTAATCCCGCCTCCTTGAGGGCGGCCAGCACCTCGAGCATCTTCAGCTCCGCCACGACGCAGTCAATCACCGGCACGCCGTCCACTTCCGTGATCCCCTGCGCGGTCAGGAAAGGAGCGAAAGCCGCGCATCCGGTGATGATGACCTCGGCGCCCCGCTCGATCAACCCCCTCGCCGACGCCAAGTAACCGTCGATGAGCGGCTGCGGGTCGTCGCCCGCGCCGGCGTCGGCGTCGACAACATCGACCTGGATGCCGCACGGGCGCGCGGGATCGCGGTGCGGTTTCTCGATCTGGGCGGCGGGCTGGGCGTGCCTTACCGGCAAGATGATCGGCAGCCGGACGTGGCACGTTACCTGGCGGCGGCGCGGGGACTGGCCGGACGGCTGGGCGTCGAACTGCTGCTTGAGCCGGGGCGCTTCATTTCCGGACCCGCCGGCGCCCTGCTGGCGCGCGTGCTCTACCGCAAGACCGGCGGCGGAAAGGAGTTCCTGATCGTCGACGCCTCGATGACGGAGCTGATCCGGCCGGCGCTGTACGAAGCGCATCACGAGATGCTTCC
>OGCI01002881.1_pt1 | contig 10444 bp, 8 predicted proteins | sample 1570021 | NCBI WGS metagenome assembly OGCI01 (sample SAMN06264664, study PRJEB24512) | hot springs metagenome | isolation source: Hot spring water | place: South Africa: Tshipise | collected 2015-06-21
AGTTCTGATCTTTTTTATATCCGGAAGTATAAAGAGATTCATAAAAGATGAAATAGCTTTTATAATTATAAATTCATTATTTTTTTCATTGTTCTTTTACTATGGATTTACACCTCTTTACCTGAGTATCTTTCTGAGTTTTGTAACTGGTTTAATCGTTTCAATTATTCTTATCAGAACTGATATACTTACTACAGTATTTTCGTTTTTATTTTTCTTGTTTTTAATGAAGGTCAGCGTATTTGAAGGAAGCAGTTTATACAATTATAAGTTTAATGAAGCTATAATTTATTCGATATTATTAATGTCATTTGGATTTATTTTGATATTAAAGCGAGATAAAGATATTGATTTTGAATCTTTAGCTCCAAAATTCGTTGAGAATATCACAGAACGACAGAGACTTAAAAAAGAACTTGAGATTGCTAAAATTGTTCAGGCGAGTTTTTTACCGAAGAAAAATCCTTCACTAAAAGGCATTGAGATTGCTTCGATTTGTATTCCTGCTTTTGAGGTTGGAGGTGATTATTACGATTTCATAAGAATCAATGAAAATAAATTAGGAATTGTCATTGGTGATGTTTCTGGCAAAGGAACACAAGCATCTTATTATATGACTTTGACGAAAGGATTTATTAAAGCAATTGCTAAAAAATCTGATTCCCCTGCCAAAGTTTTAACTGAGATGAATGAACTCTTCTATGAAAATGTTGACCGTGGAAGATTTATCAGTATGATTTATTCAATTATAGATCTTGAAAAAAATGAGATCAAAATTGCACGGGCGGGACATAATCCAGTTATTGTTGTAGAGCCTTCTGGTAATTCTAAATTAGTTTCACCAAATGGATTAGCACTCGGATTAGAGAAAGGTGCTCTTTTTAAACAAGTGATTGAAGATCACACTGAAACTTTAAGCAAAGGTAAAACTTTTATTTTCTACACTGATGGATTTACCGAAGCAATGGATAAAAACGAAAAAGAATTTGGATTAGAAAAAATCATTCAAATTGCTAATCAATATTCTTATGAATCTTCCGAAAAACTACTAGAAATTTTAGTAAATGAGGTTAAAAAATTTATAGGCAAAACTCAGCAGCACGACGATATGACGATGGTAGTGTTGAAGGTTAATTGAGTTCTATTCTGATATCTCTTTAAAGATATTATCAATTATCTCTTTGAAGTCTTTAAAACTGTTCTTCTCACAATACTCTTTTATATTTACTTTAAAATCAACTTGACCTGATAATTCAAAGTATTTCAAAATAGCATCACTGATTGATTCAGGCGTGGATTCTTTTGCGATGATTCCTGTTTTTTCAGGAATAACAAATTCCGATAATCCACCAACATCTGTAATGACAACTGGTTTATTAAAGCCATAAGATAAATTTAGTATTCCACTTTGAGTAGCACTTCTGTAAGGAAGAACAACTAAATCAGAAACAATGAAAAACTCTTTCACTTTTTCGTTTGGTATATATTCATCGAAAATCTGCACGAAGTTTTGAAGATTGAATTTATTTATAAGCTCAAGATAAAATTTCTTATCATCGTAAAATTCACCTGCAACCAAAAGTTTCAGATTTAAATGCTCAGCTTTATCAATGAGAATTTTCAAGCCTTCTAAGAGTAAGTCCAAACCTTTATACTTCCTGATGTAACCAAAAAAGAGTAAAACCTTTTCATTCTGATTTATACCAAATTTTTTACGAATCTCATCAACTTGAGTTACCTCCCCTGCAAGATGATTATAAACTGGAAGTTCAGAACGAAAAATCTTCCGACCGCCCGCAATTAACTTTAAATCATTCTCAACTTTATGAGAAAGAGCAATGAAATATTTAGCTTTTGAAAGACCAATTCTTGTTAAAACATTTTCAAAAAGATTTTTTTCGTGTGAAATAAAGTTTTCGGGAATGAATACAACTTTATTTTTCAATTCTTTTTTCAGTAGCGAACTAATTGTAAAATGACAAAAAGCGAAAAACGGATGCCACCAATCAAAAATAACCAAATCAGGATTAGCTTTGTTAATATACTTCGCAACTTCGAACCAACTGATTGGATTTATCGAGTTAACTAATCTGATACTTTCTATTTTTTTTACTTCATTACTTAAATCAAATTGAGTTTTGCCAGGGAAAAGTATGTTTGGATAAAGCAATTTATAGTTTAGTACTTGAACATTATAATTTTCGGATAGTGCATCATAAAGAAAAGTAACAAACAGAGAATTTCCTCCTCTGTAAGGATAAGTAGGACCGATAATGATAATCTTTCTTTTCATATATTTTTTCTCATTTTTATCTTCGCGTAAGAACATTGATCATTCTGTTCACCTGCGAATCGTTAGGATTAATTAACTGAGCTTCCCTAAAAAATCTCAACGCAAAGCCGTTGTTACCGTCTCTGAAATAAGCATTTCCAAGAGCTTTTAACACAGGAAATGAAGTGGGAATTTTTCTGTTTAACATTCTTAAATATCTTATAGCATCAACAATAGATCTGATTTCAATCAAAGCTTGTCCAAAATAAGCACATTCTTCATCAGAAAGATTAAACTCGTTTTTATTGTTGTCATAAATAAAATTAAAAGAAGAAATAACTGAATCAATTCCACCTGAATAGTATTTATCAAAAAGGAAATCGGAAACAGTTTGAGTGATTGTAATATTATTAAATCCTTTGGAAATTAATAACAAATCTCTCGCAGGATTTCCAAGATTTCTATCCCTGAGGTTGATAAAAAAAACGGTTGCAGTTGCTGATGAAGGTTCGATTATCAGACCGCTAACAAATCCTGTTCCTCTTCCATCGTGTCCGAAATACGTCAATGAATCACTCGGATCAGAAAGAGAAAATCCGAAACCATAATTATATCTTCTACCATTCTTCAAAATCACCGGCTTAGTCATCATTTCCAAAGTTGTTTTTGAAATCAGCTTTCCCTCTAAAACAGCTTTTGCAAAAAGAAGAATATCTTCTGTAGTTGAAATCAATCCACCACCAGCAACTTTAATACTCAAATCTGCTAGAGCGGAATTGATAAATTTTCTGTCAGGTGATTTATCATAACCTTTAACTCTCTCAAAAATAATTTCACGCTGCTTATCAACACGCGTTGATTTCATATTTGCAACCTGAAAAATTTCTTTTCGGAGATAAGATTCAAAACTCATTTTTGTAACATTTTCAATCATTGCAGCAAGAAGAGAGTAACCAAGAGATGAATAATTATAATTTGTACCGGGTTCGAAAATCAAATCATCGTTAGCAAAAGTCATTACAGCTTCTTTCGTTGATGAATAAAACATCTTACTGTTAAATTCTTCTTCATTTTTATATGAACGAATTCCACCGGTATGTGTTAATAAATTTCTAACCGTAACATTCCATTTTTTTTTAGGGAAATAAGGAACGTAAGTACTTATATCTGCATCTAGATCGATCAAACCTTTTTCATAAAGCTGCATAACTGCAACTGCGGTTATTGCTTTGGTGATTGAAGCAATTCTGTAAAGAGATGAAGGTTTTGCTGGAGTGAAAGTTTCTAAATCAATCTGACCTTTTGCGTCTAACCATTGAATTATTCCATCTTTTAATACTCCGGCAGAGATGGATGGTATTCTTTTAATCTGATAATATTTCTCAAGATATTCAGAATATTTTTTGTATAAATCCGGATCAATTCTTTGTGCTAAAACAACAGAATTAATAAAGAGAGCTGCAAGTAAAATTGATAAGTAAAAATTAAATCTGTTGAGCATAGTAAAGATGGAAATTAAAATAATTAAAGCTATCTCAAAAAGTTAAATCATTTAGTCTGAGGTTACCCGATGCAAGTCGAGTTGGTTAAAAGACTGACAATTTAATCTAAAATAAAGCTTCGACATTCTCAGCATGACATTAAACAATACCTATAAGAAAAACTTTAACATTTATTTCTTATTTGGTCGCTTATCTATAATATCATCAATCAACTTATATTCTTTAGCTTCTGTTGCAGTGAGGAAATAATCTCTATCGCAATCCTTAGCAATTTGTTCGTATGATTTCTCAGTATGTTTTGATAAAATATTATAAAGAGTTTCTCTAGTCTTCAACATTTCTTTTGTATGAATTTCCACATCTGTAACCTGTCCACCAATTCCTTGCGTCCACGGTTGATGAATCATAATTTTAGAATGCGGAAGCGAAAATCTTTTACCTGATTTTCCGCCTGCTAATAATATCGCACCCATACTTGCAGCCATACCAACACATATAGTTGAAATATCTGGTTTGATAAATTGCATTGTATCGTAAATTGCCAAACCAGCAGTAACAGAGCCGCCGGGAGAATTTATATAGAGATGAATATCTTTTTCAGGATCTTCAGCTTCGAGGAAAATGAGTTGAGCAATTGTTAAACTTGCAATATGGTCATCAATCGCAGTTCCGATAAAAACAATTCTCTCTCGCAAAAGACGAGAGTAAATATCCATTCCACGTTCACCGCGACCAGTTTGTTCAATTACATAAGGAACTAACTGATTAAAAATTTCTATTTTATTACTCATTTGTTTCTACTTTCTTGTTAAAATTTTCAGGGTTTACTTTTTTAATAATATTCTTAACAACTAAAAAATCAAAAAGTTTCTTTTCCAGCATTGCGTCAAGCTGATTTGATGACTTGTAATAGTTAACCAGTTTATCAATTGGCAATCCAGTTTTTTCAGCTTCTTTTTTTGCTTCGTCTTCAAGCTCTTCATCCGTAATGCTGATATTTTCTTTCTTTATTATTTCATCGCGTATCAAGTACCATTTAACTTCGTTTTCAGCATTTTTCAGCAATCGTTTTGATACTTCTTCCCGGTTAAAGAACATTTTATTTTTCTTATAATATTCTTCCTCATTTTTAAGATACTGCTCAAGCAAATTATCAATTAATGCCTGAGGTGGTGAGAAGTCATTTCTTTTAACAATCTCACTAATAAGTTTTAATTTTAGCAATTCATCAAATCTTTGATCATAATACTTCTGAATATTTTCTTTAATATCTTTTTTAAGGTCATCAAGATTAGAGATTCTGTCTTTGGTAATCTTCTTGATGAGTTCTTCATTTAATTCAGGAGTGATAACTTTTTTAATCCCCAAAATTTTAACCTGATAATAAAATTTTTCACCTTCAGAATTTAACTCTTCTGAATCACTTCTTTGTTTTTCATCTGAAAAATGAAACTGAAATGACTCCCCCACTTTTTTAAATTTGGATTTTTCAATTATATCGGGATGGACTGTATCTTTTGAAAGATCAATAGAGAGGTTTTCAGGCTTAACATTCTCTAATAAATTTCCTTCTTCATCTGTTCTTATAATTTCAGTATCGAGCACAAAATTTCTTTCTTCTCCAACTTGTTCAACAACTTCAAATTGTCTGTTAGCTTCAAGAATATGTTCAATTTCGTGTTCAACTTCGTGATCTGTTGCCTGATAATCAGGAAGTTCTATTTCTAAATCAGTGTATTCTTTTACATCCAATGTCGGGAGGGTTTCAAACTTAATTTTGAAATCAAGCTTTTCACCATTTTTAAAATCAAGGTGAGTCATTACGGGCTTATCAAGAACACGGATTTTTTCTTGGTCAATGATATTCCAGAAAAAAGTGTTTGCAATTTTTTCAGATGCCTCATATTCCAACGAATCACCGAACATTTTTTTAATAATGTGTTGGGGTACCTTTCCTTTCCTGAATCCATCAATCTGAAGGTTTTGAGTTCTTTTCTTAACTTCTTTAGTCAACTCATCTTTAATTTCATCATAGGAAAGTTTTATTTCAATTTCTTTTACAGAATCGTTAATCTGACTTAAATTAAACTCCAAAGTAACCTCATTAATTTATTAAATCTAAAGTGCGAGAACGGGGACTCGAACCCCGACACCTCTCGGTACTAGATCCTAAGTCTAGCGCGTCTGCCAATTCCGCCATTCTCGCAAAATTATTAAAAATTGGTTGGTAAATATAGTTTTATGTGAAGTGTTATTCAAACTCGCATTTTATAGTGATATCGAGGACGAATAATATTATTATCGCTCTAAAATTATTTCATCACTTATTTAATTGTAGAATAGAAAAAGATTCCTAATAAATTAATTAAGTTAAAAATGAGTCCCTTTATTTATAACTCAAATTGACTAAAATCTGATCAAATGATGGAGTTTTCTATTAGGAAAAAACTAATATTATTTAAATGCTAATAATTTTTAAATAAAGCGAAATCTGCCTGTTAAGTCATTATTTTTGACGAAACAAATTAGAGGATTTAATTATGAAACCTATTATGCGAATTGAGACTTTGCTTACAGTTTTAATTATTTACTTCACTTCAATTTTTTCTCTTGCTCAATCAAACTCGAGTGAGGAAATATTTTTTGCTTTCATCACTGATATTCACGTACAACCGGAGAGAAATGGCATTGAAGGTTTTAATAAAGCAATTGCATCAATCAATGAATTGAATCCTGAGTTTGTTATAACAGGTGGCGACTTAATCTTCGATGCTTTGGGAGTAGGATACGACAGAGCTGATAGTTTGTTTAATATTTATGTTGATATGACAAAAAAGATAAATGCTCCCGTTTATAATACAATCGGTAATCATGATGTTTTTGGATGGTATGAAAAAAGTAATGTGCCAAGAGATCACAAAGAATTCGGAAAAGTGATGTATCAAAACAGACTTGGTAAAACCTATTATTCGTTTACTTATAAAAACATTAAAGTGTTTATCCTTGATTCAATTGAAGAAATTCCTGAAAAGGGGAAGTATTTCGGTTTTATTAATCAGGAACAAATAGATTGGCTCAAAGATGAATTAAGTAAAACTGACACTACGATGTTGCTTATAATTTCAACTCATATTCCTCTCATAACAACACTCAGTCAGATTAGAGGCGGCTCAATGGTTGCGAATGAAAGAGGCCTGGTAGTTGAAAACGCAAAAGAAGTTATTGAATTATTTAAAAGACATAACTTAAAGTTAGTTTTACAAGGTCATCTGCATTATTACGAAGAATTGAATATTCAAAACAGAATTAAGTTCATAACAGGTGGTGCAGTTTCCGGAAGATGGTGGCTTGGAGAAAATCAGGGATTACAAGAGGGTTTTGTTCTGATTCGAATTAAAGATAATCAAGTCAATGCTGAATACTTCGATTATGGCTGGGAGATAAAGTAATTTAATCCTCCCAATAAATTGATAACGGAATCCCAATAAAAGCACTTGGTTGATTTATCTTTAATAAGTTCGCAACTGTAGCGGCTATGTCAGAGATATAAACCTGATGATTTATAGTTTTTGCCGGAATTTGCCATCCATAAAAAATAAGTGGAACGTGTGTATCATATGAATAAGCAGAACTGTGAGTTGTTCCTGCTTTCATATAATTATTAAGATATCCGGGCTTCAAGTTAAAAATAATATCTCCTGAAACAGAAGGATTCCAACCATTCAATAAAGTGTTTTGAGGTATTCTATTTCCAATTGATCTCTACAAATCCGAACGAGTCATAATACTTTGAATTGCATCGAAGTTATCACGGATATAATTGACAAATGAATCTTCGACATCTTCGAATTCAAGATTATGATCGTTGATATAATCTCTATCAAGATAAATTTGTCGATTTGAAAAATTAAGAATTATCTTTTCACTACCGAATTTATTTATCGCAAAGGATTTTAATGAATCATAAAATTGTTTTGTTTTTAATTCACTGGTTAATGAATTTACTTTTTTTAGAAATGAAGGTGTTTCAATTGCTCCGTGATCAGAAGTAAGAAATAAAGGATAATTGTTTTGACCAAACTTCCGATTAAGATAAGAAATTAACTCTGCTAAATTCCGATCAAGTCTTATAAAAACATCCATTGACTCTTTTGAAAAATTTCCCCAGGCATGACCAATTATATCTGTAGAAGAAAAACTTACTGAAAGGAAATCAGGAAAAGAATTCTGCCCCAGATTTTCATTCTCAATTAAATCTTTTGCAAATTCAACTAATATTTGATTTGAATAAGGAGTAAACTGAAATAGGTTGTTTTTTTCTTCGTTAGTCAAATGATTAAAAGTATAAGGGAATGAATTCTGACTACTTTTAAAAATATCAGGTGGAATTTCACCATTATAAGCAGGACTTGAAGAATATGAATCTTTATCGAGAAATAAATCCCATCCTTTTTTCATATAGTCTTGGACGAGTTTTCTCTCATTGAATTTTTTAATCCACAGAGGTAAATCATTCATATAATATGAAGAAGTAATAAAATCACCTGTTTTGTTATTGTACCAGAAAGCACCATTTGCAATATGACCTCCTGGCAAAATTGCTCCTCTGTTTTTAATGGAAATTGCAAATGCCTTTGATCTAAGTTCAGAAAATAATCGAATCTGATCAGCTATTGTAGATGCCAATAATCTTTTAGGAGAGCATTTTCCGATTTCATCACCAGAGCCAACTGATTGATAATTCTTATCTTCAACACAGTTTACCACTTTTTCAGATGATTTGTCAAAAAAATCATTGGCTATAATTCCGTGAAAATATGGAATGGAACCCGTAAAAATTGAAGCGTGTCCGGGTGCAGTTGTCGTTGGTTCATAGTTGTAGTGAGCGTAATTAAATACAGAGCCAGACTTCAAAAGTTCTCTGAATCCACCTTCTCCGTAGTAATCGTAATATTTGTACAAATCATCAAAACGCATCATATCAACGACAATGCTAACAACAATTTTAGGTCGCTCAAGTTTTTGAGAAAACAAATTAAAAGAAATTATCAATAAAAAGAGAACTTTATATTTCAACATTTTCTCCACTAAAAATTTATTCCTGAGCTTCAAGCCATCTCTCGGCATCCAAAGCTGCCATACAACCTGTACCAGCTGCTGTTATTGCCTGACGATAAGTTTTATCAGCTACATCACCTGCTGCAAAAACACCTTCAATATTTGTATAAGTCGAACCCGGTTTAACAATAAGATAACCATTTTCATCCATATCAAGCCAATTCTTAAATATTGCTGTATTTGGTTTATGACCAATTGCAATGAATAATCCATCAGCTTCAATTTGAGTTTGTGTTTTATCGATTGTGTTTTCGATAATTACACCTGTCATTCGTTTTTTACCATTTTCTTCAACCCCTAAAACTTCTTTAACTACAGCATTAGTAATGAATTTGATTTTAGGATTTTTCTTAGCTCTGTCATACATAATTTTTGAAGCACGGAATTCATCTCTTCTGTGAATTACAGTTACTTCACTTGCAAACTTGGTTAAGAAATTTGCTTCTTCCATTGCAGTATCTCCACCGCCAACTACTAATACTTTCAGACCTTTGAAAAAGAAACCATCACAAGTTGCACAAGCCGAAACACCAAAGCCCATATATTTTGCTTCACTTTCCAATCCAAGTAATCTTGCTGAAGCACCAGTTGAGATTATGACAGCATCAGCAGTAAATTCTTCATTGTATGATTTTAATTTGAATGGTCTTTTTGAAAAATCAACTTCTGTAATGTCTTTGTAAATTGATTTTGCATTAAATCGGTGAGCTTGTTTTCTCATTATATCCATCAGCTCAGGACCTTGAATACCGTGTTCAAAGCCGGGATAATTTTCTACTTCAGTTGTAATTGTTAACTGACCTCCTGGCTGCATCCCTTCGAAAATCACTGGATTAAGATTTGCTCTTGCTGTGTAAATAGCTGCAGTTAAACCAGCAGGACCCGAACCTATTATCGCTACTTTGAAATGATTATTATTTCCTGACATAAATAAAATTCCTTTAGTTATAAAATTTTTTCAGAATAATATGATTCATTATTCGAAAATAAGTTTCAAAAAAATCATTGCCTAAAATAAACCATTTCAAAAAAAGACAGGTATTTTTTTTCAGGCAAAGTTTGAAAATCAAAAACAATAATTCATTTAATTTCTATGTAGGTTGTTTAATAAAATGTTTGTGTTGTCTTGTTAAGCTAACCTTGATTTAAATATGAGGTAGGTCGAAATGTGATTTTGATTGAAATTGATAAATCATAATCATTTTTTTCAATGTACAATTAAAAATTAAAAATGAAGAATTAAAAATGTCCAATAACCAATGTCCAATGACTAATGACCAAAAATAACGTTGCGTTTCTTTGCGTAATTTTCTTTGCGTTCTTTGCGGTTTAATAATTAAAAATGACCAATGGCTAATGACCAATGACAAATGACTAATGACCAATTAAACCTCAGATAACACAGATTATCACAAAGGATTATAATGACTAATGACCAATTCAGCCACTAATTTCACGAATTAACACGAATCTTTGCGTCTTTGCGTGAAATAAATATTAAATCACGGTTTAAGAATGAAGAATTAAAAATAAAAATTGAATAATTTCCAAT
>OGCI01002883.1_pt1 | contig 10428 bp, 9 predicted proteins | sample 1570021 | NCBI WGS metagenome assembly OGCI01 (sample SAMN06264664, study PRJEB24512) | hot springs metagenome | isolation source: Hot spring water | place: South Africa: Tshipise | collected 2015-06-21
TTCGGGGCCGGATCGCTCGCTGGAATTCACCGAGTGCGACACGCTCGCCGCATGGAACGAGGTCGCCGCGCGGCTGGCCGATTGCGACCTGATCATCGACGCGCTCTTCGGCACAGGATTGAAGCGCCCCGTAGAAGGTGCGCACCGAGCCGTCGTCGAGCGACTTGCGCAAGTGCGCGAAGCGCGCGAGCAAGCCGATGTCCGACGCCCGCTCGTTCTCGCCGTCGATCTGCCTTCGGGGCTTGATGCTGACCGCGCGCAGCCGATCGGTCCAACGGTCGAGGCCGACCTGACCGTCACTTTCACCGCGCCCAAGCCTGCCAACGTCTTGCCGCCTGCCGCGCGCTTCAACGGACGGCTCGTCGTCGCCCACATCGGCTCGCCCGCCGAACTGATCGACAACGCGCCCTCGCAGTTGTTTCTTCTCGACGAAGGCGATGCGCGCGCATGGTTGCAGCGCACGCGCTATGCGCCCGGCTCGTACAAAAACGCGCACGGGCACGTGCTCGTCATCGCTGGTTCGCGGCGCTTTACGGGAGCGGCGGCGTTGACGGCCAACGCCGCCATGCGCGCCGGAGCCGGACTCGTTACGCTCGCCACACCGCGTTCGGCGCTCGGACCGATCGCAGCGCGCTTGCTGCCCGAAGTGATTACCGCGCCCGTCGCCGAGACGGAACAGGGCACAATCGGCAGCGGAGCAGATCGAGAGATTCGCGACCTCGCCGAGCGCGCGACGGTGATCGCCATCGGACCGGGGCTCGGCGCAGAGCCAGAGACCCGCCGTCTGGTCCATGAACTCGTGTCGAGCTTGCGCCTGCCCATGGTGATCGATGCCGACGGGTTGAACGCGCTCGCGCCGTGGCCCGCCGAACTGCGTGGCGACAGCGACGCGCCGCGCATTTTGACGCCGCATCTCGGTGAGATGCGAAGGTTGCTTGGCACAACCAGAGACGAAGAGTTGGCCGATCGCGTGGAGGTTGCGCGCCGGTTCGCCACCGCACACGCTCTCCACCTCGTGCTCAAAGGCGAACGAGCGCTGATCGCTGCTTCCGACGGGCGCGTCTTCGTCAATCCAACGGGCAACGCGGGCTTGGGGCGTGCCGGATCGGGCGATACTTTGACGGGCATCATCGCTGCTTTTCTCGCACAGGAGTTCGCCGTCAAGGAACGCGGGCCGGATCCCATTGCGGCCGTCAATGCGGCCCTCTTCATCGGCGGGCTGGCTGGCGATCTGGCGGCGCAAGCGTGCGGCATGCGCACGATGACCGCTTCGGACGTGCGTGAACAGTTAAGTCGGGCCATCGCCACGCTCGATCCTCGCGGTGAAACGAACAGCTGACGAAAGATCCAACCGTCAAGCGAAACCACAGAACGGAGGCGATCCCTTCGCTTGCGCTTGTCGCTGCTTGCGCGGCGGCGAGCGTCGCGATCAAACAGACGCAGTCACGCTACGAGGGCACAGCGGTGAGCGGAACGGTGATTCTGCACAACGCGCAGCGGCGCGAATGGTGGCGCTTCGATGAACCGGTGGAAATTTTGGAAGCGCGCCGCGGCGAAGAGGTGCTTGCGTGTTTGCGTCGCATCGAAACGCTGGTGAACGAACGCGATCTTTACGCCGCCGGCTTCGTTGCTTACGACGCTGCGCCCGCCTTCGATCCGGCGCTTCGCGTGCGCGTCGCGGCGGATTCCCCTCTTTTGTGGTTCGGTCTCTACCGCCGGCCCAAAGTCTGCGCGCCCGTCTTCGGCGCGCAGGCACAAACGCTCGCTTGGCAACCATCGATCGACAACGCGGGCTACGCCCGTGCTGTCGCGCGAATCAAGGACGAGATAGCGCATGGCACCACGTATCAGGTGAACTACACGTGGCGCTTGCGCGCGCCGTTCAGCGGCGACCCGTGGGAGTTGTTCGCAGCGTTGGTCGCCGCGCAGCCCGTCAGTTACGCGGCCTTTGTGGATGCCGGTAGGTACGTCATCTGTTCCGCATCGCCGGAGCTTTTCTTCGACCGCCGGGGTGATTTGGTTGTTGCCAAACCGATGAAGGGCACGGCCCCGCGCGGACGATTCACGGTCGAAGACCTGCGTCATGCCGATCGGCTGCAACTTTCCGTGAAAGACCGCGCCGAAAACGTCATGATCGTCGACATGGTGCGCAACGATCTCGGGCGCGTGGCGAGGATCGGAAGCGTACGCGTCGAACGCTTGTGGGAAGTGGAACGCTACGCCACGCTCTGGCAGATGACTTCGACGGTGACGGCCGAAACCGAACTGCCGACGATGGAACTGCTCGCGGCGCTCTTTCCGTGCGCCTCGGTCACGGGCGCGCCCAAAGTGAGCACGATGCGCTTGCTCGCGGAACTCGAAACGGAGCCGCGCGGCGTCTACACAGGCAGCGTCGGCTTCATCGCGCCGGGAAGACGAGCTCAATTCAACGTCGCCATTCGTACCGTGACCGTTGATCGGCAGCGCGGCCAGGTTGAATACGGCACGGGCAGCGGCATCACGTGGGATTCATCCGCGGACGAAGAATACGCCGAGTGCATGGAGAAAGCGCTGGTCCTTCGCGGACCGGAACCCGCCTTCTGCCTCGTCGAGACGTTGTGCTGGACGCCCACCGCCGGTTACGTTCTGCTCGAACGCCATCTGGAGCGCTTGCGCGATTCGGCAGCCTATTTCGATTTCGCCTTGGATGAAGAGCACATCCGTCATGCGTTGCGCGAAGCGGCGCGCGCTTTTGCCGCCCCACAGCGCGTTCGCCTACAACTTGCACAAGGCGGAGAAGTGCACATTGACTCCTCGCCGCTCGTGCGCTCGCGTCGCGGTCCTGTGCGTTTGAAGTTGTCGCCTCTTCCGGTGGATTCGCGCGACCGCTTCCTCTTTCACAAAACGACGCGACGTGACCAGTATGAGCGCGCACTTGGAGCTTGTTCGGAGACAGATGACGTGCTCTTGTGGAACGAGCGCGGCGAGATCACCGAAACCACCATTGGCAACATCGTCCTTCGTTTGGATGGCGAGTTGGTGACGCCGCCGGTGGAATGCGGACTGTTGCCGGGAACGATGCGCGCTGAGTTGTTGGCGCGCGGGCGCGTGCGCGAACGACGAATCACGCTCGACCGGCTCGGCCGTTACGCGGAGCTTTATCGCATTAACTCCGTGCGTGGCTGTGAACGCGCCGTGTTGATCGGAAGCGAAGAGCACGCGTTCTTGACTGCACCGGCGTGGTGAATGAAACAAGAACGTGCGCTGGCAAAAGGGGTAGCACATGCGCCAAGAGGTTGCGTCATCGCGGCCCTGCACCGGTTGGATCGGGAAAGAGCGGCACATGCGCGGGAGAGCTTGCGGCCGGAATGAGCGAAGATGGTGTTCGGCTGCGCTCATTGAAAGCTCGGTGCCATGCTACGTGCTATAATTCGGCGCTGTGTCTTCGGGCGATTTCAACCCGCCGTCGGCCCACGAGCGATGACTCCTCGCTTGTCGGTGCGACACCACAAAGTCGCAAGGGGCGGCGAAAGATGATAAACGACAGGGTTGTGTCGTCGTTGAATGGAAGTCAACGAAGTGGAGAAGATGCTTTCCGGTACTACTCTTCCGCCATCTCTCGCCTTGCGCTCCGAAGATGTCGGATGAGCGGAGAAGTGATTCTGCTTTGGCTGATGAAGAACCGATGGTGAGCGAAAACGAAGTACCGACAGGAAGCTGGATTTCGCGTGAGCCGACGGAGACGGCGGCGCTCGGTGAAAGAGTCGGGCGCGCTCTGCGCGGCGGCGAGGTCTTCTTGCTCGATGGACCGCTCGGCGCGGGCAAGACGCTTTTCATCAAAGGCATGACCAAGGCGCTCGGCATCGAAGAGGAAGAAGTGAGCAGCCCTTCTTTCACGCTCGTCAATCGTTATCAGGGACGCTTGACGTTTTATCATCTGGACCTCTATCGCATGCCCCAGGGCGCCGTGGCGACCTTCGCCGTTGATCTCGAAGAGCTGCTGAGCGACGCTCGAGCGGTGATCGCCATCGAATGGGCCGAGCGCGTCGGTTCTTTCCCCTTGCCGCCGACGACGTGGCACGTGCGCATCGAGGGCGATGGCGAAGAGCCGCGGCGCATCACGATCGCTAGACTCGAAAACGATGCCTCTCCTGACCGTTCGTCGTAGATGCGGGGCGCAATGCGCGTCGCTTCGTGCGATCTTTAGTCGCGCGCTCGTCGTTGCGCTTTCGCTTGCTCTTTTGACGATCAACGCCATGGCGCAAGAACGCAGACCACGTGTGCGCGAAGCGGGCATCGCCGTCGGCATACTTCCCACCGGACCGCTCAACGCGATCACCGATGTCGCTGGCGTTGCCGTCGGTCACACGACCATCGTGCGCGGCGACGACGTGCGCACGGGTGTGACCGCGATCTTGCCGCACACGGGCAATATCTTCCGCGAAAAAGTTCCGGGCGCAGTCTTCGTCGGCAACGGCTTCGGCAAGCTCGCCGGTTCGACGCAAGTGAACGAACTCGGCGAGATCGAAACGCCGATCGTGTTGACTTCGACGTTGAGCGTGCCGCGCGCGGCCGATGCGGTGCTCGACCATATCCTTGCGCTTCCCGGCAACGAGGATGTGCAATCGGTCAATCCGCTCGTCGCCGAAACCAACGACGGACTTTTGAACGACATCCGCGGACGGCACGTTGCGCGCGAGGATGTACTCGCCGCCATCGGCCGCGCGCGCGGTGGTCCAGTCGAAGAAGGGGCTGTCGGTGCTGGCACGGGCACGGTCGCTTTCGGTTTCAAAGGCGGCATCGGAACAGCGTCGCGTCGCCTACCGCCCGATCTCGGCGGATACACGGTCGGCGTCCTCGTGCAGACCAATTTCGGCGGCGTGCTGACGATCAACGGCGCACCAGTCGGACGCGAACTCGGGCGCTACTACCTGCGCGACGAACTGGAGAAGTCAACGCGCCGTCAAGGACGAGAGCGGTCTTCAACGGGGCACGCGGCTGACGACGCGGCCGACGGTTCGGTGATCATCGTCGTCGCCACGGATGCTCCGGTGGACGCGCGCAATCTCCGGCGCATGGCGGCACGCGCGATGATGGGACTGGCGCGTACGGGGGCAGCGGGCACCAACGGCAGCGGCGACTATGCCATCGCCTTTTCGACGGCCCCGGAGGTGCGCATCCGGCTGGAGCAAGTTCGCGCCGCGAGATACGCTCCGCTGGCGACGAAGCTGCTCTCGAACGAAGCGATGTCGCCCCTCTTTCTGGCCGTCATTGAAGCGACGGAAGAAGCCGTCTACAACTCTCTGTTTCGCGCGACGACGACGCGAGGACGCGGGCGCACCGTGGAAGCCTTGCCCATCGAGCGCACGTTGGAGATCTTGCGCCGACACGGCGCGCTCGGCCCACGGTGATGGAAATGCCATTTCGCTCTGTGGTTCATCGCAAGCCCCATTGCCGCTGGTGCTCGGCCCACAATGATGGAAACGCCATCTGCTTTTTCCGGCGCAGTCTGATCGGTCGTTCGATGACCAACGTGACCACCGCGACGTCGTGCGAGGCAGCGCGCGAAAACCAGTGAACGAAGCGAGGACGAGGGAGCTTGGTGATGTCCGATCCCACAAGCCAGCGGTCTTTCGATTACGCTTCTTCGCGGCAAAGGACGATCTACGATCGGTTCGCACCGCGCTTCGATCGTTTCATGCAGCCGCTCGAGGAGCGTTTGTTGCGTCAACTCCGCGCGCAAGCTGTGGCGTGTCTGCCGCGAGCCGGGCGTGTACTTGAAATTGGCGCCGGAACGGGTGCGAACTTCGATCTCTATCCGCGCGAGGCGATGGTTGCCGCCAGCGAACCCAACGGCGAGATGATTGCGTTGGCTCGGCAGAAGGCAAAAGGCAAGAGAATCGATCTCGTCCGTAGCGTCGCCGAAATGTTACCCTTTGCCGACGCAACGTTCGATGGCGCGCTGGCTACGTTGGTCTTCTGTTCCGTGCGTTCGCCGCAAATTGCGTTCGCCGAACTCAAGCGTGTCGTCAAACGTGGCGCTCCCATCGTCATGGTCGAACACGTGCGGCCCGAGGGCTGGCTCGGACCGGTCTTCGATGTCGTCAGTTTGTTGACCGTGCCTTTTTTCGCTGACCACTTCAACCGGCGCACGGCGCGCGAAGCGGAAAAGGCCGGATTGAACGTGAGGCGCATAGAGCGGCGCGCGCGCGGCATCTTTCAATTGATCGTGTGCGAGGCTTGAGGCGTGGAAGCAGGCCGAATCGAGATCGGTTGCCAAGGCTGGAACTACGGCGATTGGATCGGGCGTCCGGGCATGCGTGCGTTCTATCCGCAAGGGACGCGTCCAGCAGAGATGCTCGGTCTTTACGCGCGCGCTTTCAACACCGTCGAAGTGGATTCGACCTTCTACGCCATCCCGTCTGAAGCGACCGTGCGCGGCTGGCGCGCGCGGTCGCCCGTTGGATTCACCTTCGCGTTGAAACTCGTGCAGCAGATCACGCACGAGCGGGAACTGGTCGACAGCGACGCGCTGCTGGTGGAGTTCTGCGCGCGGGCGCGCGAGTTGGGCGAAAAACTGGCCGCCGTGCTCGTGCAACTCCCGCCGACTTTCGATGCATCGCCGGCGCGCGCCGCCGCGCTCCGCCGGTTCCTCGACGCGTTGCCTTCAGACATAAGATTCTGCCTCGAGTTTCGCCATTCGGATTGGGCCAACACGAAGACGCTCGCCATGCTCAACGAAAGAGGCGTGGCCTTCGCTTTGGTCGAAGGACCATGGATTGCGCGTGCGACCGCATGGCAACTGGCTGGGGCGCAGACGCTCGATTTTGCTTACGTGCGGTGGATGGGCGCACGCGACCTGACGCATTTCGACCGCGTGCAGCGTCCGCAAGACGAAAATCTGCGCGCATGGAGCAAGCTGCTGCGCGATCTTGCGCGCCGCGGCACGCACGTCCTCGGCTATTTCAGCAATTTCTATGAAGGGCACGCGCCCGCGAGCGCGAACAAATTGAAACGCCTGCTCGGACAAGCGACGACCGATCCGGACGATCTGGAGTCGCAACCTTCGCTTTTCAGCTGACTGGCCGTGCACGTCCGGGCGCATGAAGAACTCGCGAAATTTCCGGCGCCGTTCGTCGAAGTTTCCACCGCACGCCCGTGCGCACGAAGAACTCGCTACCGCTCGGTCTGGACGGGTGCTCGTACGACTGCGTGCGTGGCGAGTCTGCTGACGCCTGATCCTCTTCGCGCGCGGCTGTGGTGAATCGGAAGGGGCGATTACTGCGTGGCGGGCGGTTCTCCCGAAAGTCGGATCATGATCTCGGTGAACTCTTCGATCTCTTGGCGCGCGCGTTCCATCGCTCGCTTGCTCTCCAGATAAGCTAGCCAATAGGGAGTGTTCGTCAGCGCAGAGAGCGTTTCTTGGTCGAAGGCTTGAGCCATGAGCGCGATCATATCGTTGGCCGCGCGCGCATGAGCAAGCAGCGTCTCGATGATCGAGTAAGCCAGACGCGCTTGCACGGGGGTCAGATCGCCCGGCGTGAACTCTTCTCGGCTGTGCAGTTCGTCGGTCATCTTCGCGTGCAATGGTGAAAACTGCTTTGCGAAACGCTGTCGTCCGTCTTACGTTGCGTTCTCGGTGAACCAACTGCCGCGCACCAACGGCAATGACTGGACGCGCGCTTCGAGTTCGCGCTCCGACAGAACGACGCGCGCTCGTGTGCCCGGTTCGAGATAGGCGTAACGGATGTAGGCGAGCGCAACGGTACGCTGAAGCTGGGGCGAACGCGCGCTCGACGTGATACGCCCCATCTCGCGTTCGTCGGGCGCAATGAGCGTCGCTTTCGCCAGCGCCCATCGTTCCGCCTCGCTCGGTTCGTCTTGAAAGACGAGTCCCACTAGCTTTTTGGCGACGTGGCCGCGCCAGTGTATGCGCGCGATGATCTCTTGCCCGAGGTAGCACCCTTTGGTGAAGCTGACGGCGTGGTCGAGTCCCGTTTCGAGGACGATCACCGTTTCGTCCATGTCGATGCCGTGGCGCGGCATGCCGGCCTCGATGCGCAACGTCTCCAACGCCTCGAACCCGACGGGACGCGCTCCCGCCTCCTGTAGCGCGCGCCAGAGGTCTGCGACGCCGTCCGTTTCGACGAAAATGTCGAACCCATCCTCGCCGGTGTGCGTGTCACGCAAGAGAAAGGCGCGCTTTTGTTCCCAGTTCGTTTCCATCACGCGCCATCTTTCGAGCCGTGCCGCTTCCGCGCCGAAGATCGCAGCGATGGTCCGTGACGCGCTGGCGCCTTGAACTGAAAGGCGCGCCCAGCTGCTCGTTGCCTCGTGCACGTGGAAATCTCCGGCCAACGTGTAACGTTCGAGCATCTGGCGCACGCGGTCGCGCGTTGCCGCTTCCGTGTCGAGCAAGAAGGTCGTCTGGTCGAACCGTATGATGCGGGCGAAAGCGATCAGTCTCCCTTGAACGTTCGGAAAGGCAGCGAGCATCCACGCCCCTTGCTCCAGTTTCTTGACGTCGTTGGTGACGAGCCCGTTCAAAAAGGCTTCGGCTTCCGTGCCGCGCACCTCGATGCGCCCGCCAGCGCAAAGATCGAACAGTCCCGCGCCGCCGCCGCGAACCGCGTGGTACTCCTCGTCGTGGAGGGCGTACCGCGCTGGCACGAGCCAGCCGTCGAGTTCGCATAATTCGGCCCCGGCGGCGCGATGAAGCGTCGCAAGCGGCGTCTGCAAGGGGGCAGCGACTTTTTCTTCCGTCATCGGCTGATCAAGGTATCGTAGGCTTTGGGCGCGAAGCCGGCTACGGCACGGTCTCCGATGACGAGCACAGGACGTTTGATGAAAGTGTATTGCTCGGTCATCAGGCGAATCATCTCTGCGTCGCTGAGTTCACGTTTGTCGAGACCCATGGCACGGAACGCACGCGCGCGTTTCGAGAAGAGTTGACGTGGTCCGCCGACGAGCCGCGCCAGTCTTTCGACTTCGGCGCGGCTGAGCGGTTGCGCTTTGAGGTCGCGCCGGTTTTCGATGTCGATCCCGCGCTCTTCCAGATATCGCGCCGCCCGCTGGCACGTCGTGCAGTGCGGTAACCAGTAGAATTCCACCGAGTCTTTCATCGCGGAAAAGCTCGCCATCGTCGATCATGGATTCGGTCGTGCGTCGTTCGCTCCGAAAATCCGAAAAGCGGCGAAGTCGTTGCGGCCCTCTTTACTTCTGCGCCGCCTCTTCCGCTTTGAGCTTTTCGAGTTCGGCACGCAGACGGTCGTAGTCTTCTTTGTTGCCGGCACGAAAAGCCATGTTCACGTAGCGGATGCGTCCCTGCTTGTCGATCAGGAAGACGGTTCGTTTGTTGAAACCGCTCGCTTCGTCGTAGCTTGCGTACATGCGCGCTACTTTGTGGTCGTGGTCGGACAGCAGCGGGAACTGAAGCTTGTGGTACTTCGCCCATTCGTGATGCGAAAAGACGTAATCGCCACTGATGCCGAGCACCGTCGCCTCCAATTTGGCGAGGTCGGCGAACGTGTCGCGCAAAGTGCAAACCTCTTTGGTGCATCCGCCGGACCAATCGGCCGGGTAGAAGGCGAGGATCACGTTCTTACCGCGCAAACTCGAAAGCGCTAGGTGCTCCTCTGGACGAATGAAGATCTTCTCTTGTGTTGCGTAAGGGAGTTTGAAGTCGGGTGCCATCTCACCGACTTTGGGTGCGCCGGTCGCGGCCACTTTCACGCTCGCGCTTGCTGCAATGGTTTGCGCGCCGGCAGCGACGGCGAGCGCCAACGTCGAAAAGAGTAACAGTGTTACCCGCGAAACGATGGACATCTTCTTTTCACCTCCGAACGATGTTCAGCAGTCTTCTGCGCATGATCGTAGAGCGCGGCCGATGGCCCGGTAATCTCGCATCTGTTCGCGCTCGTTTCGATGCGAGATCAACACTTGCGGGCTCGGATGATAGAGCGGCACAAGCACCCGCCCATTCCAACGACAGATCCGACCGGCGTGCTCGCGAAGCGAAAATCGATGATACTCGATGCGTCCGAGGGCGGCAAGCGCGACTTGGCCGAGCGTGACGACGATCGCCGGGTCGATCGTCTCGATCTGGCGACGCAAAAAATCCGAACAGTTGGCGATCTCTTGCGCCGTCGGACGGCGATTGGCTCCCGACGGTTTGCGCGGGTTGCAGAGGACGGCGTTGGTGATGAAGATGCGTTCGCGTTTCAGCCCTGCCGAGGCGAGCAGGCGCGCGAAATTCTGCCCCGACCGATCGCCTGAAAACGGCACGCGCGTGCGATCCGCGCCATATCTTCCCGGCGCTTCGCCGATGAAGAGGATGCGCGCATCCGTCGGGCCGTTCTTTTCGCTTAGAACCGGACGGCGACCGCACATCGCCGGGCAGCGGCGGCACGCCGCCGCTTCGCTGACGAGACGAGCGAAGCGCTCGTCCCG
>OGCI01002886.1_pt1 | contig 10406 bp, 7 predicted proteins | sample 1570021 | NCBI WGS metagenome assembly OGCI01 (sample SAMN06264664, study PRJEB24512) | hot springs metagenome | isolation source: Hot spring water | place: South Africa: Tshipise | collected 2015-06-21
ATGATGATCCCGTCTTCCTGCATCTCGGTAGTGCCACAGCTCATGGGTATGTCCCGGGAAGAGCCCCGCCCCTTGGAGATACCGGTAGTCAGACAGAGAGGGTCGATGAAGAAGCCGTTCTGCCCTGCCTGCTCTATACCGGAAGCCTGTAGCACCATGGGAGTCCCCAGGCCACCTCCGGCCAGTATCACGCGTTCGGCCTCCACCAGGAACGGGCCTGTCCGGCCGGTCCCCCGCACACCGGTCACTTTCCCCGCAGCCGAAAGTACCTGTTCCACTTTGGCCTGCGTGACCAAGCGAGCCCCTGCTGCCACTGCCTCCTCAACATAGTCCCGGGCGGTCCACTTCGCCCCCTTGGCACAACCGATCATGCACTGGGGGCAGGAGAGGTCACATTTCTCGGGGTCGAGGAAATGGGGTAGGGGTTTCCAGTCGAGCCCTTCTTCCCGGGCCGCGTCCATGATGCGGCGGGCCCCGGGACCGATGAGGCGCTCAGGAAGGGGGGCGAGGCCCAGCTCTTTGCTGATGTCTTCAACGTAGGGCGTGAGGTCTATATCATGGCGTTCCTTGAGCCAGGCGGGCGGTGAGTAGGCTACGCCGCAGAAACTGACCGTGCTTCCGCCTACGGTGAGGAGGCGCACCATCTGCGTGCCCTCCACCGAGGCGAAGTTTCCCATGCGGTCAAGCATCTTCAGCATGGTGAGCCAACTGCCGAGCGGCTTGTGGTAGGCACCCCGTTCGAGGATGAGCACATCCCTGCCCTTGCGCGCGAGCTCTCGGGCCACCGTGGCCCCACCCGGGCCGCTTCCGACCACCACCGTGTGAGCCTGCAGCCGCGCCTGACCTCCAAGCCGGGTCCCGATCCGGGGATGGGCTTCGCTCTGGACTTGAATGTCGGCAACTTCACCCTGTGCTTGCTCTGTCATCGCTCCTCTCCTTGCACTCTCCCCACTCTTCCTCTCTGGATGTCGGGGCTCTTAAGAGCCGGGGCGGGGGTCCGCCGGGCGGGCCATGCCCGCGGCGGACCCCCGCCCCCTCCTTGCCCGTGTCCAGAGGACCGGATCTACCCAATCACTCTCGCACGCGCTCCTTGACCGCGGTTAGGATCATGCAGCGGCCCCCGCATCACTCATAGACCATCGGCTGGGCCTTGTCCATGACCGGGGTTCCCGGAGCGGTCGCGTTGCTGACCTGCACCGGCTCCACCGGGTACTTGGTGCCCTTCCGCCACTGCTGGGCCCCGATGTACGGTTTGTAGACGTTGGGATGCGGATGGAACCCATCCTCTTTCACCGGCTCGGTGAAGTCCATGTAGCCCTGCTGGAACGTACCCTTGGTAGTCTTGATGGCTTCCAGCACCGACTCCTTGTCTTCGGGGTCCTTGGCCCGCTTGAAGGCGTCGATAGCCCACTCGAACTTGCCGTAGCAACCGATGGCCGGCGTCCACTGCTCCCCGGTCTTGGCTTCGTAGTCAGCAGCCAAGCCTTCAGAATCCAGGTCCGAAAGCGTGTCCTTGATCTTCCACGCGGGGTGCCATGCGCACTCGCCGATCAGGCCGACTCCATTATTGGGGTAGGTCATGACCGCCTGCGGGAAGATGAGCGCCTTGCCAGAGCTGATGAACTTCGGCTTGAAGCCCTGCTGCAGGCACTGCTTCAGGAAGTTGGAGAACCACGGCGGGTCGTTGGTGCCACAGACGATCTCGCAGCCTTCGGACTTGAACATGCTGATCTGGGCGGTGAAGTCCTCGGCCGGGACCTGATAGTAGGTGGGCACCACCAAGGTGTAACCCTTTTCGGCAAAAACCTTGGGCGCCGCGTTAGGAGCCATCCATCCCTGAGCGTCTGCGTCATTCTGGAACAGCATCCCTACTTTCTTATTGGTCTGCACGCCACTCGTCTCGAAGGCATCAGTGAAGGATGCGATCGTCTGCTCTGAACCCAGCATGTTGCCAAAGACCCATTTCTTCTCCAGTGGCTTGCCATCTGGGCCCAGGAAGAGAGCCTGCCAAGGGCTGAAGCTGTTGAGCACGGGGCAACCAAGAGCTTCGCCCTGGTCGGACACCGGGTTACAGGTGTCAGGCGTGCCCGAGGCCAGCAGGATATCTACTTTGTCCAGCTGGACCAGGTCACCCGCCACCTGAGCCGCCCGGTTAGAGTCGGACTGACTATCCTTGACGACTATTTCGACCATCCGCTTCTTGCCATCACCGGTGATGATGCCGTCCTTCAGGCACTCCTTGGCGTGAGCGATCCACCAGTCGTCGGAGATGGCAAACACCGAGAAGTTCCCGGTCTTGGGCGACACCACCCCGATCTTGATGGGCCGGCCCTGCTCCGGACCTGCAGAGACAGTAGTGGTGCTGGCGGGCGCGGTGGTAGCGGTCGTGCTAGGCGCCGCCGTAGTAGTCGTGGCCTCTTCCTCCCTGCAACCAGCAAGAAGGCCACCCATACCGGCCCCCACACCGATAGCCCCCCTGCCACTCCCGCGATCTTAAGAAATTCCCGACGGCTTACAGCTCTTTCTTCTGGCATGGTCCCCCCTCAAGAAGGCGATTCAATCAGCCGAGTATCCTGTCCACACTCTTGCAAGCCTTTTCCACCGGGACAGTTGTTGGCGCTTACTGGCACTGAGCACTAGACCTGAGAATCCCACCTCCCCCGTATGTTATTGAGTCGTTACTCGTTAACGCGGTAGGCTCACTATACGACCGGTTACTCCTGTCTGTCAACAACTTTGGGCACGCACCCGGAGCCGTGTCTCCGCGCCCCAGAATCGCCTCTTCGCGTCTGCCTCGAACCCTGCCTGGACATCCGCAACGTCTTTGCGGCAGTGCCTGCGCTGTGCGTCGCGTAGCTTTGGCGACAGGTGGTTCTCCCCAGGCCCCCGGACTCTTTCCAACAACGGTCTCTACCTGAACCGGTACAATCATTGCCGAGGACTGTCCGACCAAGGGGGCAGACTATCCCAGTACCATCGGAAGGACGAATACCGCCAGCAAGACGAGGAGCACTACCGAGTGCCGGGCGAGAGAGGCGAGCATGAAACCAGATTTACGTGGACGCAACTTCCTCAAACTGCTGGACTTCACCCCTGAAGAGATCCGCTATCTGCTCGATCTCGCCGCGGAGCTCAAAGCGGCCAAGCGAGCCGGCACCGAGCAGCCCCGCCTGCGCGGCAAGAACATCGCCCTGCTCTTCGAGAAGACCTCTACCCGGACCCGGGCCGCTTTCGAGGTCGCGGCCTACGACCAGGGAGCGCATGTCACTTACTTGGATCCCTCCGGTTCGCAACTCGGGCACAAGGAGTCGGCCAAAGACACAGCCCGGGTGCTCGGCCGCCTATACGACGGCATTGAGTATCGGGGCTTCGCCCAGGAGACGGTGGAGATCCTCGGCCGTTATGCCGGGGTGCCAGTGTGGAATGGCCTCACGGATGAGTTCCACCCTACGCAGGTCCTGGCCGACCTACTCACCATGCAAGAGCACACTGGCAAGCAGCTAGAGGCCATCTCCTACTGTTACCTAGGCGACGCCCGCAACAACGTGGCCAACTCGTTGCTGGTGGGCGGCTGCAAACTGGGCATGGACGTACGTCTATGCGCCCCCTCCCGACTTTGGCCGCAGGAAGAACTTATCGAGACCTGCCGCTCCTTGGCCGAGGAGACCGGGGCCCGCCTCACTCTGACTGACAACCTCGACGAAGCAGTCGCCGGAGTCGACTTCCTCTACACCGATGTCTGGGTATCCATGGGCGAAGACAAGAGCGTTTGGGATGAGCGCATACGCCTGCTTCTTCCCTATCAGGTCAATATGGAAGTCATCCGCAAGACCGGCAACCCCCGGGTCAAATTCATGCACTGTCTGCCCGCCTTCCACAACCGCGAGACGACGCTCGGCGAGCAGATCTTCCAGGCCTACGGTCTTGACGGGCTGGAGGTCACTGAAGACGTCTTCGAATCCGAACACTCCATCGTCTTCGACCAAGCCGAGAACCGCCTGCATACCATCAAAGCGGTCATGGTCGCCACCATCGGAGACTGAAGCTTACCCGCGGGCCGGCAGACCCTGGCCACCCGGGTAGAGATCACAGTCCAAGCCTCGGTCAGACCCTATCAGGTCCTTCTGACACGCTCCCAGGCTTCGTTCCGGCGACGGGTAACGAAGCGGTGGATCAGGTAAAAGTAGGGAAGCCCCATATTGGTCTCGAGCAACGAGTTGATGACGAGGGTGTTCCAAGATTGGTTGCGGATGCCGGTCACAGCTAGGACCGCCTCCCAACTGAACTGCACGAGTATGCCGATGGCCAGTATCCATAGCAGGGGAGCACGTTGCGCCGTGTCCGTGGCGCGGATGTTTCTCACACACAGATAGCCGTAGCCTAGGAAGAGCAGCGCTGCCATCACCCCGTGATAGTCAGCTGTACCCCGAGAGATCAGGATAGGACGGGAGTGAGAGCCCAGACTGGTGCTGAGCAGCGCCACCGCCAACCAGCCGCTCACGATGAAAAGAGACCACTCGAGCGCTCGCCGATCGCGGTCCAACCACAACCAGATCCAGGCGACATTGGTAAGGCCGTAGCTCAGGGAGAGCCACCACAGAAACCAGAAGGGATCCGCGCCTTGCACCATCCGGGTACCCAGGACGCGGTAGAAGAGCCCATAGTCGACGGCGAAATAGACCACTCCGCCCACCAGCCCGGCAACCAGGGCCTGATAGCGTCTGCTGAGGATCAATACCAGCACGAAGCTGGCCAGAAACGCCAGATCGAGCCACACATGAAGACTGTTCATACTGCGCGCGGCTATGACTTCAGCGGCCACGCTTCCCTCCTCTTCCACACCGGCTCCCGAGTACCCCTGCAGCCAAGCCCAGACCGTAGGCAAACCACATCAGGCGGACAGCTTCCCGGATGCGGTCCACCGTGAGCGGCTTCTCCGCCGTGCCTATGAACGGGAGCTCGACTGGTTCACCTTGACGATAGAGGGGACCACCCAGTCGCACCCCTAGCGACCCTGCAAAAGCCGCCTCGGCCAGACCGCTGTTAGGACTGGCATGCTTGCGCCCATACTGCTTTACCGTCTGCCCCACTCGGGTGGGGCTTCCCCCCAAGAGAGCTGCCCCCAGCGCGACGAGAGGTACCGCGACCCGCGCCGGCAAGTAGTTCGCCACGTCGTCAAGCCGCGCCGAAGCCCAACCGAAGCGCAGGTAACGCTCGTTCCTGTAGCCGAAGGTGGAGTCCAGCGTGCTCACCGCCTTGAAGGCCATCGCCGCCGGCGCCCCACCCACAAACGCCCAGAACAAAGGAGCGATGACGCCGTCCACCGTATTCTCGGCCACACTTTCGACCGTGGCCCGCACCACGCCTTCTTCATCCAGGACCTCGGTGTCACGCCCCACAATGCGGCCGACCGCTGTCCGCGCGCCAGCCAGGTCTCCACGCGTAAGCGCGCATTCCACCCGTCTTGCGTGATCAGCCAGGTCTCGCGCAGCAAGAGCCCAGTAAAGCATTACCACCGACGCCAGATCCTCGGCCCAGGGATGGAGCCTACGGGCAAGGCCCAGGACTCCCCCCACAGCCGCGACTGTGCAGCCCACCACGGCCGTCGCCACCAGTGCGCCTGCCAGCTTCTCCTCGGCCACCAAGCGGCGACCGGGTGACTCGAGCCTGGTCGCCAACCGCCCCATGAGCCGAGCAGGGTGAAACCGCCAGGGAGGATCGCCTAATAGAGTGTCCAGAGCGGCAGCCCAAAGGATCCTCTGCCAGCGCTTCAACGCTGCCCCCCGCAGTCCCACCTGGCCCTAGCGCTCCTCATGGGCGGCTCCGGGTGGCCCCACGCGGTACTAGGGTGGCAAAGGCCGCCAGCAGTCGGTCATTCTCTTCGGGCAGCCGGGGGCTGATCCGCACGTAAGTCGGTAGACCGAACGAGGAACAGTCGCGCACAAGGCAGCCCTGCTCTAGCAGTCTTTGCCGCGTCTCAGCCCCGTCCCCGACTTCCACTAGGAAAAACCCTGCAGCCGAAGGTAGCACCTTCCAGCCCTGCTTCTCCAGGCCGGTCATCAATTGCGCTCGCCCATGTCTCAGCCCGGCGACGGCCCTTTGGTACCAACGCAAGCAAGCACTTCCCCCCGGCTGAGCTTCCCCAGCGACTACGGCCCCGACCGTCTCCCCTGCAGCCACCTCCTCTGCCCGCAGGGCCGCCTCGCCCGCAGCCAGGGCACAGGCGTTCACACTCCACGGCGCTTTGGCAGCTCGCAACGGCCCGGCCAGCGACTCGTGCGCCACGGCATAACCCAAGCGCAGCCCCGCCAGCCCCCAGACTTTGGTCATGGAACGCAGCACGACCAGATTGCCAGCCGCAAGCAGATCGGGCGTCCACTGCGGCTCGGTGAGCAGGTCACAATAGGCCTCGTCCAACACGAACACGGTCTGAGGAAAGCTCTGCACCAACTCGGCGATCACACCGGGCGGCAGCGCCAGACCGGTCGGGTTGTGGGGGGAGCAAAGCCAGCAGACCCGAGGCCGGCCCTTAAGACGTTCGCAGAAAGTCTGATGGTCGTAGAAAAAGCCAGTCGGAGTCGGCTCCAGCCATTGCTCGTGGAAGTGAGCCCGGGCCAGTGACGTAGCGACCCCATACTCGCCAAAAGACGGCCCCAGAGAAAGAGCCCACTCTCCCGGCTCAAGCACTATCTGAGCTAGAAGACGTATGAGCTCAGTGCTGCCACTGCCCACGACCACCTGGGTGGGTTCGATACCATGGCGTTGGGCCAGCTTCCCGGCAAGCGTCGACGCCTCCCGGTCCGGATAGGCATCCAATCTAGCCCCCGCGACTGCTTGCTGTACAGCCGGAGAGGCTCCCAGAGGCGACTGATTGGAACTGAAGTCGAGCATTGCCGCAGGATCCAGACCAAGTCTTCGGATCTCCGCCAGGTCAAGTCCCCCGTGCACAGACGGCGTCACCCGGAGCACCCGTGGCGGCCCCTCGCCTCCGCCCAAACCGGGCCCCTGCTCGCCAGCTACACCGTGTGGCTCACCCCGGACTTCGTCCTGCAAACGCTTCCCCCGCCTCGACCACTCGCCCGTACACGTCCCTGTTGCCCGGTCCTCTTCGCTCGACCGTGCGCTCTACGGACCTCATGATACTTGACCCTGGACAAGTAGATGAGCTCAGACACATGGATACTTGACTCCGGACAAAGTGGGGCGGAGCTCGGCTAACCGTTGGGTCTCCCCGCCCCGCCTGACGGGGTCTCGTCGGGCAGGCCGGGCAAGGTCCTGCCCTTCCAACTGGCTCTGCCGCGTCTGAACAGGTAGGCAGAGCGGACTGCAATGCCTAAGATGGAGCCGATTATCAAGGGATAGGTCAACGCCCACGCCAGCGGTTGCTTGGTCCGCCACATGACAAGGGCCCAGGTAGCTAGGGACAGGCCCAACGCCACCCCCGCCCAGAACGGGACGCCGCCTCTAGAGGTCAGTCCCAGCAGCCAGCCACCGCACGCTCCCACCGGCGCCAGATAGAGCCAGACCAGCAGGACGAAAAGCACGGCCAGGACGGCAAGCCGGTGTCCCAAAGCGGGGAATACGCTCTTGCCCAGACCATCGGCCGCCCCTCTAAAGCCCTGGTACATGCGGCAGGAGACCCGACCCGACAGATCGATGAACCGCCAACGCAAGCCGCTACTCTTGGTACGTCGCGCGAGGGCCATGTCATCGACCGGATCTTGGCGAACCGCTGCGAACCCTCCCAGAGCCCAGAAAGCTGCGCGCCGAAAGAGCATGAACTGCCCTATGCCCATAGAGAGCAGGGCATTCTTCACACGATGAGCAAGACCCAGGGGTAGCAAGACCAGAGCGGCCCACCCGATGATCGGTATCACCAGCCGTTCGCCGAGAGTGACCGCCTCTTCGCGTGGAAGGCCGGTCAGAAGGTCGCTCTCTTCCGAAGCCTGAGCCGCGACCGCTGCTCGCAACATGAGAGGATGGTGGCAAGTGTCGGCATCCACGAACAGGAGGAGATCACCCTGGGCGGCAAGCGCCAGCTGGTGACAGGCCCAATGCTTGCCTAGCCAGTCATCCGGCAGCGTTTGACCATGAAGCACCCGCAATCTGGGGCACGATCGTTCGAGGCGGGAGAGGATCCCCGGGGTCTCATCGCTGGAATCATCATCCAGAACCAGGACTTCGAAGCGAGGGTAGCGCTGCTCGAGGAGAGAGGTGACACAGGTCTCGATATTACGTTCTTCGTTACGGGCTGGTACCAACACCGAGACGAAGGGTAGATCGTCCTCGCGGACCGTGCACCGCTCCCCATCCTCCTCACTTAAGCCCCCATAACGCTCAATCCTCTTGAAAAAGTAGAGGTTGCTGAGTGCAACCAAGAGCGTCACGCCCAGAATCGCCACCCTCAACTGGTCACGGGATGCCCACAACCACAAGAAGAAAGAGAGCACTCCCCGAAAACCAGAGGCCAACAGATCTACCACGATGTCACCGCGCAGCATCTTGGGCGCGCATGCTGGGCCCGGGGGGTGAGACCGCTCGCAGCATGACTACCTGTCCTTGCTCCTCTGAACAGGGAGCCAGCCCCTGGGCCGAAAGCTCGGTGACAACTCCCGCCGGTGCGTCCACACTAGCAAGGTGAGGTTCGCCGACCACAGAACCAGGTGCGCCACCGAACCGCCGCTGGCCGCAAGGAAAACGCCGAATAGCAGAACCCCTCCGATCACCGCCCAGGCATGGACCGACTGCACGGCGAAGCATGCCCCCATGGCCAGACCCAAGACAAGGGGATAGACGATCCCGGTGAGCCCGAGCCAAGAGCCAAAAGTAGCGGCGATTGCTTTCCCGCCGCGGAACTTGAGGAAGGGCGAGAAGGCATGACCCAGGAGAGGGGCTGCGGCTACGGGAAGTAGAGCCCAACTCTTCAGGCCGAGGGCCGCGCCACTCGCCCATACCGGAATGCCAGCCTTCCCCACCTCAAGAACAAGCGTAGGTACACCCACTCTCAGGCCACCGGCCTTGAAGGCATTAGCGGTGCCGGGGTTGCCGTCACCCACCGAGCGCACATCCGCGGAGGCAAGCAGCTTTCCCAGCCAGACCGCAAACGGCAAGGAACCGAGCAGAAAGGCGCCAACGGTGGCGAATGTCGTCAGCCAGAATGCGGTCACTTGCTGGACCCTCGTGTTCAGACCTCGGTTAGCGCCGCCCCCCAGGAGCGAGGCAAGACCGAACATTCTCTGTTCGGTCTTAGCCAGAATAACATACGGAAGGCGGCAAACAGACACCGCGGGAGAGCTCTGGAAGAGACAAGACAGCAACACGTTGTGAACGGCTGACCAAGGCATTGTGCACCGCGGAGAACGACCAGGGGGCTTGGGCGAGATGCTCTAACCCGCGGAGGAAGGAAGCCGGCGTGGGGAATCGAACCCCAGACCTGCTCATTACGAGTGAGCCGCTCTGCCAACTGAGCTACGCCGGCGCTGTGATCAAGCGCTTGCACCCTGTGCGCTTCTCTTCTCCGCGGCAGGGTCCAAGAGACAGGCGCCTTAGTTTAGAAGCTGCAGGCACTCGCTGACAAGGTGGAGAAAGGACTTCTCCAACCTACTCGGCGTCAAGGGCGCTCGCGGGTGAACCACCACACTAGGGGATGAACCGCGGCCCCGACGGAGAACCCGGGGGCACTGGCAGACTACCTACTCTGACGGTACCCTTGGTTCTGGGCAAAGCAGGAGCCGAGGGGCGGAGAAGCACAGTGGAGTGGAAAAGCTACCTGGTTCTGTACCTGGTAGTCTCAGGCCGACTCCTTCTCCCCTTCACCATTCCGCGGTATCCGCTGGCGGGGATACTGAGCTGTCTGGTGCTTGATTCCGCCGATCAAAGCCTCTTCGGGGCGTTCGGGGTACACCTCGCCGGATACCAGGGTTACGACAAGGCTCTCGACCTTTACTACCTGGCCGTGGCCTATCTCAGCACCCTCCGTAACTGGGAGAACGTCGCTGCGTCGCAAATGGGCCGAGTCCTTTTCTACCTGCGGCTGACCGGCGTGCTTTCGTTCGAGCTAAGCAACGTGCGACAGCTGCTTGCTGTCTTCCCTAATGCCTTCGAGCCGTTCTTCATCCTCAACGAAATAACCCGCCGCCGGGGACGTCACCTGAGGTTGAGCAGAGGCTTCCTCATCGTCTCCGCCGCTGTCATCTGGGTGGTAGTGAAGCTGCCCCATGAGTGGTGGGTTCACGTGGCCAGACTCGATGCCACCGACTTCATCAAGACCAAGATCTTGGGCGCGCGACTGGAGACTCCTTTCTGGCGCGCTCTTGTGGAAGCGCCCGTGGTCACAGGTGCCCTCACGGTCCTCGCAGCCTTGATGGCTCTTGCTGCGTGGAGATTCCGGCGAGGACTGAAACGCT
>OGCI01002887.1_pt1 | contig 10389 bp, 9 predicted proteins | sample 1570021 | NCBI WGS metagenome assembly OGCI01 (sample SAMN06264664, study PRJEB24512) | hot springs metagenome | isolation source: Hot spring water | place: South Africa: Tshipise | collected 2015-06-21
ATATCCAGTTTCCTGAACGGTTTCATCGTCACGATCCTACACTCTGGTCTTCACTTCCGGAAGATCAAGAGGAAATCCTCAAGCGGATGGGCTGGTTGGAAGCACCTCAAACGAGCCGCGCTCTCATCCCTGCCATTCAGGAATTTGCCCGCGAAGTGACAAAAGCAGGATTCACTCATGCGGTGTTGTTAGGCATGGGAGGCTCTTCTTTAGCCCCTGAGGTCCTGCGCCAGGTTTTTGGGGTTGGAAAGATTGAGGATCGTCCTGCCCTGGATTTGCTCATCCTGGATTCCACAGATCCTGCTCAGGTACAGGCAGCAGAAGCCTGGTCGCCTATAGAGAGGACTCTTTACATCGTTTCCAGTAAATCAGGAACCACCATAGAAATTACAGCCTTTATGGAGTATTTCTGGAAGAAAGCCGAAGAGCGCTGTGGGGCGGAAGCCGGTACTCATTTTATTGCCATCACCGATCCTGGAACAAAACTGGAAAAGATTGCCAGCGAACGCAGGTTTCGCAAAGTATTTCTGGCAGATCCAATGGTTGGTGGGCGTAATTCAGCGCTTACGGCTTTTGGACTGGTACCTGCTGGTTTACTTGGAATCCCTCTGGATGAGTTTTTATCTCGCGCCCAGCAGGTTGCAGAAGAATGTGCTCCCGGTATTCCAGCAGGACGCAATCCCGGATTGGTGCTGGGGGCAATCATGGGAGAGGCTGCTTTGTCAGGGCGGGATAAAGTTACCTTCCTGGCAGATAAACTATGGCAGCCGTTAGGTGCCTGGCTGGAGCAACTTATTGCTGAAAGCAGTGGAAAGAGAGGTAAAGGTATTGTTCCCGTTGACCTTGAGCCTTTCTATCCGGCTGATGTGTATGGGAAAGACCGTTTGTTTGTTTACTTACGTGCAACGGGCGAGAAAGATGCGATGGTTCGCCAGCTCGTGCAATCAGGACACCCGACGGTTGTGCTCACAGCAGAAACCCCCATGGATCTGGCGGGAGAATTTTACCGATGGGAAGTTGCCACAGCAGTGGCTTGCTCCATCATTGGCGTGAACAGTTTTGATCAGCCCGATGTTCAGGACAACAAAGATCGAAGTGTTAAGAAAATTCAATCTTTCCATGAGACCGGGGTACTGGAACAGGAGAAACCGGCATGGGAGAAAAATGGGGTACAGGTTTTCAGCAAAGACCCGGTGCATGGGATGTCTCTGAAAGAAGTTGTCATGCGGTTCCTTCAAAACGCTTCTCAGGGAGATTACATTGCCATTAACGCCTATTTGCCTCGTAATTCGGAGATGCAGACCCAACTGGGAAAACTGCGCTACTGGATTCAGCAGTTAACCGGTTTGCCCACTACTCTGGGGTTTGGCCCTCGTTTTTTGCACTCCACCGGGCAGTTGCATAAAGGCGGGGCAAACAATGGCGTTTTCATCCAGATTACCGCTGACCCACAATTCGATGTCGAAATCCCGGGGATGAACCTGACTTTTGGGCAACTGGAACGGGCTCAGGCTTTGGGCGATTACGAGTCGCTGGTGGCTCGAGGCAGGCGGGTCATTCGGATTCACCTTGGCAAGGAATCTCCCGAAATTCTGGATTTCTAGGGTCATCTTCCCTTAAAAAGCAAGGCGGAGCAGGGAAAGCATCACCTGCTCCGCCTTGGCTTTACAAACTTATCATTCAGATAATCTGTTGTGCCATGGCTAAAGAGCCCAGAATCCCGGAGCGATTTCCCAAACCGGGCGGCACAATGTACTGGTCAATGTTCTCCAAAAGAGTTCTGGCTTGTACATAACCATTCAGGAGAGTGATGACCCTTTGACGAATTGCAGGGAATAAATGGGAGCGTTGCATGACTCCGCCACCCAGAATCACTTTTTGTGGAGAGGTGGTAAGAATCAGGTTGCTCACAGCCAGAGCGATATATTCGGCTTCCAGAGCCCAGGCGGGGTGGTCATCGGGTAATTGATGTCCGGGCATTCCCCACCGCTTTTCCAGCGCAGGGCCGGAAGCCAGACCTTCAAAACAGTCTCCATGATAGGGGCAGTTTCCAATGAACGGGTCTTTTTTGAGATCGTGAGGAATACGCATGTGACCGATTTCAGGATGCACCAGTCCATGAATCGGTTTTCCGTTTACCAGGATTCCCCCGCCAATCCCCGTGCCTATGGTGATATAAATAAAATCACTGAGCCCCTTTGCGGCTCCCCACGTGGCTTCGCCAATTGCCGCACCAACGACGTCATGTTCAAAGGCTACCGGGAGATTGAGGGCTTTACGCAATGTTCCCACAACATTGGTGTTTTTCCATCCCGGTTTGGGGGTGGTGGTGATAAATCCATATGTGGGGGAATGAGGATTTAAATCAATTGGACCAAAACAAGCGATTCCCAGGCTTCGTAATTTTTCCCGGTATTTTTCCTGTTGTTCTTTGAAAAATGCTATGGCTTTTCCAAGGGTCTCTTCTGGATGAGTGGTTGGAATGCGAATTTCTGCCCGGATGTCATCAGGCCCCGTCCCAACCGCGCAGATAAACTTGGTTCCACCGGCTTCAATACCACCTGCGAGTTTCGACATATGCCCTCCCTGATAAATGTCCTTTATTCAAATTATAAGCATAAACCATCCGACTTAACCAGCCTTAATCCGGTATAATCTATTCGTGCTCTGATTCATTTTTTCTCATATCAGAGCAAGATTATTTTTTTCATTCTACCTGATGAGGAATTCATATGGACATCTTTGAGAAAACCCGTCAATTTACTGCCGCAAAGGAGGCAATAAAGGAAGGGTATTACCCATATTTTATCCCACTGGATGAAAATGAGGGCACTGAAGTTGTGTACAAAGGGCACCGGCTGATCATGTGCGGCTCCAACAATTATCTGGGGCTAACCACACACCCCAAAGTGCGAGAAGCCGCTGAGCAAGCCATTAGAAGATACGGTACCAGTTGCACCGGCTCACGTTTTCTGAACGGTACTCTGGAAATGCACGAGGAACTGGAACGCCGGCTTGCTAAGTGGGTGAAAAAGGAAGCCGCCCTGGTATTTTCTACCGGTATGCAGGCAAATTTAGGAGCGGTTTCGGCAATTGTTGGGCGAGGGGATTACGTGATTCTGGATAAGGATGACCACGCCAGCATCGTGGATGGAGCGCGGTTGAGTTTTGGAGAAATTACCCGTTTCCGCCATAATGATGTGGCTCATCTGGAAAAAGTCCTCCAATCCTTACCAGAATCTGCCGGTAAACTGGTGGTTGTGGATGGTGTCTTCAGTATGGGTGGAGACCTGGCGCCGTTGAAGGAAATGGTACCCGTGTGCCAGAAATACGGAGCAAGATTAATGGTGGATGATGCTCATGGTATGGGCGTGATGGGGAGAGGGAGAGGAACTGCTGAAGAACTGGGTGTAACTGACCAGGTGGACCTGATTATGTCCACTTTCAGCAAATCCTTTGCCTCGCTGGGTGGTTTTATTGCTGGAGATGAAGATGTTGTTCATTACATCAAACATCATGCCCGTTCATTGATCTTTAGCGCCAGCATTCCACCGGCAAATGCTGCTGCGGCTCTGGCGGCGCTGGAGATCATGGAACAGGAGCCCGAGCGAGTCCAGCGGGTCATTGATATTGGTAAGAAGATGAAGGCAGCCTTTGAAGAGATGGGTTATAACACCGGAAATTCGCAAACTCCCATCATTCCTATCATCATTGGTGATGATCAAAAAACTTTCTTTTTCTGGAAAGCCTTGTTTGAAGCAGGCGTTTTTGTTAACCCGGTAATTTCTCCGGCAGTACCTCCTGGAATGCAGTTACTGCGCACCAGTTACATGGCCACTCACACAGATGAACAACTGGACCGGGTGCTGGAAATTTTCTACCAGATTGGCAAACAAATGGCGATAATATAAAACGAGAGCGGGCTTTTCTAAAAAAGCCCGCTCTACTTTTTATTTCAGTCTGTACAGAATACCGATCGTATTCGGGCCACAGTGACTGGCGATGACCGAACCCGCATAAGTAATGAGGATTTCTTCGATGGGAGCGCGGTTTAATAACTCCTGTTTGAGGAATTCTGCATCTTCATCGCAACCCGTGTGGGTAACAAAGACCCTCTTCAACCAGACTTGAGGCAAATCTTTCTCGAAGTCGGAGATCATTGTCATCAGTCCTTTTCGCCTTACTCCCCGGGTTTTTGAACGAACTCCCAGTGTTCCATCTTTACGGACTTCAATGATTGGGCGGATGGACAGCAAACTTCCCATCAGATTTTGCAACGCGGAGCACCTGCCGCCTTTATATAAATAATCAAGGGTATCAATGATGAAAGAAGTACGCACTTTGGGAACTCGTTGGGAGATTTCTGAGGCAATTTGTGCAGCATCATAACCGGCATCTCTTAATTCTGCTGCCTCAATTGCCAGCATCCCGATGCCTGTGGAAAGGTTAAGACTGTCCACAATGTAGATATCGTCCCGTCCAAGGTTCTCTCTGGCAAGAATGGCATTTTTTAAAGTTGCAGAAAGTTGAGAGGAAATGCCAATATACACATGGGGTCCCGGGGCTTCAAACCGTTTCAAGAAGTCTCCGATAGAAGCCGCTGAAGTTTTTGGTAATCTTCCCGTCCTGGAAACAAAATCAAATAATTGAGGAAGGTGAATTTCGACACCATCCAGGTAGGTCTTATCATCCAGAAGAACGTACAGGGGGATGACAGAAAGGTTGTACCGCTCAATTAAAAAAGGGCTTAAATCGGCTGTGCTGTCTGTCCAAATGGTTGTCATAATTCCCTCAAAACCAGTTTCGTTTTTTGAAAAAAAGAATCATTCCTGAAGCGATCAGGATAAAAATAACCCAAACCATCAAATAGCCCAAACGCCACTCCAGTTCCGGCATATATCTGAAATTCATGCCATAGATTCCGGCAACGAAGGATAACGGCAGGAAGATGGTGGAAACAATTGTCAGGGCTTTCATGATTTCGTTCAGCCTTAAGGATGTGGAATTCAGATAGATATCCAGAATCCCGGTGACGATGTCTCTAAGAGACTCCGATAAATCTTGAAGCCGGACAAGGTGATCATAAATATCTCTGAAATAAATCCGGCTTTGCCGGTCTATCAAAGAAAAGTCATCTCTGCTAAGCCGATTGACAATTTCTCGTTGCGGTGCAACCAGTCTACGGAGGGACATCAGGGCGTGTTTTATTTCCAGAGTTTTCGAGAGTACATCTGGAGTAGGAGATTGCAGGACCTGATCTTCCAGATGCTCTATTTGCTCATCAATTTCGTCCAGAACCGGTAAATAATCATCTACAAGGCGATCAAGAATGGCATGGCATAGAAAATCAGATCCGCGGGTGAACAGGCGTTCATCTTTCTCAAGGCGTTGCCATACTGCCTCAATGGGAGAGACGTGCATTTCATGAGCAACCGTCACCACATAATTTTTTCCGAGAAACAGGTCTAGTTCCACCGGGTTTGAAATCTCCCAGTAATTTCCGGGAGGAAGTGCGTGCATAATGATGAATAAATAGTCCCCAAAGTCATCCATTTTGGGGACTTGATAGCCATTGCTGGTACAGTCTTCAATGGTCAGGGGGTGGAAGTGAAACAAATTTCCAAGGATGGTTTGCAATTCTTCTTCCGTGGGTGCGTTCAGACAAATCCACACCAACCCCTCTGGGTCCTGTAATGCTTCTTGTATTTCCCCAGATGAGAGGTTGATCCTTGGGGGATGGTTGTTTGTGTAGTATAACGATCGGATCATGACGCAGAGACTTCCACATTGAACAATGTGAGGGTTATTTTATTCGATTTTCATCGTTTTGTGGGTAACTTTGGATGGCTCTGCGAAAAGATTTGGCAATTCAGTCTATTCCCGTTACAATGAAGAAAAAGAGACAAATAAGAGGAACCGATGCAGGAAATTGACAAAAATCAGATTACCCAGATGTTGCTTCAAGCCTTTCAACCCGAAAAAGCAGCAGGTATGAAAGCCGTCATTCAAATTGAACTCAGTGGGAATCCGGGCGGAAGTTATTACCTTCGGATTGAGAATGGACGCCTGGATGGAGGAGAAGGTAAAGCGGAAAAACCTCATCTGACATTAATTTCAGATGCGCAAACCATTCTGGATTTGCTTCAAAAGAAAAGCGACCCAACGAGTGCTTTTTTTCAGGGTCGCTTGCAGATCAAAGGAGATATGGGGTTGGCGATGAAATTGCTCCAGGTGTTTAAAAATCCTTTGGGTTAGTAAATTCCCCAGTCGTCAATCAATCCTTCTTCCATATAGGAAAAATCCCACATCTCATCTGCCCGGAAGTCAATATGAGTGGGCATGCCTAACACTTCTTCCGTTTTCTGGCGGGTAGTTTCCAGCATTGCTGGACCATATGGACAGAATGGTGTGGTGAGAATCATCTTGATTAAGGCATTTCCATCCTGAATGGTGACATCTCGAACCAACCCTAACTGGATAATGTTTAAGCCAATTTCTGGATCAACAATGGTCCGCAGGGCTTCGGTGAGCGGTTCAACCAGTTCGGGATGTGTGGAGTCAATCCCCCATTCTGGACGGTTATGATTTTGGTTTTCGGTCATCCTGATCTCTCCATGGCGGATTTTTTATTAATGACATAACTGCAGTGAGGATCCCCCGATAACACACAGGAGATTTTCTCAGCAGGGACTGAAAGCATGGTGCTGATCAATTGCTGGTCCACAGCACACACTTCCGGGTGAGATTGCCCGATTTGATAGTACGGACAGGTAATTTCTCGAATGATATATTGATCGTCTTGCTGTTCCAACTCCACAGTGAACCCTTCCTGCGCCAGTAATTGTTTGACGGCTTCCATCTTTTGCTCAAATGGAAGGGTTTTCACTTTTTCTGCTGCATCTGCTGCAATGTCTTCAGCGATTTGCTCGAATAATTTGCTGACCATGGGGGCGGGAAGGGCTTCTTTCAATTGTTCCAGTAAACGGTTGGTTAAACGAAGGTATCGCGAGGGAAACCGCTCCATTCCCTTTTCGGAGAGAGAGTACACCTGGCGAGGTCTCCCCACGCCATGGCGTTCTTCTTCTATGACGATCAACCCTTCTGCCATCAAGGCGCTCAGGTGATGTCTCACGGAAATACCATTAATGCCCGCGGCATCTGCCAGTTCCTTAATGGTAGATTTGGGGTGGGTTAATAACGTATGAAGAATTCTGTCTCGCGTGCTCTTAATCTGTTCCATAGACCTTCTGTCCAACCTTTGATTTGTAGTATAACGATTTCCTGAGAATTTGTCAATATATAAGATTTTTATATTAAATATTGACGCAGGGGTTCTGCTATGCTATAATGCCATCAGTTGATAGGATATTCCAGACGATAAAGGAGTTGAAGTTATGTCTGAGTTGGTCATCAAAAATTTACATGTAGCCATAGAAGGTAAAGAAATTATTCGAGGCTTGGATTTAACCATTCGTCAGGGTGAGGTGCACGCCATCATGGGTCCTAACGGGACGGGGAAGTCTACTCTGGCATATACCCTGATGGGGCACCCCTCTTATGAAGTCACTGAAGGAGAAGTCTGGTTCAAGGGGCAAAACATTCTTGAACTGGAGCCTGATGAGCGCTCTCGCCTGGGCATCTTTCTGGCTTTTCAATACCCGGTTGCTATTCCCGGAGTTACAGTAGCCAATTTCCTGCGCACTGCCATTAACGCCCGGCGTCGCGCTGAAAACCCCGAAGACAAGGGCATCCCCATTCCTGAATTTCGTAAGTTACTCAAATCCAAGATGGAACTTTTGAAGATGGATCCATCTTTTGCTGGGAGATACTTAAATGATGGCTTTTCTGGCGGCGAGAAAAAACGCGCCGAGATTTTGCAGATGGCGATGCTTCAACCGGAAATTGCCATTTTGGATGAGACCGACTCAGGCCTGGATATTGATGCACTCCGCATTGTAGCAGAAGGTGTTAATGCCCTCCGTGGCAAGGATTTAGGGGTGTTGGTAATTACCCACTATCAGCGCATATTAAACTATATTACTCCCGACTTTGTGCATATCATGTTGGGTGGTCGGATTGTAGAATCTGGCGATGCTGAACTAGCCCTTCATCTTGAAGAGCACGGGTACGATTGGGTGCGCGAGAAGTACGAAGCCGTTTCCTAAGTGTCTTAATGGTATCAGGAGGTTGATATGTCGAACTCCCCGCAAAATGACTTTTTAGAGGCGCTGGATGAATATCGGTATGGATTCAGCGATCCGGAGACTTATGTCTTCAAGAGTCAAAAAGGGCTGAGCCGGACGGTCGTGGAACAAATCTCCCACATGAAGGGAGAGCCGCAGTGGATGCTTGAATTCCGCCTTAAAGCCCTGGAGCATTTCTTGAAGCGTCCCATGCCCACATGGGGGGCTGATTTGAGTGACCTGAATCTGGATGATATTTATTACTACGTCAAGCCTACCGACAAAGAAGGACGTACATGGGATGATGTGCCTGCTACCATCAAAGAAACCTTCAACCGTTTGGGGATCCCGGAAGCAGAACAAAAATTCCTTGCGGGTGTAGGCGCTCAGTATGAATCTGAAATGGTATATCACAGTATTCAGGAACACCTTGAAAAGCAAGGGGTGATTTTCCTGAGCATTGAAGACGGCTTGCGTAAGCATCCTGATCTCTTTCGCGAATACTTTGGCACGGTGGTTCCCATTGAAGACAACAAATTTGCCGCTTTGAACAGTGCGGTCTGGTCTGGTGGGTCTTTTGTGTATGTGCCAAAAGGGGTCAAGGTGGACTTACCGCTTCAGGCGTACTTCCGTTTGAACGTTGCAAACATCGGGCAGTTTGAACGCACCCTGATTATTGCAGATGAAGGTGCCCAGGTTCATTACGTGGAAGGTTGTACGGCGCCTCAATACACCACTGATTCATTCCATAGCGGGGTGATTGAAATTGTGGTAAAGCGCGGAGCGCGTGTGCGTTACTCCACCATTCAGAACTGGTCCAATAACGTTTACAATCTGGTCACTCAGCGTGCGGTAGTCTACGCAGATGGGGTCATGGAATGGGTTGATGCCAATCTTGGTTCCAAGGTGACCATGAAGTATCCTTCCTGTTACCTGATGGAACCCGGTGCTCGAGGGGAAATTCTTTCCATTGCCTTTGCAGGAAAAGGACAACATCAGGATGCGGGCGGTAAGGTGGTTCATTTTGCGCCTCACACCAGCAGTAAGATTACTTCGAAGTCAATCAGCAAGAGTGGCGGGCGTACTTCTTACCGCGGTCTGTTGAAGGTGTATAAAGGCGCCGCTGGAGTCCGCTCCAACGTGGTTTGTGATGCTCTGCTTCTGGATGACAAATCTCGCTCAGATACGTATCCGTACATTGAAATTGATGAAGATGATGTCACCATTGGACACGAGGCTTCGGTTTCCAAAGTCGGAGAAGAGCAACTCTTCTACCTGATGAGCCGTGGATTGAGCGAGGAAGAAGCCACCACCATGGTTGTTTCGGGATTCATTGAGCCTCTGGTCAAGGAACTCCCCATGGAATATGCCGTAGAGATGAATCGGCTGATTCAGTTGCAAATGGAAGGCTCAATCGGTTAAGGGAGGAAGAATCATGGCAATGCAGGAAACACCGCGAATCATTACCCGGACTCGTCGGGCAGATATTGCGAAACCCAGGGAATTTCAATTTGACGAGAGTGCGGTAGATTTGTCTTTACCGCATCCTGATTTGGTTGCATATCGTCAACAAGCCTGGCAACACTTTAAAAATCTTCCCATGCCCTCTGTTCAGGAAGAAGCATGGCGCAGGACGGATATACGAGGTTTAAAAGCCGATACATTCCGCTTGCCTCGCAAAGAAGAATACAAAGATCTGACTCCTCCTCCGGATGACCTTCTTCAACCTCTGGCAGATGGTGAACACGGGGGGGAAATTGTCCTGTTCCCCGGTGGCGCCCGCGTTTTCCTGGATGAGGAATTGCAAAAGCAGGGTGTGATTTTTACCGATTATCAGACGGCTTTGAAGGAGCATCCTTCCCTGGTGACAAAAATCCTCGGAAAGGCTGTACAAACGTCCGATGGGAAATTCGCTGCTCTGGCAGGGGCATTGGCACAAACCGGGGTATTCCTGTATGTACCTCGCAACGTTCATCTGCAGACACCTTTGCACAGCCTGTTGTGGGGACCGGGAATTGGACTGGCGCATATCTCTCACATCCTTGTTTACCTTGAAGAAGGGGCTTCGGTAACTTACGTACACGAGTCTGCCTCCCCAACCGAAATGGATCAGTCTCTCCATGCAGGGATTGTCGAAATCTATGTGGGTCCGTCGGCTCAATTAACTTTTGTTGAATTACAGAGTTGGGGTGAGCATGTCTGGAAT
>OGCI01002888.1_pt1 | contig 10387 bp, 4 predicted proteins | sample 1570021 | NCBI WGS metagenome assembly OGCI01 (sample SAMN06264664, study PRJEB24512) | hot springs metagenome | isolation source: Hot spring water | place: South Africa: Tshipise | collected 2015-06-21
TTTCTTGCTCGAAGGTGCAGAAGAGACACCCGACTCGGCAGTGATGGCTGAATTCATCAAACATTTTTATGACCGAGCCGCTACCGTGCCGGATCAAGTCTTATTACCCCACGAAGTCGAGGAAGCCCAGATCATCCGCCATTGGTTGAGTCAGAAGAAATCGTCTCAAAAAGTCGAAATTATTGTGCCACGCGGTGGAATGCAGCATGAATTGCTTCAGATGGCTGCTGACAACGCAGCTCAAACGTTAGCCACGCTCAAAGCTCAATGGGAGGTGGATACCCACCGACAGGAACAGGCTTTGTTGGAACTGCAAGAGGTTCTAGGTTTCGAGAGACCATTGAATCGCATTGAATGCTACGATATTTCGAACACTCAGGGAGTTGCCGCGGTCGGGAGTATGGTGGTTTTTGAAAGGGGAACGCCGCGAAAAAGCTACTACCGGCGCTTTAATATCCGTTCGGTCAGCGGAATCGACGACTTTGCCAGTATGGAGGAAACCCTTGAACGCCGTTTCCGCCGCTGGCAAGCAGCCCAAGAAGATGAGAATTCAGTCGGTAAGAAAACGGATGCCGCCTTTGCCATTTTGCCCGATTTGGTGATTGTTGATGGCGGGAAAGGTCAGTTGAGCCGCGCCATCAAGGTTTTAGAGAAGTACGGGTTAGCAGAGCGAGTGGGCGTTTTGGGGTTGGCAAAGCAACAGGAAGAAATCTTTTTACCTCACTGTTCCGAAAGCATCCTCTTACCAAGACATTCGCAAGGTTTTTACTTGCTGCAAAGGATACGCGATGAAGCGCACCGTTTTGCAATTACAGCCCATCGCAAGCTGCGGACGAAGCAGGGTTTAGCTTCGCGCTTGGAGATGGTCCCCGGCATTGGGCCAATCAAGCGCAAACGCCTCTTACAACGCTTTGGAGATATCGACTCCATCCGCGAAGCAAGTGTGGAGGAATTGACCACTGTGGAGGGAATTACACCGCAGTTAGCCTTGCAAATTAAAGCCAGTCTGGATTAGGTTAGGAAGGAAGACTATGAGTAAGAAACAATTCTCTCGTTATGAGATGCGTCAGATGCGTATCCGCCAAATCATCTTTGTTGTGGTAGCCGTGTTGATCATTTTGGCGATGGTGATTGGATCTCTACGCTAGGAAAGCGGAAAGCTTAGCCGCTCTGCTCGTTCAGAGTGCGAATCGCTTGATTGAATTCAGAAATTGAAAACGGCTTTTGCAACCAGTGAATTTGCCCCCCTTCAAGGATGGAGCGATATTCCTCACTTAATGGGTGACCGGTAATCAACAACATTTTTAAGTTAGCTTGTCTTTGTTTTAATGCCTGGTATAGCTCAATGCCACCCATGCGGGGCATGACGATATCGCTCACCAGTAATTCAATTTGTCCTTTAGAGTTTTCCCAAAATTTGAGCGCCTCTACGCCATCCGCAGCGGTAAGTGTTTGATATCGCTGGACTTCGAGCAATGCCTTTATTGCATTGCGCGTCGCTGGATCGTCCTCGACCACCATGGCTGTTTTTCCCATGCCATCAATGATAAGGGAGGGCTGTTCGACAGAGGCTTCCTTGGACGGTTGGAGAAGAGCAGGGAGATAAACCGTGAAAGTTGTGCCGACCGAGAGATGACTTTGAACATCGATATAGCCACCGTGTTGTTTGACAATGCCATAGACTTGAGCTAAACCTAAACCAGTGCCTAAGCCAACTGGTTTGGTAGTGAAAAAAGGTTCAAAAATATGGGGGATATACTCTGGGGCTATGCCATGTCCTGTATCGTGGACTTCGATCAACACCCATTCTCCGGGTTGGATAAATTGGTTGGGTTTTTGGTCATGCTCCTTTAGGCTGAACCGCCTAAGGGAAAGGCGTAATACACCGCCTTGGGGCATAGCATCGCGGGCATTGAGGACTAGGTTCATCAGCATTTGTTGCAATCGGGTTGGGTCAGCCAGGACATAATAACTCTGGGGCTGGTAGTTGAGCTCGACCCGAATGGTCTCCGGCAAAACGCGGCTGAGCATCTTCTCAAACTCCTTGATGAAAGGCAGGAGGTCGAGTGTGGTCTGCTCCATGACTGAGCGGCGGCTGAAATCTAAGATCTGGCGGATCAGGCTAGCCGCCCGATGCACTTGCTGTTGGATAATCGCTAATCGGTCTTGACTGGCGGGGCTAAGGGAGGCATCGTTGCGTAACAAATCTGCATAAACCAGAATGGCTGCCATGATATTGTTGAAATCGTGAGCAATCCCTGCCGCTAGCTGACCAACTGTGGCGAGCCGCTCTTGCATCTGAACTCGTGTTTGAATCTCTCTTTCGAGGGTGACTTCCCGCAAGGTGATCACCCACTGGGTAGGTGGGTTGCCAATTGGATTTGCTTGCGCTTCGAAAACACGCCGGCTAGGTTTTTCGATGACCAGCTCAAAAGGCAGAGAGTTGACCGGATGCGCCAGCAGTTCCTCAATGCCTTTGGAACCTAGGGAAAGGAGGGCATTCCCTTCGATCTTTGCCTGCAAGGTTTCGAGCAATTGACTGGCGATAGGGTTCATGACAAGGATACGGTGATCGCTATCGAGCAACAAAACGCCGATGGATAGGTTTTCGACCAAGTTGCTCATCCTTCTCTTTTCCGCCTCGCGCACGGTTTCGAGCCTCTCTATGGCTATGGAAGCTTGATTGGCAAAAGTCTGAAGCAGACGCAATTGCTCTTCGCCAAATGAGTCAATCTTTTCATCCCCAATTCCCAACATTCCGACCAGTTGCCCGTTTAGAATAATCGCAGCATTGGGGATGGCTTTATATGTACAGATAGGAGTAGCGTCATTATGCTCAGCGATGTTCACCTCGATGGAGGCGAGGACATAACCTTCACCTTGAATCTGTTTCAACTCAGATTGACAATGCTCTTTAAGAGCTTCGAGGCAGTTTTCTGACAGGGGGCGTTGCGAATTGACATATACGGTCGAGTTGTTGGCTGAGAAAAGACAGCCGACGACAAAATCGCACTTGACGGCAGTGCGCAAGTGGCGGAGGAGGATTTGCACCAAATCTTTATAGGTAAGGGTATAGCCAATTTCCTGGCTTAACTCATAGAGCTCAGAGAGCTCCGCCGTACGGCGTATCACCGCTTGCTCGAGTTCATCTGCGTGGCGGCGGGTGTTTTCATAAAGGGTGGCATTTTCAAAGGCAATGGCAATTTGGTCTGCAAGAAGCTTGAAGAAATCTATATCGGCTTTGCTGAGCGCTACGTTTTGATCGGTTTCAATGTTAAGAATGCCGACAACCTCTCCGTGCAATACGATGGGCATGACGAACTCGGAGACGGTTTGGGGGTTATCTGCCATGTAATCGGGGTCTTGAGAAACATCAAGGATGACCTGCACCTGACCGCTCCGCACAGCTCTACCAATCACGCCGCGATCGAGGTCAATTTCAGGCAGGATCACGCTATTGCCATAATAAGCTCTCAATTGGAGATGATCCTGATGGCGCAGGTAGATTTCGATGATCGGATACTGAAAATTCGTCGCTAATTCATCTACAACGGTTTGAAGCAGCTCTTGCAGATCAAGGTGGCGAGAAAAGTTTTGGGTTAGCTTCTGCAGCAATGTCATCTGTCGCAAGCGATGTTGCGTCTCTTGATAGCGCTCGGCATTGCTTAGCGCCAAACTTAGCTCCTGACAAATAGCTGCCATTAAGTTGAGATCTGTGGCATCGAAGGCATTCTTTTCAGTGTGCATGATGGCGAGAATGCCATAAAGCTGGTTTTCATATAGGATGGGAGAGGCGATTGCAGATCGGACATTCTCGTCATAACCAACGTGATGCCACCAGCGATCGTCCTGACTGACATCTGCGATCAGGTCGGCTTTTCGATTTTTCATCACCCAGCCGATAAAACCACGATCACCCGTCCAGCGGGTGGTTCGGTTATATTCTTCAATAGAAGTGGGAAACTCGCCCCAAACAGCTCGTAAGGAAAGAGAGTCTCCCTCTGGTAGATACCGAAAAGCCAAGCCGAAGTATCCTTCTAGAGAGAGGGTTGCCAAACGGATGGCGCGTTGTAAGATTTCATCCGGCTCCAGACTTGAGGTAAGCTGGTGGCCAATGGCATAGATCACACTTAGGTTGCGTTTTTCGCTTTCTGCCCGCTCGTACAAACTGGCGTTTTCAATCGCAATCGCCGCTTGATCACCTAGAAATCCCAATAGACTCAATTCCAGAGACGAGAATTGACGAGGTTTTGGAAAGGAAACGTTCATCACCCCAACTACGCGCTCGCCGATCTTTAGCGGGATACCGATAATTGCCCCTTTCCAATTGGTTTCCATCTCTCGGAAGAGAGGGTGATTTTCCATATCGGTAACGACTATCATTGCTCCGTTTTGGGCGACTTGGATGGTTAACCCATTTGCTCTTGGCTGTATGTAGGGGGATTCCTGTTGACCATCTCGCCAAAGTTCTGCTCCAAAGCGCAATTCATGGTTGCTGTCTGTTGAATACAAGAAGATATACGCATTTCTTAAGTCGGGGAAAAATTCGAGGACATTTTGCAAGATGGTATGAAGCACCTTGTTCAGGTCTAGGTTACTGGTTAAGCTCAAACTGGTTTGACGCAAGATTTCCAGGTTGTTCGCCTGTTGCTCTTTTTCTCGAAATAAACGCGCGTTTTCAATGGCTAGAGCAGCGTGCTGGGCAAATGTTGTTGCCCAGTCGGCGTGAACCTTTTGGAGGGCGTTGGGTTGTGCACTATTTAGGACAAGAAAGCCGACAACTTCTCCCCTAGCCAAGAGCGGCACTCCCATCCATGCCCTTGCCTGAGCTTGAATCAGCCGTTCGTCGTGTTTCTGGTTTTGGTGCAAATCCGGGATGCTTACGCTACTTCTTTGAGCCGCCGATTGTAAAAATAAAGGATGGTCGAATGGTAGCTTGGAACCATCTAGATCATGAATACCCCCTTCTCCCCTCTGAGCGACGAGCTCAAGTTCATTGTTCTGCTTGAGGAGAATCGCAGCGCTGTCATAAGGAATAGCTTGGGCGAGTTGATCTAGGATGGTTTCGAAGAGAGCTTGAGGGTCTAATGTTTCCGTCAAGGCACGTAAAGCTGAAGCCAGTTGTTCCGCCAAAATCCTCTGCCGGTGCTCGTTTTCCAAGAGGGCGGCGCTTTTCAGAATAATGCTAGCTTGATTGGCGAAGAAGCTCAACAAATTAAGATCCTCTTCCGTGAAGCGGTTGGCAACTTGGGTGTCAAAAACCTGCAAGACCCCACCAAGACGGTGATTCCAGAAGAGGGGGGTTGACATCACAGAGCGATAGATGTAAGGCGGCCCAAATTTGGTTGAATGAAATTGCCAAGTCGCATAATCGCCGACGAGCAGTGGTTTCCCCTCTTTTGCGACCCAACCAGCCGCCCCTTCCCCATAGGCAAGGCGTGTACCTACGTAGCGGTTGCTGAATTGGCTAAATTCGATGTAGATTTCTAACTCTTCCTTTTGGGGATCGGCTAAATAAAGGCAGCCGCCTTCTGCTTCGAGAAGCTCCATCGCTCCTCGAACAACCCGCTCTAACAAGGGATACTTATCTGCCTGATCTTCGACACTTAGGGATAAGGATTGGATTTGATTTAATAGGCTAAGAAGGAGGGAAAATCTATCTCTGCTTGGATTAAAAAAACCACTTGACCTACGACACACGGTTCCATCCACGTCACAACCGCCCATCATCGCGCAATAGTATACCGCAGGGCATCCTTACCCAATCAATGATCTTTAGCAAGGTGATTTATACCTCGTCTCCTAGCGTGCTGATCAGCTTGTTTCTATTTTAGACTCAAAAATGGCGGATAAACCTTACAGATTTATTAGGAAGGGGGTAGAAAAAAAGAACCCCTCTCTGAAAATGAGAGGGGCTTAAAATTAATTTCGCTTTTTTAGAATAAGCCAACCACTCGACCGGTGGTCAGGTCAAGGTCGACATCGTAGAAGACGGGGCGGGTCGGCAGGCCGGGCATAGTGCGCATCTCTCCGAGTAAGGGGTAGAGGAAGCCAGCACCGACCGAGGCGCGAATATCGCGGATGGGGACAGTGAAGCCTTTTGGCACACCTTTTAGGGAGGGATCGTGGCTTAGGCTGAGGTGTGTCTTTGCCATGCACAGGGGTAATTTATCGAAGCCCAGGCGGGTGTACAGTTCGATCTTCTTTTCGGCTTCGGGAAGATATTCGACCCCCTCTGCGCCGTAAATTTCTTTGCAGATGATCTCGATCTTCTCTTTGATTGAGATATCCAACGGATATAAGAATTTAAAGTTGCTGGGTTTTTCGGCGGCTTTAACAACCGCTTCAGCTAAGGCAACTGCACCTTCACCGCCGTGCATCCAGTGCGTGCAGATGCAAGCATCATCTGCGCCGGCTTCGATGGCTGCTTCGCGCACCAATTCGACTTCTTTTTGCGTATCCGTTGCAAAAGAGTTGACCGCTACAACGCAAGGGATGCCGAATTTAAGCACATTCTTGATGTGATGCTGCATATTGCCTAAGCCGGCTTTGAGCAGTTCTAGATTTTCATCGGTATAAGCGGGATGCAGAGGCTTGCCTGCGACAACTTTAGGACCGCCGCCGTGCATCTTCAGGGCGCGCACGGTAGCAACCAATACAACCACACTGGGGATTAAGCCAGAGTAGCGGCATTTGATGTTGAAGAATTTTTCCATGCCGATGTCAGCACCAAAGCCCGATTCGGTGACCACATAATCAGCCAGTTTGAGAGCGATGCGGTCAGCAATGATGGAGCTGTTGCCGTGGGCGATGTTGGCAAAGGGACCAGCATGGACAAAGACAGGGGTGCCTTCCAGGCTCTGCATCAGGGTCGGTTTGATAGCCTCTTTCATTAGGACGGTCATCGCACCAGCCACACCGAGGTCTTCCGCGGTAATGGCTTCGCCAGCTCGGCTGGTTCCGATGACGATTTTGCCGAGGCGTTCGCGCATATCGGCAAGGTCGGTGGTCAGGGCGAGGATAGCCATGATCTCACTGGCTACAGTGATGTCAAACCCTGTGCGGCGGGTCATGCCTTTCTCTTCCGGCCCAAGTCCGATTTCAATTTCACGCAAGAAACGGTCGTTGGTATCGACTACGCGCCGCCATGTAATTGTGTCTGGGTCGATATCTAAGCGGGCAAAACGACGACGTTCTTCAGGGGTTAGCTCATCGGGGTCAGTTTTATCAATCCCTAATTTCTTGAGTCGTCTGAGCATGGTGGGCGAGAAGCGACGTTTACCTTGCTTGTCCGGTGGGCAAAGGGCGTCGAAGAGTTTGTCATCGTCCTGGCTTGCTTCGTGGAACATGCGGGCGTCTATCGCCGCAGCCAGCAAGTTGTTGGCGGCCGTGATGGCATGAATATCACCGGTTAGGTGAAGGTTGAAGTCTTCCATGGGGATGACTTGGCTGTAACCGCCGCCAGCTGCGCCGCCCTTAATGCCAAAGGTCGGACCCTGACTGGGTTGGCGGATGCAAGTTACGACGTTCTTTTTCAAGTGAGCTCCGAGAGCCTGGCTCAAACCCATCGTGGTTGTGGTCTTGCCTTCGCCTAAGGGTGTAGGCGTGATCGCAGTGACGTCAATATAGATTCCATCCGGTACATCTTTAAGTCTCTCGAGCACATCGAGTTTGACTTTTGCGATGTAATTGCCGTGCAACTCCAATTCGTCTTCCAAAATGCCACACTCTGCTGCAATCTGCTTAATTGGCTTTAATTCTGCAGCTTGGGCAATTTCGATGTCGGAGGGAACAGGGAAGACACGTTTTAGGGGTTTATACTCTACTGGCTGTCTGGTGAGGTCTTTTTTTGAGGCACTCATAATTCATTCCCTTTCCTTTGGTGATTGGTATCAAGAATCTAGTCCAGTATATTTTGACAGGTAAACCTCGAAAAGGCAAGGGATTCCTATCCTTATTCGAATATGCTTTGTGTCATCAGACTAATTTGGTAAAAATTATTGCAATCATCTGAATTGGTTTTCCCCAATGTTGGGCGATGATTTCGCCTAACAAGCTGATGCTCGGCAAGCTAGCCCTAACGCACCGCAACTTCCGGCTAAGTCGCCTAACTTTGGCAAGACGATGAGCCGATCGATTTCTTCAGCCAAATAAGGCAAGTACCCCGCGTTGTATTCCACCACTTTTTGGCGGATGCCCGCTAACAAACCACTCTGCTTCATGACCCCTCCCCCCAGCACAAGACGTTGGGGGCTAAGGGTGAAGATGAAATTGATCATTGCTAGGGCTAGGTAATGAACCTCTAACTCCCAAGCGGGGTGGGAAGGGGGAAGGTTCTGGGCTTTTTCTCCCCACCTCTGACGGATGGCTTCTCCACTTGCCAGCCCTTCGAGGCAATTGCCGTGATAAGGACAACAGCCGGGAAAAGGGTCTCTTTGGCGGTCGTGAGGAATACGGATATGTCCCATTTCAGGGTGGAGTCTGCCATGCATTAACTCACCGTTGATCATCCCACCCCCGCCGATACCAGTGCCAACAGTGATATACAGGAATGTCTCGACACTTTGAGCAGCGCCCCACTGCCACTCACCCAAAGCAGCGCCGTTGACATCGGTGTCAACGCAAACGGGAAGCGAATAAGCTTGGTGAATGGCTTGTACCCAATTAAAACCTTGCCAGGCAAGCTTCGGAGTCAAACCGACTTCTCCGTAGGTAGATGATGATGGGTTGACATCCAATGGCCCAAAAGCAGCCACTCCGATCGCTTCGATCGGTTCAAAGCGTTGTTCACATGCTTTTAAAAACGCAATCAATTCAGGAAGGGTCTCTGCGGGGCTACGAGTTGGAATAGAGGTTTGGGCGAAGAGATGGTAGGGATTGTACCCTACAACGCAGATGATTTTAGTGCCGCCCGCCTCGATGCCAGCTAGCATACCTTATATCTTATGTGTCTAAAGGTCTTTCAAGAGATAGAGTTCGCCGCGATAAAAGCCCCGCTGAAGGTAATACTGACGGGTACCCACGGCGGAAATAACCGCCAATTTAGGATAGCCAAATTGGCGGGCAAGTCGTTCAGCCCAACGCATCAGGCGGGTACCCAACCCACTATGTTGAGCTGCCCCGGGGTGCTCTTTGCCCAACTCGACCGATTGACCGTAAACATGCACTTCGCGAATCAAAGCTGCTCCCTTGAGTTCTTCGATGAAGGTGTCCTGACCACCATTTTTCGGCAGGGAAAGGCGTAAAAATCCAGCCAAATGGTCTTCTTCGGTGACGAAACTCAAGAAATGCTCCTCTGAGACATCGGTTGAGTAAACCAGTGTCTCGTAGCGAAGGCGGCGCTGATCTAATGGGCGTTGACCGATCTCACGGCAGCGGATGCATTGGCAGCGCGTGCCCCGCCGTCTAAGCTCACGATGCACATCTTGGCGCAAGCTGGTCACTTTATTGCCAGCGACAACATAGGTCGAGGGGATGTCACGGACTACCCGATTGACGCGGCAGTAGCGCGGAATGCTCGGCTTAATGTCGGCAATGAGGTCAATTAGCTCCTGCGTGGTGTAGGGCTGATAGCCGCCTGATCTCCAAATGGAGTAGAGTTCGGTGTTTTCCAGCAACTGGGTGGGGTAGATTTTGATTTCATCTGGACAAAAACCCTCCCACATACGTTGAAAATCCCGCCGGTCGGTTTCAGGTGTTGCCCCCAATAGATTTGGCATCCAATGCAAGACGACCTTAAACCCAGCCATGCGCAAGAGATTGACCGCTTGGCGGGTTTGCTGGACGGTGTGGCCGCGTTTATTTAACGCTAGAATATGGTCATCGAAACTTTGGGCGCCCATCTGAACCTTTGTGACGCCCAGCTTGCGGAGCCAGATGATCTCGCTGGGGGTAATTTCATCGGGGCGGGTTTCGATGACTAAACCCACGTTGCGGTGGGAAGCGGTCTCATTGACGAGAAACGCCTCTTGCAGATCGGCGGTCGGGATGCCGTTCATGGCATCGAAACAGCGGTGAATAAACCACTGTTGATAATCGCGCCGATAGGCGCTCCAGGTGCCGCCTAGGATGAGCAGTTCGATCTTATCGGTGGGATGGCCAACCTCTGCAAGCGCTTGCATGCGCGCGGTTACTTGTCCATAAGGGTCGAATTGGTGTTCGACTGCCCGCCGTGCTCCAGGCTCATCCGCAATATAGCTTTTTGGCATATTCTCTTCGGTTGGGCAGAAGATACATTTGGCTGGACAAGGGTAAGGCATGGTGAGCACGGTGACGGTTGTCACTCCTGAACTGGTGCGCACCGGTTTGAGGCGGAGGCGGGCGAGGAGCTGAGGGTCTGGGGCGATCATGCCCGTGGCGGTCATCTGATGGTAAGCTGCCACCAAGG
>OGCI01002890.1_pt1 | contig 10381 bp, 7 predicted proteins | sample 1570021 | NCBI WGS metagenome assembly OGCI01 (sample SAMN06264664, study PRJEB24512) | hot springs metagenome | isolation source: Hot spring water | place: South Africa: Tshipise | collected 2015-06-21
GTGGCTGCGTTGATTAGTTGGTCATAGCTGATGGCAAGCGTCCAGGCGCGGCGTCCGTGTGGGCTGGCAATAGCGGCAGCCAACATCCACAGGCTAGCGATGATGTGTGCCAATTGACACAACATCCACAGCGCCAACAGTAGAGCTGTACGGCGGGCGTGGCGAGATACCATAGCGGATATTGTCATGGTCATCGCTCCGTAACCATGGTTTGGCGGTATTACGCGGACCCCTTGATGAGCCCGAGCGCAACGAGATCGGCCCGCAGGGCGTTTACAAGGCGCTTGAGGTCGTTGAGCATGTCGCGCTCGTTCGTGGTGTAGGTTCCGCCAGCGGTTTGTGTGACGGCCTGCTGGTTCGCGGATGCTGGCTGGCTGATAGGATCGGCATTGAAGAAGCCGAGCTTTTGGGAGGGCGATGTGCCGATGCGCGTGCCCTGCGTGGTGCCGAGCGTGAGGTCGCCGCCGTCCTCGAAGCTGAATCCATCGATTGCCCATGGAAAGTGGGTGACGGCGGCGATGACGTTGGTGCCGTCGCAGTAGACGATCGTGCGGCGTCCACGGCGGGCGAGCGTTACGCCGCTGCCCGATGCGGTCTTGATGGTGACCGGGTAGTTGCCGCTGGTGAAGTCGTCCACGATCCATACGCGCGGCGCCGATGGGACGATGACTTGCCGGGCCTCCGTCAGCGCGCCGTCGAGCTGCAAAATCGCGCAGTTCGCCTCTGTGTCGGTCAATACCCAGTGCGCCGAGGCGATGTTCTTGTAGGTCTTGCCCGCCGCGCCACCGGTCGTTTTGAGCACCCACGCGGTGCCGTTCCATCGGTACTCGTTGCCGTCGGCGTTGTTGTGGACGGCATGGCCAACCGGCGGGGTGTAGAAGCGCCACGCGCCGTTGTAGTAGTGCGCCAGTTGGTTTGCCTTGCCGACAAAATCGCCGCTCGGAGCGGATGCAACGATATAGACGGCCCCCGGCTGGGGCGAGGCAGGAGGCGATGCGGCGATCCCGGAAACGCCGCCGATCATAGCCTCGATCTGCCGGTTGTTTTCGTTGATGACCACGTATGCCTCGGCTTGCGAGGCGTAGAGGTCCGTCATTCCCAATCGTTCGCTTGCCATGGTTGGCTCCTTTCAAGATCACAGGATGGCATGCGCAGGGTGGCCGATGCCAACGTCCGCACTGACCTGGTAGATGGCGACGCGCACGGATGGCTGCGTACTTCCGAAGTCGGCTACCTGCTCGGCTGCGGTGTAGATCGCCTCAGGGCTGGACACCGTTATGGTGCGCCGTATCGCCCCGATGGCGTCGAGCACATGGATCCGGTATCTCTCCTCGGCCTCTCCCAGCGGTATTTCTGACACACCGCGCCAGTCGAGAGCCTTGCGACTACGCCTGCGCCAGCGGATCGTGATGTCGCCAGCGGCGTTTCTCTCGCCGCGCAGGTGCACAGGCGAGAACGGCCGGAGGCTATTGCCTGTCGGCGTGTAGTACTGTGCGGGGACCGAGCCGAGCGTTGCGGTGCTGCGCAGGCTGAGCGCTTTGACCATCACGGTGCGCCCCAGTGACGTAGATACGGTAGCGGGTACGGCCTTGGATAGCAGGTAGAACGCCTCCGTACTGCCGTGCGTACCGATGGCGTGCTCGGTACCCCGGACGCCGCGCTGAAGGCCCGAGAGGATATACGAGCCGTCGGGCTGTAGGTGAGCGTTGAGGAAGCGAATCATCTCGCCGCCCAGCAGCGCCGTGTTGGCGCCGTTGAACAGCGCCAGGCTGGTTGTGGATTCGAGCGTCGCCGTGCAGCCGCTCACTGGATACACCCTGATGGTGTGCGCCCAGTCCATGACGGCGGGGTCTGCCGCTTCGAGCGGCTGATACACCGTGCCGGCGAACCCACCGGCACTGCTCGTCAGTATCGCCTCATAGGTCGCCCCCTCATCGAACGACCGGTAGTACTGTGCGCCGCTCCAGCCCGCCTTCTTGACGGCCAGCACGTAGCCGTCTAATCCGCCGTGATAAGCGCTCACGAGTGGGCAGTCGAGCACGTAGAAGGTCGTCTCCGGGACGGCCACGACGTCAACGGTGCGCGGCGGGCTCGGTGTGTACACCGCCGAGTAGCTGAAAATCTCCGGGTCGTGCTCGGACAGCACCATCTTCACGACGCCGCGCGGGTCGTAGGACATGTCCGTGATGATGTAGGTGCGCGCGCTGCCGTCGATGTCGAGCATCAAAACATCGCCGGGGTCATATTGCAGATAGGGGCGAGGCAGGAACACGGTGTACTTCACCCGGCCGAGCCGCTCGAGGTAGAGCAGCCGGTCCGCCAGTGTCTTGGCCTGGTCGCGCGTCATGACCATGTTGACATTGACGTGCACGTCTTTCGGCTCTTCGCCCTGAATCTGCGCGATCACGACATTGGAGGCGTGTCCAAGGTCGCGGTCGATGAAGCGCAGAAACAGGCGCGATGGCGTCTCCGTCTGGCTGCGCACGACGCGCGTGATGCGCGGCGGCGCTTGCTCGCCGTAGGGCCGGGCTGCAAGGTCATGGTCAAGCATGTCGGGTCCACCTGCTCAAAAAGAGGTCGCTGCCGTCGATCCAGGATCGAATCTTGGCCGCGTCCATGCCAAGGGCGGCGATGATGGCGCTGCCGTATTTCAGCAGTTCAGCAAGCGTGATGATGATCTCGGCGTGCCAGAATATCCACCACTCGGTCTCATCGGGGCGCGCAGACCAGCTGCCCTCCATTTGACCAGACGTGACGTATCTGGCATCGAGATAGGCGTAACCGCGAGCAAGCAGCGGGCGCGTGAGATGGCGCAGGCTGGCGTCCGCCAGGTCTGCGTAGAGCGCCGCGCGCATGAAAAGCGCGACCATGTGCGGCTCGTGGTAGTTGCCGTAGGCCGCCGCTGCGTAGTGGTAGCCGTCGCACCGCCACTCGATGCCGCCGTCGATCACCGTGGCCCCCAAGGTGAGCGGCCAGGCGGGCTCCGTCGTGCCGGACACGCCGTTGCGCAGGCAGCGGTAGACGAAGCCATTTTTGCCAGCCGATGGACGCACGAAGTCGATTGCGGCGTTGTAGGGGCCGGTCTTGTAGCGCGTCGCGGGCTGCCAGCCCGGTATTGCTGCGGGGAAGTCCGTCGGCGGGAACAGCGCGTGGCTGGTCCATTCCCGGTTGAGCCAGCCAAGGTAGTCGGCCACGATCTGACGCGCCACAGGGCTGCCGCTCAGCCACAGGTAGTGGGCGGCCGACTGCAACGCGCGGTATTGGTAGCCGCCCCACTGGGAGTTCGGGTCTACCCAGTTGAAACCCCAGGTGTTGGCCGGTCCGTACTCGACTTCTTCCGGGCGGTCGCGGTAGTAGGCGTGGATGAATGGCCCCAGGTCGCCCAGCCGCGCTTGATACTCGAGCTGAGCGTCGCGCAAAAACTGGGCTTGGGCTTGCGCTCGTTGGGGGTCGCCGAGCTTTTGCCAGACGTGCGGGAATGTATAGCCGGTACCGGGGGGCCCACGCCAATCGATGAGCGTGTCGCGCAGCATGTTTGCGGTATAGGGCGGTGCGTGCGGGTACTCGATCGGCGCCTCGGGATAGGGCCTGATGCGCCGAATCGTGAGCGTGCACTCGGCCTCTTGGAAGACCGAGACCCCCACCGCATAGAGGTCCGGGTTGTGGTCGAGCGCCGGGCCGGTCACTTGGCCTCGGAGGAAGAAGTCCCCTCTTTCCAGGTCGAAGGTTTGCACCCCCGTGCCAGCCAAAGAGACCAGGGCGTAGTACCGCGTGCTTGGCGAGTATGTCAGCGCCGTGTCGAGCCAGACATAGACCTCGACGGGGGCGCTTGCGCCAATTTCGACCCGCACCGTGTCGCTGTCGTTGCGCCAGCGATCCCGAATGCCGCGGCCGAACTGCACCTCGCCTGCTCGCCCGGGGATATAGACAGTGACGTTGCCGTCGCTGTCGCGCCGAAAGCTGCTCAAATCGACGCCCTGGCGATCGGAGTTTGCAAACGTGCCGTCCAGCGAAAACGCGCTGCCGGAGATGTGCGGCCGTATCCAGTTGCGGTCGTCGCCCACTGCGTGCGTGACGACGAGCGAATGGGCGTTGGCGGCCCGCGCCTTGGCCCACTTCGGATCAGCCGTGATGGCGTACAGGCTTTCGTATGCGTCGTCGGCCCAATACAGGGAGTCCACGGCGCAGTCCACCTCGCCCTCGGCCGTCTCGCGCCAGTGCGGCCATGCCTCGTAGCGCCCGCCCACATCGAGCCACGGGCCGACCTCCGTGAGGGTGTAGGCAAGCACCACATACCGGTCGATCTCGGGATCGTATCCGGGCGGCTTTGATAGCATCACCCGCAGCCCATGCCCAGGCACGTATTCGGTGCCGATCACGTCGTAGGTCCAGCCTTGCAGCGTCGGCTCGTTGACCATGTACTCAAACGATCGGAGCGCCGCGACTGTGAACGGTGGGTTGTCGTAATCAGTCCAGTACCATGCACGCCGGATCGCCGCCAGATAGCTCATGTTGATGGGCGCTCCGGCGATGTATTCCCACACCTTGGCCATGGTGCTGCGGTATGCCTGGTCGATGCGTTTGACGCGCTCGCCGTAATGCCCTGGCCCATCGGGAATGAAGCCTTCCAGGTGCCCGCCCGCGTCCACCACGCGCAGCTTGTAGTAGTCTTGATGGCTTTCAAGCTGGATCGGGCGTTTGGCATTGACGAGCCAATGCGGAATCCAGAGCGCCGGGCTGTCCGGCACCGGCCGGCCGTAGTAGATCGGCTCTAGGGCGCTGGCCAGCAGATCGGCTCGATCGCGCCATGTCTGTGCGCCCGTGACCTCATAGGCAAGGCAGCAGGCGTGGATCGCGGTGAACTGCCCCTCGCTCGTGCCGCTCGACGAGGAAAAATAGCCGTCGCGCCCCAGGATGTCATGCAGTGAGTTGACGACGATGCCGCGCTCCGAGATGGCGCATGTTTGCTCATGCGACCGCAGGCGCAGCGGCTGGGGAAGTCGCAGGAAGGCGAGTTTGCCGTCGCGCTCTTGCACCACGAAGGCGGACGCGTTCATGATGTCGGCGATGACGGAGGACGCCGGTTTGGGTTGAGAGACGAGATAGCCGATGACCTCATCCGTCATCTCGGTCATGTCCAATCGGTCCAGCGGGAGCCCGCTGCGGCGAGACAGGTCGCCCAAAATCTCGTACAGCTTGACTGGCACCGGATTGGCCCAGTGACTGACGGGCGGCTCATTGCCCACGTCGTTGATTCGCCACTCGGGCGCTTGACCCGGCGTTTGATAGTGGACAAAAAAATCGTAGGTCTCGCCGTCGGGTAGTGGCGGTGGAGGCGGTATGTCAGCCTCATAGCGCTGCCGTGGGTGCGGGTAGGTATTGACGATCTGGTGGCCGCGCGAGATGACCTCGACCTCGACATCCGGCACCGTCCACGTTTCGTATTTTTGGACGATGATGTCCTTGAACACCAGATAGGCCCGCCCTCGGTAGGCGGGCGTTTGTGCCGCTCCCAGATGCGCTTGTATCGTGGGGCTTGGCATCTGATCCTCCGTGCCGAGATAAATCTCGACATGAAGCTGCTGCGAGGTGTAGCCGATCGCGGGCTTGCTCCAGCGCCGACGGTCATAGGCGAGCTTGCCACCCAGCCAGACGCGGCTCACCCCTGCAATCTCTCCTTCGCAGATCAGGACGGCAAAATCGACTGCGTGCGCCTCGACCTGCACGGTCTGAGTGATCGTCTCCGTCTGGTCGCCCACGATGTCCAATTCCTGCGGCACATCGATGGTGACGGGGCGAAACTCGCTCATCCACAGCAGCTGCCCCGCGACACGCGCAAGCCCGTACACGATCGGTATGGGCGCGCCGTACTCGGACAGCGGGACGACCGGCACTTGATCGGCGGCGCGCCGGTCGGTGGCCCGCAACGGCGCGCGCGTGTCTCGACTCGTCAAGGCGCGCATGACATGGGCGTCAATCATGCTGCCAAGGCTATAGCCGACGAGCCGCCCCACCATGCCAGCGATGGTCGCGGCCACCGTCCCGGCCTGGAACAGCGACGCGGCAGCAGTCGAGAAGACGGCAGACAAGGCGATGCTGGCCATCAGTCGAATGCCCCTTGGCGGACCGTGATCGCGCCATCGGTCTCGCTCACGGTGAAATAGGCGACACGCTGGAGTTCTTCGATGATGGCGCGCGCCGCGGATACGTTGACGAGATAGCCCAGCATGCCAACATCGGGCAAGGGGTCCACATGAACGCGGCTTGACGGCACCCCGGCGGCGCGCATCACATCGTCGACGACGGCGCTCAGGGTGGACGGCGCCGCCCTGACGACGGCGCTGACCTCGGGTATGCGGTTGCCGAAGAGTTCGAGCGGCACGTCAACGAACACCAGATAGGCCCGTCCTCGGTAGGCCGGTGCGAGCGCTGCACCTACATCGGCCTGGATGTCCGTGTCTGGTGTCTGGCTTTCCGTGCCAAGGTAAACCTTGACGTGTTCGCTGACGAATTCCGGCGTAGCCAGTTTGCCTGCCAGGTAAATGGCGCCGACCTCTTCGATCGGGCCTTGGCACAGCAGCACGGCAAAGTCGGCGTAATACTTGTAGTCCACGCGGCGTATTTCCGACGTGACGGTCGAACTGCTCTTGCCCTGTTTGACCTTGGTAGTGCTGGTACCGATGCTCTCCGTGACGCGCTCGCGCACTTGGGACGCCCAGATGAGCTGACCTGGCACCCTAGCCGTGCCGTACACCCTCGGAATCGATACCCCGTATTCGGTGATTGGCACGAGATTGGTCTGCCCCAGTCTCGGGCCGTACACGGTGGTCGATGAGCTTGCCCCACCACCACCAAACAGCGCCGGGAACAGATAGGCGCTATCGATGTAGGAGCCGACCATCATGCCGATCGTGCCGCCTATGGTGGCCGCCGATATCCCCAGAATCGTGCCGCCAATGCTTGCGCCGATGCTCGCGCCGACGTACGCCAGTGCTATTGCTGCCATGGTGCGTATCGGTAGATAGCCACGGTGCGCCGCTGCCACTGCGGCGCGTAATCGTGCTCGATGACCCGACCCATGGGCCAGTAGCTGTGGATCATGCCCAGGCCGTGCGGCAAGTCGCTGATGATCGCCACATGCTGCGGATGAGTGACGATGTTAAAGAGCGCGATGTCGCCCGGCTCGGCCTGCTGCACCCGGACGCAGTAGCGGTCGAGCCCGGTTTCGAGCAGCCCGGCCTGCGGGCGGATGTCGTAGTCCAGCACGTCATGGACCTCGGCACCGACCGCACGGCGAAACACCTCGATCACCAGGCCGATGCAGTCCACGCCGCGGCCCAGCACGCGGCCGCGATGCGCGAACGGCGTGCCAATCCATCGGCGCGCCTCTTCGACTAGACGCTCTCGATATAGCCGGACTTCCACTTGTCCGCTCCAGGCACATGCGGCTCGCCGCGAAAGTTGACGACGTTGCCAAAAGAGGCGCAGGCCGAAAGCGTCTTGTCGCAGCCCGCCACGACCGTCACCTGGTCTCCAGCGGCCACGGCGTATGGCGTTGGCGCATGTAGGTGAATCGTGCTGCCGACCTGCCTGGCAATGTCCACCGTCACACCAGCATTCGCGCCGGTATGGAAGGTCGCACGTCCGTGCGTGAGGTAGCCGTCGGGGAAGGCCGCACTCAGCGTGACGCTGCGCCCGCTCGCCCCCGTCACCGTGACCGAGTGCGTATAGGCCGCCAGGTCTTTTTTGCACCGCGCGTCGCCAAACTTCGCGCGGCAAATGGCGGATGTCGTCTCGCCGATGACCGTGGACAGCAGATCGACGAGCGATCGGCACTCGACGACGAACACCTCGTCGCGGATCGTGACCTCGCCAAAGACGAACGTCTTGAGCATGATCACCTTGCCGGGCACGACCTCATCGGGCGGATTCGTGTAGTCGATCAGGAAGACGTCCAGCACGGCGCGGTCATAGCGCCCCTTGAGCAGGTCGTCCTTGGTGATCGCGTCGGATGACAGGATGCCGGTGATGCTCAGGTTGTCCACCGACAGGCGAGACGACGATTCCAGCGCGCTGGTGTCCGATCCGATCTGTGGGGTGTAGTACACCCCGTCGATCCAGAAACCGTCGATATGGTCGGTGAAACCGATCTTGACGCCGTCGGCACGGGTGATGAGCGCGCAGTGCGTCAGGGTGGAGACGGGACGGTTGAGCTGGTTCAGCAGCGCCGGGTTGATGGTCTTCATACGCGCACCTCCACCACTGGCAACGATTGCAGCGTGAACAGCGCCTCGCCGCTTGCTTTGTCGTAGGCTTCGAAGGTGGATCGGAACTGGTCGGTATCGAACCGCGCAGGCACATCGAACTCGCAAGAGACGGCCATCAAGTCATCGCCTTGTGGTCCGCCGAACGACACGATGCCGGTCGTGTAATCGACGCTATACCCGGCAATCTCTACGCCGCCACGATAGACGCGCACGGTCCCGACGACGGGCTTGACGATTGGGCGGTCGTAGGTTTCGCCCGCATGCTGGTAGCGCTTGACGATTTGGTAGGTGTTGGTGGTGCCGATGCGCTTGAGTATCCCCTGGCTTTGCGCGCCGCCGCTGGCCGATACGGTGTGCGTGCACACGTAATCCGCCCAATCCTTGAACCGGAACCGCTGCGCCATCCCACGGCGGGCGCGGAAGAAGGCCAGCAGATAGTCGTGCTCCGATTTACGCACGATGCGCTCGCCGATCTCCCAGCGACCGCGCTCGGTGTGCCAGTTGACATTGGCGTACTCGTAGCCGGAGCCGGTCGCCACAATCGTGGTCGAAAAGGTCGGGCCGCCAATCGCGCCGTAGTCGATGCCCAGCTCGAGCCGTGTCTCGGCAAACGGTGTCATGCCATCCTCCTCATGGCGCGCGCGACGCCGAGCGCGGCCGCGGCCGAGATTTGGTACTCGGACTGCTTGCTGACGGGGCCTTGCACGGTGAAATGGTTGTGCACGACGACTTGCGGCGGTGCTGGCTGCGACGACTGCACCGACACGGCGGGCACCGCCCCACCCGATGCAAAAGCCAGCCGCCCGATGCTCACGCTGGGCACCCATCCGCCGCCGTTGATGGCATCAAGCATCCGGTAGCCAATGCGCCGCGCCACATCGCGCCGGATGACGTACTCGCCTGGCATGAGCAGCGCCGGTACCGAGTCACGCCCAGGCGTGCCGCCGGTGACATGCCCGCCGGCTGCGAAGCCCTTGAACAGCCCCGCAAAGATGCGACCAAAGTCGATGCCAGAGAAAATACGCTCAGCAAGCTTTTGTGCCGCGATGCGTTGGAGAGACGCGATGACCGAGCGCGCGAAATCACGAAACGCCTCGCCCGCGCTTTTGGCGCCTGAGCCGATGGCCTCGAAAAATCCGACAAACGCATTGCGCACATCAGTCTCGATAGCGCGCGCCACCGGATCGACGACGGTCTTGACCTGCGCCAACTCGTTGCGCCATGCCTGGATGCGCGCGATTTGCTCCGGGCTGCCGATGGCGGCAGCCGCGGCCTCCATCTTGGGCAGCAGAGCATCGAGCGCCTCTGCGGCCTCGCGGTTGGCCTCAGCAATGCGCTCCTGCGCCTGCGCGGTGGTAAGCATCCCAGCGGATGCCTGTATCTGCACGGCCTCTTGCGCCGCACGCATGCGCTCAAGCGCAAGCCGCCAGCGAGCCTCGAGCGCGTCGAGATTGCGGCTCGCCGTCTCGACATCGATCAGCCGGTCGATGATAGTCGTGTCCTGCCCCTCGGCAGCCAGTCGCGCCCTGAGGTCGCGGTAGGATCGCTCGATGGCGGCTCGCCGGTCGGCCTCGGTCTCTGTGCCGGTGAGCTGCGCGAGCTTGAGTCGCGCGTCCTCCAGCGCATCGGCCAGTTCGCGCTCGGCGCGCGCAGCCGCGCGAGCGTTGGTGATCTCCGCATCGGCGCGGCGGTTGTTGAGGACAATCAACTCAGCCTCGATCCGCGCCACCTCGCCCTTGGCGCGGATGCGGTCTGATTCGGTTGCTTGCGGAGCGGAAAGGATGCGCCGATGCTCATCCGCCAGCGCGCGCAATCTGCCGATCTCAGCATCGATCTCGCGCTGCTCAATGGCGGTCTTTGCGGCGTAGTAATCACGGATCGATACAATGCGATCCTCCAGCGCGGCGTCGTAGGCTGCCTTGGCACTGGCTAGTGCCGCCTTGAGTATGTCAAGGTCGGCATCTAGATCGGCGCGATCAACGATGCGGAACGTGTTGTCTTTACGACCTGCAGAGGCTGCTTTGCGCTTGATTGCCTCGATCGCGGCGTTGGCTTGTTTGATGCCGCCAATAGCGGCGGATTGCTTTTTGCTCAGATCGGCGAAAAACGTGTTA
>OGCI01002892.1_pt1 | contig 10370 bp, 10 predicted proteins | sample 1570021 | NCBI WGS metagenome assembly OGCI01 (sample SAMN06264664, study PRJEB24512) | hot springs metagenome | isolation source: Hot spring water | place: South Africa: Tshipise | collected 2015-06-21
ACGGAAAACCCACCGAGGGCAACGGCTTCAGAAACCAGAAGGGGTCGGACCAGGGGCCCGTGGTACCCTTTTAGGTCCGAATGAGGAGCATCGACTATACAAAAAATCTCCACACGGGGTTGCTAAGGTCGGTTAGCGCATCCAGCACACTGAAGTGATGGCGGCCCGCTAGCGAGATGACCTGAGGACAGTTCTGTGGCCAGGCCTGTTGCAGCAGCCGGCTCTGGCGGTGAAACTCGTCGGACTCGAGGGCCCCCACCGCCAGCACCAGCGAGGCCGCCAGGGTGGGCTTTTTATGAACCGGGCTACAGGCTTGGGCCTGGGCACTATCCAGCCGCAGGTCGGCGTTGACCGAAACCTGAAGAAGGGGCATCAGGTCGAACAGGCCGCTCAGGGCCAGCCCCCCCACGATGGCCCGGCCCGGCACGCCGTAGTCGGCCCACTGGGTGGCGAACAGCTCGGCGGTCAGGTGTCCCCCGGCGGAGTGCCCGCTGAGGACCATGCGCTGGCTGTCGGCCCCGTGGCAAGAGGCCTGGTGGTAGAGCCAGGCCACCGCCCGGCGGCAGGCCTCGGTGATCGCGGGGATGCTCGCCGCAGGGCAGAGGGGATAGTTCAGTACCGCCAGGCTGATGCCCGCTTCGACCAGGGGCGGGGCCAGCCAGGAGAAGTCATCCTTGTCGAAGGCCCGCCAGTAGCCGCCGTGGATGAAGATCAGCAGGAGGCGGCTTTCTTGCGCGGGGAAGAGGTCGAGGGTCTCCTTGGGCCCGGGGCCATAGGCCAGGTTGGCCCGGTAGGCCAGCTGCGCCCGCGCGGCCCTGGAATCTTCGGCCCAGCGGCGGAAGTACGCGGCGTGATCGGGCACCGAGAGCCTGGGGTTATACTGGAGTTCGTGCCAGGAAGCTTCTTTCATACGCTCAGGTAGCGCCGCCATAGCTCGGGCTGGGCCTTAAGGCTGGTGGAGTCTCCCTGCCAGACCACCCGCCCCCGCTCCAGGATGGTGTGCTGGTCGGCCAAGGCGATGAGGCGCTCCACGTACTTGTCGATGACCAGGATGGTCTGGCCGTTTTCTTTGAGCAGCCCCAGGACGCGCCAGATCTCCTGGCGCAGCAGGGGGGCTAATCCCTCGGTGGCCTCGTCCAGGATCAGAAGTCGGGGGTTGGTCATCAGGGCCCGGCCGATGGCCAGCATCTGCTGCTCGCCGCCGGAAAGCTGGTGGCCCAGGTGGTGCTGGCGCTCTTTTAGCCGGGGGAAGAGCGCGTAGACCCGCGGGAGGATCCAGGGGTGGGGGCTTTGGTTGCGGTGGGCGGCGAAGGCCACCAGGTTCTCCTTTACGGTGAGGTTGGGGAAGATCTGCCGGCCCTCCGGTACCAGGGCGATGCCTAATGCGGCGATCCGCTCTGGGGGTAAGCCGTCGATGCGCACTCCGGCAAAGCGGATCTGGCCGGCGCGGGGTGGGGTCAGGCCCATGATGGAGCGCACCGTGGTGGTCTTGCCCATCCCGTTGCGGCCCAGCAGGGTGGCCACCTGGCCCGGCTTGATCTCCAGGTGAACGTCGAAGAGCACCTGGCTGGGGCCGTAGGCGGTCTGGAGGCCCCGGATTTCCAGCAGTGGATTCACAAAGCCCCCCCTTCGTCGCCCAGATAGGCTTTGTGCACCTCGGGGTTGGCGCGGATCTCCTCAGGGGAGCCCGAGGCGATGACCTGGCCGTAGACCAGCACCGAGATGCGCGTAGCCAGACGAAAGACCGCGTTCATATCGTGTTCGATCAGCAAGATGGAGAGGCTTTGCCCCAGCCGGGCGATGAGCTCGAGCATGCGCTCGGACTCCTCGAGCCCCAGCCCGGCCATGGGCTCGTCTAGGAGCAGCAGCTTGGGCTGGCAGGCCAGGGCCAGGCCCACCTCGAGCTGCCGCTGCTCGCCGTGGGAAAGCTGGGCCACCGGGGTGTGGTTGCTGGCGCTCAGGCCCAGAAGCGCGGAGACCCGCTCGGCCTCCTCCCGCAGCCGGGTCTCGCGCCGGACCGGCTGCCAGAAGCGGAAGCTGCTGCCTGAGCGGGCCTGCACGGCCAGCTCGAGGTTCTCCAGCACGGTGTAGTTCTTGAAGAGGTTGGTGATCTGGAAGGTGCGGGCCAGGCCCCGCCGCACCCGTCGGTGCTGGGGCAGGTGGGTGATCTCCTGCCCGTCGAAGTAGATCCGGCCCCGGGTGGGCGGCAAGGCCCCGCTGATGAGGTTGACCAGGGTGGTCTTGCCCGCGCCGTTGGGGCCGATCAGGGCGTGGATCTGGCCGGCCTCGACCTGCAGGTGGCAGTCCTTCACCGCGGCCAGGCCGCCAAACTGTTTGCTGAGGCCCTCGAGCACCAAAAGGCTCATGGCCCCTTCCCCCGGCTCCACAGCCCGGCCAGGCCCTTGGGGGCGAACAGCACCACCAGCAGCAGGATCACCCCCACCCCGAGCTGCCAGTGGATGGTCAGGTCCTGCAGCACCTCCTCCACCAGCGACAGCGCCACCGCGCCCAGCACCCCGCCCCAGAACTGCCCCACTCCGCCCAGGATGACCATCATCATCAGGTGACCGGACTGCTGCCAGGCCAGCAGGTTGGGGGAGGCGTACTGGGTGTAGTGGGCCATCAGTACCCCAGCCAGACCGGCCAGCGCCCCCGCGACCACAAAGGCTACCAGCTGGAACTGGTAGACCGGATAGCCCAGGGCCGCCGCCCGCGACTCATTCTCGCGGATAGCCTGCAACACCCGGCCAAAACGCGAGTTGACCAGCCGAGCCAGAAGATACAACCCTGCCATGAGCACGGCCAGGGTTAGGTAGTACAACGCGGTGTCGGTCGGCTCGAAGATGGCAAAGTTGGGCCGACGGGCCCGCAGACCGTCCTCGCCGCCGTATTGTTTGAAGGAAACCACCACGAAATAGAGCATCTGCGCGAAGGCCAGGGTGATCATGATGAAGTAGACCCCCCGGGTGCGTAGGCTGATGGCCCCGATCAGGAGGGCCAGCAGGGCGCTCAGGGCGATGGCCACCGGCCAGATGACCCAGGCCGACTGCACACCCTCGCGCATCAGGATGGCCACGCTGTAAGCCCCCAGGCCGAAGAAAGCGGCGTGCCCGAAGCTCACCATGCCGCCGTAGCCCAGGATCAGGTTGAGGCTGCTGGCGGCCAGGGCGAAGATCATGATCTTGGTCAGCAGGCCCATGTAGAACTCGAGGCCCAGCGCACTGGCCAGCGGAGGAAAGACCAGGAGCAGGCCCAGGAGCAGGAAGAGCCAAGCCTTCCGCAGCATCGGGCCCTCCTAGGTGCGCGCCGGGAAGAGGCCCTGCGGCTTGAAGAACAGCACCACCGCCATCAGCAGATAGATCAGGATGGAGGCCAGGGCCGGCCCGAGGTTGGAGGCCACCTCGGGGGAGGCCACCTGTCCCAGCAGCATGGGCAGGAAGGCCCGGCCCGCGGTGTCCACGGTGCCCACCAGCAAGGCCCCCACCAGCGCGCCTTTTATGGAGCCGATTCCCCCAATAACGATGACCACGAAAGCCAGAATCAGGATGTTCTCGCCCATTCCTACCTGCACTGCCAAAATGGGCCCCAGAAAGGCCCCGGCTACCGCGCACAACGCGGCCCCCACCCCGAACAACAGGGTGAAGAGCGGTTTGATGGGTACCCCCATGGCCTGGGCCATCTCCCGGTTGGAGGCCCCGGCCCGGAGCCACATCCCGGCCCGGGTGTGGTTGACCAGGAGGAACAGCAGTACCGCTACCGCCAGCCCCACCGCGATGATGGTCAGGCGGAAGGCCGAGTAGTACAGGCCCGGCAGAATCTCCACCGGCCCCGAAAGCCCTTCGGGGGCCGAGAGCAGCAAGGGTTGGGAGCCCCAGATAAGCCGTACCCCCTCGTTGATGATGAGGATCAGGGCAAAGGTGGCCAGCACCTGGGAAAGGTGGTCCCGCCGGTAGAGCTGGCGCAGGATGGAGACCTCGAGCAGCATCCCAATCAGGGCCGTGCCCAGCACGGCCAGCACCACCGCCAGCCAGAAGACCCCGGTGAGGCCCACAAAGGTCGCGGTCAGGTAGGCCCCGATCATGTAGAGCGAGCCGTGGGCCAAGTTGATCATGTCCATAATGCCGAACACCAGGGTCAGACCGGCGGCCAGCAGGAACAGCATCAGGCCGAACTGCACCCCGTTGAGAATCTGCTCTAGGAACAGCGAGGGAGGCATACAAACGCCCGGCTTACCTCAGCCTGCACTGCGCCAGATAGGCGTCGCTGTGGTTGGTGAAGATGGTGCCCACCAGCCGGTTGACGATCTCGCCGCCGGGGGTTTGGATCACCTGGCGCAGGTAGTAGTTCTGAACCGGATAGCCGTTGGGATTGAACCGTATGGGGCCGCGGGTGCTGTTGAAGCCGGCCAGGAAAGCCTTGCGCAGCTCGTCTTTCTTGCTCAGGTCGCCGCCCACTGCCCGGATGGCGGCATCCAGCATTAAGGCAGCGTCGTAGCCTTGCGAGGCGTAGAGGCTGGGGGTGCGGCCATAGGCCTTGCGGAACTCGTCTACAAAGCGCTGATTGACCGGGTTGTTCAGCTCTAGTGCCCAGTGGGAACTGTTGTAAATGCCCACCATGGGCCGACCCACTGCGCGAATCACGTCGGCATCGGCGGAGAAGCCCGGCAAGAACAGGGGGATCTCGCGCAGCAGGCCAGCCTCGGCGTACTGCTTGATGAAGTTGACCCCCATCGCGCCAGGCTGGAAGGTGTAGACCGCTTTGGGACGGGTGGCCCGGATCTGGGCTATCTCGGCGGAGAAGTCGAGCTGGTTGAGGCGGTTGTACACCTCGGCGGCGATCTTACCCCTGTAGAAGCGCTTGAAACCGGTGAGGGCATCGCGCCCGGCGGGATAGTTGGGGGCCAGGATGAAGACGTTTTCGAAGCGTCGGGTGTTGACGTACTGCCCCATGGCCTCGTGCAGGTTGTCGTTCTGCCAGGCTACGTTGAAGAAGTAGGGGTTGCAGCGTTCTCCGGCATACTCCGAAGGCCCGGCGTTCAGGCTGATGTAGTAGACCTTTTCCTCAAAGATGGCCTCGCCCACCGCCAGCAGGATGTTGGAGAAGATGATGCCGGTCATGAAGTCTACCCGATCGCGCTTGAGCATCCGGTCCACCGCCTGGCGGGCCACGTCGGGGTTCTGCTGGTCGTCGGCCACCAGCACCTCTACCGGAAGGCCGCCCAGCTGGTTGTTCAGAAGCCGCACCGCCAGGTTGAAGCCGTCGCGGGCGTCGATGCCCAAGGCAGCCCCGCCGCCGGAGAGGGTGCTGACGAAGCCCACCCTAACGCTGCGCGGCTGGGCCAGGGAAAAACCTACCAACCCCAAGAAAACCAACAACCAGAGCACTTTTTTCATCCTTACCTCCTAGGGCTTGCCGTGTTTGGGGCATGATACCGGGTTTGCCATGGTTTGTTGAACCTCACTCATAGCTCGGTGCGCACCTGCCACAGCTCGGGGAAGAGCACGACCTCCAGCACCCGCTTCAGATAGGGCACCCCGGCGGTGCCCCCGCTGCCGGGCTTGTGGCCAATGGTGCGCTCGACGGTGGTCAGGTGGTTGAAGCGCCAGCGGCGGAAGTTGTCCTCGAGATCGACCAGCTTTTCGGCCAGGTAGTAAAGCTCCCAGTGCCGCTCGGGCTGGCGGTAGACCTTAAGCCAGGCCTCGAGCACCGCCGGGTGGGCCCGGTAGGGCTGGGCGTAGTCGCGCTCCAGCACCTCGCTGGGTATCGCCAACCCCCGGGCGGCGAGCAGGCGCAGGGCCAGGTCGTAGAGGCTGGGGGCTTTGAGGGCCGCTTCCAGCCGCTGGTGGTGTTCTGGCCGGTGCCGGTGGGGCCGCATCATAAAAGGCTGTTTGTTGCCCAGCAGAAACTCCACCAGGCGGTACTGGTACGACTGGAAGCCCGAGGCCCGGCCAAAGGCCCAGCGGAACTGCAGGTAGTCGGCGGGGGTCATGGTCTTGAGCACCTCCCAGCTCTGGCTCATCTGCTCCTGGGCCCGGCAGATTCGGGTGAGCATCTTGAGGGCCGGATCCACCACCCCCCGGGCCAGCAGCCCCATGGCGGCTTCCAGCTCGTGGATGATGAGCTTCAGCCACAGCTCCTGCACCTGGTGGATCAGGATGAAGAGCATCTCGTCGTGGGCCGGGGTAAGGGGGTGCTGGGCCGAGAGCACCTGCTCCAGGCGCAAATAGTCGGCGTAGGACAACCCCTGACCAAAATCGGTGTGGGCCTGGACGTAGGTCTCGTCCTTCATGGCCTCCCCCTCAGGTCACCCTGGCCCGGGCCTGGTAGCGGGGGTCTTTCCAGAGGGCCTGCTCGAGTACCCGCTCCAGCCTTTCCACCGCCTCCACCACATCGGCATAACCCAGGTAGAGCGGGGTGAAGCCAAAGCGCAGGATGTCCGGGGCGCGGAAGTCGCCGATGACCCCCTGGTCGATCAAGGCCTGCATGATGGCGTAGCCCTCGGGGTGGCGGTAGGAGACCTGGCTGCCCCGCCGCGGGTGCTCCAGCGGGGTGGCCAGCTCGAGGCCGTAGCGCCGGGCCAGGGGCTCCATGCGCTCGATGAACAGATCGGTGAGGCCCAGCGACTTCTGCCGCACGGTTTCCAGGTCCACGTCGGCGAAGACCTCCAGGGCCGCGTCCAGCGCGCAGAGCGAAAGGATGCTGGGGGTACCCACCATCAAGCGGCGCAGGCCCTCGGCGGGCACGTACTCCGGTACGAAGGCAAAGGGGTCCTGGTGGCCCATCCAGCCCGAGAGGAAGGGCACCACCCATGGCTGGTGCCGCTCGGCCACGAACAAAAAGGCCGGGGCCCCGGGGCCGCCGTTCAGGTACTTGTAGCCGCAGCCCACCGCGAAGTCCACCTGGCGCTGGTTGAGCTCCACCGGGAAGGCCCCCGCACTGTGGGCCAGATCCCAGATGACCAGGGCGCCGTGCTGGTGGGCCAGCCGGGTCAGGTGGGCCATGTCGTGGCGGTAACCGGTGCGGTAGTCCACCTCGGTCAGCAGCAGTACCGCGGTCTGGTCGTCCAGGGCGGCCTCGAGGTCTTCCTTGTCCACCAGCCGCAGCGCGTAGCCCTCCCGCAGCCGGGCCACCCCCTGGGCGATGTACAGGTCGGTGGGGAAGTTGTCCCGTTCCGAGAGGATAACCTTGCGCCCCGGCCGGAGGTGCAGAGCAGCCAACAGGAGCTTGAAGAGGTTGACCGAGGTGGAGTCGGCCACCACCACCTCCTCTGGCTTGGCCCCCACCAGCCGGGCGATCCTGGCTCCCACCCGCTGGGGCAGGTCGATCCAGCCGTGGCGGTTCCAGCTTTTGATCAGGTCCTGGCCCCACTGCTGGGCTACGACCTGCTCGAGGTGGCCCAGCACCCGCCGGGGCAGAGCCCCCAGCGAGTTGCCGTCCAGATAGATCACCCCCGGGGGAAGGGCGAACTCGGCCCGTTTGTGCCGCAGGAGGTCGGTCTGGTCGAGGGTGTGGATGCTGGCTGGCATACGGCTCCTTTACTCCGGTATGACTGCGGTGGCCTCGATCTCCACCTTGGCCCGGTCCTCCATCAGGGCCCTGACCTCCACCACCGACATGGGGGGGAAGTGGCGCCCCATCACCTCGCGGTAGGCGGCCCCCAGGGGCTCCTGCGCGGCCAGGTACTCATCCTTGCTGGTGACGAACCAGGTCAGGCGCACCACGTGCTCGGGCCGGGCCCCGGCCTCGGCCAGCACGGCCACGATGTTTTGCAGGGCCTGGCGGGCCTGGCCGACGAAATCGTCGCTCTCGAACTGGCCCGCGCGGTTCCAGCCCACCATCCCGGCCACGAAGACCAGGGTACCCCGGGCGGCCATGCCGTGGGTATAACCCCTGGGCTGGGGCCAGCCCGCTGGGTGCAGGATGCGGGGGGTCTCCCGTACCGGCTTCATGCTGCGCCCCCTCTGGACTGGGCCTCCTGGCGCAGCAGGTAGCGCTGCAGCTTGCCGGTCTGGGTGCGGGGCAGGCTCTCGCGGAACTCGATGGCCCGGGGATACTTGTAAGGGGCGATTTTCTGCTTCACGAAGTCCTGTAGCTCCTTGGCCAGCTCGGCTGAAGGGGCCACCCCAGGCCGCAGCACCACAAAGGCCTTGACGATCTGCCCCCGCTCGGGGTCGGGCACCCCCACCACCGCACACTCGGCTACCGCGGGGTGCAGCAGGAGGGCATCCTCCACCTCGGGCCCGGCAATGTTGTAGCCGGAGGAGACGATCATGTCGTCGGTGCGGGCCTGGTAGACGAAGTAGCCCTCCTCGTCCATCAGGTAGGCATCTCCGGTGATGTTCCAACCATGCTGCACGTAGTTGCGCTGGCGCTCATCCGCCAGGTAACGGCAGCCGGTGGGGCCCCGCACCGCCAGCCGCCCGACCTGGCCGGGGGGCAGGGGCCGGCCCTGCTCGTCCAGGATGCAGGCCTCGTAGCCCGGCACCGGCTTGCCGGTGGCCCCCGGTTTGGCCTCCTCCTCGGTGTGGGAGATGAAGATGTGCAGCATCTCGGTGGCCCCGATGCCGTCGATGAGCTCGATGCCGGTGGCCTCCTTCCACAGCCTGCGGGTGGAGGCGGGCAGGGGTTCCCCGGCGGAGACGCACTTGCGCAGGGCGGAGAGGTCGTGCTGGGAAGCCTGGGCGGCCATGGCCCGGTAGGCGGTGGGCGAGGTGAAGAGCACGCTGGCCCTGAACTCGGCCAAAGCGGGCAGCAGCAGCTCAGGGCTGGCCTTTTCCAATAGCAGGCTCGAGGCCCCGATGCGCAAGGGGAAGAGCACCAGCCCTCCCAGGCCAAAGGTGAAGGCCAGCGGAGGGCTGCCGGTGAACAGGTCGTCGGGGGAGGCCCGCAGCACGTGCCGGGCGAAGGTGTCGCAGATGGCCAGGACATCGCGGTGGAAGTGCATGCAGCCCTTGGGCCTGCCGGTGGTGCCGGAGGTAAAGGCGATGAGGCAGGTGTCCTTGCTGGCGGTCTCCACATTGGCGAAGTGGGCGGGCTGGCGGTGCATCAGGGCCTCGAGCTGTCCCCCCTCACCCCAGTAGACCACCTGCTCTAGGCTGGGGCAGCCGGGCCGGGCCTGCTCCAGCTCTTCCTTGAGGCGGATGTCGCACAGGGCGTGGCTGATCTGGGCCTTGTTCACCACCTCGGTAAGCTCCTTGGCCCGCAGCAGCGGCATGGTGGTGACCGCGATGCCCCCGGCCTTCATCACCCCGAACCAGGCCGCAACCAGCATAGGGTGGTTGGTTCCCCGCAGGAGCACCCGGTTGCCAGGCACTAAGCCCATCTCCCGGGTGAGCACCCAGGCGATGCGGTTGGCCTGCTCTAGAAGCTGGCCGTAGCTCCACAAAAGCCCCGGGGCCCGCAGGCAGGGGCGGTCGGGGTGCTGCTCGGCCATCCGGTCCAGCAGCTCGCCGGCGCAGTTGAGCCGCTCGGGGTAGTGCAGCTCCGGCAGCTTAAAGATAAGCTCGGGCCACTCGGCCTGGGGGGGTAGGTGGTCTTTGGCAAAGGTGTCTACGTGGGCGCTATACCCCATCTTCAGACCTCCTTTCCTGGAAACGCTTGAGCAGCTCCCGGGCGATGATGAGCTGCTGGATCTCGCTGGCCCCCTCGTAGATGCGCAGGGCGCGGATCTCGCGGTACAGCCGCTCCACCACCTGCCCCCGGGTCACGCCCAGCCCGCCCCACAGCTGCACCGCGGCATCGATGACCTGCTGGGCGTTTTCGGTGGCGCTGAGCTTGGCCATGGCGGCCTCCTGGGTGATGCGCTGGCCCCGGTCGCGCAGCCAGGCCGCGCGGTAGGTGAGCAGGGCGGCGGCCTCGATCTGGGTGGCCATCTGGGCCAGCCTGGCCTGGGTGAGCTGGAAGTGAGCCAGGGTCTGGCCGAAGAGGACCCGCTGGGTGGCCCGCCTTAAAGCCTCGTCCAGCGCCCGCCGGGCAAAGCCCAGGGCGGCTGCCGCCACCGAGGTGCGGAAGACATCCAGGGTCTGCATGGCGATCTTGAAGCCCTGCCCCTCCTCGCCCAGCCGCTGGCCGGCGGGGATGCGGCAGTCCTGGAAGCGCAGGGTGGCCAGGGGGTGGGGGGCCATGACCTCGAGGCGCTGGGCGATCTCCAGCCCCGGGGTGCCGGCCTCTACCACGAAGGCGCTGATGCCCTGGGTGCCCTGGCTTTTGGGGATGCGGGCGAAGACCACGTAGAAGTCGGCGATGCCCCCGTTGGAGATCCAGGTCTTCTCCCCCTCGAGCACATAGTATTCCCCCTCGAGCCTGGCCTGGGTGGCCAGGGCCCCCACGTCGGAGCCGGCCTGTGGCTCGGAGAGGGCAAAGGCGGGGAT